>SKER01000005.1_pt1 | contig 339955 bp, 324 predicted proteins | sample 4826961 | NCBI WGS metagenome assembly SKER01 (sample SAMN11008804, study PRJNA524170) | human gut metagenome | biome: Human fecal sample; material: Feces; isolation source: fecal sample from pouch patient p47 | host: Homo sapiens | place: Israel: Tel-Aviv | collected 2016-11-16
TTCAGCATCAGACTTCGCGGAGATATTTGAGAATCCCCATTGCGATAATTTGGCGTGACCGCTGTTCATCATCTTCGTCATCAATTTTCCGCCGAAGCCTTGTGGCTTACGGGTATTTTCAAAAAATTTCATTACAGAATTCCTCCTCCACAAATTCCGGTTTGTTACTCTCATGATATCATTTTTTATCGATTAAGTATCCCTTTCAAATACTGCCCAGTATAAGATTTCTCAACCTCGCAGATCTCTTCTGGTGTCCCTGCTGCAACAACTGTTCCACCGCCTGATCCACCTTCTGGTCCCATATCAATAATATAATCCGCAGTCTTGATCACTTCCAGATTATGCTCGATCACGATCACAGTATTGCCACCTTCTGTCAGTCTTGCAAGGATATCCACCAATTTGTGAACATCTGCAAAATGAAGTCCTGTCGTTGGCTCGTCCAAGATATAGATGGTCTTTCCTGTACTTCGTTTGCTTAATTCTGCTGCCAGTTTGATCCTCTGTGCTTCTCCCCCTGATAATTCTGTGGATGGCTGTCCTAATCGAATGTATCCTAATCCAACATCTCTTAATGTCTCCATCTTACGGCTGATCGATGGAATATTAGAGAAGAAATCACATGCTTCTTCCACTGTCATATTCAGAACATCATAAATACTCTTTCCCTTGTACTTAACTTCAAGTGTTTCTCTATTGTATCGTTTTCCATGACATACTTCACAAGGGACATACACATCTGGTAAAAAGTGCATCTCAATCTTGATGATCCCATCTCCTGCACAGGCTTCGCATCGCCCGCCTTTCTTGTTGAAACTGAATCTTCCTTTATTGTATCCTTTTGCTTTTGCATCTTTTGTCATCGCAAACAGATCTCTGATCTGATCAAAGACTCCTGTGTAAGTTGCAGGATTGGATCTTGGTGTTCTTCCGATCGGTGACTGGTCGATCGCTATGATCTTATCTAACTGGTCAAATCCTTCGATGTCTTTGTGTAGTCCTGGTTTCGTCTTAGCCCTGTTTAGTTCTTTTGCCAGACGTTTGTATAAAATCTGATTGACTAAAGAACTCTTTCCTGATCCAGAAACTCCTGTTACACAAGTGAAAATTCCAAGTGGGATTTCTACATCAATATTCTTTAAATTATTCTCCTGTGCCCCGACTACTTTTAGGAATCCTGATGGTTTTCTTCTGACTTGTGGTACTGGAATCTTGATCTTTCCGCTTAAATAAGCTCCTGTGATGGATTTCTTATTCTTCATGATCTGTTTTGCAGTTCCCGTTGCAACAACTTCTCCACCATATTCTCCTGCTTTCGGTCCGATATCTACAATATAATCTGCTGCCAGCATCGTATCTTCATCATGCTCTACAACGATCAGTGTATTTCCTAAATCCCTTAGATTCTTAAGTGTACGGATCAGTTTGTCATTGTCTCTCTGGTGAAGTCCGATGCTTGGCTCATCTAAGATATAAGCTACTCCAACTAATCCAGAACCGATCTGTGTTGCCAGACGGATTCGCTGTGCTTCTCCACCAGATAATGTTCCAGTAGCCCTTGATAACGTCAGATAATCCAATCCTACATCATTTAAGAATCCGATTCTTGCCTTGATTTCTTTTAAAACCTGTTCTCCGATCAGTTTCTGGCGTTCACTCAATTCCATCGTCTCTAAAAATGAAACCATTTCCCTGACTGACATATCACACATCTCGGCAATATTCTTATCTGCAACCGTTACCGCCAGTGATTCCTGCTTTAATCGCTGTCCATGACATTCATCGCAAGGTGTGATCGTCATAAATGTCTCGTATTCTGCTTTCATATTCTGAGATGCCTCACGATATCTTCTTCCAACATTTTTGATGATCCCTTCAAATGCCACATCATAGACACCTTCGCCTCTCTGCCCTTTATAATAGACTTTGACTTCTCTGCCACCAGTTCCATACAATAAAACATCTTTGACTTCCTGTGGATAATCTTTAAATGGTGTTTCCAGATCAAAATGATATTCCCTTGCGAGCGCATCTAAGATTGCTCTTGTATAACTCTTCTTATCCGTTGATGATTGCCATCCAAAGACCTGGATCGCCCCTTCTGCAATACTTAACTTTTGGTCAGGGATCATTAAATCCACATCAAATTCCATCTTATATCCAAGTCCATGGCATACCGGACAAGCTCCAAATGGATTATTGAAGGAAAAACTTCTTGGTTCTACTTCATCAATACTGATACCACAGTCAGGGCAGGAAAAACTCTGGCTGAAATTCAAGGTTTCTCCACCGATCACATCAACCATCATCAATCCATCGGCTAGATTTAAGGTTGTCTCGATAGAATCTGTTAATCGTTTTTCAATCCCAGGTTTGACCACTAAACGATCCACCACGATCTCAATGTTATGTTTCTTATTCTTCTCCATTGGAATGTCCTCTGACAGATCATAAACATTGCCATCGACTCTGACACGAACATATCCACTTTTCTTCGCATTCTGGAAAACCTTTGCATGTTCTCCTTTTCTTCCACGAACGATCGGTGCCAGAAGCTGAATCCTTGTACGTTCTTCTAACTGCATCAGACGATCTACCATCTGATCTACGGTCTGCTTACTGATCGGTTTCCCACACTTTGGACAATGTGGGATTCCGACTCTTGCGTACAGTAATCGAAAATAATCATAAATCTCTGTCACAGTTCCTACTGTAGATCTTGGGTTTCTGTTTGTTGACTTTTGATCAATAGAAATTGCAGGAGATAATCCCTCAATGCTGTCTACATCCGGTTTCTCCATCTGTCCCAAGAACTGTCTTGCATAAGAAGATAAAGATTCCATGTATCTTCTCTGTCCTTCTGCATAAATCGTATCAAATGCCAGAGAAGATTTTCCAGAACCACTCAGTCCTGTAAATACAACAAACTGGTTTCTCGGCACTTCCAGATCTATATTCTTTAAGTTATTTTCTCTCGCACCTTTGATGCGGATCATTTCTTTCTTCATTGATAAGCTCCTAATTCTAATCTATCATCAGTTTTAGTATTTCTTCTTTTAATCGTCATATTCCTGATATGCGATCTTGAATTCTTTTAATTCATCTCTAAGCTGTGCAGCCAATTCGAAGTTTAATTCTGCTGCTGCCTGATTCATCTTCTTACTTAACCGCTCGATCACTTCTTTTAATTCTTTCTTAGACATGGATTCCATATCTTTTTCATATCCACCTGTTTCCTCTTCATGTTCATCAGATATCTTGATCAGATCTCTGATATCTTTCTTGATCGTCTGTGGCGTAATTCCATGTTCTTTGTTATATTCATCCTGAATCTCACGTCTTCGTTCTGTCTCCGTGATCGCTGCATGCATAGAATCTGTCATATGATCTGCATACATAATAACATGTCCTTCACTGTTACGTGCTGCACGCCCGATCGTCTGCACAAGAGATGTCTCAGAACGCAAGAATCCCTCTTTATCTGCATCAAGAATTGCAACCAATGTAATCTCTGGAATATCCAGGCCTTCTCTTAACAGGTTGATTCCAACCAATACATCAAAAACTCCCATTCTCAAATCTCTCACGATCTCAATTCGCTCTAATGTATCAATATCTGAATGTAAATATTTTACCCGGATACCAACTTCACGCATATAATCGGTCAATTCTTCCGCCATTCGCTTGGTCAGTGTTGTGACAAGTACTTTATTGCCTTTGTCTGTCTCTTTATGAATCTCTCCTAACAGATCATCAATTTGTCCTTCCACCGGACGTACATCGATTGCTGGGTCTAGTAAACCTGTTGGTCTGATGATCTGTTCTGCCCTTAATAATTCATGCTCTTCTTCGTATTTACCAGGTGTTGCAGATACAAATAACATCTGATCGATCTTCTGTTCAAATTCACCAAATTCCAAAGGACGGTTATCTTTCGCAGAAGGCAAACGAAATCCAAAATCTACTAACGTTGACTTTCTGGACTGATCTCCTGCATACATTCCACCGATCTGTGGTACGGTGATATGAGACTCATCAATGATCATCAAAAAGTCATCCCCAAAGAAATCAATTAACGTACTTGGCGGCTGTCCTGGTTCTAATCCTGCTAAATGTCTGGAGTAGTTCTCAATCCCAGAACAAAATCCTGTTTCTCTTAACATTTCAATATCAAAATTCGTTCGCTCTGCAATTCTCTGTGCTTCGATCAGCTGATCATGTTCTTTAAAATATGTCACCTGCTCAGCAAGTTCTTCCTTAATCCCTTTGATCGCACGTTCAATCTGTTCCTGTGGTACAACATAATGTGATGCCGGGAATATTGCCACGAAATTCAAGCTTCTCTTTACTTCACCTGTCAAAACATCAAATTCCACAATACGATCAATCTCATCTCCAAAAAATTCAACTCTGACTGCATCTTCAAATGTAGAAACCGGAAGGATCTCCAACACATCCCCTTTAACTCTGAAAGTACCTCTCTTAAAGTCAAGTTCGCTTCTTACGTACTGAATATTGATCAGGTCATCAATCACCTCGTCTCTGTCCTTTATCATCCCTGGTCTTAAAGAGATCATCATCTCTGAATAGCTTTCTTTGCTACCAATTCCATAAATGCAGGAAACACTAGATACAACGATCACATCTTTTCTCTCGATCAATGCTGCTGTCGCGCTATGTCGTAATTTATCAATCTCATCATTGACCGATGAATCCTTCTCTATATAAGTATCGGTAGATGGAACATAGGCCTCTGGCTGATAATAATCATAATAGGAGACAAAATATTCCACGGCGTTATGTGGAAAAAACGCCTTAAACTCACTATATAACTGTGCTGCTAACGTCTTATTATGTGCCAAGATCAATGTCGGTTTATTCAAATTCTGTATAATATTCGCCATTGTAAATGTCTTACCTGAACCAGTCACTCCAAGAAGCGTCTCAAACTGATTCCCATCTTGAAATCCTTTGGTCAGCTTCTCGATCGCCTGTGGCTGATCCCCAGTTGGCTCATATTCTGATACTAATTCAAAATGATCCATATAACTTCTCCCTTATGAAATATCTCTTATCTTTTCATCTATGCATGATTCTGACTGCTCCCACGGGCAAGCCCGTGGGGTTCTGATTGCCAAGTGTAGCTTGTAATCGTACACCATTTTCAGGCTTTGGAGTTACAAGTGTAAATCTGTTTGAATCAGGACTTTTATTACCAAGCAGTCCTACGACCACATTAGCGGTAAATTTCTGTCTTACGACAAGGAAGTACAGTCAATCTCCCTAACATTTAGTTGTTAAGCTACTTTAATTCCACTGTTTAGTATTTTGATATGATTAGCCTTAATCCATGCAATTAGGGCTTTTTCTTTGTCATAGCACCTGCCGAAATCTGTAATACATTTATCTTTGTCTATATCCTGCGTTCTGTAGTCGTAACAATAGAGCAAAAATGATGAATACCAATCTCTTTGTACCAATGTTCCGTCTCGAAGTCTGTAGAGCCTATCAGACAGCTTTTTCTTAATGTAGTCATCTGCCGTGTGGTCGTATTGGCTTGCCCTATAATTATTCGGAACTTCTATATATGCGCCGCCTGTGACTTTGAATTTCTTTTCAATAGTAGTTTGAAATCCAGACGGACAACGATTCTTTATAGATTTGCCAAAGCGCTTTTTCTTATTAAATTTGCCTTTGCTATTAACAGTAGTCTTCTTAGCCCGTTTCATCAGCTTGCTTGCATTTTTAGGTTCTGTGACGAATGTATCTCCAAGACTTCGCAGATAGTTAGCATCTTCGTTTATTGCAAGCTGTCTATTTACTGCATTTATACGGCATAATTCAGTGTGTTTGGCTTTCAGCTTCTTGTAGCGATCAGAATATTTCCAAGTCTTTTTACCTTTCTTGATAGTGCCGTCAGGATTGTAATTCTGTGGATTGGTTGCCCGTCTACTCCTGTCCATAGCACGATAATATAAGCGTTCCTTGCGTTCAGCAGTCTGTATGCTGTTGCCACGCTCTGAAAGGTTCTTCAGTCCGACTTCAGTATCAGAAGTATAGGCAACTGTCTGCGTTCCTATATCAGCACCTATCATGCCTTTACCGTATTTATGTCTTGGATTGCCGAATCTATCATATTTAGACTTAGCTTTGCCTTCTATTGTCAGATGCAGATATACTCTGTACTTACCTCTTATCAACCTTGGAACAAGAGTAGCATAGCAAGGTCTATAAGTATCTATACAACAGGCTTCTTCTATAAGCGTATTGACAGCATCAGCATCCATCTTGTCAGGATTCTCAAGATAAGACAAAACGGCGTTAACTTCATCAGACTGAAACCTGTCGTTGACTTGAATCCCGAATTGCATCTTTCTAAGTTTGAATCGAAGTTTCCCATCCTCAACAAACATCGGAATACCACGATTTATCTGTTTTGCTCTGATGCATGGTAATTCTCCGTATTTTGAGAAATGTGTGGTCTTACCGTTATCATAAAGGCATTTTTCCATACCTCGCCATATATCTTCGGCTTTTGTGAGAGCAAACACCGCATCTATACTGTATTTCTTGCCTATAGGAATCATAGATGTCCTGCAAAAATCCCATGTAACATCATAAGATTTCTGCATATCATTGAGCTGATTAGCGAGAGCTTTACGTTTGTCCTTATCCTCAGTATTGCCGTACAGTTTTAGTAGTTTACGATATTTCTTGGTACGCATGAGTTGGTCGTAATTCTTTCTCATAAGACGAACAAGCTCGTTGCCAGCTTTGCGGATTTTATCAGAAAGAGCCACGACTTTCAGGACATCAGGATAAGGCATATCAGTTTCTACAACTAAGATATGCCTGTCAGAAAGTTTATGATATTGTTTCAGAAGTTTCTTGTATTCTTCGTCACTCATGATCTTTCTGTTCCTCGATGTATTTCTTTACTGCAGCTTCACTTATATGACCTACGGTAGATACAAAATATCCTCTTGACCATAATACTCCACAACGAGAGTAGAACTGTTTTAATTGTGGATATGCCTTGAACATTTCAATTGCACTGATACTTTTCAATGTTCTTCTGCATTATTACAGATCTTGTCAAATATATTGATACAGACCTGTTTTTCTTCTGTTAATCCACTTAAAACATTTTTTGCAAACTGTTTTTGTGCGTTATGTCCTGCTTCTATGATCAGTTCTGCCTTATCTAACAAAATAATTTCAATATACTTTTTATTGTCTTTACTTTGTATTTTTTCAACAAGTCCTTTGTTTTCCAATTTCTTTAACGAAGTTGAAACATGGGATATTGTTGATTTTCTGATCTTTACTATTTCTGCTTTGTCAACCATTTATGACATTATACCCAGTGAAGTGAACTACATCGGTAATTGAATTACCGAGCATCAGATATATATGGCTTCGCCATACAGATTCTGGGTGCGTCCATGACACCTTTACTGCTACCTTTTTGAGGTTACACAGCTACTTTTATGATCAGGAATGAATTAAATTTTCCTTCATACACATAGTGTACCACATCTCCAAGAAAAGAACAAGTGTTCTATTTAAAAATTCAAAAAAGAGGAGACGTTAAAGTCTCCAATGTAACCTGTGGTTACGCGCTTTCATCTGCGGCAATTGAATTACCGAGGATTCCCGCTTTTTATCCTAAAAAATTTAGAAACATTCCCCACCGGGTGCACATTAAATAAAGAAACGCTAGTTTTAACAACTGTCTAAACTAGCGTTTCTTTATTTAAAACTTGTCTTATCGAAACTATTTAATCTTCTGACAAATTTCAATCACTTCTCCACAAGCACTTTCAATCTTGAAGCAGCGAGATCCTTTTTCCCAGAAGTTAAGGCTTGTCTCAATTCCGTCTGATACGATCTTATATCCGTTTACTTTGCAATATTCATAATCTTTTTCAAGATCAGATGAGCGATATGCGATATGGTCGATTCTTGTTGTTGCACCTCCTGGAAGCTGGTCTCTCTGAGAGATTTCATACATTTTTCCATCCTGAGGATTTTCAAGGAAATATACATTTCTTCCGCCCATTCCAGGGAATTTTCCTGCAACTTTAAATCCTAATTCTTCCTGATACCATTTTGCGTTTAATTCTACATCAGAACAATGAAGTCCGATATGATCCATAGGTAAATTTAACATTTGTTTGACTCCTTTTTTAGGTGATTTTATTGTTTTATAATACAGTTCTTTCTCCTGTCACGATCTCTTTTAAGCTGTCAACGATCTTGTCTGCGTCTTCCATCGTTGTTCCTGCTTTCAATGAGAATGAAACGGATTCTGCACTTTCAGCTTTACTTCTTCCGATTGCTGCAAGAATGTTAGAATTTGTTCCGATTCCTGCTTCAATTCCTTCTTCTTTCAAAGCTTTCTGTACAACTGCTGCAGATACATTTTTGATTCTGATATTTAAATGATTGGTGAGATGATGATCTTTGTGTCCATTCAATTCTACATCTTCAATCTCAGCAAAAATACGTTCACACATATGATTTCTGACTGGACGGATTTCTTCCATAAATGTTGTTGCCTTTGCTGCTAAACTTTCTGCCATATCTGACATCACTGTTAATGTTTCTTCGCTTAATGCAGTTTCTGACACATATTCTCCAGCTCCTGTGCTCTTTCTTACATATAAAAATCCTGCATTTTCAGGACCTCCAAAATAAGATGCATCTGCTGTCAGCAGATCAATATGACTTCTTTCTACATTGATCGGCATTTTTCCAAATGCAAATGCTGCATCTGTGTGGAAGATCACACCTTTCTCTGATGTCATTGTTCCGATTCCTGTAAATGGCTCAGAAGTTCCTGTCTGGCAGTTTGCTGCTGTCACTGAAATCAGTTCTGTGTTTTCTTTCAGTTCATTTTCGATCATTGCTACTTCCACACGGCCGGTTGTGATCGGATCTAAATATGTCACAACAGCGTCTTTTCGTTCTAGTCTGGAACATTCATCCAATACTTCTGGATCTTCCATCGTCGTGATGATCACATGAGGACGTGCTTTTTTTGATGCTTTCACTACAGCTTTTAAAGCTTTTAAGTGGCCATCTGCTCTTCCAGATGTGAAATAAATCTCTTCTGGTGTTGCTCCGATGGATGCAGCGATCTTTTTACGTGCTTCGCTCTCGCAATTTTCCTTGCTCATCTTTGTTTTCCTCCTTTTATTTCTGTTTCGGATATAAAAATCTTTGATAAACAGATTTTATCTTTATTATAGATATTATCTTCTGTTATTTCAAGATTTAATGCACAATCCGTAAATTTGCACAAAAAAAGCATAGAACTTTTGGTAATATGTTCTATACTTTCTTTTTTATATCTATCTTTACAATTCTTATTTCTTCTGTAAGATAGAAAGCGCTTTATTTAATTGTTCGTCAGCTTTTGTCTTCGTATTATCTTTTACTTCAACATCTGGCTTGATTCCTTTTTTATGAATGTTATGTCCTGCGGGTGTGTAATAAGATGAATAAGTCAGTTTCACATAAGATCCATCACCAACTTCAAAGAATCCCTGTACGATCCCTTTTCCAAATGTTGTCTCTCCAACCAGCGTTCCTGCTTTATCGTCTTTGATCGCACCAGAAAGGATTTCTGCTGCACTCGCACTGTTACCATTAACTAATACACATAGCGGCATATCAAGCTGTTCATTCTTCGTGTCTTTGTAGTATTTCTTATTACCATTCTTATCTTCAGTATAAACAATCGTTCCTTTTGGAAGGATCTGTCCTGCAATATCCACTACACTTGTCAGTAAACCTCCAGGATTATCCCTAAGATCTATGATCAATTTCTTTGCACCTTGTTTCTTAAGACTTTTCAGTCCACTTCGAAACTGGCTGACTGTTACTTCATCAAATTCAGTGATCTGAAGATATCCAACTTTATCTTGTAACATCTTTGTTTCAACTGTTGGATTCTCAATCGATTGTCTTGTAAATGTATAAGTCTTTGATGTCTGATTTCTTGTAAATGTTAATTTAACTTTCGTTCCTTCTGCACCTTTGATCTTCTTAACAATATCATCTAGTGCATCCGATGTTTTTAATTTATAGTTTCCTACTTTTGTTAAAATATCCCCTTTTTTCAGTCCACTTCCGTCTGCCGGGCTTCCTTTCACTGGTTTCACAACTGTTATGATCCCTGTCTTTATATCCTGTGTAAGATATATTCCAACTCCATAATAAACACCACTTGTAGATTGTTCTAATTCCTTAAAATCATCCTCTGAATAATACGTGGAATAGACATCTCCCAGTCCTGCAACTAAACCTTTGTAGGTACAATCTTCCAACTCACTCTTCTTAACAGAACCTTTATAATATTTATCAATGATCTGTTCTATCCGATTAATCTTTCTTGCTGTCTGTAAGGTCGTACTTGGGATCGCATAGGCACGATAAAGAAAAAATCCTTCCACAATACATACGACAACAAGTAGTCCTACGAGTATTTTTGAAAACTTCTTCATGAAATTAGTTCCTTTCTATTTATGTAATGACGTTATAAGTAATTTTGAGGATTTACATAATTTCCATTCTTTTTCACAACAAAATGCAGATGTGCACCAGATACCATACCAGTTGCTCCGGATTTTGCTATCGTCTGTCCTCCTGACACTCTTGCCCCTGAGGATACTAGAAGTTTGGAGCAATGCAGATACATCGTTTCCAATCCATTTCCATGGCTGATCTTTAAATAATTGCCATTGTATGCATTATATCCAGCATCCACTACTGTACCAGAAGCTGCTGCTACGATCGTTGTTCCAGTTGAACATGGAATATCAATTCCAGCATGCAGTTTCCTGACTCCTGTAACTGGATGAATTCGATAGCCATACCCCGATGAAATACTATGGCAAGACGGTACCGGCCAGATGAGATTTCCTGACGAAACTGTTGTTGATGGTGACGATGTCGTTGTATTTTCTTTCTTGCTTTCGGTCGTAGCCTTTGATGTTGTATTCTTTGATGCCGTACTTCCTGTCATATTCTTTTCTGACTGTGCTTTCGATGTCGTATTGTCTGCATTACCGTCCTTCGCCGATGCAAGATCCATCTCTTCTTGTTGTTTTTCCTCTGCCTCAAACCATGCCAGTAACTCTTTATCAGATGCTAACTGTTTCTGGTAAGAAGCTAACTTAGATTTCTTCTTCGCAGCTGCCTGATCCAGTTTTTCTTTTTCTGTCTCTGCCTTAGCAGTCAAAGTCTTTGTATTTTGATAATCCTGTTTCAGACTCTTCGTTGCCATTCGGATCTTATCTTCCGTTGTCTGTAATTGCAGAAACATGTTACTGTCATATTTGGAGATCTTTGAAACATAATCAGCTCTTTTTAAGAACTCCTGAAAATTATTTGCTTCAAAAATGACTTCCATATATGCCATATTTCCATTTTCATATAGAAACTTAATGCGCTTACTCATGATCCTTGACTGATCTTCTTTGGATGTCTTTGCCTCTTTTAATTCCTGTTGTGTCTTCTTTAACTGTTTCTGTACAGAAATAAGCTTCTCTTGACATGCCTCATACGCATCATTGCTCTTTATCATTTTCTCATCAAGATCTTTGATCTCCTGCTGCATCTTGCGGCTTTGTTCTTCTAATTTCTTTGTTTCCTGCTTTACCTGTTGTTTTTTGGCTGCAGCAAACACTGTCGTCATAGGCAGATTAGAAGCGATCATGGCTGATATTAACATCATAATGATCCCCGCCTGATATCTTCTTTTCATGAGTTCCCCTTCCTAGACTTTTAAATACTTGCGGATCGTAATAGAACTTCCAAGCAATCCGATCACGATTCCTACCAACAATGCTAACGGAAGTAAGTATAACATAATCTGCTGGATTGGTACAAATTTCATAAAGACTGTAACAACATGAAACTTATCATTCATCCAGTTGATGATCCCTTCATATCCTGCAAAAATAATCGCTGTTGGAATCAATGATCCCAAAATTCCTATGATCATTCCTTCTGCCCGAAATGGTGCTTTAATAAATCCATTCGCAGCACCGATCAGCTTCATAATTGAAATTTCCTCTTCTCTGACTGCAACTCCAATAGACACTGTGTTGCTCACGAGGAAAATAGAAACTGCCATTAAGATCAGAATGATCCCACCTGCAAGATACGTTCCCATTGTATTGATCTTCGTCATTCCTTCCGCCGCTCCTTCAGAATAACGGACTTTCCTAACACCATCAATCGTCTCTAAATGTGATACTACCTGTTTGTATGATTTTACTTCTTTTAATGTGATCTCATAGGAATCTGATTCTTTTAGCGGATTGTTCCCTTCGAATCCTTCAAGAAGCTCTTCATTTCCTTGAAATACATCCTTCTTATAGCTTTCCCATGCTTCTTCAGCAGATACATACCGCATCGTGGCAATATCTTCTTTTTTCTTTATTTCTTCCCCAATCTGATCTTTTCTTTCTGTAGAAATACCCGGTTCAAAAAAAACAGAAATTCCTACAGACTGCTCCATCTGCTGCATTGTTGACCTTACATTCAATGCTACAGATAAAAATGTTCCTAACAAAAAGACACAAGCAATGATTGTTCCCAGTGATGCTAATGAAAACATCTTATTCCTGAAAATATTCCTTGTGCCCTCTTTGATTCCATACAAAAATCTTCTAAATATCATAGGACCCCCTTATCTCATCCTGTTCTATATGTCCATCTTCGATCAAGATCACTCGTTTTCCCATCTCATTGACCAACTCTTTGTTGTGCGTAACAACTAAAACTGTTGTCCCACTCTTATTGATCTCTGAGAGAAGCTCCATGATCCCTTTGGCTGTCACAGGGTCCAGATTCCCAGTTGGCTCATCAGCCAGTAATAATACTGGGTGGTTTACCAAAGCTCTTGCGATGGCCACTCTCTGCTGTTCTCCTCCTGACAATTCATTCGGAAAAGCATTCATTCGGTCTTTCAGCCCCACCATCTCAAGCATATTCTCAACCTGATGCTTAATATATCGGTGTGGTACTTCCACAACTTGCTGTGCAAATGCTACATTCTCAAAGATCGTCCGGTCTTTCAGCAGACGGAAATCCTGAAATACCATTCCCATCTGCCTGCGGAACTTCGGCAGATTCCTCTGTGTCAGTTTCTTATAATCCTGACCGTTTACTATGATCTGTCCACTTGTCACATCAAGTTCTTTCTGTAAAAGCTTCATCAGGGTTGTCTTCCCTGATCCGCTCTTACCTACGATGAAAACAAATTCGCCTTTCGCAATGTCTAATGAGACATCCTCAAGTCCTATATTCCCTTTATTATATTCTTTCGTTACATTTTTTAATGTGATCATCATATTCTAGTCCATTGTATCCATATGTTTCATATATTTTACTACCATCAGTGCAATTTTAAATGCGATTGCATCTTCAAAATTCCTCAGATCCAGATTCGTATTCTTCTGAATCTTATCCAGACGGTATACGAGTGTATTTCTATGAATAAACAACTGTCTGGATGTTTCTGACACATTCAGATTATTCTCAAAGAATTTATCAATCGTTGCCAGTGTTTCTTCATCAATGGAGTCTGGAGAATAATCTCCAAACACTTCACGGATAAACATCTTACATAATGGAAGTGGAAGTTGATAGATCAGTCGTCCAATTCCTAACTGATTATATGCGATCACACTCGCATCCTCATAGAAGATCTTGCTGACTTCCAATGCGATCTGTGCCTCTTTATAAGATCTTGATACATCTTTGATCGTCTCTGCAACATTACCGATCGCAATCTTGGCATCTTTGATCCCATATTCATTCAGCCCTTCTTTAATCTCTTTTGCATGCTGAATAAACTGTGCCTGTCCTTCATTCCCATTCACTGGTGTTACATAAACGATACTCTTCTCGTCCACTGCCGTAATAAAATCTGAATCTGCTCCGCTTTCAACCTCTTTCGTAGCTTCTAACAGATTCTGATCCTTCTCGTATTCTGCCTGAATCAAAAATGCAACTCTTCTCTGTTCCACTTCAATATGCAGCTTCTTTGAGCGGTTATAAATGTCAACCAATAATAAGTTATCTCTCAACAGGTTCTTTACAAAGTTCTCTTTATCCAGTCTCTCCTTATATGCAGTCAAAAGATTCTGTATCTGCATCACTGCAAGCTTTCCGACCGTATATGCATTCTCGCTCATTCCAGTAGCCAGAAGTATATATTCCAGTCTCTGATCATCAAAAATCTTAAAATATTGAAAACCATCGATCACCTGGCTCTCTGCCATAGAATCTGCAAATTCTTCCGCATGTTGTGCTAATGCATCGGTTATCTCCATTGTTGTTACAACTATACGTCCTGACAGATCTAAAATACACAGATCGATCCCGGTTACTTCCTTCATTCCATTAATTGTCTCTTGTAATATCTGATTTGAAATCATCCTTTATCAACCTTTCATATTTGCCGTTCAACCTTTTCTTTTACTATACAGCATTTTAAACAAAAAAAAAAGAAAAATTTAGTAATTTTTTTATATCATTGTCTATTTTATACAAATATCTAGCAGAAAATCTTTATTTCATTGACCATAAATATCTCTTTTTAGCCGTAACCCCTTCATATAACAAAGAAAAACATCTCAATCGTTCCTGAGATGTTTTTCGTGATATTTTATAATAATATTTATGAATGTATTTTAAATCTCGTCTTCTGATCCAACAATTATACAAATTCTTGCACCGCTGTCAACACTTCCAACTTCATATTCTGGATTCTTAAAATAACTTTTCAGATCCTGTCCTAAATCTTTACTTTCTACTATGATCTTTGTATGTGTTAAAACACCCTGTCTGTTTGTTCTTACAGATCCTACACTGTATCCGTCACTTGCCAGTTTATCTTTCCATCTTCCTGCAAGTCCTGAAATTCTTGTTGAATTCTGAATCTCGATCGTTATATTCTTTGAAGAAGATGCTGAACTATCAGATTTGGTTGTTGTTGACTTTGCTTCTGTTGTGCTCAATGCCGAACTTAAGTCTCCTTCTTCTGATAACATCTCATCAAAGACTCTCTTGGCTTCTTCTGTATCTAATTCAAACTTTCCATTGGATTCTGTTCCATCTAACACTTTGAAATTTAAGTTCTTATCCTTAATTCCATGCATTCTCTCAAGACTTGTCGCTGCTTCTTCATAAGAAGCATCTGTCTTCACCGCATCAAAATAATTCTGTGCATATTCACGATATTCGGATAATGTCTTATCATTCAATGCAGATGCAACTGCCACGCAGATCTCTCCAGTAATTTCTGCCTGCTTGTTCTTATCTGTAAAAATATCACTCTCACTTAATAATGAATAGATTGCTGTTCCATTCAGGCTGTTCTCCCCAGCACTTAATGTTACATATTTATCTGTAGAATCTGTATAAGCCATTGCTTCATCAAATTCTATTTTGACATCTCCTGCCTGATTCATCAGTTTCACAAACTTCTTATGTGATATCAGTTCATAGGAATTAATAGAAATTCCCAGTGTCTTCTCAACCTGCTGTCTTAACAACTTTCCATTCTTTCTTGTTGCTTTGATCACATCTGCAACCGTCGCTTTGCTAACGCTAGTTCCCAGTGTCTGTTCGACTGCCTGTTTTCCCTTCTTCGTCAATGTAAGATTCATATCTTGTCTAAGTGGTACAAAAATCATCTCCTGATTCTTGTTATGATATATTCGAATCACAATGGAATTTCCTGTCTGGATCATTCCAACGTCTACTCTTTCTTTGCTTTCTTCTTTTAACTGCTTTGCGATTTCTGCTTTCTTGTCTTTCTTTAATTTATTTAAAAAATATGTCTTAAATCCAAAAAAGCTTGCAACTCCACCGATGGCTGTCACCAGTATCACTGCAAGAATCCTGGCAAATATGGCTTTGGCACCTAATTTACTTTTCTTCTTCTCTGCCATGTTCCTGCTCCTTCCGTTTATAAACTTTGTTTAGTATAACAAATTATTCGATTTATTTCAACAATCCTCTATGTTATAATTCTGTATAATCGCCTTAATATTTTCTTAATCTGCAACATTTCTCATCGTTGATCAGATTGATCATATCAAGTGCTAAGAAATTTTATAAGATTTACGAGGTATTTTCTATGAAAACAGTACTCATAACTGGCAGTTCCAGAGGAATCGGACGTGAAACTGCCATATATTTTGCACAACAAGGATGGAACGTGATCATCCATGGCTTCCGCCATCCTGAAAAACTAGAATCCCTAAAAAATGAAATTCTTGAAGAGAACGTGTCTTGCTTATCTTTTTGCGGAGATATCAGTGATCCTTCTTTTGTAGACGAAATGATCAAACAGTCCCTCCTTACTTTTTCTAAGATCGACTGTCTTGTAAATAATGCCGGAATCTCTCTGGTGGGATTATTTACAGATGCAACGGTAGATGATTGGAATCTGATGATCAACACAAATTTAACTTCTGTTTTTACAACCTGTAAAAATATCGTTCCCCATATGCTTCATCACCATGAGGGAAAGATCATCAATATTTCTTCCATCTGGGGAGATGCCGGCGCTTCCTGTGAGGTTTTATATTCTACAACAAAAGGTGGTATCAATGCTTTTACAAAGGCTCTGGCAAAAGAGGTTGCTGCAAGCAATATTCAGGTAAATGCGATCGCTTTTGGGATGATTGATACGGAGATGAATGCGGAGTTTGATGAAGAAGATCTTGCCTTGATCAAAGAAGAAATCCCTGCGGACTATATTGCCAGTCCAAAAGAAGCGGCACAGATGGTTTATCATGTGGCAACGTCCCCTGCTTATATGACAGGACAGGTTATTACATTCTCTGGGGGATGGTATTAAATTTTAATTTGCTGGTTTGATGACGGAAATTATTGGTGGAATATTATAAAAAGGGTTATCTGTCTGCGACGCGCTCTCGCTCGACTCACACGCAGCTGTACTAAGCTCCTGAATGGTCTAACGACCATCCACTCACTAAGTACAGGCGTGTTCCTACGGTCTCAGACAGATAACCCTTTTTATAATATTCAAATAATTTACGTAATCGAAACCACTACCGAATGTGTATGGAGAATGATCTTGGATGTAAATTAGTTTTTTCAAGACAGAAGATAAGTGTTTATTATACTCCTAAACATCCCAACAAATCGGTGTTGTTTAAGCCCTTTTATCTTCAGTTAGCGAATGCAAAACTTATCAACCAGTATCGTTTAACATACACACCCTGTAGTGATTTGAATAGCGTTCCGTTGTATGAGATAGAAATAAGATAAGAACAAATATTTATAATATATCGGTGGCAACGATTAGCAGATTTTAAGTGCGTTTTTTACAAATTCGCAGCGCCCTGTGGTTGATTGTTTGACCGTAGCTGCGGGCATTTTGGCTCGCAGCGAGGAAGTTATCAAAGGAACAGGCGCGGATCAGCGATTTGTAAAAAACGCTCTTAAAATCTGCGTGTTGCCACCGATATATTATAAATATTTGTTCTTATCTTATTTCTATCTCATACATGAAACACTATTACAAATCACAATTTCATGCTTAACTGTATCCGTTTTTTATCTATATCTACACTGACAACTACAACGTCCACAACATCTCCAACACTGACTACTTCTAATGGATGTTTGATAAATCGATCTGCCATCTGTGAAATGTGTACTAGTCCATCCTGATGTACTCCAATATCTACAAATGCTCCAAAATCGATGACATTACGAACTGTTCCTTTTAATTTCATTCCTGGTTTCAGATCTTTCATTTCTAATACATCTGTTCTTAAGATTGGTTTTGGAAGATCTTCTCGTGGATCTCGTCCTGGCTTTTCCAATTCTTTTACGATATCTTTCAACGTGATCTCTCCGATTCCAAGTTCTTCGGATAATTTCTTGTAATCTGTGATCTTACTGCTGATTCCTTTAAATCCTTCTTTGGATAGTTCTTTTGTTGAATATCCTAGGTTCTTTAGTAACATTCCTGTTTCTTTGTATGTCTCTGGATGTACTCCTGTTGCATCGAGTGGCTCATCACCTCCAGATACTCTTAGGAATCCTGCGCATTGTTCAAAGGCTTTGGGTCCTAGTTTAGCTACTTTTAATAGCTGTTTTCTGTTCCTGAACGTTCCATTTTCTTCACGGTAGGCTACGATATTTTTTGCTACAGTCTTGGACACACCGGATACATATTCTAAAAGAGATGCTGAAGCTGTATTTAGGTCAACTCCGACTTTATTTACTGTCGCTTCAACGACTCCACCTAAAGCTTCGGTAAGCTGTTTTTGGTTCATATCGTGCTGATACTGTCCGACTCCAATGGCTTTTGGTTCGATCTTTACTAATTCTGCCAGTGGATCTTGTACTCGTCTTGCGATGGATGTCGCACTTCTTTGTCCTACATCGAAATTTGGAAATTCCTCGGTCGCAAGTTTACTTGCTGAGTATACAGACGCCCCTGCTTCATTTGTAATCACATACTGTACTGGTTCTTTGATCTCTTTTAACATATCAACAACGATCTGTTCAGATTCTCTGGATGCTGTTCCATTTCCAATTGAGATCAGTGTGATTCCATATTTCTTGATGAGTGCCTTGACAATTTTTTTGGCCTCTTCCACTTTATTCTGTGGTGCTGTCGGATAAATGACGACTGTATCTAATACTTTTCCTGTTGCATCGACCACTGCTAATTTGCATCCAGTACGAAATGCAGGGTCCCATCCAAGGACGACCTGTCCTGCGATCGGTGGCTGCATAAGAAGTTGTGCTAAGTTCTTTCCAAAGACTTTGATCGCTTCTGTACTTGCATTTTCAGTCAGTTCATTTCTGATATCACGTTCGATCGATGGTGCGATCAGACGTTTATAGCTGTCTTCAATCGCTGCAAATAAGGCTTTTGTTGTATTGGGATTCTTCCTTGTTATGATCTTCCTTGCAAGATATGATGCGATCTTTTGCATGTCTGGCTCAATCTTTACCTGAAGAATTCCCTCTTTTTCTCCGCGATTGATCGCAAGAATACGGTATCCTGCAATCTTTTCAATCGGTTCTTCAAAATCATAATACATCTCAAATACAGAAGATTCTTCTGGTTTCTTCGCTGAGGATGTGATTTTTCCGTGATCCCATGTTGCCTTACGGATCCATGTACGGTATTCCGCATCATCTGCAATGTGCTCTGCGATAATATCATTTGCACCTTTTAATGCATCTTCTACTGTCTTTACATCTTTTTCTTCATTGATAAATGCTTCGGCTTCTTTCTCTAATGACTCTTTTGTCATTTGTAAAAGAATCAGATTAGCTAACGGCTCTAACCCCTTTTCCTTTGCGATCATAGCTCTGGTACGTTTTTTCTGCTTATATGGACGGTACAAATCTTCCACTGCTACCAGTGTCTTCGCTTCTTCAATCTGCTTTGCCAGTTCCTTTGTAAGTTTACCTTGTTCTTCGATATTTTTCTTGATCGCTTCTTTGCGCTCTTCTAAATTTCTTAAATATAATAATCTCTCATGGAAATTACGAAGTGTCTCATCATCTAATGATCCTGTCATTTCTTTTCGGTATCTGGCAATGAATGGAATCGTGTTACCTTCATCGATCAGTTTGATCGTTGTCTCTACCTGTCCTCGTCTGATTCCTAGTTCTTCTTGTAAAATCTTAATAATATCCATATCTTCACCTTATAAATCTACTTCGATCGTCTGTCCTTTTGGTACGAACTGGCGATATTTAACTCCTGCCATATCAAACATCTTCTTTGATGCCTTTGTCGTATCACTGCCTGCATATTTATCCTGCATATAGATAACTTCTTTTATACCGCTTTGAATGATAGCTTTTGCACATTCATTGCACGGAAATAATGTTACATAAACACGCGCTCCGTCAAGTGAGCCTCCACCATAGTTCAAAATGGCATTTAATTCTGCGTGACATACATAAAAATATTTGGTATGAAGAGGATCTCCTTCTCTCTCCCAAGGCATATCATCATCGTTGCATCCTATTGGCATTCCGTTATAACCAACTGACAAAATCTTATTATGATCATTTACAAGGCAAGCCCCTACTTGTGTATGATCATCTTTACTTCTCTGGGCAGATAGAATGGCAATCCCCATAAAATACTGATCCCAGGAGATATAATCTTTACGTTTCATTGTACATATTCCTTTCTGAATCTTTGTAGATATATTTTGTCATGTTTCTACGATATCGTCAACTTTTGATTTGTAGGTAGTGTTGCATGTATGAGTCAGAAAGAAGATACGAAGAAATATTTATAAAAAAAAAGGGATGACACTCCGCATTTTTGAAAGCTTTTTTTACAAATCGCTGATTCGCGCCTGTTCCTTCGATAACTCACTTGCTGCGAGCCAAAATGCCCGCAGCTACGTTCAAACAATCGACCACAGGGCGCTGCGAATTTGTAAAAAACGCATTCAAAAAGTGCTTATGTTGTCACCCTTTTTCTTATAAATATTTCTTCGTATCTTCTTTCTGACTCATACAACGGAACACTATTCAAATCACTACACAGTGTGTATGTTATACGATACTGGTTAATAATTTTTGTGTTTATTAACAGAAGGTAAAAGAGCTTCTACAACACCGATTTAGCGAGCTGTTTTAGAATATAATAAACATCTGTCTGCCACTACATAAATTGAAAACCAATAACATTTAACATACACACCCTTCCGTTTGAAAATTCTTAATTTTATACGAGAATGTCTTCAGGTATTCATAAAAACATAAAAAAGATAGAGATACGAAATGATAGAATTCCATAGGATTTTTTGCAAAATCGCAGCCAACACGGGCACTGTTTGAACGCAGTGAGTTGTGCAGGAGTGTTGGCGGATCAGCGTTTTGCAAAAAATCCGTCAATGGAATTCGTTTTTCGTACCTCTATCTTTTTTATGTTTTTATGAATACTCGATACATTTCCGTTATACAAATTAGAATTTACATCTCAAATTCTTCATGTGCTGCATTCATTGCTTTCACCATATCTTCCTGGTTTACAAGCACTGTAACACGAATCTCAGATGTAGAGATCATTCGAATGTTTACATCTGCTTTATATAAAGCATTAAACATACGAGCTGCCATTCCATAGTGGTTTAATAATCCTTTTCCGATAATTGATACTTTGGCAACTTCTTTGCTTGCTTTGATTTCTTCATAATAGCTGTCTGGAAGGTAATCTTCTAATGCTTTAACTGCGATATCTAATTCTTCTTCTTTGACTGTGAAGGAGATATCTTTCTTGTCATTATGTCCAACTGACTGCAAGATCATATCTACGTTTACATTTTTCTTTGCTAATACATTGAAGATCTTGAATGCCATACCTGGTGTATCTTCGATTCCCATAACTGCGATTCTTGCTGCATCATCATCTCCTGCTACACCGCTGATCTCGTTGTCTCTTGATTTTACGCTTTCTTTTACGACAGTTCCTTCTTCTGTTGTAAGACTTGATCTAACAACTAAGGCAACTCCATGTTTCTTAGCAAGTTCTACAGAACGATTATGAAGTACTCCTGCTCCGAGTGTTGCCATTTCTAACATCTCATCATATGTGATCTCATTTAATTTTTTAGCCTCTGATACTTTTCTTGGGTCTGCTGTATAGACTCCGTCTACGTCTGTATATATCTCACATGCATCTGCGTGTAACGCTGCTGCCAGTGCTACAGCTGTTGTATCAGATCCACCACGTCCAAGTGTTGTGTAGTTATCGAACTGGTCAACTCCCTGGAATCCTGTAACGATTACGATCTTTCTCTGTTCTAATTCATTCATGATACGGTCTGTATCAATTCTTTTGATTCTTGCATTGCTGTATACAGAAGTTGTATGCATTGCTACCTGGAATGCATTTAGGGAAACAGCAGGAACTCCAAGAAAATCCATTGCCATTGCCATTAATGATACAGAAGTCTGTTCTCCTGTTGTTAATAACATATCCATCTCTCTTCTGGATGGATTAGGATTGATCTCTTTTGCTTTTGCGATCAGTTCATCTGTCATCTTACCCATTGCTGATAAGACAACAACAACATCATTTCCTTTTTTGTAATCTTCAATACATCTTTTTGCAACGTTCATGATACGATCTTTATTTCCTACAGAAGTACCACCAAATTTCTTAACTACTAGCATCTTGTGCCTCCTAAAATTATTTCTCTTATTTTTGTAATAACCGATTCATTAAATCATAAGCGTGGGAAATGACAATTCCTGTCTCTCTCGCTGCTTCTTCGCTGTACTCTTCCTGACCTTCATAATCTTTCGTGCTGTCGTAAATCATAAATGGTATCGGTTCTTTGGAATGGGTACGGATCGCAATTGGTGTCGGATGATCCGGTCCGATCAGAATTCTAAAATCCTCTCCAGCTTTCTCAAGTTCTTCTTTGACAACCTTCACAACTTCTTTATCAAGATGTTCGATTGCTTTGATCTTATTCTCAAGACTTCCCTGATGACCCATCTCATCAGGTGCCTCTACATGAATATAAGCGAAATCATCATTTTTTTCAAGTAGTGCTTCAACTGCTGCCATCGCTTTCCCATGATAATTCGTGTCAAGACCGCCATTGGCACCCTCTACATCAAGATTTCTCATGTTTGCTCCAACTGCGATTCCTTTTAACAGATCGACGGCAGATACCATAGCTCCATTCATTCCAGTCTTCTCTTTAAAATCGTCCAGTGCCGGTTTCGTCCCTGCTCCCCAGAACCAGATGCTGTTTGCTTTATTCAAGCCTTTCTCAGCTCTTGCTTCATTGATCGGATGATGATTTAAGATATCAAAACTCTTTTCCATCATCTCTTTTAGCTTCTCCTGCTTTGGAAGATACTGCCCGATCTTCTGTCCTAAAACATCATGAGGTGGTACAAGTTCGACTACTTCTCCATGATCCCAGATCGTTAAATGGCGGTAGCTGACTCCCGGATAAAATTTATATTCATCATCTTCTAATTCTTTTCTCACAGCTTCGATCAGGATCGCTGCTTCCTCAGAAGTGATCTCTCCTGCGCTGTGGTCGATGATCGTCTTATCTTCATAATCTTCGTCTTCAGATACGGTTACAACGTTACATCTAAGTGCAATATCTGTATCTTTCATATCAACACCAATGCTTAATGCCTCAAGGGGTGATCTTCCGGAATAATAAACCTGTGGGTCATATCCTAACATAGAAAGATTGGCTACATCACTTCCTGCTGGTAAATTGGATGGTACTGTATAAGCGATTCCCTGTTCGGAAACTTTCGCCATCTCATCCATCACTGGTTTGTCTGCTAACTGAAGTGGTGTCTTTCCACCTGCTGCTTCGATTGGCTCGTCAGCCATTCCATCTCCTAAAACAATAACGTATTTCATTCTGTCCTCCAAAAATGTGTCATGTATATTTATACATCTATTCCATTGCAATTATTTTTACATAAGATACATCTTCTATCTTCTCAACATCCTGAATCATAGCCGAGACATCCGTCTCGCTATCTTCGATGTCAACACTGACTGTTAAGAGTCCCTTTCCATTAATTGGAATACTCTGGTGGATCGTCAGGATATTTGCCTTATAAAGTGCAAAAATATTAAGGATCGAGGCCATAACGCCAGGCTGGTCATCGACTTCGATCACGAATGTGATACTACGTCCTTTCTTACCAGCATAAAATGGGAAAATATCATCCTTATACTTGTAATAAGAACTTCGACTGATTCCCACCTTCTCTGTAGCTTCTAATACAGAAACTGCTCTCTTTGAATCTAACAGTTTCTGGACCTCTAACACCTTTAACAACACTTCTGGAACTGCTTTCTTTTTAATTACATAATAGTTGGTTTCTTTCATGTCTGGTTCCTTTTGTTTTCCTGTGGTGTACAGTTGTCTTTGCACAAAATACTACCACAGATATTTTTATGATGCAATAGAAAATTTGGTTTTAAAATAAATACATGATCTGACCGGAAGTTTTCTGTTTAATTTTCTTCCTTCTTACTGTTGTTATCCCATGCAAGATAGGCATTCATAAATCCATCCAGATCCCCATCTAATACAGCGCTTGGATTTCCGCTTTCAAAGTTTGTTCTGTGGTCTTTTACCATTGTATAAGGCTGCAGGACATAGGATCTGATCTGGTTTCCCCATCCATTATCCCCAACATCACCTCGGATATCTGATAATTTTTCCAAATGTTGCTGCTGTTTTAACAGATACAGTTTTGTCTTTAACATCTTCATTGCCTGATCTTTGTTCTTGTGCTGTGAACGCTCATTCTGGCACTGTACAACGATTCCTGTTGGTAAATGCGTAATACGGATTGCGGAATCTGTTTTGTTGATATGCTGTCCACCAGCTCCACTTGCACGATATGTGTCGATCCGGATATCTTCATCTGCAATCTCAACTTCTATATCATCTTTGATATCTGGCATTACATCACAGGATGCAAACGATGTCTGTCGTTTTCCTGCTGCATTGAATGGAGAAATTCGGACAAGACGGTGAACACCTTTTTCAGATCGTAAATATCCATAAGCGTTCATTCCCGTGATCTTCACAGTAACAGATTTGATCCCTGCTTCATCCCCATCAAGATAATCAAGAACTTCTGTTCCATAACCTTTCTTTCCTGCCCATCTTGTGAACATACGGTATAGCATTCCTGCCCAGTCGCAAGACTCTGTTCCACCTGCCCCGGCATGTAGTGTAAGAATTGCATCATCCTTATCATATTCACCTGTTAGCAGTGTTGAAATACGTAATTCCTCATATGTTTTTTCAAATTCATCCATCAAAGCAGTGGCTTCTTCGATCAGATCGGCATCTTCATCTTCTTCTGCCATATCGATCAAAGTCTCAATATCTTCATATTTTGTTTTCAGATCATCATATTCTTCCACGACACCTTTCAGGCTTTTGACTTCTTTCATAACATTCTGGGATTCCTCAACATTATCCCAGAATCCTGGTTCTTCCATATTCAGTTCTAATTGATCAATTCTCTCTTTTTTTGCTTCTAACGCAAGGGAACCACTAAGATCTTCTAGTGGTTCCTGAAAAGAGTTTAATTTATATTTTAATTGTTCTGCTTCAATCATTGATAAAAAACTCCTTATTTATTCCTTCCGCAGCAGTTCTTATACTTCTTACCACTTCCACATGGGCAAGGATCATTTCTGCCGACTTTTGCTCCTTTTCTTACATAAGGCTTCTTCTCAACTTCTGCATCTTTGTTTGTTCCAGTGATCTTTGGAGCTTCTTCTCTCTCGATCTTCTGCTCAACCTGTACGTGGAACAGTGCACCTGTTGTCTCTTCCTGAATTGCCTTTGTCATATCATTGAACATCTCAAATCCAGCCATACGGTATTCAACAACTGGATCTCTCTGTCCATATGCCTGAAGACCAATTCCTTCTCTTAATTGATCCATATCATCAATATGATCCATCCACTTGCGGTCGATGACTTTCAGTAAGATAATACGTTCAATCTCACGAAGATCAAAGTCTTCGAATTCTTTTTCTTTCTGTTCATATAATGCAACTGTTTCTTCCTGTAATCTTGCTACCAGATCATCAACTTTACCAGAAGATTTCTCTGCATCTGTTAATACGATCTTATTCAGTGGTACAATTGGAAGTAACTCTGCATTCAGTGCTGCCAGATCCCACTCTTCTGGTGGAAGCTCATCACTGATCACCTGATATACATGATTTGCAACTGTTTCTTTCATCATGCCTAAAACAGATTCTTTCATGTCATCTCCGTCAAGAACACGGCGGCGTTCTTTGTACATAACTTCTCTCTGTTCATTGTTGACTCTATCATAATCTAACAGATTCTTACGAATACCAAAGTTGTTATTCTCAATCTTCTTCTGGGCTTTCTCGATCGTCTTGCTGATCGTCTTATGCTGGATTTCTTCTCCTTCTGGAATTCCCAGTGCATTGTATATACTGATCATTCTTTCAGATCCAAACAATCTCATCAGATCATCTTCCAGTGATAAATAGAACTTAGATTCACCTGGATCTCCCTGACGTCCAGCACGACCACGTAACTGGTTATCGATACGTCTGGATTCATGACGTTCTGTACCGATGATCTTTAATCCGCCAAGTTCTGCAACACCATCTTCCAGCACGATGTCAGTACCACGACCAGCCATGTTCGTAGCGATCGTTACGGCACCGATCTCACCTGCGTGAGAGATGATCTCTGCTTCTTTCTCGTGGAATTTTGCATTCAGTACGTTGTGTTTGATTCCACGTTTCTTAAGCATTGCACTTAATTCTTCAGACATCTCGATGGTGATCGTACCAACTAAAACAGGCTGTCCTTTTGCATGAGATTCAATGATATCTTCGACAACAGCATTCATCTTCTCACGTTTTGTCTTGTAGATCGCATCATCATGATCGATTCTCTGAACTGGTTTGTTTGTTGGGATCACAACAACGTCCATTCCATAAATCTCTCTAAATTCCTGTTCTTCTGTAAGTGCAGTACCTGTCATACCTGCTTTCTTGTCATATTTATTGAAGAAGTTCTGGAACGTGATCGTTGCAAGAGTTTTGGATTCTCTCTTGACCTTTACATTTTCCTTCGCTTCGATTGCCTGATGCAAACCATCAGAATAACGTCTTCCTGGCATGATACGTCCTGTAAATTCATCGACGATCAATACTTCATCATCTTTTACTACATAGTCTTTGTCTTTAAACATTAAGTTATGTGCACGAAGTGCTAAGATGATATTGTGCTGGATTGCAAGGTTCTCTGGATCTGCAAGATTCTCGATATGGAAGAATTTCTCGACTTTCTTCACGCCATCTGCAGTCAGCATGATCTGTTTATCTTTTTCATTGACAAGGAAATCTCCATCTTCTTCGATATCCTCGTTCATTAAGATATCCATCTTGGATAATTCACCATCAGAACTTCCTCGTTCCATCTGGCGGGCTAAGATATCACATGCACGGTACAATTCTGTAGACTTACCACTTTCACCGGAAATAATCAGTGGTGTTCTTGCCTCATCAATCAGTACGGAATCGACCTCATCGACGATCGCATAGTGAAGATCTCTCTGTACAAGATCTTCTTTCTCAATGACCATGTTATCTCTTAAGTAGTCAAATCCTAATTCATTGTTTGTAATATAAGTAATATCACAGTTATATGCTTCACGACGTTCATCATTCTCCATATCATTTGTAACAACGCCAACAGTTAATCCAAGAAAATTATGAACTTTTCCCATCCACTCGGCATCTCGAGTTGCCAGATAATCATTGACTGTTACGATATGAACGCCCTTTTCTTCCAGCGCATTTAAATATGCAGGTAACGTGGATACTAAAGTTTTACCTTCACCAGTTCTCATCTCTGCGATACGTCCCTGATGCAGGATGATACCACCGATCAGCTGTACACGGTAATGTTTTAAACCGATCGCACGGCTGCTGGCTTCTCTTACTGTTGCATATGCTTCTGGTAACAGATCATCTAATGTCTCTCCATTTGCAAGTCTTTCTTTAAATTCAACGGTCTTATGTCTTAGTTCCTCATCTGACAATTTCTGCATGGACTCATCGAGTGCTTCGATCTTGTCAACTGTCTTGCTGATTCGTTTTAGTTCCTTATCACTGTGAGAACCAAATACTTTATCAAATAAACCCATAAATAATCTCCTAAGTTTCTTTTTATGATTGTTCCATCTTGTGATCGTTCTGTCTCTGACATCTGATATCAAGATAGTCTTATATCTATTATATAGTCTTTGCTATTGTAACACTTAACATTATAAGGTGCAAGTTAACTAATTGTAAAAATTCTCAATAAATTTTGAATTTTTTATAAAAAAAAGTATGAAAAAAGGAGATCCTTGTCATAAGGATCTCCTCCATCTTCCGATCTTCTAAAATTCAGGTTCGATCAGTCCGTATGTATTTCCTTTTCTCTTGTATACAACATTGACTTCAAATGTATCAGCATTGCGGAATACAAAGAAATCATGTCCTAATAATTCCATCTGTACACAAGCTTCTTCTACATCCATTGGTTTGATAGCAAACTTCTTGCTTCGGATGATTCTGATCTCATCATCTTCCACATCGTCTTCCTGCTCCATAAATTCCTGTTTGAAGCTTGTTCCATCATATTTCTGATTCATAAGTCTTGTTTTATATCTGCGGATCTGGCGTTCGATCACATCTACTACCAGGTCAATAGATACATACATGTCTTCACTGCCTTCTTCAGCACGGATAATGTGCCCTTTCATAGGAATGGTAACTTCTATCTTCTGTCTTCCCTTCTGAACACTTAAAGTTACATTCACGATCGTATCGTCTACTAAATATTTGTCGAGACGTCCGAGTTTCTCTTCAATTGCTGCTTTGATACCTTCTGTAACTTCAATGTTCTTTCCACTAATAATGAATTTCATGGCTCCCATCTCCTTTACCTTTTTTGTATGAATTCATTATAACATATAATTCTGATTAAGAAAACAAAATCTTTTTATAAATAGTAAACAAAACATATGTTTCTTTTTGAAGTTATCCACAGTTATTATTTGTCGAATTGTGGATGTGGATAATGTGGATAACTCTGTGGGTAACTCATTTTTGGCTAAAATATGCCATTTCTGTATGTTGATAACTTTGTGGGTATTTTGTTAGCAATATGTGTGTAATTTTCCCATAAAAAAATCAACCTGCTTTTTGTTATACAACTAGCACAAATCGACAAAAAGCGGTTGATTTTTAATTTATGAGTCACTATATAAAAATAGCTTAAATTGTCTGAAAATTAAGCATTTTGAAGATATCGCTCGACTGAATACACACAGTTGGCACCATCTGACACCGCCGTCACCACCTGACGAAGATTTTTGCTTCTTCCATCCCCTGCAGCAAAGATTCCCGGAATATTTGTAACACCGTCTTCTCCTGCGATAATATATCCTTTTTCGTCTGTTGATAACTTTCCAGATAAAAGCTCGGAAGCTGGTTTTGTCCCCACAGCGATAAAAATTCCATCAACATCTAGTAACTTATCCACATGGTTATCTACATCTTGTATATGAAGTCCCTCCACAACCTCATCTCCATCGATTTTTGTCACGATCGTGTTCCATAAGATTTCAATCTTGTCGTTCTTCTTTACTTCATCCTGAAGAATCTTTGCACCACGAAATTCATCTCTTCGATGGATCAGATAAACTTTTTTACACATACGGCTTAAGAATATTGCATCTTCCAATGCAACATTTCCACCACCAACAACTGCTGTTACCTTATTTCTAAAAAATGCTCCATCACATGTTGCACAATAAGATACTCCCATTCCCTTTAATTTTTCTTCTCCTTCTATTCCCAAAGTCTGATGAACTGCTCCTGTTGCAAGAATGATCGTCCTTGTTTTTAATATATCTCCATTCTTAAGCATGATCTCTTTGATTTCTTCGTCTGCATAGATTTCTTTAACTTCTGCTGTAATACTTTTAGCACCAAGTTCTTTCGCATGCTCTGAAAATTTTAATCCAAGATCCATTCCATTTGTCTTTGGAATTCCAGGATAATTATCAACTTCATAAGTCTGTACAACCTGTCCTCCTGGCATATATTCTTTCTCGAGCATAACAAAATCAAGCATTGCTCTCTGTGCATAGATTGCTGCAGACATTCCAGCTGGTCCGGAACCTATGATTACTAAATCGTATATTTTCATGATATTATCTCCTTTTACTCAAAATTTCTGCCTTATTCTTTCTTCGTTAGTTTTAATAAAACTCCACTGTATCTTGGAAGTGTGATCGTAATCTCACTGTCTTTTCCTTTTTTCTTTAGATGAATATTTTCTTTACGTTTCTTCATCGTTCCACCATACTGTTCCCATTCAGTATGTAACAATGTTCTTCTCGTATGGTGTCCTTTGATCGTTAATTTATAATCTTTCTGCTCTTTATCAGAGAAATTAAAGATTCCAACGATCATGTGATCTGCCGTTTTTCTTCCGATCGCATAAATACATCGTTCTTCCTGATGACAGTCCAGCCATTCAAAGTTTTCTCTATGATAATCATAATGGAAAGCTTTTTCTTTCTTGTAAATGTCATTTAATTTGACCATATATTTATGGAAAGCATCATGAATCGGATATTTTAAGATCATCCAATCTTGTTCCTGTGCCTCGCTCCATTCCCTGATCTGTCCAAATTCATTCCCCATAAAGTTTAATTTCTTTCCTGGATGGATCATCATATACATATACATAGCCCTTGCCTGTGGAAATTTATCTTCATAATCCCCATACATCTTCTGTAAGATCGTTGCCTTGCCATGTACAACTTCATCATGACAATATTCTAACATATAACGTTCATTCCAGAAATACACCATAGAGAATGTTAGTTTGTGATAATCACGACTTCGATATTCTGGTCCAGTCTGAAAATATTCCAGAGTATCGTGCATCCATCCTAAATCCCATTTGTAATCAAATCCTAACCCGCCTTTCCATACAGGTTCTGTCACACCTGGATAAGCAGTGGAATCTTCTGCGATCAGCATGGCGGTTGGATGACGTTGTTTCAAACCTAAATTGAATGCTTTTAAGAAGTCGATCGCTGTATCGTTGACTCCTCTGCTTTCATCTCCCTGCCAGTAGATCAGGCGGCTCACTGCATCCATACGGATTCCATCAAAATGATACTCTTCCAGCCAATAGTTGGCCGCTGATTGCAAGAAGCACTGAACTTCTCTTCTGGAATGAATAAAATTGCAACTTCCCCATTCACTCTCTCCAGTATCTTTATTATCGTATTCATATAATGGAGTTCCATCATATAATTTCAGTCCATATCCATCTACTGCAAAATGAACTGGCACAAAATCCATAATGACTCCAATCCCTGCCTGATGCATCATATCGACAAATTTCATTAATTTATCTGGAGTTCCATAACGTTTCGTTGGTGCAAAAAATCCAGTGTTTTGGTATCCCCATGATCCATCAAATGGATGTTCTGACAATGGCATTAATTCTACATGGGTATAATTATTTTGTTTTAGATATGGAACGAGCATCTTGGCAATCTCATCATACTGATACCAGCCATTCTCATCTTTCTTATTCATTCTCCATGAACCCATATGCATCTCATAGATATTGATGGCATCTTCCATTCCGACACTTCTCATCTGCATCCATGATCTGTCATTGAATCTGTATGTTGTGATATCTCTGATAATAGAACATGCCCCCGGTCTTAGTTCCATCTCAAATCCATAGGGATCACAATGTTCCTGCCGGTTTCCATCTGGTCCGTAGATGCAGTATTTGTACATCTGACCCTCTTTAGCTTTGTCGGAGTAGAATAAAAAGAAACCACTTTGTGCGTCTTGTTCCATAAATTCTTCATTCCAGTTATTAAACTCCCCAATGATCGATATCCTGGAGGCTCTTGGTGCATAGGTTACAAAACGAATCTTATCACCGTCTTTATGTGCACCCATATAACGATATGCATCAAATAATTTTCCATCATAAAAATCTTGCCGGTTCATGTTTGTGCCTCCTTTTATCATACAACTGTTGTTTTTCATTCATATGTATATTATAATAAATGTATGTGTATACAACAACCACCAAAATAGTGTTTTTGGTGGTTATCGAACATTTTTCATTGTTTTGTAGATTATCTTTTTTATATGATTTTAAAGGAGTTTTTGATATGGTAGAGAAGAAAACTGATCGTCGTATTTTGAAAACAAAACGTGCGCTCAGAGAGAGCCTGCTTTATTTATTAAAAGAACAGCCAATACAAAAAATATCCGTTTCCCGCCTATGTGAGAAATCGGATATTAACCGCAGTACATTTTATACGTATTATTCCAGTCCGATGGATCTTCTGGAGTCGATTGAAGATGAGATTTTAAATACTCTAGAAGAAGATATGATCCAGTTTGAGAAGGAAAATTCAATTTCACAGTTGATGAATTCTATTATCTTTTATATCAGTGAGCATAAGCAGTTGGTAAGATTGTTGTTCTCAGACCATGGTGATCCAGGATTTCAGAATAAACTTCTGCTTGCCACCCAACACTGGACCATGCCAATGTGGCAGAGCCGCCGGCCTGATTACGATGCGGAGGCTTTGTCTTCTTTGCATATTTATATTGTGAGCGGATGCATGGCTGTGATCCGACAGTGGATCACGGGTGGTTTTAAGGAGTCTGAGGAGGAAATTTCATCAATGTTGGAGAAGTTGTCCGCTTCTACTTCGGCTGGATTTTTGCAAGGGAAATAAATAAAATGTATTTTCATAATACATGCTGCTATTATAATCATCGATTTTTTCACTTAAAAATGAATTATAAACTTTGATCAATGCATCAATTACTGATCAATTACAAATTCATCTAATACTTCCTGCAGTCTTTCAAAGAACATACTAGCATGATATCCATCTGCGGATGCATGAGATATCGTCAAAGCAGCAGACAGCCTTCTTCTGCCCTCTTCTTCCACATATTTTCCAAATGTAATGATCGGAAATAGATTTGGTCTTCCGGTTGGCACCCATGTGCTGTAGCCTGTGAAATCCATCCATGGCACACAGGAGATACAAAAGAAGTTTGGCGGCTGCCCTTCTTTTCCTTTGGGTCCTTTGACATCTTTGTATGTTTCCATATCATTTATAATGTTTTGATAGCATGTCTGAAAATCATCATCATAATAAGACCAGATGTCTGAAAATGTATGATCATCTTTGTGAAAGATCGTAAAGTTTGGATGCATCACATCAAAGTAACCAGGTCTTCCTTCCTGATCGACTCCCATTTTAAATTCTCTTTTCTCATTGACAACTTTTCCTGTGCAGTAAATAAATGCCGGATAAAACTTTAATCCACATTTTTTGACCTGCTGATACAGATTTTCCACATCTAGACGTACTGTAACAGTATAACCGCATGGTATCATCTGCATATAATATTCAAAATGTTTCTGTCGTTCCCATTTTTCTGGGTCTAGTAAATAAAACATGTCAGACACCTCCTTTTTTAGCTTTCAATATCAGATCATTTCATATCCACCTAAAACTACCGGCATTTTCAATACTTCCAATACTCTCTCAAGCAATACTCCTTCTCTGTTTGGATAATCAAATCCATAACTTGCCTTGATCGCCTGTGTGATAAACTGCACACCCTTATCCAGTGCGATTGGCAGACTGTCTCCGTCTAACAGGCTTCCTATCATAACAGAAGTATAAGCATCTCCTGTTCCCGGATAAAATGTTGGGATATAACGGCATTTTATCTTCCAATATGTATTACAAGTTCTATCGTAAGCGATCACATTAGAATCTTTATCTTTCTCTTTATCTGGAACACTTGTCACAACAATGATATCTGGTCCCATATCAGACAAACGTTTTACCCATTCTTTGATCTCTTCATCGGTTGTTGTCTGTTTGTATTCTTCCCCTAATAAAAGACTTACTTCTGTAAAATTGGGTGTAATAATGTCAGCTTTTGTTACCAGACGTTTCATTCCTTCAACTAATCCTTGATCCATCGTTGAATACAAGTTTCCATTATCTCCAAGGACTGGATCGATCACAACCATATTATCCTCTGTTCCAAAATCATCAATAAATCCGGAAACGATCTCAATCTGACGTTCAGATCCTAAGAATCCAGAATAAATACAGTCAAAATCGATATTTAGCTCTTTCCAATGATCGATATAGTCCTGCATATGATCTGTAAAGTCTACAAAACTAAAGGTATCAAATCCCCCAGTATGATTGGAAAGGATCGCTGTCGGCAATGGACAGACCTGCACTCCCATGGATGAAAGGATGGGAATGATCGCTGTCAACGAAGCTCTTCCAAAACCAGACAGATCATGAATTGCTGCCACTCTTTTTACACTATGCTTCATTTTGTTTCTCCTTTTTATAATCCGATCATTGTACTATTTTAAACGGAACGTCAGGATTCCTTTGTAATCGATCACATGGATCGCTTCATCTTTTTTCATCTGTTCCATCATCGCTTCTGGATCTTTCACATCTCTGCTTTCTAAGAATCCTCGTACTTCAAACTGATTCATAGGATGTCTTCCGATAATGGATTTAACCGCTTCATAGTCATCTTCAATCTCACTGAAAAATGCACCAGAACTCATCATCTCAATCGAAATACCACCAAGTGTCTCAACCGCATATCGCATGCGTTCTTCAGATACGACATTCACATCTGCTTCTGCTGGCGGACGAACTGGTGTATTTAAGTATAGTCTGTCATATTTTAATTCTTTTAATAATTCTTGAAACTTAAGAATAGACTGCTCATCATCGTTGATCCCATCAACTAGCATGATTTCCAACCAAAGTTCTCCTTCATACATGTGAGTGAACTTTTTGAGACCTTCAAATTCTTCTTCAAATTTGATCGTTCCATAAGGTCTGTCAATCTTCTTGGAAATTTCCTGATTATAAGCATCCAGAGATGGCAATACCATATCAGCATGGCATAATTCTTCTCTGACTTGTGGATCAGAAAGCAACGCACCATTTGTGATCACTGCGACTGGCTTGTCTGTCAATGCTTTCAGAGCAACTACTAATTCACCAAGATTTGCTGCTAAAGTAGGTTCTCCTTCTCCAACGACCGTTACGATATCAAATTTATCAGAGTCTTTGAGATACTGTTTAAATTCCGCTATGATATCTTCTGTTTTATAAAATTCCTGACGTTTATTTGTCATTTTATCGGTTCTTCCTAATTGACAGTAGATGCAGGAATAGTTACATGTCTTCTTAGGCAGTGGACTGATACCTAAGGATCTTCCTAGTCTTCTGGATGGGATCGGACCAAATACATATTTAAAATCATTCATATTGATATTTCCTTTTCCTATTATTTTTGTATAATTCTTATTATACGGCACGTATACAAAATTTGTCTATATGAATTGTTCTTTGAAAACTCCTGAAATTTAATTTCTATGGGTTTTCTTTCTATAACTCTTGCGTTACAATAGTATAAAATAAACAGGAGGATATTAAGTAATTCAATGAAAAAAGATAAAAACATTCTGGTTGTTATGCCAGTAAAAGACGAACATAAAAAAACATTAGAACAACATTCTCAAGGCAATAAATTTATATACAGTTCATACGATAATGTAACTCAGGAAATGGTACAGGAAGCAAATGTGATCATTGGAAATGTAGATCCATTTTACTTACAGGAAGCAAAAAACTTAGAATGGCTGCAGCTTAATTCAGCAGGGGCTGATCCTTATGTGAAGAAAGGCGTGCTTCCTGAAGATGTAATATTGACGAATGCTACAGGAGCCTATGGACCAAGCGTTGCAGAACATATGCTGGCAGTCTTATTTTCCCTGCAAAAGAAATTACATCTATACAGAGATAACCAAAATCAATGTGAATGGCAAGATGAAGGAGGTATCATGTCCTTATGCGGAGGAACACTTCTGATTGTGGGACTCGGTGACATCGGATTATACTTTGCAAGATTAATGAAAAATTTTGACTACCATATCATCGGAATCAAACGAAGGCCAGGGCAGGTACCGCAAGATATTGATGAACTCCATACCATGGATGATCTGGATAAATTGCTGCCCAAAGCAGATGTTGTATTATCTGTACTTCCAGATTCTAAAGCAACACGAAATATCTTCAATAAAGATCGTTTTGAAAAAATGAAGAACACCTCAATCTTGCTAAATGCTGGAAGAGGCAGTGCAGTTAATACAGAGGATCTTTGCGAAGCATTGATCCAAGGACAGATTTATGGAGCAGGACTGGATGTTACAGACCCAGAACCGCTGCAGACGCAACATAAATTATGGAACGTAGAAAATGTGATCATAACTCCACACGTAGCCGGAGATTTTCATCATCCTGCAACTTTATATCGAATCGTAGATATTATAGCTGGAAACCTGCAAAGGTATCTGGAAGGAGAACAATTGATGAATATTGTTGATACTACGACTGGATGTAAACTCTGATTGATAGTGTTGCATGTATGAGTCAGAAAGAACAAGAGAAGAAATATTTATAAGAATAAAGGGTGACACTCAACATACACACCACTTAAGTTTTCCAATCTTGTAATTGTCCACACTTTAGACTTCTGGTATATGATAAAAAATAAATAAGCAACCGAAAACGCAGCATTGGAATTTTGCCATATTTTGAACAAATTCGCAGCCCAATTGGACGAGTGCCTGAGCTTCAAAGACTTTTGTCTGAAACAAAACTTCAGAGCGAGTTCTCGTAGGAAATTGGGCGGATAAGCGATTTGTTCAAAATGTGAGCAAAATTCCACCGCTGCGTTTTCGGTTGCTTATTTATTTTTTATCATATACTGAAAGACTACAGTTGGCCAACTTACAAATTTAAAATTTACAGTAAATTATCAGCTAATTCTTCCATAGTCTTAATATTCTCATCATTCATCGTAGATTTGATCGTTACAACTGGATCTACCATCTCGATATTCTTAAATCCTTCTACGATACCTTTCATGATTTTTGCTGCCATTGGTGCCCATGATCCATTTTCCATAAATGCAACTTTACGTTTCTGATAGTTCTTAGCTTTTAAGTGATGTAAAAAGTCTTCCATGCATGGGAAGATTCCTGCATCGTATGTTGCTGCTGCCAGTACCAGTCTGTCATAGCGGAATGCATCTTCGATCACTTCTGCCATATCATCTCTGGAAAGGTCTGCTACTACAACTTTTGGAGCTCCTTTTGCTTCTAAGATTTCTGCTAATTTCTTTGCTGCAGCTGCTGTATTTCCATGGATAGATGCGTATGCGATCAGGATTCCTTCGTTCTCTGGCTCATATTTGCTCCATGTGTCGTATAATCCAATATAATATCCAAGGTTTTCTTTTAAAATTGGTCCGTGTAATGGACAGATGATCTCAATATCTAATCCTGCGGCTTTCTTTAAGAGATTCTGTACCTGTACTCCGTATTTACCACAGATATTGAAATAATAACGTCTTGCTTCACATGCCCAATCTTCATCTGCATCTAAAGCTCCGAATTTACCAAATCCATCTGCTGAGAATAAGATTTTCTCTGATGTTTCATATGCTACCATAACTTCTGGCCAGTGAACCATTGGTGCCATAACGAACTGTAATGTATGAGATCCAAGAGATAATGTATCTCCTTCTTTTACTACGACTTTACGTCCTTCTAGATCAAATGTAAAGAACTGAGGAATCATATTAAATGTCTTAGCATTACCTACAACCTTAGCTTCTGGATATTTTTCTGCTAATACCTGTAAGCTTGCAGCATGGTCTGGTTCCATATGAGATACTACAATGTAATCTACGTTTCTTCCATCTAATGCTTCTTCTAAGTTTACAAGCCATTCATCTGTCTTGCGTGCATCCACAGTATCCATAACAGCTACTTTCTCATCTAAGATCACATAAGAGTTATAAGAAACACCATTTGGTACTACATACTGGCTCTCAAATAAGTCAATGTCATGATCGTCTACACCAATATATTTTACTGAATCTGTAACTTTAATATCCTTCATTGTCTTACCTCCAAAATTAAATTCATTTTGCTTTTTCAACTTTTCTTACTATAACATAGTTTTGCCAAAATATCTACTAGTAATAGTTACTATTTCTAATACAATTTCTTTTCAGATACAAAGATCCCCAAAACAAAACTTCAATCTTGCTCCAGGGATTCTTTATCATCTCTTTGGATGCTTCATGCAACTCTGATTATCTATGCATTGAGAAGCTATCCATATCATAACGTTTTAAGTTGTCTGTGATCTTGCGATCGTCTGCGGATTTGATCATTGTTTCTCTGACTTTACGAGCTTTGATGATCTCTTCGTTACGGCTTGGTCCACCAACGCATCCGCCTTCGCATGCCATACCTTCGATGAAGTCTTCTGGTAATCTTCCTCTCTGTAAGAACATTAAAGCTTTCTTACATTCTGCTGCACCGTTAGCTTTGCATACTTTGATATCTTCGTTCTGTTCTGTCTCTTTCATGTATTCTAATACAGAATCTGTTACTCCACCAGAGTTTCCATAGAATTTACCGAAGATCGTAGAATCCTGATATGTATTCTCTGCTGGTTCTAATTCTACGTCTTTTGCTTTCATAATTGCTAAGATCTCGTTGTAGTTTAATGCATAATCTGCATTTCCTTCGATCTTCTGGTCTGCCACTTCTGATTTCTTGGCTACACATGGTCCAACAAATACTGTAACTGCATCTGGATCTTTTGCTTTAATCATTCTTGATACTGCACACATTGGAGATACTGTTGTAGAAATCATATCTGCAAGATCTGGATAATGTTTGCGAATCATGTTTACGAATCCTGGACAGCATGAAGTTGTTTTCTTCTCACCGTTTCTGTAAGCTTCTAACCATTCTTCTGCTTCGCTGCATGTTGTCATATCTCCACCTAAACCTGCTTCGATCAGATCTTCAAATCCAACTTTCTTTACTGCCTGTCTCCAGCTTTCCATTGTAATATCTTTACCAAACTGTCCTTCTGTTGCTGGGGCAAGGATCGCGTAGACTTTCTTACCTGCTTTCAAGTCTGCGATAACGTTTGTGATCCATGTCTTTGTTCCGATCGCACCGAATGGACATTTTGCTGCACACTGTCCACAACGGATACATTTTTCTTCATCGATCACTGATACTCCATACTCATCATAAGAAATTGCATCTACTGGACAGCTGTCTTTACATGGTCTTGATACATGAGCGATCGCATTGTATGGACAGGCTTTTGCGCACATACCACATTCCTTACATTTCTGAGGATCGATTCTTGATCTTGTATGTCCTGGTTCGATCGCTCCGAAACGACATGCTTTGATACAGTCTTTTCCAAGACAATTCTGACAGTTGTTTGTTACAACATAGCTTGAGATCGGACAGTCAGCACATGCTGATTTAATTACCTGCACGATATTTCCATCATCTTCTGCTCCTGGAGCTTTACCTTCTGCTAAACGAATTCTCTGTCTTACGATTTCTCTTTCTTTGTAGATGCAGCAACGGAATGTTGGTTCTGGTCCTTCGATCATCTTCTCTGGGATCAGATCTCTTTCTTCTTCTAAAGTCCCTTCAAACGATGCCTTTGCTACGAAATACAGTACATCTTTTTTCAGATTCTGAATGCTTGTTACATCATACATAATAGTTTACCCTTCCTTAAAAAACACTTAACTAAAACACCCTAGATATTGTTATTTTTTTATCTATGTGCATTATAACAAATATTTTCTTTTTTCTCTACAATGCTTAAAGAAAAGTACAAAAAATATGCAATTTTTTTAAAATTGTACAATTAACATTTTCTTAACGATGACTTTGTCCGTATATTGCATACAATTATTGTTAAAAGAAAGACACAATTGTCTGAAAATTTTTATCATTATAACTTGAAGTTATGGCAAACTATTATTTTTATGTATTTCACAAGCCTTATTCTATCTGTTATTGTATAGCTTATCGATAGAAAATTATTAGACTTATATAAATAGAAAGGATAGATTTATGAGACCATACAGATATGATATTGTTGGTAGTTTTTTAAGACCAGATTATTTAAAAGATGCACGTGCTGAATATGCAGAAGGAACTTTATCTGCAGACCAGTTGCGTGAAGTTGAAGATAAAGCGATCAAAGAGTTAGTTGAAAAAGAGAAAGCTGTTGGATTAAAAGCAGTTACTGACGGAGAGTTAAGACGTCGCTATTGGCATCTTGATTTCCTTGCTTCTTTAGTCGGAGTCGAGGAGATCAAAGCTGATCACTGGTCTGTTGCTTTTAAGGGACATCAGCCAAAAGCCGCAACGCTTGAGATTGTTGACAAAATTGATTTTGATGAAAACAGTGAATTCTTAGATCATTTCTCTTACTTGAAAGAAATTGCTGGGGATGTTGACTGCAAGATGACAATTCCTTCTCCTGCAATGCTTCATCTGATCTGTTGTGTTCGTGGAAGCGAAACTTACAAAGCGATCGATCGTTATAAAAATGAAGATGATCTGTATCATGAGATTGCTCTTGCTTATCAGAAAGCGATCAAAGCATTCTACGCTCGTGGATGCCGTTACTTACAGTTTGATGATACATCTTGGGGTGAATTCTGTGATCAGAATAAACGCGACGATTACGCAAGCCGTGGTCTTGACCTTGACCAGATTGCTAAGAATTATGTGAAAATGATCAACGAAGCTTTAGAAGCTAAACCTGAGGATATGACAATTACAATGCATATCTGCCGTGGTAACTTCCGTTCTACATGGTTCTCTTCTGGTGGATATGAACCAGTAGCTGAGACTTTATTCGGTGGATGTAAGATCGATGGTTTCTTCTTAGAGTATGATAGTGACCGTTCCGGTGATTTCAAACCATTACGTTTTATCAAAGATCAGAAGGTTGTGTTAGGTCTTGTTACTTCTAAAGATCCAGAACTTGAAGATAAAACTGAGATTAAAGAACGTATTAAAGAGGCGGCTCAGTATGTTGCACTTGACCAGCTTTGCTTAAGTCCTCAGTGTGGTTTCTCTTCTACAGAAGAAGGAAATATCTTAACTGATGAAGATCAGTGGAAGAAGATGACTCTTATTAAGGAGATTGCTGAGGAAGTTTGGGGATAGGATATCCGTGATACATATTTCATAATAATATAGTAAATAAAAGAATCCGGCATTACATTTTTGTGTTTGCCGGATTTCTTTATATCCAATTTTCATCTATTTCTTTTTTCAACTGGCAAAACATATCATAAAATTTTTCTTTTGCCTGTGAAATAATTGATAATGCAATATTCTGATTATAAGAATGTGTTACATTATTTCATAAATGATTTTTCCCTCCTTTTGTATGGATTCTAGCAGTTCTGGCTGCATAGGCTCGTCTAGATCTACAATATCATATTCTAATAATGTTGTTGTTTCTTCCTCAACATCTAATGCAAAACGGTCGATATCTCCGCCTCTTACTGCCAGATCGATATCACTTGTTCTTTTGTAATCTCCCCTTGAACGTGAACCAAATAAAAGGACTTGTTCTACATTGTATTTTTGAGCTAATTCACAGATTTCATTGATCACTTGTTGTTTGATTCCTGTTTGATCTATTATAATTTTATCCATTCTCATTTATTTCCCTTAATCTCTTCATTTCTATCCAAATAAGTGCTTTCTATTATAACATACTCTCTTATATTTTTTTGTAAAAAATCAAAGAAAAAGCCTCTGGAGACTAAATCCAGAGACTTAAAAGGGCTATTATTTACGTTTTTTATAATTGTGTTCTTCTTATTTTACGTTGAAGGCTTTGATTCCAGGATATACGGCACTGTCTCCTAAAGCTTCTTCGATTCTTAATAACTGGTTGTATTTCGCAACACGTTCTGATCTTGAAGGTGCTCCTGTCTTGATCTGGCATGTATTTAATGCGACGGCTAAGTCTGCGATCGTTGTATCTGCTGTTTCTCCAGAACGATGAGATGTTACAGCTGTGTATCCTGCTTTGTGTGCCATCTTGATCGCTTCTAATGTTTCAGAGATAGATCCAATCTGATTTAATTTGATCAGGATAGAGTTTCCTGCTCCCATTTCAATACCTTTAGAAAGTCTTTCTGTATTTGTTACAAATAAGTCATCTCCTACTAACTGTACTTTATCTCCAAGTCTTTCTGTCAGTTTCTTCCATCCTTCCCAGTCTTCTTCATCTAATCCGTCTTCGATCGAGATGATTGGGTATTTCTCGCATAATGCAGCCCAGTGCTCAATCAGTTCTTCTGCTGTGTATTCTGTTCCTGCTTTCGGCAGTTTGTAATATCCTTTACCTTTTTCACTCTTCCATTCTGAAGAGGCAGCGTCCATAGCGATCTTGAAGTCTTTTCCTGGCTCGTATCCTGCTTTTTTCACTGCTTCTAAGATTGTTTCGATGGCTTCTTCATCTGATTTTAATGCTGGTGCAAATCCACCTTCATCCCCTACGGATGTAGCAAGTCCTCTTTCTTTTAAGATTCCTGCTAGTGCGTGGAATACTTCAGCACACCATCTTAAACATTCTTTAAAGGATGGAGCTCCGACTGGCATGATCATGAATTCCTGTACATCAAGTCCTGATGATAATGCATGACATCCACCATTTACAATGTTCATCATTGGTACTGGAAGTCTGTTTCCTGATACTCCACCTAAGAATCTGTATAGAGGTACTTCAAGAGATGTTGCTGCTGCTCTTGCTGCTGCGATCGATACAGCTAAGATTGCATTTGCTCCGAAGTTTGATTTATCAGCTGTTCCATCTGCATTGATCATTGCTTTGTCTACTGCATATGTATCAGAAGCATCTAATCCGATGATTGCTTCACTGATCTTTGTATTGATATTTTCTACGGCTTTTGTAACACCTTTTCCTAAATATCTTTCTTTATCTCCGTCTCTTAATTCTAGTGCTTCAAATTCTCCTGTAGATGCACCACTTGGAGCTGTTCCTCTTGCAACTGTTCCATCAACTAATGTAATCTCAGCTTCTACGGTTGGATTTCCTCTGGAATCTAGGATTTCTCTTCCGACTACTTTTTCAATTTCTAAATAATTCATTTTCGATTGTGACTCCTTTCCCTATACATAGCAGTACTCCTCGCTGGAAGAAGGGTAAGCTTCCAGTTTGAGATCGTTTTGTTGCAGGTGTTGATCTCAATCGAGGAGTCCACATGATTCATTCACGTTTTTAGTTAGTGTTGTCTAACTGTTATTTATGATACTAGATTTGGATGGAAAAATCAATGGGGATATATGATAATAATTATCATATATCCCCTAGTTAATTATTTTCTTAATTTTTTGATCAACTCTTTTTTCGTTGTATTATTATATGCCCATACACGTACATCATTTTTCGTTGCACTTCTATATTGTTTTTCTGAAATATATGTCAACTTTCCTTTTTCCTTTTTGCTATATATTTCTTTATCAATGACTCTATGTACTGTTTTTTCTGATTTTTCTAAATTTGTTGTAACTTTATTTCCATCCTCATCTTCGAAATGTCCTTCACGTTCAAAGAAATATGATGCTTTTTTTACAATTTTCTTTCCATTATACTTATAAATATAATATTTTTCCCTTTCAGAACCATTTTCACTTAATACTGAATACTGTAAGCCTGCAATTGTTTTCTGTTTTTTATTATATGCAATTATTTGATCCGATGTTGACCAAATTTTCTTTACTTTTCCTTTATTGTATGTATAAATATTTAAATTTCTAGCTTCGCCTTCTGCATTACTATTTAAATTCACAGTGACCAGTTCTTTTGTTCCGCCTCCTGTTACTTCAATTAATGAATAGCTTGTAAATTTGGCTACTTTGTTTTTCTTGATTGCTTGTGCATAGGCTTTGTTCGCCTTCTTCTGTACTTTTTTTGATGCAGCTAATACATTTTGAGTTGAAACCAATGTTGTTGCCATTAAGGCTGTGATTGCTAAAGTTGTTAATTTTTTTGTTAGATTTTTTAATTTCATTGAAACATCCTCCTATCTTATTCTGTTACAATATGATATCCATAATCAGATAACATTTGTTGTGTTCCTAGTGGTACATAAACTGACATTTTTTCTGCATTAAATATACCAGAACCACTTCTTGCTTTTGAAATATAGCTTAGAATATCTTTTGACGCTATATTTCTAAGAAATTAAGTTTTCCAAACCAAATCATTAGAAAAAGCCTTCCAATAGATTTCTCCATTGAAAGGCTCTGTATATTCTTCGTATCTTCCGTAACGTATGATTAACGTTTTGATAGTTTCAAGATAACTGTGTTCCTTATATTATAAGGCTTTCTGATGTGTTTGTTACTCTTTTGTTTCTATCAGGTTACTAACGCAAAAGTCTGTTTACTTCTGCTTGAACAGCAGAATAATTATATCCTGCCTGTTCTAACTTAGATTTTCGTGTTGCACCATTGCCCCACTTCCCCTGAATAACTTCCTTTGCAACTTCAGTCACAGACTTCTGTCCACAAAGTTCATTGACTTTCTGCTGAACTTCAGAATAGTTATATCCTGCATTTTCAAGTGCAGTCTTTCTTGCAGTTCCATTTCCCCATTTTCCTGCAAGAACTTCTTTTGCTACTTCAGCAACTGATTTTGTTGGTGTGGATGTTTTACCACTTACAAGTTCATTGACCTTTGCCTGAACTGTTGCATAGTCATAACCTGCTGATGTTAGTCTGTTCTTTCTGTCATCACCATTCCCCCACTGACCTGCTAAGACTTCCTTTGCAATGGTTGTGATGTCTTTCTTTGTTGTAGAAGGTGCAGGTGTGGATGCAGACTGTGTTGTGTATGCAGGAACACCAAATCCCCTGATATACTTTCCATTGACTGCAAGTGTTCTTCTTCCAACCTTATTTGAAGTGTTTCCTTCAATAACTGTGATTGTCTTACCATCACATTTTTCAACAATTCCAACATGGTCAGATGAACCTACATTGTCACCAATGCCTGAATCCTGCCAATCATAGAAAATGACATCACCTGCTTTTGGAACATATGCATCATTTTCAACCCAACATCCAATCTGCTGAAAACCTTTAATCATGTAATTACATGAACATTCTGTTGGGATGATTCTTGTGTAACCAAGTTTTACCGCAACAGCAGATACAAAGGTTGCACACCATGCATCTGTGTATGTTACCTTGTAACCTCTTGGTCTTGGATTCTGTGTGTTGTATAAATCAATAATTGCTCTGTGTGAACCATCTGCTTCATTATATCCAAGCCATGCTTTTGCCTGATTCACTACTGCTGTTCTATCATATGACATACTGTTGTTACCTTCTTTCTTGTCGTACTGTGTCAAATCATACTGATTGATTAACTTCATGTTGTTATCTACATAAGTAGAAGATGTTGCATATCCATCTGCCTTGATGGTTTCAAGATATGTCTTAGGGTCTGTGATGCCCTTCAGATTGCTATATCTTGGAAGCTGAATGAATTCAAAATACCCTTTGATTCCATCTTCCATGCTGTCATAAACCCTGAAATTGTCTTTGATGGTTGTCAGTGTTCCAACTTCATATTCTTCCTGTGTTGTCAGATTCACTGATTTTCCTGTCCATTTAGTCCCACATTTCAGACCAAAATAATTGTGATAGGTGGAAGCAAGTTTTGACTTGCCCCACCCACTTTCTAAGATTGCCTGTGCAATGATTGGACTATGAACCAAGATTCCATAAGACAGTGCTACCTTGCAGACTGTATCTGCAACTTTCTTGATGAATTCATGATTAGTCATTTATTACCCTTCTTTCTGTTCTGTTAAAACATCAATTGCTTTGTTGATTGCATCAGGTAATGGAAGACCCATAAGACCTGCATTTTCCACAATTGAAATCAATTCATTTGCCATAAATCCAATGATGACTGCATTTCTGATGTAATCCACACCAATTGCTAAATCTAATCTATATGCAATCAATACAAACAAAAGGGTCATGCATTTCCTGCAAAGTCCTTTCCATCCTGCTTTGCTTTCCAATGCACCTGATTCAGTTTTGTTGGACTTGTGAAAAACACCTGCAACCACCAATCCTGAAAAGTAATCAATTCCCATAAAAATAAGTAATGTAATCAAACCTGTGTCCCATCCACCAAACGCTGATGCAATGATACTTCCAATGACACCAATACCTGTGCAAATTCCTTCTTTAATATTCATTTTGTTTATCTTCCTTTCTGCATAAAATAAGCACCATGCATTTCTGCATGATGCTTTGCTGTGTGTGTTATTGACTTATGCCTGACCTGCTAAATCACCACAATCAAGGTCAATCAGAACCTGAACAACCTTGTCCTTGATTCTTGCAGGGACATCATCAATTGTCTTCACACCCTTGATGATAAGTGTTGCATATACTACTGCCATGTTTTCCACTTCCTTTCTAAATAAAATATTTATGATAAGATTGGTTATCAACCTTCATCACCTACTTCAGCAAGGTCAGGATGACCTTCTTTGACCAATTCCTGCTTGACTTCATCTTTGATTCTTGTTGGTACATCACCAATGGTTTTGATTCCCTTGATGATAAGACTTGCATAAATCTTCACCATAATAATCACTTCCTTTCTATACCATCATTTCATAAATTTCACACATAGCTTCTTGTGCTTGTGTCATTTGTTCTTCAAGACTTGCATTCTTTTCTGCCTGAATTCTGATGTATTCATCTTTGTCATACTCTGTCAAAGTGAATTCATACATTGTAACTTCATCATCTGATTCAGGATTCTTCACTTTAATTTCAGTGATGCTTTCATAAGTGAAAACCTTTGATTCAGTGATTTCCACATCTTCAGGCTTCACTGTACTTCTTTGTGTTCCATACTGTTTCATGCTACTTTTCCACCTTTCTTGACATTCAATTCATAATATTTAGTTGCATATGAAATCAATGGTTCAACATATTTCTGTGTCAGTCTGAAACAATTTCCATAATCAGTCCAACCTTTGTAAGAATTTATTGAACACCACTCTGAATAGTTCATCATGTTCCCTGATTCAACTTTCTTCCTTATCTTCACCATTTTCTTTTTCATGTCTTTGCAGGTTTGCTTTCTTAATAGTACATAGGAAACAAACACCCTATAACCAAGGTAATCAATACCCCTGACATAAGTTGGAAACACTTGATAATTCTTCTTGATTTCTAACTTCATATTGTTATGGAAGTATTCATTGATTTCTTTCAGCAACTGATGCAGTTCTTCCTTAGTTCTTGCAAGAATCACAATGTCATCCATATATCTGAAGTAATATTTGACATGCTTGACTTCTTTTATCCAATGGTCAAAATCACTGAAGTAATAATTCCCACTGTACTGTGACAGATAGTTTCCAATTGGAATCCCTGTGTTTGGGTCAATGTCTTCATCTAACAGATATATTGAAACAAGGTCTTCATCTTCTGCTGTGTTGATTGAATCAATGATTTCATCAAGAATCCAAAGAAGGTCATTGTCTTTGAACATCTTTCTGTATTTCTGTTTCAGAATGTCATGATTCACTGATTGATAATAATGTCTTGCATCTATCTTCAGACAATATTGACAGTTTGGAACATCATGTTGGACTGCTTTCTTTACCCTGCTAAGTCCTTTGTGAATTCCCCTGTCAGGTATTGCTGAAAAGGTATCAGAAATAAGGTGTTTGATTAAATATGGTTCAATTACCTGCAAGATTGCCCACTGTGCAACCCTGTCAGGAAAATAAGGAAGTTTATAAATCTTTCTTGTCTTCCCATGCTCATTTTTATAGAACACTTCATATTCAGATGTATGATAGGTTTTATTTATCAGCATGTCCTGCAATTCCTTCAGGTACTTATCAGGGTCAGAATCAATCATTTGCACTTCTGCATACCATCCTTTCCCTTTCTTTGCATGTTGATGTGCTAACTTCAAATTTTCCATATCATAAATCTTTTTATATAAATGTCCATAACGCTTCATATAATTACAACCACCAATTCTTTCTGTCATTTTTGTATGCGTGTTTCTGATTCTTCAACTTCCTTTCAGGATTTACCAAAACAGATTCATTCCATGTGCTGTCATCAATGAATGACAGGCTTTTGTGTTTTGCCAAGTGGCAGGGTCAAGTAATTTCCACAATTTTTTTTTATATGAAAACAGACAGTCCTTTTGGACTGCCTGAAATCAACCACGCATTTACTAAGTGACTGCTGATATTACGATTACGATTCCCAACACTGTTATTCAAATTCCAATAGAAACTACCTGCATTAGAACCATTATTCCAATTACTGCCTAATTGAGTAATCTTGAAAATGTTTTTATTGTGTACAGATATAACAACAAGGTGGAAGATGTTGCCATCAACAATTACCTAACCCATATATTTAATTAAACAGTGACTGTTGGTACATACACCAAGCGACCGCCGATACCACGACCACGAGCCCCAACACCGTAATACAAATACCAACAGAAACTACCCGCATAAGAACCACCATCCCAATCACCGCCCAACCGAGCAATCCTATATCCATCCCAAGTGTTGTTCTGATAGTAGTAATCACCAACAGGAAGTGAACTGTTTCCTTTGACTTCAGAAGGTAAGAACAGCCAATCATAATTTGTGGAATATCCCATTGCTGAAACATATCCATTTTCTGATGGAAGTGCGAAACCAATATTTTCATAATTATCTGTTCTCTTAGATTCAGCATAATTGAAATCTTTACACACATAACCTAAAAATGGTTTTCCAACTTCACAATAAAAGTTGATTCCATATGCGAATTTCCAAATGTTACCCCAAAAGTTTTCAACACCACGATAACAAATAGAAGTTTTTCCATCTGCTGTGTTCTTTGTAGCAACACCACCTTCATATGTGGTTGTTTCTGTTGCTCTGCCTGTACCATTACCAAGTGAAGCTGTTGAACCTGTTGCACCTGCATAAGAACTTGTTGTGTCAGAACCTGTTGTCCAAGGAAGATTGACAACACCCTGACCAATAGCAGTCTGAAGGTTCATCATTCCCATTTCAACAATCATCAGTAACTGTTCCATAGATGCTGTTTTGATTCCAAAGGAATGCCAACCTTCACCCCTGTTCTTTGCCATCTGTTCAATGTTTGGTCTTGTCAGGTTCTGTGATGCACCTGAAGCAGGTCTTGCACCTGCAATAGAACTGAACTTGTCTTTGGAAGCATCCATAACCTGCTCATCATTTTTTAAATAAGCATTTGCAGATGTGTCATAAATACATCCTTCATATGCTGACATAAGGATATAATCAACTTCATTTCCATTCTTGTCATAGAATGCAGGATGAAGTTTGAATCCTGCCCTTTGTGTTTCACTAATATAGTAGTTTGCTTTTCTTAAATGATAACCATAGCCTGTTTCCTGTCTGTCATATTCAAGTGGACACACAAGATAATAGAACTTAGGTTGATATACCATGACCTGACCATTTGAACCATCTTCTGTGTAACCTTCATCACCATAGTAAGCATTGATTGTTCCACCATCAGACACATTGCATCTTTTTCTTCCACCATACATACTGAACTTGTCAAAGTCCGCACCTGCTGTCAGATTCTTTGCACCTGCTATTCTTGTGCAAGTCTTGTTCTTGTAATCCATTGTGATACCAAGAACATCTTCTGTTTCAATCATTCCAAGATATGCTCTGATATCTGTGACACCTGACAGAATTTCCTGTGCATTGAAGTCTTCACTTCTTAATGCATCAAGGTTTGCTTTTGCTGAAACATTTTCAGCAGTAAGCTGATTGAATACATCGGTTGCACTGTTGGTGGCATTCTGAAGGTTTGTCTGTGCTGTTGATGCCTGTGCAATAACACCTGACAAAGATGACTGTGCAGACTGTGCTGAACTAATAACTGCATTCAGGTCACTTCTTGTCTTGGTTGCATTACTGATTGCAGTATCAAGATTGTTCTTTGCTGTGTTACCTGTTGATGTACTTGTATCAAGGTTTGATTTAGCTGTCTTTGCATTGCTGATTGCAGTATCAAGTGCAGATTTAGCACTGTTTGCTGAACGGATGGAAGAATCAAGATTCTTCTTCACATCATTTGCAGATGCTGTTGCAGTCTGTGCAGTTGATGTTGTTGACTTCAGTGTGCTTTCAGCATTGTTTGCTGAAGTAGTTGCAGAAACCAAGTTGGTTCTTGCTGTGTTTGCTGAAGTAATAGCACTGTCAAGTGCAGACTTTGCTGTGTTTCCTTTGGATGTTGCATTGATAAGTGCTGTTGTTGCATCCTGTGCTGAAGCAACCTTTGCATCAAATTCTGCAACAGCTTCATTGACATCATCTTTAGAAGCAAGAATCTGATTCTTGATGTCCTGATAACTGTTATTATCATCATTGACTTTATTCAGTGCATTGATGATTGAACTTCTGACTTCTTCACCATAGACAGCATTTGCAATTTCATCTGTATAGGATTTAATGTTTGCCATTATTCTTCACCTTCCTTTTCATCTTCTTCACTTTTCTTTTTCTGTTCCTGTTTGATTTCTTCAATATATAAATTGAAATCATTCATCATTTCAACTTTAGCTTGTGATGTAATCTGTGAATGAATTTCTGCAATTACACCTTCCATGATGAAGTTTGGAATTCCACATTCCTGTTTTGCTTTATTTACTGCTGTCAAAACCATAGCCTTTGCAGTTTCCAATTCTAATGTCAATGGTCTTGGTTTTTCTTCTTCAAATATCGCACCCATCATTTTTCAATTTCCCCTTTCTGAACTTGTTCAAGCATTGCAAGAACTTCTTCCTGTGTATATGTTTTTTGTTTCTTTGCACATATAACTTCTGATTGCTGATTCTCTTTTTCTGTTTTTTCTGCATCAGGTATCGTTTTATAAATTGACATTTAAACACCTTCCTTATCCATTCCATGTTCCTGAAATCAGGATTCCATTTTTAAACTGCATCTTACAACCATTTGACCATGAAGCAACAGTTCCATCACTGTCCATTCTTAATATCTGTACAAAATTCAGTGTTCCATTGATTCCACCACCTTCAAATGAAGGGTTTTTCAATGTCCATCCATGCATGTCCACATTGCATCCTGCATGAAGTTCACCTGCTGTGTAGTTGCCCCAACCTTTACCTTTCTGAACATATGTCCATTTCATGGTGTATACGTTTGCTGAAGATGAATCTTTTGATGCCCATGTTATATAAGCACCATTGGATTCAAGGTCAAAATTCAATCCCTTTTTAGATGAATCACTTTGTAATTCATTTGTTCCAATTTTACCAACATAATAATCATTTCTATAAAAGTGACAACCATTATAATTAAATTTTGAAACTAATTTCTGTGATGAAGTAGCAGCTGAATCATAGATTCTTAATTCACCTGATTCAAACTGTACATACTTACTGATGTTATTCCATGCAATTTTGACTGCTGATGCATTCTGTTGAATCTTAGTTGATAGTTCTGAACTGTTCAGCTTCTTCTTAACTTCTGATTCAATTGAATCTGTTTTGACTTTAATCTGTGCAGATGTTGAATAAGATTTCAGTTTATCATCTGTATAAGATGTTGCAGTTTCTTTTGCAGAAATGAGAATTGCATCTTTTGTGTTTTTGATTGCAGTTTCAACTTCAACCCTTGTCCAATAGGATTTCAGCTTATCATCTGTGTAATCATTAGAATCATCAATTGCATCTGAAATCTGCTTTTCTACTGATGATTTATATGATACTGATAACTTATCAGCAGTAACTGAACCACCAATAAGTCTTTCACCGACAATCTGACCATCCATTGTTATTGCTGTGTCATAAGTGCCATTGTAACCTGTCTTAGAATATCCAAGACCATTCAAGTTCCATCTCCAAAGTTTTCTTGCTGTCTTCTTATCAGCAGTGTCCATGATAAGTTGTTCATCAGCAGTTGTGACAACATGACCATTGGTTGCTGAATGAATCAACTGTGATGCATTTTCCCTTGCTTCTTCAAGGATTTCTGACTTGTTTGGAAGACTATCAATCTTATCTTTGATTGAAGTCATATTTGATTCTGTCTTTGTTGATAAGCTATTCTTGGAATAGGATGTTCCAAGAGTCAACTTATTGTTTGATGGTTTGTCCAAATAGATTGTCATTTCTGACACAGGGAAAAATCTATCAAGACCATTAGGTGATGATGTTACCCTGATTTCATCAAGGACTTTGATTCTTTCCATATCCACATGAAGCATGTGAAGGTCAACAGCAGATACTGTCAATGTAATCTGTGCAAACTGAATATCTGTCAGATATTCATTCCCTTTCTTTAAAAGGTTATCTGCAACATGAACATCATCCCATTTGACTGTTTTGAATATCCATCCATAGCTTTTGACTGCTTCCTGTGAATACACATAATCAACACCACCATTGACATCTTTGATTGTCAAATAAGCATCAAGACCTTCAACTTCTGTGACATCTTCAAGTCTTGCACCAAGTGGAATGACTGCTGTGACAATGTCAGAAGCAACCATATCATGTGTGAAATCCAATAAGTTTGAACCAAATTCAATCACCTGTGTGTTTGTGTTTGGATAATCAGCAAGGTAATCAAGATATCTGACACCATTTTCTTTTCTGATTCTCAAATAACCACCATAGGTTTTCAATAGGTCTGTCTTGATGACTTCCAATGTGGATTCCCAATTGGTATATTTGTAAACATAATCATTTTTATCCTGAACAGTAACTGCACCAACTTTGAAGGTTTTATCAATGCCCTGATTCTTTACCTGCTGATTGTGAATGTTCACCAAGGTTTCAAGATAACCCCTGACTGTCAATCCCTGATATCTTGCAGGTCTTTGAATAGAATCGTTGAAATATGCAAGTTCACCTTCACAGATGACTTTCTTTCTGTTGTATAAATCTTTTGTAATTTCCACAACCCTTCCACAAAAGATTTCTTCATCACCATCATAAGCTGTGATGACTGAAGTCAATTCATTAACTTCTTCATAGTGTGGATGTTTTGGAAGAATACTGAATTCAAAAGACCCTGCTGTGTTTTCCCCAATCTTTACAATTGGGGAAATCAAAACAAGGTCTTCATCCCTTAAATCATACAAAGGGGAATTATTACAATATACACGATACATTTATAATGCACCCCCTTGATATTCAATTTTGACTGTTCCATTTCCTTTGAATGTCACATAATTTGTTCCATATTGAAGTCTGATTCCAAGAACCTGTGTTTTTCCTTTTGGAAGGTTATATGTAACACCATCAAATATCACAGTCATTGCTGTTGAACAGGTGAATGTTGGTGATACAATCTTTCTTTGATTCTGCAAGTTGACCTGCAATGAACCATTGACTGTGACTGCATTCACCCTGATGAAACCATTCTGAAAACTGAATGTGTCCCACAACCATTTTTCACCATTTCCATTTATATCAAGTCTGTAAGGTTCACATTCAGCATCAATTGTGATGGTGCATAACCTTTTGGAAGTCTTGAATGAATTGATTTTGCACCTGCCTGTGTAATAATAGGCAGGGTCAAAATCCATCTGAATTCTTAACTTTTTACCATGAAGGTAATTTGCAACATCAGCAACTGTTGATGCCCAATATTTGTTTCCCTTCAGAACTGTAAAAGTAAACTGAAGTTTTCGTGTTTTGTACTTGATATCATCATTTAAGACTTCTGACAAGTCAATGACACCATCAGCACCAATCACATCAACTTCTTCCAACTTTGGTTCAGGAAATCCAATATCTTTGTCAGTCAGGATTAGACCAAAGTCATCATATGAATTTTTTGTTCCAAATGTCACTGTCTGCATTATTGTCTTTCCTTTCTTCTTATAATTTTACCAAGTTCTTCATCCATTGCAGGTGCTGTTTCTGCAACCAATGCACCTGTGTCAAGAACCAACTGACCTTTGAATTCAGGAAACCATTCTTCAAAGATTGCAAATAACTGTTCAAACCAATCATTCAAGGCTTTCACAATTAAATTGTCATGATGACCAACTGCATCCTGAATGTCATTCATTAGATTACTATGTCCATACATGATTTCATCACCTGCTTCACCTGCACCTTTTGCAGTACCTGTGACAGGATTCACATCAAACAATGTTGGTTGTGTGAACATGAAAGGACTGTCCATAGCTTTCTTATACCAACTGATTCCAAAGTGTGGAACAGATGGTGGTGTCAAGCTGAAAGAACCACTGATTGAAATATGTGGTAATTTCAAATGTGGCAATGACCAACTGAAGTTCATAATTGACTTAATTCTGTTAATAGCACCTGAAACAACAGATTTACATCCATTCCAAATGCTTGTGAATGAAGATTTGATTCCATTCAATACACCTGTCACAGTTGATTTTGCACCATTCATTCCACTTGAAATAGTGGACTTAATACCATTTATAACTGAAGACACAGTTGACTTGATTCCATTCCAAACACTGCTGAACACAGATTTGATTGAATTCAAGATACTTGTGATTGTTGATTTTATCGCATTAAAGACAGATGAAATCACTGACTTTATTGCATTGATGACTGTTGTCACAACAGATTTGATTGCATTCCAAATTGTAGAAAATACAGATTTGATTGCATTCAGTGCTGTGCTAATAAATGACTTAATCGCATTCAATACAGTTTCAATCACTGACTTCAGGTCATTCCATACTGCCTGAACAATCCCCTTGATTGCATTCCATACAGTTGTGAATACTGTTTTTACAACATTCAGACCAAGCTGAATAATAGATTTCACAAGTTTAATACCTGCTGAAATCAAATTCTTGATTGCATCCCACACTGTTGACACAATGTTTTTAATACCATCCCACACACCTGACCAATCACCTTTGATTAGTGCTGTCACTGTTTGGATGACTGCCTGAACAATCTTCAGTGCTGAATCAATAAATGTGCTGATATAATTGAATGCATTTGTTACTACATTGATAATATCTTGACCCCAAGCATCCCAAGCCTGTTTGACAAGCTGAATGAATGCTGAAATCAATTCTTTCACTGCTTCAATAACAGTGCTGATTGTTTCTTTTATGGTTGCCCATGCTGACTGAACAGTGTTCCTGAAATCTTCATTGGTGTTGTACAATGCAACAAAAATTGCAATCAATGCTGTGATTGCCACCACTACCAATCCAATAGGACTTGTGATTGCACCAAGGACACCTGACAAACCACCAACAGAACCTGATAGTGATGATATAGTTGATATAGCTGTTCCAATCTTACCAACCATTGAACCAATACCACTGATGATTTTTCCACCAATAATTAAAACAGGTGAAGCAACTGCACCAATTCCCATTGCTGTTGCAATCATGGTTTTAGTGTGTTCATCAAGACTGCTGAACCATGTTGTTGCCTTTTCCACAACCCCACACACTTTTTCAAGTGTTGGTGCTAAAGCACCAATGAATGCAGTACCTAATTCAATACCGCTGTTCTTAATTTGATTGATTGCTTTGTGTGCCTTGACTGATGGTGTTTCTAATTTCTCCAATGCTTCACCAACATCATTTGTATCAGATGCCATTGTTTCAACTGTCTTGTTAAATTCATCAACACCACCATTCAGGATTGCAAGACCTGCCTTTCCTGCTTCAGCAGATGACCATAATTCATTGTAGGAAATACCATTTTCATCTGCATACTGCTTTGTGATTTGAAGAACATCAGCAAGTGACATTCCTGAATTCATACATTCTTGAAATGACTTTCCTGTTTTTTCCTTGATGACACCACCAAGTGTTGTTCCTGAATCACCCAATTCATTGAACATACTATTCATGTATGTGGTTGCTTCTGCTGTTGCAATACCCTGTTTAGTAAGTGAAACATAACCTGATGTCAAGTTGTTGATATTGACACCCATTGAAGAAGCTGTTGGAATAACTTTACCCATTGCAGATGCAAGTTCATCAACAGTTGTTTTACCTAAGTTCTGTGTTCTAACAAGTTTGTTTGCTATTTGGTCAGCACTTCCTGCTGATTTACCATAAGCATTCATTGCTGTTGTCAACACATCCACTGCTGTTGTTGTACTTGTGAAACCTGCTTTTGCAAGGTTTCCTGCTGTTTCAACAAACTTTCCAACCTTGTCCACACTCTGACCTGCTGACAGTGCCTGATATCCTGCTTCAGCAAGTTCTGATGCAGACAAACCTGTTTTATTGGATAGGGTCAAGAATTCCTTGGATAAGTCACTAACTGAAGTCTTGGAAGTATCAAACAAGGTTGACATCTTTGCCATACCATTTTGAAAGTCAGAAGCTGACTTTGTTGAAGTAGTCAGTGCAGTTGCAAGAACTGCTGACACAGGTGCAATTGCTTTTCCAAGACCTGTGATTTTGTTTCCTGCTGTTTTCATAGCAGAACCAATCTTGGTTGCAAGATTCTGTGCTTTTGTATTGGTTTCATCAATCTGACTGTTTGCTTCTTTGTTATTGATGAAGATACTTCCAACAAGTTTAAACAAATCCATAATTCAATTAACCCCCTTCCTTTTCTATTTCAAAATTTTGCATGATTTTATAAGAATCTTTTATGGTTGCTTCAAGCTGTTCCTTTGTTGGTCTTTCACCCTTTGGTTTGTTACCAACTTTCAAATCATGCTTGAACTGTTCAAATGTTCTTTCATCCCAAGGTGGAAGTTTGTGAATATAGAATTCCCAAAGTTCATTGTGCTGTTGTTTTTCATCAAAGACTTCCAAGAAGTCCATCAATTGCCCTGCACCAATCACCTTATCAAGCAAAATAAATGGACTTGCGTATTCTCTGAATAGCAAGTCCATAAAAGTAAGATGGTTTACTTGAACAATTTTGAAACAACCTTGAAAAAATCCTTGAATTCCTGCTTCTGAACAACAGCAACAATCATTTCAGTGAAAGTTACCATATCAAGGTTTCCAATTTCCTTGACTGTCATTCCTGACAGACCTGAAAGAAAAGTGTAAATTTCATTTTTGCAGGAAGGAAGATTCTTCATGATGATAGATACAACTTCCATCACAACAGATACACCAAGCATTGTTGTAGCATCTGTGTTTTCATCTTCATCATCCTTCTGACTAATCATTGACTTCATGTCTTTGATTTTATCAGGTGTAATGATTTCCTTTAAATCCTTGAAACCAATCTTTGAAAGAATCCCAAACATTGGGAATAAGTCATCAGATTTCAGTGTTCTAAGTTCAAATTCCATTAGTCTTCACCCACTTTCTTTCTTGTTCTTTTTGCAGGCTCTTTGTCTTCCTGCACTTCAATCAGGTGCTTTGAAACTTCCATGATTTCAGAAATTCTTTTGTCATCAGCTTCAAACACTTCACCAATCTTGTGAAGTTTCCCTGTGTATCTGTCATTGAATTCATTTATAACCTTTACTTTTGCCATTGTTCAAAACCATCCTTTCTAATTACGCAAGTGTTTTTGGATAATAAATGTGATAAGGAAGGGTGTCAAGGTCAGAATCAAGGTCTGCATGACATGCAAATGTATATGTTCCAACCCCTTCTTTCTTATTTTCACCATTTGATTCAAGTCCACTTGTACAAAGTGCATTGTCCATAATGACAATGATATTTTTACCGCCTAATGTCTTACCAACAAAAGCAATATTCTGAAGATAATCACCATCTTCAACATCTGCCTTTGATTCAATCAGGTCATAATTGGTATCTTTGGAAGTTCCATCAACACCAATGATTGCTGATTTGATAATATCCTTTGTGATTTCAAGGAAATTGATTTCCATTTCAGCAGTTTCACCTGTCTTGACTTTAAGACCTTTTACCGCAACCATTGCACCATCTGCTTCAATGTCTGCAAATTCAGGTGTGATTGTAATCTTAGAACCACCCTGTGTTGCACCCATAATTGAATTTTCAAAATTCCATTTGTGGGAAGTATCATCATAAGTCACATTCTTATGAATCGTACCTGCACCAAACAAAATCTTTTTAGGTGTGTCGGATGTCACACCTGTTTTTCCAAACTTTGCCATGTTTTACACCTTCCATTCTTTTATTCTTAATGTTATTTCTAATCTATGAACACCAAATTCAACTGAAGGAACAGGATATGCTGTCACATACATGATTGCAATTCCTGAACCACTTTTCATGATATCTGTTATTCCATCACATCCAAGTGTGTCTTTCAGTAATTCCTTTACAGTTTCAAGATTCAGAAAACTTCCTTTTGTGTTACCTGTCAGAATGAAATTACATTCTTCCATTCCATCTTCATTCAATGGTTCTATTTCCTGATATTCACCAACCCAATATGTTTCAGGAATATCAGAAGTCCATTCCATGAATTCATAGGGAATGTTTAATGATTCCAACAGGTTGTTTATATAATTAAGACCTTCAGTTGTCATTATCAAACACCCCCAAAATATCTTTCAGCAACAGACTGAATCTTTCCTTCTGTTGCTGTGAATGCTCTGTATAAAGGTCTGTTTGCTGTTTTACCATTGGTATAATAAGCATTCAGTCCTTTCTTTCTCATAATAGCAACAACTCTTTTTGCTTCTTCCTTGGTGTATGTCTTCCCACCTTTTGGTGCTTGTGGTTTTCCACCTGTGTCAACAAAGACCCAATAACCTTTTCTGCCACCACCATTGATTGCATGTTCACCTGTTCCAAATTCTTCATAGATTGCATTCCAATAATCTGAACCAATGTGAACTGCAAGTGCATCTTCATCAACCTTGTATTGATAAGAACCTGCTGTCTGTGATGTCTTTCTTCTACTATTTCTTTGTGCCTGTGACCTGATTTCACCACCAATTTCATGAAGAAAAGCAATTGCTTTATCTTTCAGTGCTGTTTTCACATTCACTGAATAACTATGGAATTCTACATTCTTAGACACCTAAACCACCCCCAACATACTGAAGCATGATTTCCAAGTGCTGATGCATTCCCATAGGGTCATCAATCATTAAGATGTGGTATTCAACCCCATCAATAATCATTCTTGCATTTTCAGATGTTGCATCAATCTTTGATTCATCCTGTTCAGACTGAATCACACCTGTTTTCAAGTTAAATGGATTCCAAACCCATTTCTTTGAAAGATTTCTGAAGGATTTGAAATCACAGATGAAAATATGTGTGGATGATTGCACCTTTGCACTGTATTCACTAATGTCATTCTGACCATTGGATAAGTCCAACCAACCTTTCAGTGATGTGACATCCATCCACACATGTTCCTTTTCACCAATGATGTTCTTTTTTCCTTCATCTTTCACCTGAATCAATGCAGTTGTATTTCCACCAACTGAAATCATCAGAATCTTGCTTTCATGTAAGGTTTTAAAAAACCAAGCAGGGAAACAGGATATCCCATCACTTGGTTATTTGCATCATAATCAACATAGGTCACAGAATGTCTTGACAGTGATTCAGATTTAATTCCAACCTTATCACGCATATCAACTTCATATTTCAGAAGATTGATGATTCCAACCTGAATATCTTCAGGATAGACAACTTTTGTAACCATGTTGGAATCAACAGTGAACACTTCTTTGTCAAGTCTTATGAAGTCCTTACCAACTTCAGTGACCACATACAGTCCATCATTCACTTCTGATTCTGAAATCTGAATGGTGTCACCCACTCTGATGAATGGATGACCACCAAAGATTCTGTCACCAAGACTGTTTCCTATGAATCTGATGCTTCTGTTCTGAAAATTGTTATTGGTGTACTTCCTGATAAGAAGTTCCAATGCATTCAGCTTCTTTTGAAGAATCTTTGTGTCCTGTCCTATAAAATCAGGCATGGACACAATATCATCAACTGATATAATCATCAGATTCACCGCCTTTCTTTACTTAGGCAGTAGGTGCATCACCCTTGAATTTTGCAACAACAAGTTTAGATGCATTTGTTACTGCAACACCATAATACTTAGAAGCAGTGATATCATGCTTCTGTTTCTTAGGAAACCACTCATGGTCAACCTGTGTATCTTTTTTTAAGAAGATAGTTAATGCAGGAAGTTCATCTTCTGTATACTCTGTTTCAGCAGAATCAGGTTCAAGTTTGATAATAGGATTTAACCAACAGTTGGTTGTTTCTTCCTGTTTTACTTTCTTGGATTTCTTAATCCAACAACCTGCAATCTTACCAATAGAACCATTGACTGCAACACCTGCTTCAAACTTATCAGCAGAAATGAAATCTGCATCAGTAAGCAGTGCTTTTTCCTGTTTTGGATGGATGAACATAACCTTTTCAATTCCATCTTCTTCATCTTCAAACTTAGTTACTGCATCAACAATTCCATCATAGTTGACATAATTTGCTTTTTCATCAGCAGTAATGCATTTATCCTTGGATGCAGTCATCTTTGCATAAATAGCATCAATAAGGTCATTGTCCACTTTGTTGACAATAGATTTTGCTAACTGCAAAGTTGCCTGACCAATCGGATTTCCAAGACCACTGTTGATTGCAGTCTGTAAGATAGAAACAGCCTTCATTGCACACTTAATTGTGAAAGTGGTGCTTCCTGCTGTCAGATTTGTTGTTTCAACTTCAGCATTTGTGTCAGATGCCTTTTCAACATCAAAGTCTTCAGCATCACCAATGTAATTCCAAGATGGAACTGTGATTGTGTCACCTGCTGTTCCTTGTAAGTCTGTGTTTACATGTGCATATGGTGTAATCTTGCACTGTGCTTCAATCTTTGCTTCAATCATGTCAGACATGACTTCAGGATTGATAATATTGGATAATTTAGTTGTTGTACTTGCCATAATTTTTCACCTTTTAACCTTTCTTAATTGCTTGATAATTCTTTGTATAATTCAGGATTTTCATTGAACAGCTTGTTTCTTGCCTGATATCCCATTTTGTTGAAGTCTTCCTTTGTGACTGTGTCTTTCTGTTCAGGCTTTTCAAGTTTCTTTTCTTCAATCTTCTTTGTAGAAGTTGATTCAAACTGACTTGGGAACTGTGTTTTCAGTCCTTTCACCTTGTCATCAAGACCTTTGACCTGTCCATCTTCACCAAGTTCAGGTTTCCAATCACTGTCATGATTCATTTTATAAATCAGATAATCAATGTCAGTTGCCTTTGCACCTGCTGAAAGAAGACCAATCTTCAATGCAGATTCTGTTTTTGCTTCAGCAAGTTCTTCCTGCTGTTTCTGAATTGTTGCTTCATACTCTGTAATTTTTGTCTGCACATCTTCCTGACCTTTAGTTGCTTTCTGAAGTTCTGCAATCAGCTTCTGTGATTCTGCATCCTTTGCAACCATTGCATCATGGTCAGTCTTTAATTTTCCATATCTCACATCAAGATTTTCTTCTGATGCAGTATAGATTTTGTTCTGTTTCATAGCATCAAGAATTCCTTTGACCTGTTCATCAGTCAAGTTCTGTGCTTTCAATAATTCCTGTAATGTCATTGTTATATTCCTTCCTTTCACATTTACAATTTTTACAAGTTATGTCTTGGATGTGACTGTCAGTCACTGATGTTTTACATGGTCACCCATGAAAATGACATAAAAATAAAGCAGTTTAATGTCTTACTTAGGACATAATAAAAACACCCTGTTTCCAAGGTGTTTTTTTTTATTACTGTGTTCTATCCATGAAGAAGTTCTTCCAATATGGATTTTCTTCATCAAAGATTTTCTTTTGTTCTGATGTCAATGCATGTGGGTAATCTCTGAACATATTGAATTCAGTCTTCTTATCAAAAGAAAACACCCATTCACCTTTTACTTCAGGATTGTTCAACCACCATATCTTATCATCAGGGTTGTTTTTATACCATTTACTTGATTGTTCCATTTTTTCCCTTCTTCTGTGCAGAATCTGATGTGTTGATGTAACCAAGTAAAGATTTGAAATCATCTGTTGAAAAATCACTTTCTTCAATATCAATCATGAAATCATAAGTTGATGATGTTCCGTAATCTGATGTGGAAGTACAACCAAACCTGTCATGAAGTGTACTTTTAGGATTTCCATTGAAATCTGTCCAACCACTATTATATGCTGATTGTAATTCTAAATATTGAAGTTTTCCTTCTTCTGTTTTTCTGACAATAGAAGCATGTTTTCCAACACATAAATAGTATTCTTTACCTGTTTCCACCTGTTTCAATAACCTATTACCAACAGTCAATGAACATTTTCCATCTGCTTTCAAGGTTTTGATTCCTTCAGTTTTTGATAAACCATTAAGATTCAGACCATTTGAAAAGAATTCCTGACTTTTGTTTCCCCTAAAATCAAGAATATCCCATCCCTGTTTTTGTCCAATATAAGCAAGACCAACAGAAGCACATGAACCTGAAGTTCTGTCACCACCTGCAAGAAGATTGATGATTTCTTCTTCTGTCACCTTCTTAATTTGATTCTGAACAGGATTGTAATCAACATTCATCTGATTCAATCTTTTGAAAAATCCATCATAATGTGAATCTTTTGAACCTGTCGGTTTAGGTAATGTTTTCAATTTCATTGTATCAGCATTACTTGGTAACTTCAAATACTTCTTTTTGAAGTCTTCAAAGGACTTTGATTTGTCCAATCCAAAGAATGATGCTCTGTCCTGAAGGGTTTTCAATTCAGCTTCATCCAATGCCCATTTTGCCCTTTGAAGAAGTTGACATCTGCAATTGCAGACATTCCTTGCAGAACCACCAACAGATGGTGCTTTCATTTTTTCACCGTCAACTTCAAAGAAGTCATCCCATTCCCTGATTTGACCATCTGCTTCCTGATGCCATGGTCTTGTAACTGAATCAAGTGTTGCATCCCATTGTTTTACAATGTCAGCACCTTTTTTCTTTGCTTCAGTACCTGCATCAAGGAATCCTTGCTGATTTACTCTGTGACCTTCAGTTCTTGCAATTCTCATTGCCATGTTCAAGGCTTTTGATATTGGATTGTTCATACCAAGTGCAATCTTATATGCTACCTGTTGCCATGTTTCACCATTTGCAATTCCCCTTGATAACTCTGCCCTGATGGTCACTTTCAGTTTTTTGACATCTTCAGCAAGCCTTCCTTTCAAGACATCACCTGAATGATACTTGGAAGACAGTTTTGAATCTGTCTGAAGTGCAGTCAGCACTTTCTTTTGGTCAATTGGAACTGTGATTGGAATTCCCTGTTTTTGCAAAGAATACATGTTTCCAATATATCCATTGTGATAAGCATCCTGAAGATATTCATTGATGGTTTGATAAGACCCTTTGTTCAGCTTATCAAGAATACCATCAATCTGTTTCTTCATTGCTTCCTGATATTTGACCTGATAGATGATAGACTGAAGATTCTGCATATCAGTTCTAAGATTCAGGTCATTGATTGATTTTTGCAGGTCTTTTGATGCCTGTGCATATACCTGTTTCAATTCACGCAAGGTCTTTTGTTCCTGCTGAAGCTGATATTTAGCAATCTGTTTTTCAGTCTTATTCATCTATGTCTTCACCACCTTCTTCAGGAACAATCCCTTCCAAGGTGGATTGTGCAAGCTGATTATCCTGTTCTTCATCTTCAGGAAGTTTGTCTTTGATATCTTCATAATCAATATCAAGTATTTCACAGATGGTCTGAATGATTGTTTCATCATCAAGAACACCCTGAAGTGACAGGATTATATTGATTTGTATCTGCTGTTTCTGTGCATCAGTCAATTCAATCTGTGCATTATCCTGTGCATTGGTCATGACCTCACGTTTAAAATCAAACCACACATCTGCAACCTGATAATCAGTTCCATCAATTCTGTTGATTTCACCAATGACAACCTTCACAATCTTCTTCAGGAACTGCTTCATTCTGATTTCCAACTTGTTACACTTCAAATCAAGAAGTGCATATCTTGATTTGATAACAACATTGGTAACATTACCATCACCAAGCTGTGCAGAATTGAATCCCATTCCAAATCTGTAAATGTTCTTTTCATCTTCCTGCATCTTTGCCTGTCTTGCCTGATATGGAATGTCTATTGTGTGGACTTCCACACCACCTTCAGGGTCAACACCAATCATCTTCTTGGTCTTCAGGTTCTGCTGAAGTTCATCAAGATTGTCACCTTGGAAACCTTTGACAACATGCAATGGATAATCAAAATCAGCAAGGTTGTTTGATAAACCACATGACATGATGTCATAGTCATCAATCAAATCCTTGATTGGTTTCAGTCCTGACCATTGCTTTTTATTGTTGTCCAACCTAAAGAATGGAATAAAACCAAAGTTTTCATAATAGATGGATTCATCACCATCTTTCTTATAAATCACATGTGGTCTTGGATTGATTGGTTCTGATTCATCAAGAATCAGCTTTCCTTCTTCTTCCTGCACATAGAATGTTGTCTGATTTTCATCCCACACCTGAATTCTTTTGATGACCTTGTTTTCCTTGGTTAGCTTGTCCACATACCAATAAATCACATAGGCACATCCATCATCTGTGTCCTTTTCTCTGACTTCTACAACACCAAGGGAATCTGCACATTCAAATGACAGCTTTCCATCTTTGTTCATGTAAGCATACATATATTCAAATCCCTTTGCCATTGTACCTGTCAGAACATCATTCAATTCACAGATGAAGTCATCATCAAAGTATTCATCCAATCTTGTCTGAAGTTCAGGAATATCAGAATGGATGATTCCATTTTCACCTGACAACATGTACTGCACTGCTTGGTCAACCAATTCAGTGAAGAATGGATGTGAAATCTTGACATTGCTTCTTGTTGTGTCTTCCACTAACTTTCCATCAGCATTAAAATAAAACATTCTATAATGCATGATATCATGGTCTGCATCATAGTATTTTTGACCAATGGAAGCAAGGTTCTTCTTGGTTGACACCTTGTCTTCCTGAATAAACTTCAGAATTTCATCTTCCTTTAACACATTTCTTCACCATCCTTTCTAATACAACCAAGCATTTCCAATGATGTCATCTTCCAACCCATAACGCATTGCATCCATTAAGTGGTTGAAATCATCAATTGGTCTGTTCAGTTTGTTTCCAAATTTATCTTTATCCCATGTATAGTTGGATATTTCTGTCAGGAAGTTGACGCATCTTGGATGGACAATGATTTCAAGGTCTTGAATCCACTGTATTCCATTGTTGATGCTGTCTTTTCCTTTCTTTGCCCCCTTGATTCTTAGTCCAAGGGATTTCAATTCATCAATGGACTTTGGTTCAGCAGAATCACCTGTGAATTTCTCTTTTCCATATCCCATTGATGATAGTTCTTCATATATTTTTTTATTGGACAAACCTGTTTTATAAAGTTCATCCCACACATACAGTTTCTTATTTTCCAAATCAAGAAACATGATTGGTGATGCTGAAGGGTCATTTGTATAACCAAAGTCAAGTCCACATCTTGTTTTGCAATTCCTTACATCATCAAGTGTGAATGCCTGTTCTTTCCAATTCTCATATACAAGACCATCAACAATTCCCCATCCACCAAGACCTGCAACTGCATATCTTCTTGGATTGTTCTTTTTCATCCTTTCAAACACCTGCAAGTCTGCTTTGTCCAACCATTCATTGCATAAATAGTTGGTAGTCAATGCAAGTGTGTCAGGGTCAGGATTGTCAAAGAATCGTTTTTTCATCCAATGATGTTCATTCCAAGGGTTGAAGGTCAGTGTTATCTGCTTCCATAGTCCATCAGGACATTCACCCCTGATTGATTCATCTAACATATCAAAATCAGCTTCAGACATGATTTCATATGCTTCTTCAATCCACATCCAACACAGACAGCCTTTATCAACTGCAATGGATGTGACTTTCAAAGGGTCATCCAATCCCCTGAAATATATCTTTTGACCTGTTGGAAGATAGGTTGCTTCCAAAGGTGACAATGTGAACTGCCATAAATGGTCAACACCAAATCTATGACATGCCCATTTCAAATCAGCATAACAAGAATCTTTCAATGTTCTGAAGGTCTTTCTGATAACCAACAGATTTGATTCAGGATATTTCATCAGGTTGTAAATATACCAAAGTGCTGTTGTCTTGGATTTCTTGGAAGCACGACTTCCTTTTACAACTCTGTATCTTCCTTTGAAGTTCCAAAACTTCTTATATCCTTTTCCAACGATATCAGGGAGGTGATAATATTTCTTATTCAAATTTATCACCTTCCCTTAACCTGAAACATCCATGTTCTTTGCATTTATGTACATCCATCAATCCCTGTGTCAATACACCATGATAATGTGTGCAGTAAGCAACAGGATGATTGGTGAAATTTCCATCAATGCACCAATAAGAATTCTTGGTCTTTGGGACTTGATTCTTCTGTCTTTTTCGTCTTCTTTTTAGCTGTTCTTTTCTGTTGCCCTTTCCTTTCCCATTATTCCTGTGTTTATTCTTCAAGGTCATCTTCACCCCCAAACACAGGAATGGAAACATCAACTTGAATTTTGTCATTCCACATTCCAACATGCTTCCCTAATAATTCAAGTGCTTTTATTTTAGAAGCAAGTTTGACTTCTCTTTTGGAAGATGAACCATTCACTGAATCAGAATCTTCAACCTTGTATGATTCAATACATGCAAGGTCATCATCAGAAGCATTTGTATTTATTTCACCATCAGAATCAACAACATCTGTTATCTTAACAAATGCTATTCTTGCAAGTTCCTGAACAATCCTATCCTGATTGATTCCTGTTCTTCTGCTTCTTTCTGCCATAGATTCAGCAATAGCTTCTTGAACTGAAGTTTTCTGAAGTAATTGATAGCCTTGTTCCATTGCTGTTTTTGGTGAATAACCTGCCCTGATGCAAGCCTGTGTTGCATTCAGGTCAATCAGGTATTCTTCAACAAATTTCTTCTGTTTGTCAGTCAGCTTTCTTGCCATCCTGCAACACTCCTTTCTTTGTTATTTGCTAACGCAAAAAGACACCTGCCCTTTTCAGGGTGGTGTCTTTCTCTAAACCTAATTATTACATGATATAGTATACTATATCATTAGTGTGGGTTACAACCTGACTACTGTGGGAACTTTTTGTCAAATGCACTTAATGCTTGGATATGCATTTCTCTGACATAATCATAACTGAACCCTATGTCTTTTGCACATTCTTTTAAGTTCTTACCATCAATATAAACGATATTCAATATCTTTCTAAAAATATCATTTTCAATCTGATGAATCATATCAATTACTTTGATTCTGAAATCAACAAATACCTTTTTCATATCTTCAAGAATTTCTTCTTGTTCAAATATTTTTGAAAATGTATGTGCCATTTTATCAGGGTCAGGTGATGTCTGAACCCTTTCTTTATCATATCTAATTCCTGCAACATCTAATGTTGCTCTTAATCTCTGAATATATTCTTCTTGTTCAAGAATTTTATTTTGCTGTTCTTGAACCTGTGATAAGTATTCTTTAGCTGTCATCTATTCATCCCCTGTCCTTTCTGTTCTTGGTGTTCTTGCTAAAACACTACTACTATATATTTATTTTTTTTTCACCTAAAATCATATAAATATATAGTAAAATACAATAAAATTACTATTTTTATTTAAAAGTGAAAAGTACCAAGAACACCAAGAACACCAAGAACAGAAGTCTTGAAACCCTTATAAATAAAGGCTTTTCGCTGTTCTTGCTAGTGTTCTTTGTTGTTCTTGCACACCCTTCAACAACTGCTGTGTGCTGTTCTTGGTGGTGTCAAAATTCTAAGCACCAAGAACAACCAAGAACAGTTATTTTATCAATTCCTGCATGTAAGGAAGACCACCAAGAACATCAATAAGCTGATGCCATTCATCCAACTTATGATGTGACCTTTGTTCAATGATTCTTGCAATCACTTCATAATTCATCATGACTGTTCGCTTCTGATTGTATGATGATGGAAGAAGTTGAATCATCTGCCACCAATCAATTTTGTCATGATTCTGAAGGAAGTCTTGTCTTGCATTATTGATTGCATCAATAACCATATCCACCACAATCAGGTTAGTCTTGGAAAGATGTTCAGTGCTGAAGTCATTCAAGGTCAAATCCCTGCTGTGAATCTTATGCATGGTAGAACAACTATTTGCAACAGTTCCAATCTTGTATGTGTCAAATTCTTTCCACCAATACAAAGGTGCTTCAATATCCATCCATACCTGAATCATTCTGTCATACTTCCTATGTTCTGTTCCTGCATTGAATAATGTTTTCATCAGCTTCATGTCATTATCACCGATTGCATAACATCTGAAGTTATCACATCTTCCAAGTCTATCTTCTTTATTGCAGACACCCTTTTCTTCAATCAGTCCACATTTACCACAATCAACTGCATCATAACTGTCTGACTTGTCCCAACTGTTCTTTGGGTTTCTCATTCCATGAATAGCAGGGTCAAAACCCTGCACATCCAATATTTCACATCTTAACATCACTTCACCGCCTAACTAAAAATTATTAAAAATGTTAATAAAACCATACAAAATGAAGAAGTTTCATCATTTTTCTTTTCTAAATCACCATAAATTCCCCAAATAATGAAGATAAGTGCTAATTTTAAGAACATTAAATGTCACCTTCTTTTCTGTGAAGTGACCTGTCAGCACTGAATCCTTCAGGATATCTTGCTTTCAGCTTGTCAATGTTTGTCTGCATTACATCATCCATATCAAGGTCAAGTGCTTCACATGCTTCAGCAATCATCCAAAGACAGTCACCAAGTTCTTTCTTGATATGCTCTTTGTCAAATTCATGTCCCTGATATACCTTCTGAAGGATTCCTGCAACTTCACCTGCTTCTGAAGTAAGTCCAAACACTGCGTGATGCAATCTTCCTTCTTTGTTGTCATATGGAATACTACATGTTCTCATTGCTAATTTCTGATATTCTTTTCCGTTCATAATTACATTGATTTCCTTTCTTTAATCTCTGCCATCTTTGCACTGTTCAATCTTGTATCACCATGTACCCTGCTATAAGAAAGATATCCATTCATTCTGTCAATCTTTGTCAGGTTCGTTGAACCACACACAGGACACACATCCATTTCAAGTTCCTGATGTCCACAATCATCACAATATGCAAGTGATAAATTCACACCTTCATAGAATCCTTTATCCATTGCCCTTCTCACCAATGTCCTGATTGCATCTTTATTGTAGTCAATCGGATATCTTACATATTGGATTTTCCCACCATTGCATAAATCCCAAAATCTACCTTCCAAATCCTGCTTCTGAATTGGTGTGATGTCTTCAGTCACATGACAATGGAAGCTGTTTGACACATAAGGTCTGTCAGATACATTTTCAATCACACCATACATTTTTCTGAACTGTTCAATCTGAAGACCACAAAGTGATTCAGCAGGTGTTCCATAGATTGCATATAACCAACCATCTTCTTCCTTGAATTCATTCACCTTGTCATTGATATACTTCAGAACATCCAACGCAAACTGTCCATCTTCCACAAGGGATTTTCCATTGTATAATTCCTGAAGTTCATTCAATGCTGTGATTCCAAAGGATGCAGTCATTGGTTTCAGCAATGGTTTGATTTTGTCTGTTGGTTTTAGGTGTCCACCATAGAAACCACCTTCACAATACTGAATTGGGTTCGTTGATGCTTTCATTTCACCAAGATAGTCATATGTCCTTTGATGAATCTTTCTAATCATGTTCAGATAATAATCAAGCACTTCATAGAAGTCTTTGCTTTCCTGTCTTGATTTTGCAAGAATCATTGGAAGATGAAGACTAACTGCACCAATGTTGAATCTTCCAACAAACACAGGCTTGTCTGATTTATCAGCAGGATGAATTCCACCTTTTTCATACCAAGGTGATAAGAATGCCCTGCATCCCATAGGGGAAACCACCCTTCCATATTTCTTATACATAGAAGCAATATATCCTTCACCTGTCAGTGACAACCAATCAGGATACATTGTTTTAGAACTGCATTCAATCCCTGCTTCAAAGACATCTTCATTGATGCATCCTTCACCATGCAGATTTTCATCATACAAAAATACCAACTTAGGGAATAACACAGGCTTTTTGTTTCCTTCCTTGCCCTGCCCCTTTGCATGAACTTCAAGGAATGTGATGGATGCCATCTTTCCAAATTCATCTGTTGCAAGGCCAAATGTCATTGTGATGAATGGATAATCACCCCTGCTTGAACCAACTGTGTTCAGCTTCATTTCTATTCCTTGGAATCCCTGTTCAAAATCTCTTTTGACCTTTTGCATTGCATAGGTGTTTGCATTCTTTGATACATCATCTGAATCAAGTTCTGAATATGCTGATATCATCTGATAGTATTCATCAACATATTTCTTGAATGATTTCACCGCATAAGGTGAAAGAATCTTGTCCACTTCAGGAACAGTGAATCCACCATACTGCTGTGAAGCTGTTGAAAGAATGATGTCACCAAGTACATCAAAAGCAGTATCAAGGGTCTTTGGTTCGTTATACCAAATATTCCCCATTTCAAAACCACCCTTCATGACTGAACCAACATCACACAGACAACAGTTCATTGTGTCCAACCTTGCTGATTGGTCATGTATATATATGTAACCATCCTTACATGCTTGAAGTTCTTCCTGTGTCATAAAGAATTTTCTATACAGTCTTTTATTCAGGTCATTGAATATCAAGCATCTTTTAGTTGCTACCAATGTGCTGTCAGTGTTTGCATTCTCTTTGTCACCAATGAATCTGATGGATTGTGATTTCTGATATACCTTATCCATCATGTGAACAAAGTCTTTTTTATAGTTGCGATAGTCTTTATATGACTTTGCAATTCTTGGGTCAAACTGTTCCAATGATTCTTCCACAACATTGTGCATGTCTGCAATTGGAATCAGTTCTGTGTTCAGCAATGACAGTCTTAATTCAACAATATCCTTCAGTCTGTCAAATGCTTCATCATCAAGGTCAATCATGACCCTTTTTGCAGATTTTGTGACTGCATTCTTTATCTTCATGAAGTCATAACCTTCATGTGTTCCATCTTTCTTAATTACTTTCATGCAGAATCACCTTTCCTTCCTTCAGTGATTTCTGAACATCAATCACCCTTTGGTTGGTAGAACCTGCCCAAGGATAATTGACATCTTTCAATTCTTCAATGAATTCACCATCCACAAGAACATCAACATATTTTATCACTGCTTTCATATATTTGTTATTCATGATGGTTTCCCAATCATATCCTGTGTAAATCCAAATAGTCTTAGTTGGAAACTTCTTTTTGATTTCCTGACACAGACAGAAAACTGTTCCTTTATTGGTTGAAAATAAAGGGTCACCACCGCTGAATGTAATTCCTGCAATGTGCTTCTTTTTCAGTTCCTTGAAGATTTCCTTCTTTGCTCTGATATCAAATTCAATACCATCATCAGGATTCCATGTCACAGGATTTTGACAACCCTTACAATGATGACTGCATCCTGCCACCCAAAGAACTACACGCAAACCATCACCATTATTCATGTCATCTTTTGTAATGTTATGATAATTCATCAACAGTTCACCGCCTTTCCACCAAGTTCCACATACTTCTTCATGTACCAATCAGCTTTCTTCATATCTTCAGCACCATTCTTGAACACTGCCCTTTTTCTGTACTTCCATACATTCAACAGGCAAAAGTGCTTGACTGCTGTTTTCCCAAAGATTGCTATCATTTCATCAATACATTCCATTCCACCATCCTGACAATAGTGGGATGGATGATTGACAACATCTTCTGCAAATGATAACTGACCATCTGTTTCTTCATGTAATTCCATCATCCATCATCCTTTCTACTTAATAAAAATTATTGCTTTCTTACCATTCAACCTGACATCCTTCCTATCACATCCAAGGTGTTTCTTAATTTCCTTAGTGAAAGTCTGCATTGCAATTCTTGTGAATCCATTTTCATTGCAAAATGTGTCATACCTTGCAAATACTTCTTTGGTTTCATGGTTTAGAATTTCATCTTCTTCCACTTCTTCCAAGAATAGAAGAATTGGATTGTTGTCTTTTTCAAAGTTGTCAACTTCATCCTTGACCTTCTGTGATTCTGTGAATCCCTGATTTGTCAGAACTCTTTTCAATCCTTCAATACCAAGTTTTATCAGGTATTCTGCAACATCCTGTTTCTTCAGCTTCCAAGTGATTCCTGCATCAAAGTCATCATCATTCTTGCTAAATTTAGCATTGAATGGAATGATGACAAGTCTTCTTTTGATTGCTTCAAATCCTTTGTTTCTCATTCTTGGAATCTCATTTGCACTGAATAACAGCTTGACTGTTGGTTTGAAGAAATATGCATCCTGACCTTTGTTTTCTGCCTTGATATCATTTCCACTGACAATCTTCTTGAACTGTGCAATCACCTTTCCTTGCAGGAATTCATCACTGATATCATCACCAATGTTTGCAAGTTTTCCAAACATGGTTGTTGTGCTGAATCGTTCACCAAGTTCATCCATATCAAGTGATACATAGTTTGGTCTTCCAAGCACATTCTTCACCATATCCAAAAATGTTGATTTACCATTTGACCCTGAACCTGTCAGGAAGAATGATTTTGATAATTCATTTTGTCTGAAGAAGCAATATCCAATACATTCTTCAAGTAACGCTCTGATTTCATCATCCTGACAGGATATTTTGTTCAAGGTCTTATCACACAATTCACTGTATGCTTCAGGGTTATAATCCCAAGGAATCATGTTTGTAATAACATGGTCAGGACTGAATGGAAGAAGTTCATCTGTTGCTAAGTCATAAAGACCATTTCTGAATGCAATCAGATTTGCATCTGCAACCTGTGTTTCTTCAGGTGTGATGATTTCCAAATACTTTAAGGTTTCCACTCTGTGATTTGCTTTTAGTGTTGGAATCAATTCAACCATCTTGGATTCAATGAATCTGTAACCTGATTTATAAATCCCACCATCATACACATGAAGCTGTCCCTGAATCCTTTTGATGTGATATTCATTCTTCATGTACTGACCAAAAGCATTGTGCAAGAATGTTTTTCCTTTGTAGAAAATTGGTTTTGCAAATGCATCATCCCTTGTGATGACATCCATTTCTTCTTCTGATAATGCATCCTGAAAGATAAAATGATTGATGTTATCTAACACCCTTCTTATTGGTTCTCTGTCCAACATAAGCTGTGACTGAAGAATCAGGATGTATTTGAACAATTCATCATTCCTTCCATCCCCTTCCTGCAAGTCTGCAAGATTGATGGTTGTATTCACAGGAATCAATTCATCAGGAGCTTCATCAATGTCATCAGGTTCAAAGGATGGTGGAAATCTATCAACACCATTGACCCTTAGTGGTATGTATGTTGACCCTGAATGAATATCTGCAATCAATCCAACTGCAAGTTTTTTATCCTTTCCACCCTTTTCAATCCTGTGTTCTGTGTCCTTCCAATAGCTGTGAATGTGTCCATTTTCAGGATTTTCAAGAATCAAACAATTCCAATTGTTCTTTTCTGCCATGTCCCAAAACTTCTGTGACAGTTCATCAGTATCAAATGAAATATCAACAAAGTCCTGATTCAGGATTGCACCAAATGACTGATTCCCTTGAACATCATCCCATGAAAGAAGCTGTGCATCCTTGACCTTCATGGTTGCTTTCTTTCCTGTGCCTGTTGCATAGCCTTTGAAGACCATGCTGTTTCCTTTCCAATCCAATCAATTTCACCTTCTTCCTTCACAAATTCCAAATCCTGATAATCTGTCATAAGCTGTGTCTATATACCACTGCTTATTTAGTTGTCTTGGAACTTTGACACCATTCACTTCATCATTGAAGATAAAGCAGTGTTCAGGTGTTCCTTCAACCTTTGCTTTACTACCATCTTTTTTAATTTTCCAAAGTCCACCATCAGATTCATTTACTGATGCAAAGACCCTGACGCATTTTTCATTCAGTTTCTTGGTGTTACCAACAAACCTTGTGAATGTTTTCAATCTGCCTGTTGCAGGATTGATTGCTTTGTGCTTTTCCCAATGTCCACCATGCATAATGCAGTCATACTTTGATGATATCTTCTTGACCATCTGAAATTCCTTCAGGTCTTGACATCCATTGATGGTTGCTTCAATTGGGATTCCCTTGACCAACCTATCAACCAATGCTTTATTTATGATTGGAAGGTCATAGTCAAGTGGTGACAGTTCTTTCACATAAGCACCTTTTCTTTCTATCTTGCCATTACTAAATATGAACACATAATTGTTGACATCCTTTTCCCAAATAGAACTGATTTCATCAAATTCCAATTCCATATTGCAACGCTTTTCCCATTCAAAACAAATATCATCCATCTGTTCAAATGCTTCATCTGTATCAGGAAGACTGACAATCAGACCATCTGTGTTTGACTGAATCAATTCAAATCCATCAATCACTTCCAAATGTTCTATCAGGTCAATCAGCATCAACTGACCATTCAAGCAGATAAGGTTTGCATTCCTTGGGTCATATGCTAATGAATTGATTGCTTTACTGATTCCATAAGTTCCATTGATGACAATCTTCAATGGTGCTTGTTCTTTCTTTTTACCTGCATGTTTTAATTCAATTCTTCTGTTATAAATCATTTTGAACTTTTCAGGTTTCTTGCTGTTTCTTGTAAGCAGGTTATGAAATATCATTAGTCTTGGATAGAAGGAAGCAACATCAACATGCCATATCTGCCTACCATGTCCAAGATTCTGATATTTTTCTTTTCCTGCATGGATTCCACCCCAACTGATGTTGTGTTCCAATCCTGCAATAATCATGTTCAATGATTCTGAATACACTTCTTTCTGATTAGTTTTCCCAACCATTGACATGTAAAAATCAATTGCTTTTCTGTATTTCTTTATCTGTATGCAAGGAAGTACAAACAGGTCAAATTCATCATTTCTTCTGACCTTTTCACATTCCAAAATCTTTGCACTGATTTGTGCCTTTGTCAGTCCAATGTCCCTGATTGATAGAACTTCAGGGAACATCTTTATTAGTGACATGATTGCATCAAAGTCTGCTTTCCTTTGCATGAATACTTCAACAGTCTGTTCCACATCATGTCTACAATATTTAACAGTTTCCTGAAGTTCTTTTTCTGTCAGCTTTCTTGGAATATCAAATGGAATGGATGATTCTTTCACCATGTTTCCAAGACTTCCTTCAAAGAACTTCAGTCCCCTGTCAATCTTTGCTTGGAACACATCATATGACAGTAATGGAATTGACCTAAACAGATTTGAAAATGTCCAACCTGCTTTTTCTTTGATAATAATGTGGTCATTGATTTCCTTTGGATTCATGTCACAAAGGATTCCTTTCAGGATGTAATCATCATAATAATGATTGTTGAATCCAACCCATATGTCTGTTTTGTGTTCCTGATAGAATTGTTTAAGGTCAGAAGGTGAATTGATGATGACATGTTCTTTTCTATTGTCCATATCAAGGATGACCACAAGCCAATCCTTGATAAACACTTCAAAGTCAAAGAACAGCATCAGATTCACCTACCTTTCTTTATACTTCATACACATCTTTGATTTTGAATGTGTTATAGCCTTTCTTGTTCTTGCCATATTCAAGAAGGAATTCAAGACTTCCATCAATGGATTCCATCATGTCCATAATCATGTCATTGTACTGACCATATGTTTTGAATTCCACTGTGTCATTGACATCAAGACTTCTAAGGAACTTGTTGACCTGTCCAATCTGCCATCCTTCTGTAATAAGCTGATTCATGAATAAGCAACTGTTTTCAAAGTCACCTTCAAGGATTCTGAACTGAACTGTGAACATTGGTTCACCTGCATGTTTTTCTGAACCACATTCCTTGATTTCCATCTTGTCAATCTTAACTTCATATGTACCAACAGGTACTTCACGATAGTCACCCTGACCACCATTTGCTTCTGCTTCAGCAATATCTTTCTGAAGTCCTTCTGTGTCCACATTCTTATCCCATTTATCAAAAATACTCATTTCATTCACCTTTTTTAACCTTTCTTAATCATTTAACATATTTGCAATTCCATTAAGGAAATCAATAAAATTACCAACAACAGCATCTTCAAGTGCTTCTTCATTGGATTTCTTCAATCCACTGTCACCATGTTCTGTTGCTTTCTTGAACAGTTCATCAGGATTGACATCTTTCATTGCATCAACCTTTTCAATATCCACAACTGATTTCATGATTTCTGCACCAACTGTCTTGAAACCTAAGTCTTCAATATCATCCATGAAGACATCAAGTAACTTAGGATTTCTAATCATTTCTGTTTTCAGAATCATTGAGATTCCTTTGGTTGCATCCTTTGCACCATATCTGTTTCTAACATCCACGATTGTTTCAACAATGTGGTCATAAATTCCTGCTTCTTTTAATGCTTCAATAAATTTCTTCATGATTATCTTTCCTTTCTTGTTCTTCTTTTTCTTGCAGGTTTTTCTTCCCCTGCACCTGACAACTTCTTAATACCTTCACCAAATTCTTCTTTGGTGATGACCTTCATGACTTCCACACCATCAACAATCATGTCAACAGAATCACCTGCATGTTTCATCACATAATTGTCATTCTTGACATCATAGAAATATGTGTCTGCATCCAAGACAACTGTTTCTGAATCAGTGTTGGTTGTTCCATCCTGAACAGGTTCATCAGAAGATTCTTCAACAGGTTCTGAATGTGTGCGTGATTTTCTTCCCCTTTTTGATGGTGTTTCTTCAGCAGTTTCTTTTGTATCTTCCTGAATTTCTTCAGCAGGTTTGGCAAAAAAATTTGCTTCATCATACACTTTCAAAAGTTCATTCCAATCCAAAGGAATTGATGTGGTCTTGATGTTCTTTAATCTTCCACCGCCAAAGATTACTTCATTGGATTTGAAATTCAATGTTCTTGTTTCATCATCTTCCACAACTACCCTTGCCACAATGTCAACCATACCTGCAATCTTGTTTGCAACCTTGTCTGCAATGTTTGGTTTGATTGCTGTGATTTTATCACCTGACTTCTTTGTGATGTCCTTTGAAGTATCTTCATGAGAAATCAACACAATGTTTTCATAGTCAAGGTTCATCAATCTTCTGATGGTTGATAAGAATTCTGTTCTTACCTTGTCCCATGCTCTGAAGCTGTCATCTGATTCATGTGTGATACCCAATCTGTCATACATGAATAATCTGCATGATTCATAAGTATCTTCAAGAAGGTCAACAATAATGGTCTTAAATCCATTCTGACCTGCTGTCTTTTCAAGTTCATCAATAGCTTTCTTGAAGACATCCCATGCAAGAATCTTCTGTCTTCCTTCCATTGTGTCCTTGATAGGTAAATACTGCATAGTAACAAACTGAATGTTTCCATCAGTATTCAGATTCAATGGTGAAGGTGCTGAATCCATAAATGTTGTTTTTCCTGAAAATGCACCACCATAAATCCATAATTTTCTTTTGGTTGTCTTTCCAACCTGTCTTCTTTCTGCACTTGGTAAAATCATATAGTCCAATCCTTTCTGACAATAGTCTTTATATTCACACCAATCACACAAATAAGATTCATTCTTTTCACACTTATCTGTTAGACCAATGTTCATACACGTTTCATAAAAATCTGCAACTTTTGAAGGGTCATAAACCACTTCTTTGATTTGAATTTCCTTTGCTTCAAGTTCTTCATATATTCTGTTCCTGAAGTCCTGAAGTGTTTCTGTTTTCTTCTGTCTAATCTGAACCTTTGGAACAAACACAAAATACATTTTCCTGATGTGCTTTCCTGTGATTCTTTCAAAGAAATATTTGTATACATGCAACTGTCTTGATTCCATATAATGGTCAATGTTATTTGAATACTTGAAATCATACAAATCAAACTGACCATGTGGAAGACCTGCATCATGCTTGGTACATGGAACAATCAAGTCTGCTGTTCCTTCATAAACATCATTCTTGAAATTGACTTCATGAAATCCTTCAGGAAGAAGTTCTTTCATCTTTGGAATCCAATATTCAAGTTTGATAATTTCATTGATGTGTGCATCTGTGATGATAGGATATGAATCTTTGTATTCCTGAATAGCTGTTTCCATATCCTTTTCCATTCCCCTGTGAATTGCTGTTCCAAGAATCAATGGATTTGCAGGGTCATCTGTTGGAAGCACTTCAATGTTCTGTCTGTATCTGAAACCAAATCTTGCAGGACAATTTTCAAAACATTCTGCTGTTGAAAAATGAAAATTATCCATCTGACCACCTTCTTTTCAATAAGTCATAATTGTATGCAGTGTTTGCATCATTCACCTTCAAGCAATCAATGAAGTTCTTGAATAATTCAAAATGGTCAGGATAAAGAAGAATTCCATATCCACCTGCTTCATCAATTTTCTTCAGGTTGTGAATCTGAAGTGGTGAAGGTTTTCCATTTTCTGCCTTGACTTCAATCCCAAGGAATCTTCCATTGCAACATGCAAGGATATCAGGAACACCTGCTTTGGTGAATTCACCACCGCCCCAATATTTAATGAAATAGCAGTTATTTGATTTCAGGAAAGACTTGATTCTGTTTTCAAAATTCTTTTCTGATGCCATGTGTTCACCTACTTCACTGTAATTCTTACTGATGCACTAACATTGGAAGTCTTTGAATATGCTTCAGCAATATCAGGATGGTCTACTTTCAGCTTCTTGGAATCAATGGTTGTTCGTGTTGTTGGTGCAACATACATGAACTTGACTTTTGCATTCTCAAATGACTTCACACCATGTTCTTCCATTGCCTGAAGCAACTTCTGTTTCATCAACTTTTCCTGTTCTTCCAATTTCTTTTTCTGAACTGTAATGTCTGTGATTGCTTTCAGTACATCAGGAACTGTTGATTCAATAACCTGAAGGTCTGTTTCTTCAACCTGTTCTTCACACACCTTTGCAATGTCCTGACACACATCATTGCATGTGTCCTTCTTATCACAGAAATAACAGCAATTTGTACATTCATTCTTATCATCAATAGCAATTTTACATTTCATCATAATATTCACCTTCCTTTTCTAATCTTTCATAATATGGTTCTGTGTCAGTCACCCAACCATTTGCATATAACACAAGGCATATCCATGTGAAATTGACCAACATGATGACATATGGTTGCCAACTAATAATGCAGTCAATCCAACATATCCAATAAATCAGCGAAAACGCATTCAATGCAGTCAAGGATTTGATTACAAAATTATAAATTTTTCTTTTCATCTTCTTTGAACAATTCATCTGTGAAATCCTTCCTTTCTTCTAATGTGTGCAGAATTTGTTCATCAACTGTCCCCCTGCAAATCATCAGATAATAGAAACATGTCTTTTCCTGACCAATCCTGTGAATCCTTTTCTTGGACTGTTCAAAATCTTCTGATGACAATGGAAGTGAGAAATAAATGATTCTGTTGCACTTCTGAAGATTCAGTCCTTTGGATGCTGATTGATACTGACATAAGGTCACACTGTTTGATTCTTGTTCATAGGCTGTCAGGTCTTTGGTGTGTCCATTGATTTCTGAAATTGGTCTGTCAAGTTCCTGACATATCTTCTTCATGTTCCATAGTTCATCATTGAATGAATAGAATACAATCAATCTTTCCTGTGTGGATTCAACCAAGTCCCTGAATGCATCCAACTTGTTTTGATTGAATTGACTGCATATCTGTCTGCTATAAAGCAATTTTGTCAATGATGTATCACCAACCAATTCCTGACCTTCTATTGTTACAATGCAATCCTTCTGAAACTTCCAATACTCTTTAGGTGCTTTCAATCTGATGTGTGTGAATACCTGTTCAGGTAATTCATAACATTCTTCAGTCTTCTTGAATATTGCACCATGTTCACGCATTTTGGATTTCAACCTATCAATGTTTTTATATGGGTCTTCTTTGTCCACAATCTTGTGTTGAAAACCACCTGAATCAATTGTTGTCCAATTCACATATTGCCTGTTATACAAGTCTTCTGAAATCTTCCAACCTAGCAGGTGGACTTGTGTCCATAGATTTTCATATTTACCACCAACAGGTGTTCCTGAAAGAAGAATCACATGTGCAGGTTTCATCTTCAGGATGAATTTTGTCTGCTTTGCTTTCTGATTCTGTATCAAAGATGATTCATCAAGCATCAATGTGAAATCATATAAGTCAAGCAATTCTTTTCTTCTCCAAGCCAATTCATAATTGATAACACCAACTATGAAGAATCTTTGTCCTTGTGACAGTCCATGATATTCACCAAGCTGTTTCTTATTGGTAAGGTCAAACACCTGCATCTGATAGTTATCTGTGAAGTGTTCCACCCAATCCTGAACCTTTGATTTCTGACACACAATCAGATTCACTTTGCATCCAAATCTTTTCATCATTTCTGACCCTGTGAATGTCTTCCCAAGACCCATGTCATGATAAACTGCAATGTTGTCAAAGTCCTTGGTTTCCTGCAATGCTTCTTGCTGATGTGGAAACAGGGAAATCATATCTTGATGCCTGTTACATCTTCAAAGATTTCTTTGTCAAAGTTTGGCATTGCTTTGATGATGTTTTTGTATCTTTCAGAAAGTGAATCCCACCATAACTGTCCACACTCTGATTCATCAAGAATCTTTAAGTAACCACCAACAACTTCATATTCAGGATGCTGTTCTTTTTCTTCATCAGTCATATCATTTGACCAACTCCAATCAACAACATTTCTTGGAATCTGATTCAACAGATATCTTGCATCTGAATTTAACCAATCACGATAAGTCCAATCTGAAGGTTTATTGAATAAGAAGATTTTTGGTTCTTCTGTGTTGAAGCACCCATTGGAAAAGTTAGTCTTGTTCCAATCACCGCTGTTGCAATTACCGCTGTTGCGATTACCGCTGTTCCAATCACCGCTGTTGCAATCACCGCTGTTGCAATCACCGCTGTTGCAATCACCGCTGTTGCGATTACCGCTGTTGCAATTACCGCTGTTGCAAAGACCTGCATTTCCTTTTCCAAGGTTGACCATTCTTAAAACATCTTCCCAACTGATTTCTTCAACAATCTGAATTTTGTTGGTGCAACATTTGCTGTCATCTGATTCTTCATCAATTTCACCCAATGCAATAACCTTTGCAACTTTGTTGTCAGGATTGAATGGATAATAATTGAAGCAGTCCTTTAATTCTTTGCAAAAATGAAATCCTCTGTTACAACAAGAAGGTGTGACATCTTCTTCAAATGTCTTTCCCACTTCATATTGAAACCCCCTGCATGTCCAATCAGGTTCAAAAACTTTATAACCTTCCATAATGTTCTCCTTTCTATGACACAGTAATTCCTGTGTGTTCTGTGAATTTTTGTGGACTAATGTAATAAGTCCATTGTGTTGACATCTTGACTGCATAACCAAAAGGGAAGATTCCCTTCTGAAGACCTATTCTGATGAACTGTTCTGACACATTCATCAGTTCTGCAACAGTTGCAACTGATAACCTATTCTTCATAATCTTCTGTGTCAGTGATTTCAAGGAACTCTTTAATTCTCTGAAGCTGTTCCTGATTGGTTCTTTTACCTTTCAGTAAATCAGATACATAAGAAATTGTGATTCCTAATTCATTTGCAAGGTCTGTCATTGTCATATCCCTATCAATCAATGCATGTCTGACCTGCTTTTCAAATTCTGACATCATTTTCACCTACCTTTCCTTACATAATTTGTTCAACAAGTGCGTAAATATTCAGCATAAAATATTGACAAATTGCTGAAGATGTTCTATCATATGAAGTACCACCAACATATATTTAAAACATCAAGCGACTTTTGTTTATATCAGTCTGCTGAATTAGTTCTGCACCTGACACTATGTATATTAGCAGTTCTTCAGCAGTTTGTCAACACTTTTCGCTGAATTTATTCTGCACTTTTTTTTAAGAAAGGGGAATTGCTATGGAATTTATAGACAGAATCAACCAATTATGTAAGGAAAGAAAGATTTCAAAAAGACAGTTAGAAAGGGAAGCAGGTCTTGGTGCAGGGTCATCATCTAAGTGGAAGACATTCACACCAAATAATACAACCATGACCAAACTTGCAAATTACTTTGGTGTTTCAATCAGTTATCTGACAGGTGAATCAGAATATAAATCTGAACAAGAAGCAATGTGGGATGCACAGTATAATTCAGAAGCATTATCAGATGAATCAACAAGGATTGAAAAAGGATGCAGGATTCCTGTTCTTGGTCAGGTAGTTGCAGGAATTCCAATTGAAGCTATTGAAGAAGTATTGGATTGGGAAGAAATACCATTCAGACTTGCACAGACAGGTGAATTCTTTGGTCTTCAGGTCAAAGGTGATTCCATGTCACCAAGAATGCAAGCAGGTGATGTTCTAATTGTCAAACAACAGTCTGATGCAGAATCAGGTGATATTGTGATTGCACAAGTGAATGGTGACAGTGCTTGTGTGAAGAAGCTATTGAAACAGGATGATGGAATTGTTCTTCAATCTTTCAATCCTACATATGCACCAATGTACTTTTCCAACAAGGACATCATTGAAAAGCCTGTTCAAATCATTGGAAGGGTCATTGAAAACAGACAGAAATTCTAAGAAGGGATGTGATGATATGCTGAATCTTTTTAAGAAAAAGAAGAAAGAACCAAATCATGATATGTTAAATAATTTAGATGAAAATGGTGAACTTCCTTGGGGATGGATATATGCAAATAAAGATTTCTTAAATAAAATTGAAAATGAATATTCCTATTTCTTGAATTCATGGTGTAATGCCCTTGGAAAATCACCAAAAGAATTAAGACCTGCCTTAAAATCATTTGTTATATATTTGAAGGATTGTGAAAAACTGTGTGAAGAAAAAGGTGAATGCTTTGATTTTTGGTTTCATAATATTTTGACAACTAATGATTATATTTCAAAAAGATGTGATGAACTGAATGAATTAGAATCAAATTTTGACAATCTTCAAAAAGATTATGAAAATAAGCAAAATCATATTTTAGAACTTCAAAGGAAAATTCAAGAAATGAAACCTACTGTTGTTCAGGAACTCATTGAAAATGACAACATACTTCAATCAGAATTTTGGAAATTATTTAATTCAGAAGACCAAGATGCTGTTAAAGAAATAGTGTATTCTTTAAGAAAAGAAGGAAAGATTGAAAGAACAAAATCAGGAAGAAGTTTTATAATTCACTATATACAGTGATAATTGTTCGTGCTGTTCTAGGTGTTCTTTGTGTTCTTGGTGTTTTATCTATAATACTTTTAAGAAAATAAAGATGAAACACTAAAGGACTAAGAAAAATATAAATATATATATAGTAGTATACAACCAAGAACACCAAGAACAGAAGAACACCAAGAACAAAAAAATAAGACCCAACTATTGGAAGTAGTCAGGTCTTATCAAAGGATTGTGCTATACACACAAATTTAACCAAAATAAGTATAACACAACCCTTTGTTAAAGTCACCCAATTTTAAGAAAGGATGTGTTTATTTATGCGTTTACCAAATGGTTTTGGAAGTGTTTATAAGTTATCAGGCAATAGAAGGAAACCTTGGGTTGCAAGGAAGACAACAGGATGGACATTTGATGAAGAAAAACAGAAGTCTTATCCAATATATGCTTTTGTTGGATATTATGAAAGTAGAAAGGAAGCATTGACCGCCCTTGCAGAATACAACAAAGACCCTTATGACTTGCACCACAACACAATCACCTTTGCTGAAGTATTTGAAAAGTGGTCTGAAGTGCATTTTCCAAAGGTATCAGAATCAAATGTGAAAGGATATAAAGCATCATTCAGGACATGTGAGAAATTGCATAACATGAAGTTTGTGGAAATCAAACTTGACCACCTGCAACAGGCAGTTGATGAATCAGGAAAGAACACCCCAACACTGAAGAAGATGAAAATCATGTTTGGTCTGATGTATGACTATGCAGTGATGCATGAAATTGTGACCGCTGATAAAAGGGATATGGTCAGATATGTTGATATCACTAAGGCAGGAAACCCAAATGCATACAACAGGAAACCATTCAACAAGAAGCAAATCAACATGGTTTGGAAGGTCAAGGATTCCAATACATATTATTCTGTCATCCTGATGCTGATATATACAGGTGTCAGAATTGGTGAACTGCTTGACCTGAAGAAGGAAGATGTTCATCTTGATGAAAGATGGTTCTATGTAAGGGAATCAAAAACAGAATCAGGAATCAGGGAAGTTCCAATTGCAGAAAAGGTTGTTCCATTCTTCCAATATTGGTTAGACAGGGATTGTGAATATCTGATTTGTACACCTGATGATAAGCATTTTCTTTATAGAAACTATTATGACAGTTATTGGACACCATTGATGGAAGAATTGAAACTTCAGCATAGACCACATGACACAAGACACACTTGTGTGTCACTGCTTACTGAAGCAGGTGTTGATGAAAGAATCATTAAAAAGATAGTTGGTCACAAGGGTCAAGGTGTCACAGAAACAGTTTACACACATATTGAATTACCATTCAAACTTGAAGCTATAAATAAGATATAAAACAAAAGACCTGATATAACAAATCGTTATATCAGGTCTTATTTCTTAATAGTAATAATAGAAGAATTTCACCACTTTTCTTGTTTCTAGTGTGTTACTAACTTGTTACTATTAGACACAAATTCTTAGATTTTGACAAAAAGAAAAGACCCAAGGAATGTTGAATTTCCTTGGGTCTTCTGTATTCTCTGACAGTCTTGAACTATCGTTTTGAGAACTGTGGTGCACGACGTGCTTTGCGAAGACCTGGTTTCTTTCTTTCTTTCATTCTTGGGTCCCTTGTTAAGAATCCAGCTTTCTTTAATGTTGAACGGAATTCTCCATCAACCTGTAATAAAGCTCTGGAAATACCATGACGGATTGCTCCAGCCTGTCCTGTAAATCCACCACCATGAACGTTTACTAATACATCATATTTGTCAATTGTATCTGTTGCAACTAATGGCTGACGTACAACTACTTTTAATGTTTCTAATCCAAGATATTCATCAATATCTCTTTTGTTGATTGTGATTTTTCCTGTTCCAGGTACTAAATATACTCTGGCAACACTGTGTTTTCTTCTACCAGTTCCGTAATATTTTGCTGTAGCCACTGCTTCTTCCTCCTTCAAAAATTAATACTTGATCTCTAATGCTTTTGGCTGCTGAGCTGCATGGTTGTGCTCTGCACCTGCATATACGTGAAGTTTCTTAATCATCTGTCTTCCTAAAGGTCCTTTTGGAAGCATTCCTTTAACTGCAAGATAGATTACGTCTTCAGGTTTTTTAGCTAATTTTTCTTTTAATGTCTGTTCTTTCATTCCACCAACATAGTCTGAATGATGATAGTAGATCTTCTGGTCTAATTTCTTACCAGTTACTTTGATCTTCTCAGCGTTGATAACGATTACGTTATCTCCTGTATCGATATGTGGTGTATAAGTTGGTTTGTTTTTACCTCTTAAGATTGTTGCGATCTCAGATGCTAAACGTCCTAATGTATGTCCTGTAGCATCAACTACATACCATTCTCTTTCAATTGTTGATGGGCTGGCCATAAAACTTTTCATGGTGTTCCTCCTTAAAATTTCTATCAATCATATGTGTCTATATTAAATACTCCCACCGGGGCATTGGGGTAGTATTCTCTTGCATGTCACAGTTTCTTATTATATAATACGCAGCCGGGTGTGTCAAGATTTTTTCTTGTTGTTTTTGATAAATTTTTGATGTTATCCACAAGATGGTCTTGATTTTATAATTCTTTCCACAACATATGGGTGTATTATCCCTATGTATGTTGAAAAGCTGTTGATAAATCTTGTGAATTCCTATAAAAATGTGATTAATTTTTATTTTCTCAGATCAAGTATGCCACAATTGGTAATGTAATGATCGATAATAAAGTTGTCAACACAATTCCTCTGCTGCAAATGGAACTGTCTAATCCATAATCGATTGCCATCATCACTGCCATGCTTCCATTTGGCATTCCAAACATTAATACCATGATCCCCGAGAGAACAGGATCTAAATGAAACAGCCGGATCGCAAATGCTGCGATCATTGGGATCACCAGCATCTTTAAAAATGTAAACTGATACATCTTGATGTCTTTGAAAACTTCGATCAGCGGCATCTTCGCTAAAGATACCCCGGTAATGATCATGGAGAGTGGGATTGCTGCATTTCCTAAGTATTGTACAAAACTTACCGCAGGTGCTGGTGCGTCGATCTGAAATGCAAAAATCAATAACGCAGCCAGACATGCGACCATTCCTGGATTGATCATCTTTTTCCAGTGGAATATGATCTTAGCTTTTTGTCCTGTCTGCATGGCACGTTCTTTCTCAAAAAGATAAATTCCATAGGTGTAAAAGAGAATATTATATACCAGTGTATACAGTGCTACATAAAAAATAGCTCCTCTACCGTATAATTCTTCAATGATCGGAATCCCCATAAATCCAAGATTCGAAAAGATCAGCATCACTGCATAGATATTTCTTTCATCTTTTTTTACACCTAGAATACGAACAAATGCCGGACTGATCAGGATCAATACCACAAATAAGATCACTGCAAGGATCAAGTCCATGATCACAAGATTCCAGTTTCCATTTCCAACGGAACCGATCACGCCAGATATGATCAATGCAGGATTAAATATATTTACGATCAGTCCTGATATCTGTAAACTTGTATCATCACTGATCCATTTTTTCTTATAACTTAGGTATCCGATCAGCATAAAACCAAACAATACTAACAATTTCTGAAATATGATAAAGCTATTCTGCATTCGCTCGATCCTCCGGATATTCGATCTGAATTAGTGTCAAGCCTTTTGCTGGAAGTTTTGGTCCTGGTGTAACTCTTTCTTTAGATGCTAAGATTTCTTTGACCCATTGTGGTTCTTGTTTTCCTCTTCCGACCTCTAAAAGCGTTCCTGCCATTAAACGTACCATATTATAGAGAAAACCACTTCCTGTGACTCTCATTGTGATATATCTGCCATTTTGTGTCACATCACATTCGTAAATCTCTCTGACATAGGATGTAACCTGTGCTTTACTGCTGCACATACTGATAAAACAGTGTTCCCCTAAGAAATAAGAAGCTGCTTCTTTCATTTTCTCCACATCAAGTGGTACATATACAAAATGATGATGTCTGCTTGTCACGGGATTGTCGTATCTTGCATTGTAAAAGGTATATTCATATGTCTTTCTTGTATCCTGAAACCTTGGATGGTAGTCTAATGGCACTTCTTTGGAGTCCTGAATAATGATATCTTCTGGTAGTCTTGCATTTAATGCTTTTGCCATCTTCTCTCCCGGAATACGGCTTTCTGTGTCGAATACAGCTACATTTCCTAATGCGTGGACTCCTGAATCCGTTCTGCTGGCTCCGATCACTTTGATGTCTTCTCCTGTCAGTTCTGATATATGCTTATTTAAGACACCTTCGACTGTAATCTCGTTTGGCTGTACCTGCCATCCACAATAACCAGTTCCATCATAGGCTACGATTAATTTTACTCGTTTCATCGTATCTTACCTCCATGGACTGAAAAAGGATAAATAGATCATCACTGCTAAAAATACAAACAGGACGATATACGCTATTTTATCTCTTTTCTCGTATTTTAATGGTTTTAATTTAGTTCTTCCAACACCGCCATGGTAACAACGGGATTCCATTGCCATTGCAAGGTCATTCGCTCTTCGGATTGCTGCTACAAACAGTGGTACTATAATTGGAACCATGCTTTTTACTCGTTTTAAGAGACCTCCGGATTCAAAGTCGATTCCTCTGGCTGTCTGGGCTTTCATGATCTTTTCTAATTCTTCTGTTAAGATTGGAATAAATCTCAGTGCGATTGACATCATCATAGCAATCTCATGTACTGGTACTCCGATTTTATTTAAAAATCCTAGTGATTTGTCTAGTCCGTCTGTCAGTTCATTTGGTGTTGTTGTAAATGTCAGTAAAGACGTTCCTAATACCAGCATGATCAGACGGCTTCCCAGATAAATAGTTGTCCTGATCCCTTCTGCAGAAATTGATATGATCCAGAACTGGATCACTGGTTTTCCTGGAATAAATAACATATTGATCATTACAGAGAATAATAAGATCACTGCAATTGCTTTTAATCCTCTTAAAATATATTTTACAGGTACCTTTGAAATCTTGATCGTTATGATCAAAAATAATAGTGACATCACATAAGTTGCAGGTGCTTTATGCATAAATAATGTAATGACGTAGATCAAGACTGCAAATAATTTCACTCTCGGATCGAGTCTGTGGATCAGAGAGTCTTCTTTATAATATTGTCCAATTGTTATATCCTTGAGCATTTTATTTTCCTCTCAGTCCTTTTAGTCCTTCTAAAATTGCTTCTTTTGTTTCTTCTAATGTCAATAAATCCCTCTGGATCGGGAACCCTCTGTCTGCGAGTTCTTCACATACTTGACGATAAAACGGTACAGCAAGTCCTGCTTCTTCTAGTTCTTTCTTGTGAGAGAATACTTCTTTTTTATCTCCTTCATACATGACCTGTCCGCCATTCATAACGATCACACGTTGTGCATAGTCTGCAACATCTTCCATACTGTGTGATACCAGAATGATCGTGATTTTCTTTTCTTCATGGAGTTTCTTTAACAGATTTAAGATCTGATCTTTTCCGACCGGATCAAGTCCTGCTGTTGGTTCATCCAAAATGAAATATTCTGGCTCCATTGCAAGAATCCCTGCGATCGCTACTCTTCGCTTCTGTCCGCCAGATAATTCAAATGGCGATTTTTGATATAATTTCTCTGATAATCCAACATCTTTTAAACATTTGACAGCAATCTCTGTTGCTTCTTCTTTTGTCTTTCCAAAGTTCATTGGTCCAAAACATACATCATCTAAAATCGTTGTCTCAAATAGCTGATGTTCTGGATACTGGAAACATATACCTACTTTTCCACGTAATTCTCGTAATGGGTATCCTTCTGAATATATATCTTCATCATCGAAATATATTGTTCCAGACGTTGGTTTGATCAATCCATTTAGATGCTGGATCAATGTTGATTTTCCAGAACCTGTGTGTCCGATCACTGCAATGAATTCTTCTTTTTTTATTTCTAAGTTTATATCTTTTAATGCGTAATTCTTCTTGCTAGAATTATCTTCATATGCGTAACTTACATGTTCTAAACGAATTGACATAATTCCTCCACCAGCTCTTCCTTTGTTGTTATCGTATCTGACAAGTTAACACCTTCTTTTTTTAGTTCCCATGCAAGTTCTGTTGCGTACGGAACTTCCAGACCTAATGTTTTCATCTCATCAACTCTTGAAAAGATCTCTTTTGGTTTTCCATCCATGACGATCTTTCCTTGATCCATCACGATGATACGATCTGCTAAGATTACTTCTTCCATATGATGTGTTACCATAAGGATCGTAATATTCTTTTCTTTATTCAATGCTTTCACAAGAGATAAAACATGTTTGCGGCCTTCTGGATCTAGCATGGCTGTTGGTTCGTCTAATACGATACATTCTGGTTCCATTGCCATGATCCCTGCGATCGCTACTCTCTGTTTCTGTCCGCCAGAAAGATGATTGGGACTTGCTTCTTTATATGCGATCATTCCCACACCTGTAAGAGCCGCTGTGATCCTTGTCCAGATATCTTTGGAAGCTATTCCGAGGTTTTCTGGACCGAAGGCTGTGTCTTCTTCTACCGTTGTTCCTACGATCTGGTTATCTGGATTCTGAAATACGATTCCTGCACTCTGTCTGACTTTTAAGAGGGTACTTTCATCTTTTGTATCCATTCCTTTGATATATACTGTGCCTTCTGTCGGCATCAAAAGTCCATTGATATGCTTCGCAAGCGATGATTTCCCAGAACCATTCTTTCCAAGGATTGCTACAAATTCACCTTTCTCAACATTGATATCAATATGATTGATTGCTGCAATCTCTTGCTTGTCTTCTTCTGTGTCTCCATAGGTCACATATTTGTGAACTAAGTCTTTTATTTTCAATATGGACATAATATTCTCCTATCTGATCCGTAATAAGGATAGTATACTATTTCCCATAAAAAAAGAAAAGTCTTATCCCAGTTGTTCCGGAATAAGACCTCTTTGTTGTTGTCGATTTGGAATTTAAATAATATAGTCAGTATTGAACTGTTGATTAAACTAATTCAAGTACTACTTTTAATGCTGCATCACCTTTACGCTGAGCAATCTTAACGATTCTTGTGTAACCACCGTTACGTTCAGCATATTTTGGTGCATACTCGTCGAATAACTTAGCTGTTAAATCAACTTTCTTTGTATTAGCTTTCTTACCAGCTGCTTCTGTAGGAACTTCTGTTACAGGATATAATACCTTTAACATCTGTCTTCTTGCATGTAAGCGGGATGGTAAATCTTTTTTGATTTCTTTCTGAACTGTTTCATAAACAGTAACTTTCTTACCATCTACAACTTCTTTCACGCGTTTTCCGTTTTCATCTTTCTTAGCAACTTTAGCGTCAACTGTAACTGTTTCAAAGTTGTCTTTTTCTTTTACAGCTAAAGCGATCAGTTTCTCAGCTACCTTGCGGATTTCTTTTGCTTTTGCTTCAGTTGTAACGATTTTTCCATGATGTAACAGATTTGTTACTTCTGCACGGATCAGTGCTTTTCTCTGGGAAGCTGTTCTTCCTAATTTTCTGTATTTTGCCATTATAATGACCTCCTGTGTTTTTTCGCCTTGCTTACTTATGCCTTCAGCCTAGGCGGGTCTGGTTTCTATTCTTCTCCTGAACTTAGGGATAATCCTAATTCACTTAACTTAGCTAAAACTTCTTCTAACGATTTACGTCCTAAGTTACGAACTTTCATCATATCTTCTGAAGTCTTATTAGTTAATTCTTCTACTGTATTGATGCCAGCTCTCTTTAAGCAATTGTATGAACGAACAGATAATTCTAATTCATCAATGCTCATTTCAAGAACTTTTTCTTTCTCGTCATCTTCTTTTTCTACCATAACTTCTGCTGTCTTGGCATTCTCAGAAAGATCTACAAATAAGTTTAAGTGCTCGCATAATACTTTCGCTGCTAAACTTACAGACTCATCTGGTGTTAGTGTTCCGTTTGTGAATACATCTAATGTTAATTTGTCATAATCTGTGATCTGACCTACACGAGTATTCTCAACCTTTAAGTTTACACGCTCAACTGGTGTGTAAATCGCATCAACTGCGATCTCATCGATTGCTTTTCCTTCTTTGTCTGCTTTGTCTGCGCCTACATATCCGCGTCCGTTTGTGATTGTAAGCTCCATATCCAGTTTGCTGCTGTCATCACTTAATGTTGCGATCACAAGCTCTGGATTTAAGATTTCGATATCACTGTCCGCTTTAATATCTCCGGCAGTTACTACACCCTTTCCTGAAAACTCAATATAAGCCTGCTTTGTTTCAGCGGATGAGCTGTTGTTTTTAATTGCCAGAGATTTGATATTCATGATGATCTCAGGTACATCTTCTTTAACCCCTGGGATGGAACTGAACTCATGCAGAACACCTTTGATCTTTACTGAACTTACTGCTGCACCTGGCAGAGAAGAAAGCATGATACGTCTTAAGGAATTACCTAAAGTTGTACCATAACCTCTTTCCAAAGGTTCCACAACAAAGCGTCCAAAACGGTTATCTTCTGAAATCTCATTAATCTCAATATTTGGTTTTTCAAATTCAAACATACGTGCCCTCCTTTTGGCTTAGGTTTAACTTGAGGGTTATTATTTAGAATATAACTCGACGATTAATGTTTCGTTAACTGGTACGTCGATCTCATCTCTTGATGGAAGTTCTTTTACAGTTCCTGTAAAGTTATCATGATCTGCTTCTAACCATGAAGGAATCATTCTTCCTTCTGTTACTTCTAAGATCTCTTTGTATCTTGGAGATGTTCTATGTTTTTCTTTGATTTCGATAACGTCCCCAGCTTTAACCTGGTAAGAAGGAATGTTAACCTGTTTTCCATTAACTAATACATGTTTATGGTCAACGATCTGTCTGCATTCTTTTCTTGTTCTTCCGTATCCTAAACGGAATAATACGTTATCTAAACGAAGCTCTAATAATGTCATCAGGTTTGTACCAGTCTGACCTTTCATTCTTTCTGCTTTTGCATAGTAGTTACGGAAAGGTTTTTCTAATACACCATAGATGAATTTAGCTTTCTGTTTTTCGCAAAGCTGAAGTCCGTATTCACTTTTCTTTCTGTTTGCTCTATTTAAACTTCTGTTTGATTTTTTATCAATTCCTAAAAAGACAGGATCTAAACCTAAGGATCTACATCTCTTTAAGACTGGAGTTCTATCTACTGCCATCTTTAATTATCCTCCTAAATTAGACTCTTCTACGTTTTGGTGGGCGACATCCATTATGTGGAACAGGTGTTACATCGCTGATGCTTGTAACTTCTAATCCTGCTGCTGATAAAGCACGGATTGCTGCTTCTCTTCCTGATCCTGGACCTTTAACCATTACATCTACTGATTTTAATCCATGCACTAATGCTGCTTTTGTTGCAGTTTCAGCTGCCATCTGAGCTGCATATGGTGTAGATTTTTTGGATCCTCTGAATCCTAATCCACCTGCACTTGCCCAAGAAAGAGCATTTCCCTGTGCATCTGTTAATGTAACGATTGTATTATTAAAAGATGACTGAATATGTGCCTGTCCGTGCTGTACATTCTTCTTTACACGTTTTTTTGCACTTTTCTTTGTAACTTTAGCCATAATTACGTATACCTTTCTTTCTTCATTTCAATTCCAAAAAGATTGCCTATACTGCAAATCTTATGCTATTCCTGACTGTCCATACAGCCGGGTGTGTCATAACACTACAAATTTAGTGTTTATTATTTCTTCTTGTTAGCTACTGTTTTCTTAGGACCTTTACGTGTTCTTGCGTTAGTCTTTGTTTTCTGTCCACGGCAAGGAAGTCCCTGTCTATGACGTTTTCCTCTGTAGCATCCAATTTCTTTTAATCTCTTAATGTTAAGAGCGATTTCTCTTCTTAAATCACCTTCTACAACCTGTGTATCGTTGATAACTGCACTGATTCTTTTAACTTCATCATCAGTTAAGTCGCGTACACGAGTATCAGGATCAACATTTGCCTCTGCCAAAATACGTTTTGCGCTTGAAAGACCGATTCCATAAATATAAGTAAGACCAATCTCTACACGCTTTTCTCTTGGTAAATCAACACCTGAAATACGAGCCATGTTTTTCTTTCCTCCAAAATAAATAATTACTTGTCTATTAAGGGCAATCCATATATCCGCAGTACGGTGAAATGATATATATGTCTCTTCCTCAAATTATCTTTCTATCTATAAATAATCAGTATGAGCGTACCTGTACTCATACTGCAGCCGCCTAAATTATGCGAGTGTATCTCTACACATCACAAAATACACCTCTAAACTGTTCTTGCAGCAAATAGGTGAATACACAACAAACCAAGGATTATTGCGATATTCTTATCGAACGTCGTAATTATCCCTGTCTCTGTTTGTGTTTTGGATTCTCACAGATTACTCTGACAGATCCTTTTCTCTTGATAACCTTGCATTTTTCGCAAATTGGTTTTACAGATGCTCTAACCTTCACTTGAATATCTCCTTTCAAAAAACGTTCGGGTATGATTATATCATCATATTCTGAATATTTCAAGACTTTTTCTAAATTTATTTATCTTTCCAAATAATTTATTTGTCTCTCCAAATAATTCTTCCTTTTGATAAATCATATGGTGATAATGCCAGTGTTACTTTGTCACCTGGTAAAATCTTGATGTAATTCATTCTAAGCTTTCCACTGATGTGAGCTAAAATTACGTGTCCACCTTCGATTTCTACCTTGAACATAGCGTTTGGTAACTTTTCTAACACTACTCCTTCAACTTCAATTGCTTCTGATTTTGCCATTTTATTCCTCCTATTCAGACAAAGTCAATATTTCACAACCATCTTCTGTGATGACGATCGTGTTTTCATAATGTGCAGCCAGACTTCCGTCTTCAGTAACAACTGTCCAGTCATCGTCCAGCCAGACAACATCATAACTACCTTCATTTACCATTGGTTCAATGGCAAGCGTCATTCCTGGTCTTAATTTCATTCCTTTTCTTCTCTGTTTGAAGTTCGGAATCTGTGGATCTTCATGAAGATGTGTTCCAATTCCATGTCCCACTAAATCTCTGACTACAGAATAACCATTACTTTCTACATATTTCTGAATTGCTTCAGATATGTCAAACAAATGATTTCCTGGAACTGCAAGTTTGATTCCTTCAAAGAAACTTTGCTTTGTTACTTCGATCAGTCTCTTTGCTTCTTCGGAAATATTTCCAACCGCATGTGTTCTTGCTGCATCGGAATGATATCCTTCATGGATCAGTCCTGCATCCAGACTTACAATGTCTCCATCCTGTAAAATCCGGTCTTTGCTTGGAATACCATGTACGACTTCGTCATTGACAGATACACAGATGGATGCCGGATATCCATTATAGTTTAAGAAATTTGGTACACATCCAAGATCTCTGATCGCTTTCTCTCCAAACTGGTCGATCTCTAATGTAGAAATTCCTGGTTTTACAAAATCAGCTAACTTGTTGTGAACCTCTTCTAACATCTTACCGGCTTCTCGCATAAGTTCGATTTCTTTTTTTGATTTGATCGTAACTGCCATGGTCTGCCTCTTATCCTAAAATAGATTTAATTTCTTCAAAAACAACTTTGATATCCTGTGTTCCATCGATCTCGTGTAAGCTTCCTGCTTCTTTATAGTGTGCGATCAGTGGAGCTGTCTGTTCATGATAAACATCCAGACGTTTTTTTACAGTTTCTGCTTTGTCGTCATCGCGAAGAATTAATTCTCCACCACATACGTCGCAGCAGTTTTCTTTCTTTGGAGGATTATACTGAACATGGAAGATTGCTCCACAGTCTTTGCAGGATCTTCTTCCTGACATTCTGTTGATGATATTTTCATCTGGAACTTCGATATCAATTGCAAATTCAATCTTCTCACCGTCTTTTGCAAGTGCTTCATCTAATGCATTTGCTTGTGGAATCGTTCTTGGAAATCCATCTAAAATATACCCTTTTTCACAATCATCTTTGTGGATACGGTCAACAACAAGATCGCATACAAGTTCGTCTGGAACTAACAGTCCTTTGTCCATGTATTCCTGTGCTTTCTTTCCAAGCTCTGTTCCTTCTTTAATATTTGCTCTGAAAATATCACCTGTTGAGATGTGTGGAATATCGTACGCCTGTGCAATCTGTTTTGCCTGAGTACCTTTTCCAGCACCTGGAGCTCCTAACATAATAATTTTCATGACAAATCCTCCTTTTGTCTCTCTTTTATTTTTAGTTACCATACAATTTGTTTCCATACCATCGTTTTTAATGCCATTGGGCTTTTGTGCTTATATAAAAACATTCCATATAAGCACAAAAAGCTGTAGTTGTCACTACAGCTTTTCTTATAGTTACTCACTCAAAAAACCAGAATAGTTCTGTACTAACAACTGTGACTGGATCTGCTTGATCGTCTCAAGGATAACACCTACTACGATGATGATAGATGTTCCTCCAAATGAAACGCTTGCTCCAAATACTCCATTAAAGAAGAATGGAACAACTGCCACGATCGTTAGTCCTGCAGCACCTATAAATATAATATATTTTAATATTTTATTCAAATAATCTACTGTAGGTTTTCCCGGTCGGATTCCTGGGATAAATCCACCCTGTTTCTTCATATTGTTTGAAATCTCTAATGGATTAAATGTAATCGATGTATAGAAATAAGCAAACAGTACTACTAAAACAATATAGATCAATAAACCGATCGATCTTTTTGGATGGGATGCATCAAACCAGGTAGATGAGTTCAAACTTGTTAATGCTTTTCCAATGAATCCGTTATTCTCGTATTTTAAGACATTCTGCAGCATGATTGGGAACTGCATAATGGATGATGCAAAGATAATTGGGATTACACCTGCTGTGTTAACTTTCAGCGGAATCTTACTCTGCTGTCCACCAACAAGTTTTCTTCCCTGCATCTTCTTAGAATACTGTACTGGGATATGTCTTTCCGCATCTGATAAAACGATAACGAATACGACAACTGCCAGAACAACTCCTACGATCACACATCCTGCGATCAGAGCTGGTCCGATCTGTTTTCCCTTCATAAACTGATTATAAAGAGAAGTAAAATCTCCCGGCATTCCGGATACAATGTTTACGAGCAGGATAATGGAAATACCATTTCCAATTCCACTCTCTGTAATACGTTCTCCAAGCCACATAACCAGAACTGCACCTGCGGTTAAAGCAATGATCATTGTAACAATGGTAAACGTTGTATAATCGGTACCTAATGCACCTTGATTGGCAAATCCGATCGCAAGTCCTGCGCCTTCGATGATCGCAAGTACAACCGTTACATATCTTGTAATCTTTGCCATTCTTTTTCTTCCGTCTTCTCCATCTTTCTGCATCTCTTCAAGAGCTGGAATAACGATCGTCATCAGCTGCATGATGATGGAAGATGTGATATACGGAGTTACACTTAATGCAAATACTGACATCTGCATGAAGGAGCCTCCGGTAAAAGAGTTCAATAGGCTGAACGAATCGCCTAATGTACTCTTTAAATAGGCACTGATCTGTGCACTATCGATTTCCGGAATTGGCAGTTGTGATCCAAAACGTACAACAATAAGAATTAGTGTCGTAAATAATAGCTTCTTTCTTAATTGCTTGTTTTTAAAAGCGCTGACAACAGCGTTTGACATACTAGATCACCTCAGCTTTTCCTCCAAGTGCTTCGATCTTCTCTTTAGCACTAGCACTAAATGCATTTGCTTTTACATTTAATTTCTTTGTTAATTCACCGTTTCCTAAGATTTTAACTCCATCTCTAGGATTTTTAACGATTCCTGCTTCGATTAAAGCTTCTACAGATACTTCTGCTCCGTCTTCAAATCTTTCTAAAGCTGAAAGGTTGATACCAACGATTTCCTTAGAGTTTCTGCATTTGAAACCTCTCTTAGGAATACGTCTGTATAAAGGCATCTGTCCACCTTCGAATCCAGGTCTTACTCCACCACCTGAACGAGCTTTCTGTCCTTTATGTCCTTTACCTGCAGTTTTTCCATTTCCTGAACCATGTCCACGACCTCTTCTGAAAGCGTCGCTATGTTTAGATCCTTCTGCAGGGCGTAAGTTTGATAATTCCATTCCGTTACACCTCCTTGCCGAATATTATTAGATTTCTTCTACTTTAACTAAATGTTTCACCTGGTGAATCATTCCACGTGTTGCTGCGTTATCAGGCAGCTCAACTGTTTTGTGAAGTTTTTTAAGACCTAATGCTTCAACAGTTTTTTTGTGCTTTGGAATTGCACCAATTGTAGATTTTACTAATGTGATTTTTAATTTATCTGCCATTTCAAAATTCCTCCTATCCTAAGAGCTCTTCTACTGATTTTCCACGTAGTTTTGCTACCTGCTCTGGAGTTTTTAAGTTCTTTAATCCTTCGATTGTTGCTAATACAACGTTCTGTTTGTTGTTAGAACCTAAAGATTTTGAACGGATGTTTTTATATCCTGCAAGTTCCAGAACGATACGGGAAGGTCCACCAGCGATGATACCAGTACCTTCTGGAGATGTTTTTAATAATACAGATGCTCCACCGAAGTTTCCTGTAAAGTCGTGTGGTGTTGTTCCTTTTTCATCGATTGGTACTTCAACAAGGCTCTTCATAGCTGCTTCTTTTCCTTTGCGGATCGCTTCTGGAATTTCGGCTGCTTTTCCTAATCCAGCACCAACATGACCATTTTTATCCCCTACTACAACCAGTGCTGCAAATCTCATGTTACGTCCACCTTTTACTACTTTAGTAACACGTTTGATGGATACAACTCTTTCTTCCAGCTCTAACTGACTAGGGTCAATAAGTGTATGCTTCATTTGACTTCCTCCTATTAGAATTTCAGACCAGCTTCACGAGCTGCATCTGCTAATGCTTCAATTTTACCATGATAAATAAATCCGCCTCTGTCAAAGACAACTTCTGTGATACCTTTTGCTAAAGCTCTTTCAGCGATTACTTTACCTAAGTAGCTAGCTGCGGCAACATCATTTGTTTTTTCCAGTTCTGCCTTTACGTCTTTCTGAGTTGTTGAAGCAGATACTAATGTATTTCCAACAGTGTCGTCAATAATCTGAGCGTACATATGATCATTACTTCTAAATACACTTAAGCGAGGTCTTTCGCTTGTTCCATTGATTCGATTACGAAGCTTGTAGTGTTTTTTCGCACGAATCTTGCTTCTTGATTCTTTTCTAATCATCCTATATCACTCCTTTATTTAGCCCCAGTTTTTCCAACTTTACGTCTGATAACTTCATCAGCATACTTAATACCTTTACCTTTGTAAGGTTCTGGTTTTCTAAGTTCTCTGATTTCAGCTGCGTACTGTCCAACTTTTTCTTTGTCGATACCTTTAACGATAATAATGTTCTGTCCGTCCATCTCTGTTTCGATTCCTTCTGGATCAGTCATAACTACCGGATGAGAGAAACCAAGGTTAAAAGTGATTTCTTTTCCTTTTTTCTGTGCTCTGTAACCAACACCGTTGATTTCAAGCTTCTTTTCGTATCCTTCAGATACACCTGTGATCATGTTTGCGATCAAAGATCTTGTAAGACCATGTAAAGATTTCATTTTCTTTAAGTCATTTGGTCTTGTTACGACAACCTGATTATCTTCCTGTTTGATTGTCATTTCTACTGGTAAACATTTTTCTAATGTTCCTTTAGGACCTTTTACAGTCACTTTGTTTCCTTCTTCAATCTTTACCTCTACTCCTGCAGGGATATCGATTGGTAATCTACCTATACGAGACATAGGTTACCTCCTTAAATTGTCGGAAGGGACAAGGGTGTGTCCCTTCTGTTTTCAGAATAGTGAATGCTGGTTAATGTACAGTAAATCTTACCATACAAAAGCTAACACTTCTCCACCCACGTTCTGTTTTCTTGCTTCTTTATCTGTTAACAGTCCTTTGTTTGTAGAGATGATCGCAATACCAAGTCCTCCTAATACTTTAGGAAGCTCTTCAGCTCCTGCGTATACTCTAAGTCCTGGTTTAGAGATTCTCTTAAGTCCTGTAATGATTTTTTCATTTTTATCAGCACCATATTTTAATGTGATTACGATTGTGCTGAAAGAACCTTCTTCTTTGATGTCATATGCTTTGATAAAACCTTCTTTTAATAAGATTTCTGCAATCGCTGTCTTCATCTTAGAAGCAGGAATTTCTACTGTATCATGTTTCGCAGTATTTGCATTACGGATTCTTGTAAGCATATCTGCAATAGGATCGCTCATTGTCATTTTCGTGTTCCTCCTTCCTTAATCTTACCAGCTTGCCTTCTTGACACCTGGAATCTGTCCTTTATATGCTAATTCACGGAAGCAAACTCTGCAGATACCATATTTTCTTAAATATGCATGTGGACGTCCGCAGATTCTGCAACGGCTATATTCTCTTGTTGAGAATTTTGCTTTTCTTTTCTGTTTTGCAACCATTGACTTCTTAGCCATGGGAACCCTCCTAACTATTTCTTAAACGGCATACCAAATAAAGTTAATAATTCACGAGCTTCTTCATCAGTGTTCGCTGTTGTAACGAAGATGATGTCCATTCCTCTTACTTTGTCTACTTTATCGTATTCGATTTCTGGGAAAATTAACTGTTCTTTAATACCTAATGCATAGTTACCTCTTCCATCGAAAGAGTTCTGGTTAACTCCTCTGAAGTCACGTACTCGAGGTAATGCTAAGTTAATTAAACGATCAGCGAATTCATACATTCTTTCACCACGTAATGTAACTTTGCATCCGATAGGCATACCTTCTCTTAATTTGAAGTTCGCAACAGATTTCTTTGCTCTTGTTACGACTGCTTTCTGTCCAGCGATCTTTTCAAGATCAGCTACTGCAGATTCTAAAACTTTTTTATTTTCTTTTGCTTCACCAACACCCATGTTGATTACGATCTTCTCGAGTTTTGGTACCTGCATAATATTGCTGTATTCGAATTTCTTCATCATAGCATCTTTGATCTGATTGCTATACTGTTCATGTAATCTACTCACTTGCGTAAACCTCCTCTCTTAATTAGTCAATGACTTCGCCTGTTGCACGTGCAACACGAACTTTTTTACCGTCAACTACTTTATATCCAATTTTTGTTGTTTTTCCATTGTGCACTAACATTACATTGGAAACATCCATTGGGCCTTCCTGGCTTACGATACCACCCTGCTGGTTTGCAGGACTAGGTTTAGTATGCTTTGTGATCATGTTGGCACCTTCAACTGTTACAGTACCTTTTTTATGATCAACAGCAATTACTTTTCCTTCTTTGTCTTTATCTTTACCAGCGATAACTTTAACTAGATCGCCTTTTTTAATTTTAATTGCTGACACAGTGTTTCCTCCTTATAATACTTCTGGTGCTAATGAAACAATCTTCATGAATTTCTTGTCTCTAAGCTCTCTTGCCACTGGTCCGAAGATACGAGTTCCTCTTGGATTCATATCATCTTTAATAATTACAGCAGCATTTTCGTCAAATTTGATATAAGAACCATCTTTACGACGGGCACCTTTCTTTGTACGAACAACAACTGCTCTGACTACGTCACCTTTTTTTACAACGCCGCCTGGTGTTGCATCTTTGACTGTAGCAACAATAACATCACCGATGTTAGCATATCTTCTTGTAGATCCTCCTAACACACGAATGCAAAGGATTTCTTTTGCTCCTGTGTTGTCGGCTACTCTAAGTCTTGACTCCTGCTGAATCATGCCTTTATTCTCCTTTCCAACCAAGCAAAATTATTTTGCTTTTTCGATAATTTCAACAAGTCTCCATCTCTTATCTTTTGAAAGAGGTCTTGTCTCCATAACCTTTACTCTATCTCCAATGTTACATTCGTTATTTTCGTCATGAGCTTTTAATTTGTAAGTTCTTTTAACGATCTTTTTATATAAAGGATGTTTTACGTTGTCTTCGATTGCAACTACGATTGTTTTATCCATTTTATCACTAACGACTTTCCCTACACGGGTTTTTCTTAAATTTCTTTCCACAACAAATTCCTCCTTTCGAAATGATTACTAAGCGTTTGCTTTTGCTGTAATTGCACCCTGAATACGTGCAATATTTCTTCTAACTTCTTTAATTCTGCTTGTATTCTCAAGTTGGTTTGTTGCATTCTGGAATCTTAAGTTGAATAATTCCTTTTTCGCAGCTACTAGCTCATTATTTAATTCGTCTACTGACTTATTATTTAATTCTTTTACAAAATCTTTAGTTTTCACTGTTGTCACCGCCTTCTAAAGCTTCACGAGAAACAATCTTACACTTGATTGGTAATTTGTGTACTGCAAGACGTAATGCTTCTTTTGCAATTTCTTCGCTTACACCAGAAATTTCGAACATTACACGTCCTGGTTTTACAACTGCTACCCAATATTCTAAGTTACCTTTACCTTTACCCATTCGAGTTTCAGCTGGCTGAGCTGTTACTGGTTTGTCAGGGAAAATTTTGATCCAAACTTTACCACCACGTTTGATGTAACGAGTCATAGCGACACGGGCTGCTTCGATCTGGTTTGCTGTGATCCATGCTGGCTCTGTAGCTACAATACCGTACTCACCGTAAGTGATCTTATTACCGCGTAATGCTTTTCCGCGCATGCTTCCACGGAACTGTTTACGACGTTTTACTCTTTTTGGCATTAACATTATTTATTTCCCCCTTCCTTTTTTGATGGAAGTACTTCACCATGGTAAATCCATGTTTTTACTCCGACTTTACCATATGTTGTATCTGCTTCTGCAAATCCGTAATCAATGTTAGCACGAAGTGTCTGTAGAGGAATTGTTCCCTCGCTGTAGAATTCTGTACGTGCCATATCTGCTCCACCTAAACGTCCAGAAACGGATGTTTTGATTCCAAGAGCTCCAGATCTCATTGTACGCTGCATGCAAGATTTCATTGCACGTCTGAAAGAAATACGATTTTCAAGCTGCTGTGCAATATTCTCTGCAACTAACTGAGCATCTTTGTCTGGTCTTTTTACTTCTTTAACATCGATCAGTAATTTTTTGTCTGTCATTTTCTGAAGATCTTTTTTCAGTTCTTCGATGGAAGATCCACCTTTACCGATTACTACTCCAGGTTTTGCTGTATATACGATTAATTTTACTCTGTCGGAAGCTCTTTCGATCTCGATCTTAGAAATTCCAGCATTGTATAATCTTTTCTTTACATATTTTCTGATTTTATCGTCTTCTACAAGGTTATCTGCAAAAGCGTCTTCTGCATACCATCTAGAATCCCAATCTTTAATAATTCCGACTCTCAGACCATGAGGATTAACTTTCTGTCCCATGTTTGCCTCCTTCTATCTATCTTTCATCAAGCACTAATGTGATGTGGCTCATTCTATGTTCGATTCTGTAAGCTCTACCCTGTGCTCTAGGTTTAATTCTCTTCATTGTAGGTCCTTTATTTGCATAACATTCTGCAATGTAAAGGTTTTCTGGGTCCATTCCGTTATTGTTTTCTGCATTAGCGATTGCAGATTTTAATAATTTTTCAATTAATGTTGAAGCATATCTTGGATTGTAAAGTAAAATTCCAAGTGCTGTTTCTACGTCTTTTCCTCTGATCGCATCTAATACAAAAGCTGCTTTTGTTGTAGAAACTCTAGCGTTTCTTAATGTAGCTTTTGGTCTAGTATCTTTATTTGCATTTCTCTCTTTTTTGTACTGAGATCTGCTATATTTCTTTGCCATTTATATGGAACCTCCTTCCAAAATTAATTATTTCATTCCGGTTTTCTTTTCCGTTTTCTTATGTCCACGGAAAGTTCTTGTTGCTACAAACTCTCCAAGTTTGTGTCCAACCATATCTTCTGTAACGTATACCGGTACATGTTTTCTTCCATCATGAACAGCGATTGTGTGTCCTACGAATGATGGGAAGATTGTAGAACGACGAGACCATGTTTTGATAACACTCTTGTCTCCTGCTTCGTTCATAGCGTCTACTTTGTTCAGTAAACTCTTATCTGCAAATGGTCCTTTTTTAAGTGAACGAGCCATAAGTTACCTCCTTGTACTATTTAACAGTTTTACCATCTCTTCTTCTTACGATCATCTTGTTAGATTGTTTGTTTTTCTTACGTGTCTTCAATCCAAGTGCTGGTTTACCCCATGGTGTGCATGGTCCTGGTCTACCGATTCCAGTCTTACCTTCACCACCACCGTGTGGATGGTCATTAGGGTTCATAACAGAACCACGGACTGTAGGACGGATTCCCATGTTACGTTTACGTCCAGCTTTACCAATGTTCACAAGATCATGTTCGATGTTTCCAACCTGACCAATAGTAGCGCGGCATACTACAGGCACCATTCTCATCTCACCAGATGGTAAACGAAGTGTTGCATATTTTCCTTCTTTTGCCATTAACTGTGCTGAGTTTCCTGCGGAACGAACTAACTGTCCACCTTTTCCAGGATGCATCTCGATGTTATGGATTTCTGTACCTACCGGAATGTTTGCCAATGGAAGGCAGTTTCCTACTTTAATTTCAGCTTCTGGTCCATTCATAACAGTTGTTCCAACTGCTAATTTGTTTGGAGCGATAATATATCTTTTTTCACCGTCTGCATAAACTAACAGAGCGATGTTAGCTGTTCTATTTGGATCGTATTCGATTGCAGCAACTGTTGCTGGAATACCATCTTTATCATTTCTCTTAAAGTCAATAAGTCTGTATTTTCTTCTAGATCCACCTCCGCGGTGTCTTACAGTAATTTTACCCTGATTATTACGACCAGCGTTCTTCTTTAAAGAAACTACCAGAGATTTTTCTGGTGTAGATTTTGTGATAACATCAAAATCAAGTCCAGTCATATGTCTTCTAGAAGGTGTATATGGGTTATATGATTTAATTCCCATGTCAGTCTCCTTTCAAATCTGATTTAATATCACGCTTTTGTTGCGTATAGTTTCAAGTCCTTATCTTAGTCGAACTAAGTGATTAATTCCTATAGTCCTTCGAAGATTTCGATATCTGCACTTTCTTCAGTAAGCTGTACGATAGCTTTCTTTGTCTTTGCAGTTTTTCCAAAAGTCATTCCACGTCTCTTTGTTTTTCCATCATTGTTCATTGTGTTGACTTTTGCTACTTTTGTTCCTTCGAACATTTTTTCCACTGCTTCTTTGATCTGATTCTTAGTAGCAGATGGATGAACTAAAAAAGTATATTTCTTTTCAGCCATTGCGTTCATACTTTTTTCTGTTACAACTGGCTTTAAGATAACGTCATAATATTTAATATCTGCCATTATGCATATACCTCCTCGATATTTGCAACTGCTTCCTTAGAAACAACTACAGTGTCATATTTTAAAATGTCATATACATTGATTGTGCTTGTTAAAGCAGTTTTAACTCCTGGAAGGTTTCTTGCAGATAATACTAAGTTATCATTTTTAGATCCCATAACCACTAATGCTTTCTTAGCACCAACGCTGTCAAGCATTGCTTTTACGTTCTTAGTTTTGATCTCGTCGAATTTGAATTCGTCGATCACTACGAATTTGTCTGCCTGTACTCTAGATGTTAATGCAGATTTTAAAGCAATACGTCTTTCTTTTTTGTTTAATTTCTTTGTGTACTCTCTTGGTGTTGGAGCAAATACAACTCCTCCGCCTTTCCACTGTGGAGCTCGGATAGATCCCTGTCTTGCATGACCTGTTCCTTTCTGTCTCCAAGGTTTTCTTCCACCACCGCGAACTTCAGAACGTGTTTTTGCTTTCTGTGTTCCCTGACGGTTATTTGCTAACTGGCTTACTACTGCCAGATGTACTAAATGTTCATTTATTTCAACGCCAAAGATGTTGTCATTTAATTCTAATTTCTCAACTTCTTTGCCTTCCATATTTAATACAGATACTGTTGCCATCTTATATAGTCCTCCTTTCTTCTAAAGACCTACGCCTTTACTGATTCTTTTAACATTACTAAAGATTTTTTAGGTCCTGGTACGGCACCTTTAACTAAAATAATGTTCTGATCAGCGTCAACTTTTACGATTTCAAGATTCTGAATAGTAACTCTTTCTGCTCCCATTTGTCCTGGCATTTTCTTTCCTTTGAATACTTTGCTAGGATCAGAAGCCATACCATTAGAACCTGCATGACGATGATATTTAGAACCATGGGCAGATGGACCTGATTTCAAACCGTGACGTTTGATACCACCAGCATATCCTTTACCTTTTGATGTAGCAGTTGCATCGATTTTGTCTCCTGCTGCGAAGATGTCAGCTTTGATTTCCTGACCTACTGTGTATTCTTCAGCATTCTCAAATCTGAATTCTCTTACGAATCTTTTTGGTGCAACTCCTGCTTTATCGAAGTGTCCTTTCTGTGGTTTGTTGATTCCTTTTTCTTTCTTGTCAACAAAACCAACCTGAACTGCGCTGTATCCGTCATTCTCTTCTGTCTTTACCTGAGTAACAACACAAGGTCCTGCCTGTAATACAGTAACTGGAGTTAAAACTCCATCTTCGTTGAAAATCTGAGTCATTCCAACTTTTGTTGTTAAAATCGCTTTTTTCATTTTGATTGTTCCTCCTATTTAATCTACAGCGGATTATAACGCTTAACGTTGTAATCATCCTAGACGCTACAAGCTTAAGGGGATACCTCATTTACTCATAACCCTGTAGGGATTACCTATTTGTTTTTCATCTTGATATCAATGTACACACCAGCTGGTACTTCTAATTTAGATAATGCATCAACTGTTTTCTGTGATGGTGTGATGATATCAATCAGTCTTTTGTGAGTTCTCTGTTCGAACTGCTCTCTGGAATCTTTATATTTGTGAGTCGCTCTAAGAATTGTGATGATTTCTTTCTTAGTTGGCATTGGAACTGGTCCACTCACCTTAGATCCTGTCTTCTTAACTGTTTCAATAATGCTTTTTGCGCTTGCATCGATTAACTGATGATCGTATGCTTTTAATGTAATTCTCATTACCTGACTTGCTGCCATAAAAAAAGCCGCCTCCTTTTCGTACTATAAATGTTTTTGTAGCACGACAAGTGGTGACTGTACACTCCTCCGTGTGTATCGTGAAATCTACACACTGCGTCTCTATTCCGGACTACACCGGTGTTCAATAGATTGTATATTCGTACAGTGACTTGTCGCCAGTTTTAACAACTTGACATTCGCTCCACGGAAAACCTGCAAAGGCTTTTGCCTCTACAGCAACCTCACGCTTCAACGCTATCAAGGTCACAACATTTGCTATTATATATGATGTTTCAAATTAATGCAAGGGGTTTTTCGATTTTTTTTGCATGTTTTTGATAAAATACAAAATGTAGTGTTTTCTGTATGAGTATTACCGTTTTAGACACAAGATAATCTTGTTTTTTATATTTTTTTGCATAAATGAAAACGAGTTCTTTCCTTATTATATATGGAAAAAACTCGTTTTGCAATTCCAATATGTATAATATAAACTGTTATTGACTTTTTTAATTTCATATATTATCATTTATTTGATAACGGTAATCATTATCAATATATAGAAACGGAGGTAAGAGCCATAAAAAATAAAATTAAAGTATTATCAGGAGCACAATTAAAATACATTGCATTTTTATCAATGCTGATCGATCACACAAATAAGGCATTGATCTATCCAAATTTAAATGGTGGCCGATTGAATACAGTTAGTGACATATTTGACATTATCGGTAGAATTGCATTCCCAATCTTTGCATTTTTACTTGTAGAAGGTTTTTTTAAAACAAGAAGCAGAGCTAAATACCTTGCAACTTTATTAGTATTCGGGGTAATTTCAGAAGTTCCTTTTGATCTGTTTACAACAAAACAATTTTTTGAACCAAACTGGAATAACATTATGTTTACGTTAGCACTTGTACTTGTTACAATTTGGATGATCGACGTGTTAAAAAAGAAAATGGAGAAGTTTCCTAAGATATTATGGTTTCTCCTGTCATTTGTGATCCTGGCGGTCATGTGCCTGATTGCTGCCATTCTCAGCCTTGACTATGATTATCATGCAATTTTAATTGGATATTTTTATTATATTTTCCATGGAAGGGAACTTATTGCAATTCCATTTAATTTCTTATCCATGTATAAAGAACCATGGGCACTTCTTGGATTTGGATTGGTACTTACGTATAACGGAGAACGTGGAAAACAGAATAAGCTGATCAATTATTTATTTTATCCTGTCCACTTACTGATACTTGGACTGTTAAGAATATACTTAGGAATATAAGTAGAGAAAAGGGTGACAACATGAGCACTTTTTGAATGCGTTTTTTACAAATCGCTTTCAAAAATGCAGAGTGTCACCCTTTTTTTCTTATAAATATTTCTTCTTATCTTCTTTCTGACTCATACATGCAACCACTACAAATCAGAATTTTCGAAATCTCTGATATCTCTGTTCCACCAGTTCTTCTGGTGTCATCTTATCATATTTCTCAATAAATCCAAGGATCATCTCTTTCATCTGCTCAGAAATCTCCAAAATATTATCAATACTAACCGGTTCAGGTTCTTCAATCACCTGTTCGATGACTCCTAACTCTTTCAAGTCCTCTGCCGTGATCTTCATAACCTTAGCCGCCTCAGAAGCTCTGTTTCCATCTTTCCAAAGAATCGCCGCAAATCCTTCTGGTGAAAGAATAGAATATGTAGAGTTCTCCAAACTCCATACTTCATTTCCAACAGCCATAGCCAAGGCTCCACCACTTCCTCCTTCTCCGATCATGATAGAAAGAATCGGTACTTTGATGTTTGACATCTCGAATAAGTTTCTTGCGATCGCCTCTCCGACTCCGCCTTCTTCTGCCTCTAATCCACAGAATGCTCCTGGTGTGTCTACAAAGAGAATGATCGGACGATGAAATTTCTCTGCCTGTTTCATCAGTCTTAGGGATTTTCTGTATCCTTCTGGTGATGGCATTCCAAAATTTCGTTTGATATTTTCTTTGGTTGAGCGTCCTTTTTGCTGTCCGATGACTGTCACTGGTCTTCCTCCAATAGAGGCTAATCCACCAACGATCGCTTTGTCATCTCCAAAATAACGGTCTCCGTGTAAGGACATATATCGTTCAAAAATCGTAGAAATATAATCAAGACTTGTTGGGCGTTCTGCGGATCTTGAGATCTGCACTCTCTCCCATGGTGTATAATTACTGCTCATATTCACAACTCCTTATGATCGTTACCAGCACTTTTCTTAATTTTTTGCGCTCTACGATCTTATCTACAAATCCATGTTCTAACAAAAATTCTGCTCTCTGAAATCCTTCTGGTAACTTCTGCCCGATCGTCTGTTCAATAACTCTCGGTCCCGCAAATCCGATCAATGCTCCTGGTTCTGCTAAGATAACATCTCCAAGCATTGCAAAACTTGCTGTAACACCTCCGGTTGTAGGATCTGTTAATACTGTGATGTATAATAATCCTGCTTCATCATGGCGTTTCAATGCTGCGGATGTTTTTGCCATCTGCATCAGAGATACGATTCCTTCCTGCATTCTAGCTCCACCAGAGCATGTGAAAATGATGATTGGTAATCTCATCTGTGTTGCACGTTCAACTGCTCGTGTGATCTTCTCACCAACAACTTCTCCCATGCTTCCCATCATGAAATCTGCTCCCATGACTGCGATCACAACATCTTTTCCAAGAATCTTTCCTTTTCCTGTGATGACCGCTTCATCAAGATTCGTTACGGAGCGCTGGCGTTCCAATTTATTCTTATATCCTGGGAAGTTCAGTGGATCGCTTGTATCCATCTTTACATCCCATTCTTCAAAAGTATCTTTATCTAATACCATGGCAATTCTTGTCTTTGGACGGATTCTAAAGTAATTGCCACAGACTGGACATACATAATCATTTTCGATCAAATCCTCATTGTATACAGGCTTTCCGCAACAGTTACACTTCTGGAATAATCCTTCTGGTGCCTGAAATTCAAGGAGCGTGTCCTTTGCTTTTCGTACACGCTCTGCCTGTTTGATCTCCTGAGGTGATAATGTCCTTTTCTTAAACATATCTTTTAATGACATGATACTCACCTTAACTTTCTTTATTCAGCTTCATTTTCAGACTGATGTTTCTTCTGAAAACGTTCAATAAATCCTGTATCAACATTGCCTTCGATAAAATCTTCATCATTGATGATCTCATACTGATAGTCAATATTTGTCTTCACGCCTTCTAATACAAGTTCTCCCAATGCATTACGGAGTTTGCGAAGTGCCAACTTACGATTTTTATCATATACGATCAGTTTTGCGATCATAGAATCATAGTATGGTGGAATCTGATATCCTGCGAATAATGCAGAATCAATTCTCACTCCTTTTCCTCCTGGAAAATGTACATTTGTTACAGTTCCTGGACTTGGACGGAAGTCATGTTCTGTGTCTTCCGCATTGATTCTCACTTCGATCGCATGTCCATGAACATGTACATCTTCCTGTGTATAAGTCAGATGTTCTCCTGCGGCGATACGGATCTGTTCACGGATCAGATCGATTCCTGTAACCCATTCAGTCACTGGATGCTCTACCTGAATTCTTGTGTTCATCTCAATAAAATAGAAATCTCCATGTTTGTCACGTAAGAATTCAATCGTTCCTGCACTGTAGTATTCTGCTGCTTTTGCTGCTTTGACTGCGATCTCACCCATCTTCTTTCGCTGTTCGTCACTGATCGCAGGGGATGGTGACTCTTCGATCAGTTTCTGATGTCTTCTCTGAATAGAACAGTCTCTTTCTCCAAGATGAATCGTATTTCCGTATTTATCAGCAAGAATCTGGAATTCGATATGGCGTGGATCTTCGATATATTTTTCAATATACATCGTTCCATCGCCAAATGCATTCTCTGCCTCTAACTTCGCTGTCTCAAAAGTATGTACGAAGTCTTCAGAGTCATAGCAGACACGCATTCCCTTTCCACCACCTCCTGCGGAAGCTTTGATCATAACTGGGTATCCCATGTCATCTGCAATCTTCTGCCCTGCTTCTGCCTCATAAACGGCATCTTTTGTACCAGGAACTACTGGAACTCCAGCATCCATCATTGTCTTTCTTGCTGCGGATTTGTTACCCATGCGGTCAATGATTTCTGCGGATGGTCCAATAAATGTGATATTGCATTTTTCACACATTCTTACAAATTTGCTATTCTCAGACAAAAATCCGAATCCCGGATGAATTGCATCCGCTCCGACTGCCATTGCAGCCCCAAGTACACGTTCCATGTCAAGATAACTGTCTTTGGCAGGTGCTGGTCCGATACAAATCGTCTGGTCTGCCAGCTGGGCATGGAGTGCATCTTTATCTGCTTCAGAACAGATTGCTACGGACATGATATCCATCTCACGGCACGCACGGATGATACGCACTGCGATCTCTCCTCTGTTTGCAATTAAAATCTTCTTAAACATTTAAGAAACCCTCTCTTATCCAATCATAAATGTAATCTCTGCAGATGCCACTTTCTTACCATCTACAGTTGCTGTTCCCTGTGCAACACCGACTGGTCCTTTGACTTTGATCATCTCAACTTCTAATGTCAGCACATCTCCTGGAACAACCTTTCCTCTGAATTTTGCTTTGTTGACTCCACCTAAGAATGCAATCTTTCCTTTGTACTCATCTGCAGAAAGTGCACATACAGCTCCAGTCTGTGCTAATGCTTCAATGATCAGTACCCCAGGCATCACTGGTTCCTGTGGAAAATGTCCTGCAAAAAATGGTTCATTATATGTCACACATTTTTTACCAACGATACGTTTTCCTTCTTCCATCTCCTCAATACGGTCCACTAATAAAAATGGACTTCTGTGAGGGATCGTATTCATAATATCTTTAATATCCATTACCATAATAAATATTCTGCCTTTCTTACTGGATGACCATTAATGGCTGTCCATATTCAACCATCTCACCATTCTCAACTAAAATAGCTGCAACTGTTCCATCGTATTCACTTTCCACTTCATTCATCAGTTTCATTGCTTCAACGATTCCGATTACCTGTCCTTTTTTGACTTTGTCACCGACAGATACAAATGGCTCAGCTCCTTCTGATGGTGCTACATAAAATGTACCAACAAGTGGGGCTTTGATCTCATCTCCATAGAGAAGCTCTTCTGGCTGTTCTTCATTCTGTTCTGGCATGATCGCGGCACTCTGTACTGGTACTCCTGCAACAGATGCATCAACTGTTGCGATCTTTGCCTTTTTCTTAGCGATTCTGATTGAAAATTCTTCGTTATTATATTCAAATTCATCGACATTTGCAGAAGATACTGCAGCGATCAATTCTTTCATTTCTTTAACTTCCATGTCAGTCTCCTTCTAAATTAATCCTCAAATTTCTTCACAAGAAGTGTTGCGTTATGTCCTCCAAATCCAAGAGAATTGCTCATAACGTAATTTACCTTGCGATCTGTTACTGGTTCTAATGTATAATCAAGATCACATTCTTCATCTGGAACCTTTAATCCTACGGTTGGGTGAATATAATCTTCTTCAATTGATTTAACACATGTGATAAATTCAATCGCACCAGCTGCTCCAAGTCCATGACCGATCATAGATTTTGTAGAGCTGATCTTCACATCATATGCATGTTCTCCTAATGCTTTCTTGATTGCTTTTGTCTCAAATAAGTCATTTGCATGAGTACTTGTTCCATGCGCATTGATATAATCAACTTTATCTGGTGTGATTCCTGCTTCATCCATTGCAAATACCATAGCTCTTGCTGCACCTTCTCCATCTTCACATGGGGATGTGATATGGAATGCATCACTTGTTGCACCATATCCGACAACTTCTGCTAAAATATCTGTTCCTCTTGCCTGTGCATGTTCAAGGCTTTCTAAAACAACGATTCCTGATCCTTCTCCAATGACAAATCCATCTCTCTCTTTGTCAAATGGAATAGATGCTCTCTTCGGATCATCAGATCCACTTAAAGCTGTTAACGCTGCAAATCCACCAACTGCAACTTCTGATACTGCAGCTTCTGTTCCACCGGCTACCATTACATCAGCTTCTCCAACCTGAATGGATCTATATGCTTCACCAATAGACTGCGTTCCTGTCGCACATGCTGTAACAACGTTGATACTCTTTCCGCGAAGGCCAAATGCAATAGAAACATTTCCTGCAGCCATGTTAGAGATCATCATTGGAACTGCTAATGGTTTCACTCTGTTCGGACCCTTTTTATCTAATGTTCTTGTTGTTGTTTCGATCATCTGAAGGCTTCCAACTCCACATCCAACAGATACACCAATTCTTGTTGTATCTTCTTTCTCAAGATCAAGTCCCGCATCTTCGATTGCTTCTTTTGTTGCAGCTACAGCATACTGTGAAAATAATTCCATACGTCTTGCTGCTTTTGGTGACATATAATCTTTGGCGTTGAAACCTTTGACTTCTGCAGCCAGATGAGCTTTGTATTCTGTTGCATCAAAATATGTAATCGGTGCAAATCCGATCTTCTGCTCTTTGATTCCATTCCAAAATTCTTCCACGCTGTTTCCGATCGGTGTGATCGCACCCATACCAGTTACAACGACACGTTTCATGCTCTTCATATAAAATCTCCTTTACATTCCCATTCCACCGTCAACACTGATCGTCTGACCTGTAATATATGCTGCCTTGTCAGATGCTAAGAAAGCAACTGTCTCTGCAATATCTTTTGTCTGTCCCATTCTCTTTAATGGAATGCTTCCTAATAAATTCTCTTTCACATCTTCTGACAGTACATCCGTCATCTCTGTCTCAATAAATCCTGGAGCGATCGCATTGACCGTGATTCCTCTGGAACCTAATTCTCTTGCCAGAGATTTTGTCATACCAATGATTCCTGCTTTTGATGCACAGTAATTGACCTGTCCTGCATTACCCATAACTCCAGATACAGAAGACATATTAATGATATGTCCAGATCTCTGTTTTAACATGATTCTTGAAACATGTTTCATGCAGTTAAATGCACCTTTTAAGTTTACTTCAATGACTTTATCAAATTCTTCTTCACTCATCTTCATGATCAGGTTATCTTTTGTGATTCCGGCGTTATTCACCAGAATATCGATAGACCCAAATTCTTTCTTTACAGAAGTGATCATCTCTTTCGCCACATCAAAATCGGATACATCTCCCTGATATGCTTTTGCTGTTCCCCCAGCTGCTATGATCTCTTCTACAACTGCCTCCGCTTTATCTTTGGAACCACAGTAATTTACGATCACAGTTGCTCCATATCCTGCAAGAGTCAGTGCCGTTTCTCTTCCGATCCCGCGGCTTGCACCTGTTACGATTGCAACTTTTCCACTTAACATGATTACATGATCTCCTTTAATTTCTCTAAATCTTCTACTTTCGCAATATTGATCGCTTTGACATTACGATCGATCTTGCGCATAAATCCACATAATGTTCTTCCTGGTCCGATCTCTACAAATGTATCTGCACCATCAGCGATCATCTTCTCAATAGATTGTTCCCAGCATACAGAAGAATAAACCTGTCTTCCAAGCAATTCCTTAACTTCATCTTTACTTGTGATAAATTCTGCTGTTGTATTGGATACGTATGGAACTGTTGGATCATCCACTTCAACATCTGCTAATACATCAAGCAATTTCTCTCCAGCTGGTTTTAACATTGGAGAATGAAATGGTCCACTGACCTTCAGTGGCAGAACTCTCTTAGCTCCTGCTTCTTTCAACGCTTCTCCAGCTTCTGCAACCGCTTTTGATTCTCCTGAAATAACGATCTGTCCAGGACAGTTATAGTTTGCGATCGTAACGATTCCTTCAACGTCTGGTAAAACTGCTTCGATCGCTTCTTTCTTCATTCCAAGAACCGCTGACATCGCACCCTCTCCTGCTGGAACAGTATCCTGCATAAGAATTCCTCTCTGCCTTACGACTTTCACTGCATCTTCAAAGCTCATCACATCAGATGCTACAAGTGCACAGTATTCTCCAAGACTTAATCCCGCTGTCAGATCAGGCTTTAATCCCATTTCTTCGATCTTCTTTAAGATTGCAACACTTGCAGTTACCATCGCTGCCTGTGTATACTCTGTAATATTGATATCTTCATTCTCTTCAAAACAAAGTTTCTTTACATCAATATCCAGAACTTCATTCGCCTTGTCGAAAATCTCCTTGCTGCATGCAAAAGAATCATAAAAATCCTTTCCCATTCCAACATATTGCGCTCCCTGTCCCGGAAACATAAATACGATCTTACCCATTATCTTTACCTCGTTGATCTATAAAATAATCTATAATTAGTTTGATGTTCAAAATATTTTCTTCAAAAAATTGACTTATAACAGGAATGTTATAAGCCAATCTTACAATTTCTTTAGTCTTCTACACCTTTGTCTTTTAAGTAGTTGATAACATCACCAACTGTGTTTAATTCTGCAAGGTCATCAGATGGAATCTCAACATCATATTCTTCTTCTAATGCCATAACTAATTCAAATAAATCTAATGAATCAGCATCCAGATCTTCTTTAAAAGATGCTTCTAAAGTAACTTCATCTTCGCTTACACCTAACTGATCTGCAATGATCTCTTTCATCTTCTCTAACATAATGATTCTCCTTCACACTCTAATTAGTTTGATTCTCAAAGTATACATTCTTCAACTGTCTTCTGTCAAGTTTTCTTGTAAATTTACTTTTATATTATACGAAACTATACGTGATTATGCAAGCCTATCCTTGCCATTCTATGCATCTTTTATGAAACATTTTCATATTATTCTGTATACTATATACTCCATAAAACACTTCACAAAATTACCACATTTTTAACACAAACTGTTCAGACTTTTATCACAGTTTGATTTGTTTTTCTTCATATAATGATGAGAGTTATCGCAAAAAGGAGGACAATATTTTGATAGAAGTAAAACATCTTACCAAAAAATATGGCACACATCTCGCCGTAGATGATCTGTCATTTACCATTGAAAAAGGGCGAATCTATGGATTTTTGGGTCCAAATGGAGCCGGTAAATCTACAACTATGAATATTATGACTGGATATATCGGTGCGTCGAGTGGAGAGGTTATCATCAATGGTCACAATATTCTGGAAGAACCTGAGAAAGCAAAAAAATGTATCGGATATCTTCCAGAGATCCCACCTTTATATCTTGATATGACAGTATCTGAATATCTGTATTTTGCTGCTGAATTAAAAAAAATTCCGAAAGCTGACCGCAATGCACAGGTTATAAAAGTTATGGAACTGATCAAACTTGTTGATATGAAAGACCGATTGATCAAAAACCTTTCCAAAGGTTATCGCCAGAGAACAGGTCTTGCCGCTGCAATTCTTGATTTCCCGGATATTATCATCTTGGATGAACCGACCGTTGGTCTCGATCCAAAGCAGATTATCGAAATCCGTGAACTGATCCGTACACTTGCTAAGGACCATACGGTGATCTTAAGTTCTCATATTCTTGCTGAAGTTCAGGAAATCTGTGACGATATCCTGATCATTTCCAAAGGAAAATTGATCGCTGAGGGAAGCCCTGATGAATTAGAAGAATTAACACACGGAAAAGAAACCATTGAGCTTACGATCCTAGCGAATGAAACTTCCGTAAAACAGGTTCTTTCTGATTTTTCTGATATTGATGATGTCAACTGGCTTGATGTAAGTAAAGATAGCTGCCATATCCAGATCAATACAAACAAAGATTCACAGGAAATCTGTGCTGATCTTTCTCTTAAATTTGCACAGAAAAAAATGCCTGTGACACAGATGTTTGTAAACAAGGCTACTCTTGAAGATATTTTCCTAGAATTAACCGGAGATGTAATGGAGGTGACAAATAATGCTTGCTATCTATAAAAGGGAAGTCCGTTCCTATTTTAACTCTATGATCGGATGCGTATTTGCAGCATTCTTAACGATCATTGGAGGTGTATATTTTATGGTTTATAACCTTTATAGTGGTTATCCATTTTTTGCCTACTCTCTGGCGGGCGTTATTTTCATGTTATTGATTTCTGTGCCTGTTTTATCTATGAAATCTTTTGCAGAAGACCGAAAGAATAAAACTGACCAGTTATTATTAACTTCTCCTGTTTCACTTGTTGAGATCGTATTAGGAAAATATCTTGCAATGGTGACTGTATTTGCAATTCCATGTGTGATCTACTGTATTTTCCCACTGATCATCAAACTTCAAGGAACTGCCCATTTTCTTGTTGATTATTCATCCATTCTGGCCTTTTTCCTGCCTGGATGTGTATTTATTGCAATCGGAATGTTTTTATCATCTTTGACAGAAAGTCCTGTGATCGCAGCGATCACTACTTGTGCAGCATTGTTTTTCTTTTATCTGTTGGACAATCTGCTGCAGTATTTTCCTTCCAGTGCGATCAGTAATCTGGTCATCTGGATCATTATATTTGCTCTGATCGGTCTTCTGATCTACCATATCACAAAAAATCAGATGATCGCTGGCATTGTCACTGGCATTGGATGTATCGCTGGTATCGTTGTTTATTTTGTGAAGAAAACATTGCTTGAAAGTCTGTTTTCTGCTTTATTAGGACACCTTGTATTAACTGATATTTTTTATAATTTTTCTCAGAATTACATTTTTGATCTCGGAGGACTTCTGACTTATCTGTCATTGATCATTCTTCTGGTGTTCTTAACAGTACAGACATTTGAAAAAAGACGTTGGAGTTAGGAGGAAGTTATCGTGGATAAAATCAAAAAATTATTTCAAAGCAATGATTCGAAACGTGGATCTTATACTCTTGCTATGACATCCATCGTGATCGCGATCGTTATCATTTTTAATATGATCGTCAATCTGATCCCTGAAAATAAGCGACAGTTTGATATCAGTAGTACCAATATTTATGAAATCTCATCAAAAAGTGAAAAGATCATCAAAAAAGTTGATGATGACGTCACTTTTTATGTTCTTGCAGAAAAGGACAGCACTGATAAAAGGATCAAAACTTTCATCAATAAATATGCTTCTTTATCAAGCAAGCTTCATGTCAAATGGATCGATCCCATACTCCATCCTTCTGCATTGACAAAATACGGAACCGAAGAAAACAATATCGTCATCTCTTGTAAGAAAACCAACCGTACAACAACTGTTTCGTTTGATGATATATTAGTTTCCTCAGCTTCTTACTACAGTACTTCCTCTTCCGCTTCATCATTTGATGGGGATGGGCAGCTTACAAGTGCTTTAAATTATGTAACAAGTGACAAAGAATATAAGGCTTATTATACTTCTGGCCATGGAGAATCATCCTTATCTTCCGAGGTCACAAGTCTTCTTACAAAATCAAGAATTTCCACAAGTGATCTGCTTTTAATGACTGCAACATCCATTCCTGATGATTGTGATCTGCTGATCATCGATGGGGCTACAAGCGATTTTACAAAAGATGAAGTAAAACTATTATCTTCTTACCTGAAGAAAGGTGGAAAAGTTGTTACTTTACTTGCCCAGACAAATAAGAGTATGAAAAACTTATATGGTCTGTTAAAAGACTACGGTTTAACTGTTCAAAGCGGATATATTGCAGATACAGAACGTTCATATCAAGGAAATTATTATTACTTGATCCCAAATCTTTCTGTAAGCGGTGATATGGCTTCTGGAATTTCATCAAACTCTGTTATGATGATCAATTCGAAAGGTATGACACAGAGTACTCCAGTTAGAGATTCTATTTCTACCGATGCATTTATGACAACATCCAGCAACGGATATGCTGTCACTGAGAAGAAACAAACACAGGGAACTTATGTCCTTGGTGCAACTTCCACAGAATCTGTCAAAGTCAAAAACAGCAAAGGAAAGAAAGTTGCAAAAGAAAGTCGCCTGACTGTTTACGGAAGTAATATGCTGATCGATGAGCAGATCACAAGTTCTTTCTCATCCTTAGAAAACCTGACATTATTTACAAACTCTGTGACCGCATGTTTAAATAATGCCGATAATGTTTCTATCTCTCCAAAGAGTCTGGAAGTTAACTATAATACGATTGCTCATCCTGGACCATTCAGTATCCTTGTAGTCTTTGTAATTCCAGTTGGTCTGATCATTGGCGGATTCATTGTATGGTTTAGACGCAGACGCCGTTAGGAGGTTTTCATGAAACAGAAAAAAACATTACAGATTTTACTTCTCGTATTTGCAGGACTTATTGTCCTGTATACGGGAGTGAATTTATACCAGAAACAGCAATCTTCCAAAGAAGATTCTGATCAGACAATGATCTCTGATTTAAAGAGTTTAACTTCCATCTCTTATAATAACAACGGAACGACTCTTTCTTTCATAAAACAGAATGGCAAATGGTATTATACAAAAAATAAAAAATATCCGATCACTCAGTCCTCTCTCGAAAGTCTTGCTTCTACATTTCAAAAAGTTGAGACTGTCAGAGAACTTAAAAATGCAGATGCTCTAAGCGACTATGGTCTTGACAAGCCAACTTATACAGTTAGTGTCAAAGACAAAACTGGAAAATCCATGACTTATTATATTGGAAATGCAACCGATGAAAATTACTATGTAACTTATGGAGATAAATCAAAGATTTATACCGTATCTTCTGATATTACATCTAGTTTATCCTATTCTTTAGATAATCTGATCGAGACAGATACTTTCCCTACGTTAAGTACTGGAAATCTTAAAAAAGTTTTGGTCACTCAGAACGGTAAGACAAAAACTTATACTAGCAAGAAGAAAAATCTTGATGGAATCTCTGGCGGTTTGGGTGTATTTACTTTTGGAGACTGCCAGAATTATTATGCGAGTCAGACAGATCTTGTAAAATATGGACTGGATAAGGATTCTCGAATCACAGTCGATATCACTTATAAGGATACGGATACGAAGAAAACAAAAAATGTTGTGCTTTATATCGGTAAAAAGGATTCTGATCAAAAGAATTATTATGTAAAGCTAAAAGGATCACATATGGTTTACTTGAGCGATAAGGATGTCGTGAAGAATATTTTGAATCCATAGTTTCAATATATAAAGATATAAAAATAGAGAGCAAGATGCGAAATGATCAAATTCATTTCCGTACCTTGCTCTCTATTTTTATTATTTCTGTTTATACAATTCTCTTATTCCTGTTGCAAGCGATAACACGATCACTGCAAAACAAAAAGGACTTCAATCACTTGAAGTCCTTTTTCATGCCGCAGACCGGAATCGAACCGGTACTCGATTTAACTCGAACAGGATTTTAAGTCCTGCGCGTCTGCCAGTTCCGCCACTGCGGCTTAGTGGTGGGAGAAGGATTCGAACCTTCGAAGGCGGTGCCAACAGATTTACAGTCTGCCCCCTTTGGCCACTCGGGAATCCCACCAAGTGTTTACCTGACAATTAAAGATTATACGGCATTGTCAGGTAAATTGCAAGTGTTTTTTTAACTTTTTTTATATTTTTTTATGCCTGTGTTTCAACTTCTGTTTCAGGCTCAAATAATGCTTCGAATTCTGCGCGGTTAATGCGTTCTTTCTCTAATAATAATGCGGCACATTTGTGAAGGACATCTATGTGTTCTTCAATCATTGCTTTCGCATCTTTGTAGCATTTATTTACAATCTTCTTCACTTCCTGATCGATCACAGTCTGTGTGTTTTCTCCATATGGACGCTGCTGTCCAATTTCTTTTCCTAAGAAGACTTCGTCTCCTTCACCACTGTCATAATTGATCAGTCCGAGTTCATCTGACATACCAAACTTCGTTACCATAGCTCTTGCATACTGGGTTACCTGTTTGATATCCTGTGATGCACCGGTTGTGATATCATCTAAGATCAATTCTTCGGCAATTCGTCCTCCGAGACTTACCATGATATCCTGAATCATCTTTCCGCGTGTCATAAAGACATTATCATTCTCAGGAAGCGGCATCGTATATCCAGCTGCTCCTGTTCCTGTTGGAATAATAGATACAGTGTAAACCGGACCTACATCTGGTAACAGATGGAATAAGATTGCATGTCCAGATTCATGATATGCAGTGATCCTTCTTTCACTTTCTGGTACCACACGACTCTTCTTCTCTGTTCCGATTCCTACTTTGATAAATGATTTATCAATATCTTCTTTCATGATATAGGCTCTGTCATCTCTTGCTGCCTGAATGGCTGCCTCATTCATCAGATTCTCAAGATCTGCTCCCACAAAACCTGCTGTTGTTCTTGCGATCTCATGAAGATCAACATCATCTCCTAATGGTTTTTGACGACAGTGAATCTTTAAGATATCTTCTCGCCCTTTGACATCTGGTCTTCCAACGCCAACCTTGCGGTCAAATCGTCCTGGTCGTAAGATCGCTGGATCTAAAATATCCACACGGTTTGTAGCTGCGATCATGATGATTCCTTCATTCACTCCAAAACCGTCCATCTCAACTAACATCTGGTTTAATGTCTGTTCACGTTCATCATGCCCACCACCAAGTCCAGAGCCTCTTCGTCTTGCAACTGCATCGATCTCATCGATAAATACGATACAAGGAGAATGTTTCTTAGCTTCTGCAAATAAGTCACGTACACGAGCTGCACCAACACCGACGAACATTTCCACGAAATCAGATCCTGAAATGCTGAAAAATGGTACATTCGCTTCTCCTGCAACTGCCTTTGCAAGTAATGTCTTACCTGTTCCTGGAGGTCCTACAAGAAGGACGCCCTTTGGAATTCTGGCTCCGATCTTTATAAATCGTCCTGGATTCTTTAAGAATTCCACGACTTCTTCTAATTCTTCTTTCTCTTCTGTCAGTCCTGCAACATCGTTAAATGTTACTTTCTTACCATTTGGATTGGCAAGTTTGGCACGGCTTTTTCCAAAATCCATCATCTTGCCGCCACCGCCACCATTCTGGCGCATCATCATAACCATGAAAAATATGACAACTCCGATCGGTAGTACTACCCCGATCAGATTAGAGATCATATCCCCACTGTGATCGATTCCCTTAATGCTGATCTTATTGGCAAGAGAGCTGTCAGCTTTCTTAATATCATTGATCGCCTGATTGACATCTGTAACTTCACAGCTCTTATAATCATCTTTTCCAAACTCTGCTGTGATCGTCCCAGTTGGTACTTCTTTATTCTGTTTAATAGTTACCGCAGTTACTTTGTCAGACTTTACATCCTTCATAAACTGCTGATAGGTGTAATCACCTGAACCTGGCTGGAACACGCTGATAAAATAATATGCTCCGATCACCAAGATCAGCAGGACTACTAAAAATCCACTGTTACTTTTCTTCGGGTTCAACGTTTAGTCTCCTCTCTACTCTTCCTCTGCTACTCCAATGTAAGGAAGGTTACGATATTTCTGTGCATAATCTAGTCCATATCCAACAACAAATTCATCTGGTACTTCAAAACCAATATATCTGACTGGTACTTCAACTTCACGACGATCTGGTTTGCTTAACAATGTACACAGATGAAGTGATGCAGGATTTCTGCTCTCAAGCATTGGTTTTAAATGATTTAAAGTCTTTCCTGAGTCAATGATATCTTCTACAACTAATACTTCTTTATCTAAGATTGGCTCATCTAAGTCTTTTGCAATCTTAACGATTCCTGAGGATTCTCTGGAATTTCCATAACTAGACACTGACATAAAATCAATTGTTACTGGAATCGTGATTCTCTTTGCAAGTTCACACGCAAAAAAAACACTTCCTTTTAAGATGGCGATCAGATGGATTTCTTTTCCTGCATAATCTTCACTGATCTGCGCTCCCATCTCCGCGATTCGTTTGTTTACATCTTCCTCTGAAATCATTACTCTGATATTCTCCATTGGAATCATCTCCTTCTCTTTTGAACTCAAGCTTTAAATAACGCTTGGTTGATTCTTTGATCTTATAATATTCGCTGATTCTTCTGCCAACGATCCATACAATATGACTGCCATCTGCCACCAAGGGTATCTCTTCCCGCAATTGTCTTGGAATCTTCTCATCAATAAAATACCTGCTTAATGATTTTCTCTTCTGATCTTTGCCAAATGTAAAAAAATCTCCTGGCTTCCGGCATCGTAATTGTACACCTGTTTCTATTCTATCATAATCAATGATTTTGATACAATCATTTTCCACGATATTTGTCAAATCTGTAACCTCTTCGCACAAAATTTTTCCTGTCATTTCTTGTTTATCGGATATATTTCCTTTTTGTACCTTAATATACTGATAATTTTTCTCGGCAACCATATTATACGGAAGAGAAATTCGTTTCCCTGTTCCATTTTCTACCAAAGTTAACAGATCTTCAATATGTCTTCTTTCTAAATCTTTCTTCTTACCAGCTGTTTCTTCCAAAACTTTTTTTAGAACCTGTTTCTGAATCCAATGGTTTTCCAATAACAATTGATCACAATTGATCTCAAATCCTTGTCCAATAGGCTTTGTACATCTTAAAAATGACTCTTCTATCTGATCTGTCAGATACGTCGTCACTTCTTTGATATCTTCGCACAGCCATCCTATATGCTCCACCGCCTGCTCATTGATCATCTCAAGTCTTGGAATTACCTGATTTCGGATCTGATTTCTTGCAAATGCATCGTCCTGATTGCTTGCATCTTCTACCCAGACCTGCCCAGCCTCTTTTAAATATTTTACGATTTCTTCTTTTTTTACACATAAAAGCGGACGGATCAGATTTCCATCTTTTTCTCTCATGGCACCCGCCCCATAAATTCCAGTTCCTCTCACCACTCGATATAAAAATGTTTCTGCCTGATCGTTTTGATGATGTGCGATCGCAATCTTATCAGCATTATATTTTTTCATTGTTTTTGCAAATGCATCATATCTCGCTTTTCTTCCTGCTTCTTCTAATGACATCTTTTCACGCTTGGCGATCTGTTTTACATCTATTTCAAATATTTTACACGGAATCGAAAGTTGTCCACAAAGATCCTGCACAAACTTCTGATCATCCACAGCTTCTCTTCGAATCATGTGATTGATGTGGACTACTGTGATCGTGAGATTCATTGATTCTCTTAATTCATTTAAAATAAGTAACAGATATACAGAATCTGCACCGCCAGAAACACCGATAATGATATGATCTCCATTTTGTATTAAATTTTTTTCTTTGATAAACTCTTTTACTTTATTCATGTAATTTACTTTATCATTCTTTGCAGATTCCTTCAATACCTGTCCCAGATTCCCAATACCATGATCGTCATATCATCTCTTTTTTCAAATTCTTTGTTTGTTGTAATTCGCTCATATAATCCATCTGCGATCGCCTGTGGACGTACCACATCCATTTCTTTCAAATATCGTGCTGCCATCTCCAAACCATTTCGCGAAAATCCGTCGAAGGCTCCATCACTTAACATGACTAAAATATCTTCACTTTCCATCTTTTTGCGGTAAATTGGAATTTTCTCGGTATGTAATAAGAGGTTCACTGGTATCGTATCTACTTGCATGATCTCCACGTCGTTTTTTCTCTTTAAAAGACATGGGCAGGCTCCAATTTTAAAGAATGTTCCGATTCCTGCAAATAAATCTAACTGAAAAAAATCTAATGTCGCATATTTTTCTTTTTCTGGTTGTAAGATCATCATGGACCTTAAAAGCTGAATACTTTGACTTTCGTTAATTCCTGCTCCTAGAAGTTCTTCCATCACTTCAATTATTTTCCTACTTTCTTTTTTCGCTTCCTGTCCTGTTCCCATTCCATCCGAGATCATAGACACAAAACTTCCTTCCCTTACTTTTCCCATGGAAAAACTGTCTCCATTCTCATCCCCTGCGATCATTGGCGAAGTGTGGATTCCTGCGATTACATGGAATTTTTCTTCTGGTGTAAATCCATAAATCTCATAATAATTTCCGATCATCTTTTTCTGATCTGGCAATGGCTTCATTTTCTCCATTGTCATGGAACTTAACAACACTGCTGCTTGTCTTGTGCTGATTTCCCTGTCTTTTTTCTTTTTCAGATATAGATAGATCTGTTTTCCTTTCTCTGGATTATCGTAGAAATAAATTTCTTTTAGTCTCAGTTGGCTTTTTGCAAAACCTTTTGTGATCTTCTCATATAATTTCTTATTATCTGCCGTTAATGATACTTTTCCCTGAAAGAAATCACCCAGTGTATTTCCGGCTCTGATATACTGCTCCCCGACAATTTTTCTCAGTTGTTTCATCTGATTTCTCATTGCACGCAGAAATAATTCCCGTTCATAAATCTTATTTGCTTCCTCGATAAAATCCTGTCCATTCTTGCATGGATGACATCTTTTTAAATCTGCATAGCTTAATCCACCTTGCTTTTCGATGATCTGCCCAAGCCTGTCCTTATCTGCTAATGTAAACTGACATTTTTGATTCTCACGGCATCCGACGCATTCTTTTAAGATCACACTTTCAACTACATCTCTTCCCCGTTTTTCACACGTTTCTTCCTCATCGCTATGATCACAGAACATCTTTCCCGCTGTCGTGAGACATTGCTGCATCTGGCGCATATGATAAAGGATCATTTCATGAAAATTTTGAAATAACCGGTCTTCTTCGAATTCTTTTTTTCTTAAGATTTCCATAGTTTTCCCTCCTGCAAGATTATTATAGAGGATTTTGTATGCAATTTCTGTCGAAATAAAAAATGTTATTTTCTGGAAATTATTATCAAAAAAATCCGATGTTTTTATAAGAACAATCCTATGACTATTCTTATAAAAACATCGGATTTTATATCTTTATTCTTTACTCTACCGGATGTAAATTCTTCAAAGAAATGTCCATAATAGGAGCTGAGTGTGTTAAAGCTCCACAAGATACATAATCCACTCCGATCTCACGGATCGTCTTTAGGCGTTCTTTTGTAACATTTCCTGAGCACTCTGTTTCAGCTCTTCCGTCGATCAGTTTGACAGCTTCTTTCATTGTCTCATCATCCATGTTGTCTAACATGATGATGTCTGCTCCTGCTTCTACGGCTTCTTTTACCATGTCAAGATTCTCTGTCTCTACTTCAATCTTTCTGACAAATGGTGCATAGTCTTTTGCCATAGCTACCGCTTCTTTGATTCCACCTGCAGCACCGATATGGTTATCTTTTAACATGACTCCATCGGATAAGTTGTAGCGGTGATTATGTCCACCACCAACCGTCACTGCGTATTTTTCAAATGGGCGCATATTTGGTGTTGTTTTTCTTGTATCTAATAACTTTGTTTTATATCCTTCAAGCTCTTTGGATAACTCGCTTGTCATTGTTGCGATTCCACTCATTCTCTGCAAGTAGTTTAATGCAACTCTCTCTCCAGATAAAAGGGCACGGATATCTCCTTTGACAACTCCCATTAGCTGTCCTTTGGTCACTTTATCTCCGTCTTTTAATTCTGTCTCAAAAACAACAGTTTCATCTAAAAGTTTGAAGACTCTTTCAAATACTTCTAATCCACAGATGACCCCATCCTGTTTACAGATTAAATTTACTTCTCCCTGTTTTGGTTCTGGCATCACTGCGTTTGTACTGACATCTTCCTGAGTGATATCTTCTTTTAATGCATTCATCAAATATTCATCGATGTTAATTCTCATCGTTACACCACTGATCATAAAAACTTCTGTCCTTTCGTTTAATTTCGTCAAGAACAAGCTGTTCATTCTCTTTCTCACGCTGTTCTTCGTTCTGATACTTACTTAAATCTACTTCGACTGTCTCGGCTTTTGATGGATGTTCTGTGATGTCTTTCGCTGCTGCCTTGGCAAATACAAGTGCTTCCAATAATGAATTACTTGCCAGACGGTTCTTTCCATGAACCCCATTACAGCTTGTCTCACCGACTGCATATAAATGTTCCATAGATGTCTTGCTGTCTAAGTTTACTTTAATTCCACCCATGAAATAGTGCTGTGCCGGTGTTACTGGAATCGGTTCTTTTGTCATGTCATATCCTTCATCCAAGCACTGTTTGTAGATGTTTGGGAATCTATGTTTGATTCTTTCTCCATCTAAATGTGTAACAGATAAATAAACATGATCACTTCCGTCTTTCTTCATCTGTTTGCAGATTTCTCCAGTTACAACGTCTCTTGGTTTTAACTCATCTGTAAAACGTTCTCCATCTTTATTCAGCAGATAAGCTCCTTCTCCTCTGACTGATTCAGAGATTAAGAATCTTCTTCCTGGTTTCTTTGAATAAAATGTTGTTGGATGGATCTGGATATAGTTAATATTCTCTAATTCTACATTATGGCGCAGGCAGATAGCCAGACTGTCTGCTGTCAGATGTCTGAAGTTTGTAGAATGTTTAAATAACCCTCCAAGTCCTCCTGTTGCAAGAACAGTATCCGGAGCTTCGATCGTATCTAAATTACCATCTGCATCTTTATATACAATTCCTTTACATTCTCCGTCTTTCTCAATGATATCGATCATCGTACAATTTTCCATGATCGTAATATTATCACGTTTCTTCGCCTCTTCGTATAAATGGCTTGTGATCTCTTTTCCTGTCAGATCTTCATGATGAAGAATACGGAATGTGGAATGTCCACCTTCTCTTGTAAACTCGATCTCTCCATCCTTCAAGTCAAATCTTACACCAAAATCTTTCAGATCCTGAATAATCTGTGGTGATTCTTTGATCATCTTCTCGACGGCACCTTTATCATTCTCGTAATGTCCGGCTTTCATAGTGTCCTCGAAATATGAATCATAATCTTCCGGATTCTTCAGCGCTGAGATTCCTCCCTGCGCCAAAAATGAATCACTTTCTTCAACTTCCTTCTTTGTAATAACGATTACTTTGTAATCCTGCGGAAGAAATAATGCATTAAATAATCCTGAAGCACCACTTCCTACAATGATCACATCTGCTGTTTTCATAATTCTCTTTGCCCTTCCTTGGAACTTTCCTGTCTTACTGCGCGATTCTTAACATCTCATCTAATGCTTTCTTAGCATTTAATCGCAGTTCTTCTGGTAATTCTACCTGATTCTTCATGTCTCTTAATGTGTCTCTTACATTCTCTAAACTGATACGCTTCATATTTGGACAGAACTGACGATGTCCTACAGAGTAAAATGTCTTTCCTGGGTTCTTCTGTTTTAATTCATATAAAACACCCATCTCTGTACAAATGATAAATACGTCCTTGTCAGATGCTGTCGCATAGTCAATGATTCCTGATGTACTTCCTACATAATCACCTAAAGCTACAACGTCTGGTGTACATTCTGGATGTACTAAAACTTCTGCTTCTGGATGTACTTCTTTGGCTTTCTTTACGTTCTCGGCTGTGATACTTCTATGTACATGACAGAATCCGTCATTGTAAATAAAGTTCTTCTCTGGAAGTTTGCTTCCGATATAACGTCCGAGGTTCTCATCTGGTACGAAGAAAATATTCTTCTGTGGAAGTGCTGTTACAACTTTCAGAGCATTGGATGAAGTTACACAGACATCAGAATGTGCTTTGATCTCTGCTGTAGAATTAATGTAACAGACAACAGCAAGATCATCATATTTCTTACGCATCTCTTCAATCTTCTCTACATCGACCATATGAGCCATTGGGCAGTCTGCCTTCTGATCTGGCATGATCACTGTACGGTCTGGGTTTAAGATCTTGGCACTCTCACCCATAAAGTTTACGCCTGCAAAACAGATCACATCTTTGGATTCTTTTAATGCAACTTTGGCAAGATAATAAGAATCCCCAACATAATCAGCAATTTCCTGAACGGCATCGTCTACATAATAGTGTGCTAGTAAAACAGCATTTTTTTCTTGTTTTAATTGTTCGATCTCTTTTTTTAAATTTTCCATCTTTCTCTCCTTGTTATTAAATTTTAATATACCACGACCACCCCTTCTGTTCAAGTATTTGTGATGTTTTTATATGATAAATACCAGTGATTTTACCTCTTTTTCAGATGCTTCAATCACTGGTATTATTATAAATTCTATTTATTTTATATGGTCACTATATATTTTCATATGCATTTGCTGTTTTCGTCCGATCATATCTTGTACATTGTCTCGTAATTATTTTTTCACATAGCATGTGTTCTTTCCTCTGCCTCTCTGCATGATCAATCCTTTTTTAACCATCTGCTTCAAAATCCTTCCACTCGTTGTCTGACTGATTCCTAATCTTTCCTGAACTTGTTTTCTTTGAATTCTTTTTTCTTGATCGATCATTTGCATGATCTGTGTTTCTTCGTCTTCTGGTTGTATATGTGTATGGTATTGCAGTTCTTCTCTTAATTCTGCCTGTGCATTTGTGTTTGGTAATATGATCTTAAATACATTATTACTGACTTTGATCTCTGGTTTTATAAACTGATCTTGATAAGCATTCATGATCTTTTGTATTCCTGTTCCATAAGCTTCGATCAATTCTAAACGGTAAAAAACATTCGCTAATCTTTTATTCCTGCATACAGAAATCCCCATCATCACATCTTCTAATGTAACTCCTGTTACCAATCCCCCAATGGATGTGAATTCTAACCGATCTTCGTACATACTGATCAGAATACTAGAACTATATCCGTAATCTCTGTGTACAAGACAGTTTAGCAATGCTTCTCTTACTGCTACTTCTGGATAATCTCTATTATCAATTCGATAAAGTTTTTCAAAAGTTGAATGTGTTTGATTTCTGAAGTCAATGTAATCATATACTGCTTCCATTTGTGCAAATAGTGATCCTGTAAATTCTTTTCTATCTTTAAATATATTTTGATTCTTTCCTTCAAAAACTGCTGTTTTAATCGTATGCACGCATTGGTCTGAAAGTAATAAAGCAAGATTCGTATAAATTCCATCTTGGTTTATAATTCCTAAAGTTTTCATCTGTGGCTGTTCTAATGTGATGTTTCTCTTTTGGAATTCTTTTTTTGTTTCGCAAAAAGTCAATTCTTGATCTAATGATCTCATATCTTCAAAATGATCACCATCTGTTTCTTTAATCATCTTTCTAATAGCTGTATCCGTTGCTGGGACAGAAGAATATCCTTGTCTTACATATACGCCTTCTGGTCTTAACCCTTTCTTCGCTATATAGTATGGGCGTTCTGTTCCTCTTTGAATATCTATGATCACAACTTGTTTTTGTTCTATCTCTTTTGTCTCATAATGCAAGAACATGGTTAAATCTGGTTTAATCGCATCTCTAACCATATTGCTTACTTGCAATGCTATACTGTCTGAATCTTCTACCCCGATAACTGTCCCATCATCTTCAATTCCAATATAGATTTTTCCTCCATCACAATTGGCAAATGCTATGATTTCTTTCTTGATGTCTGTGACTACAATGGATTTGAATTCCGTTCTCTCAGATTCTTGTAACTTCATGAAAAACCCTCCTTGAAATTATTCTGTCTGTTCTTTCTAACTTTATTCTAACCATTCTAACCATTCTTGTCAATTATAAATCACAGTGTTTGTATGCTGTATAGTGGTTTGAATCACGTAAATTATTTGAATATTATAAAAAGAGATTATGTGTCGGCAACCGTACGGACACGTCTGCACTTAGCGAGTGGATGGTCGTTAGACCATTCAGGAGCTTAGTACAGCTACGTGAGAGTCCGAACGCGAGTGGATTGCAGACACATAATCTCTTTTTATAATATTCCACCAATAATTTCCGTCTTCAAACTACAAATTTAATAGTTTTCTTCATGCACTTCAAAATAGCTCTGTGGATGTGTACACACAGGACATACTTCCGGTGCTTTTGTTCCAACTACGATATGTCCACAATTACGACATTCCCATACTTTCACTTCACTTTTTTCAAATACCTGTGAAGTTTCGATATTCTTAAGAAGTGCACGGTATCTTTCTTCATGATGCTTCTCAATCTCTCCGACTGCTCTGAATTTGGCAGCAAGTTCTGGAAAACCTTCTTCTTCTGCAGTCTTTGCAAATCCTTCATACATATCTGTCCATTCGTAATTTTCACCTTCAGCTGCTGCAGCAAGATTTTCCTTTGTATCTCCAATTCCTGCTAATTCTTTAAACCACATTTTGGCATGTTCTTTCTCATTATTTGCCGTCTTAAGGAACAATGCAGACATCTGCTCATATCCTTCTTTCTTTGCAACAGATGCGAAATAAGTGTACTTATTTCTTGCCTGTGATTCTCCTGAAAATGCTTCTAATAAATTCTTCTCTGTCTGTGTTCCTACATATCTATTACTTCCCATGATTCTTCTCCTTACTGATTCCTTTACAATCACTTTATATATTTCCCTAGAAATTGATAATTTCTATACTTCAGATTTCCATAATCCATGCAGATTACAATACTCATATGCTGCTATGAATTCATCTCCATCGGCTAACATAAATACCGCCTCTGGTTTATCCCCTGGTGCAAATTTATGCAGCTGCCCACCATTCTTTGTTTCAATATATACTCCCATAATATAATGTTCTGGAAGCATTGGATGCTCTACGGAAGATACAGCTACTGTGATCTTATTTCCTTCCTGTGTCACAACTGGTAAATGTTTTTCTACTGCAGCATCTGTTGTGTTTGCTTTTAAATTTTTCAAATTCTCTATGGAACTTCCTGCTCCAAATACTTCTAATAATACTGTTTTGTCTTCTGAACGATAAAATTTAGCCATAACTTCTTCTCCCTTCTACTACAATATATCTATAAAAATTATTCTTTTGAAAATTGATCTTTCCCTACAAAACATAATGGACATTCAAAATCTTCTGGAACATCTTCCCATTTTGTTCCTGGAGCGATTCCTCCTTCTGGATATCCTTTTTCTTCATCATATTCCCATCCACATACATCACATACGTATTTCATTGTTTCATCCTCCTTATACTTAAATCGATAATAATTACTGTTATTATATTTATATAATAATACATGTGAGAAAAAATGTCAATAATATTTTTTAGAATTTGAATAGTGATATTTCTTTCTATGAATTATGTCCAATTTTTGTTATAATTAATTCATACTTATTGACACGCCGGGTACATCAGAGCGTGACAAAATTTACTTTTGATACTCTCATCATTAATATACAAAGTTACTGAACATTTACTCAATAAGGGAGGTGGCAATTATGGAGGATAAGATTACAAAAATATTTAACGCAGCTGACCAGATTCAGGCTGAGATGATTCATGATCATTTAAAACAAAACGGAATTGAAACCATGTCCAAACAACCTGGAACAGGAGAATATATGAGTATTGCAATGGGGTATTCTGTTTATGGAACGGATATTTATGTTAGAGAAGATCAGAAAGCTAAGGCAGAAGCTTTGATCAATGAACTGTTATACGATAATGACTACAATACATTCGAAGATGAAGATATCAAATTGCCTTGGTGGCAAAATAAAGTGATTGTTGCAAAATGCATTTTAGGATTTTTTATTCTTGTGATCATTATCATGATCGCAATGCAGATTCTGCAATAAAATCATAAATTTAAGAAAGAACAGGTATGCTTTAGAATTCCTTGAAATCCTTATGCATACCTGTTCTTTGTTGTTGTTCATTATTTATATTTAGTTTATAGTTACCTTATAGTTAATCAAATTTCTGAAATACACCCTTAAGTGCTGGATAAATTTCTCTAAACTGCTGGTACTTCGCCTCATACTTCGCAACAAGCTTGTCATCAGGTTCCACCGTATCCACAACTTTCACAAGCTGATCTGCTGCTTCCTGTACGCTGTCGTATTCTCCACATCCAACGGCTGCAAGCATCGCTCCTCCATATCCTGGGCCTTCTTCGCTTTCGATCACGTCGACTTTCAGATTCATCACATTTGCAATGATCTTTTTCCATAATGGACTCTTTGCTCCACCCCCGCAGATCTTTGTGCGTTCAATCTTGATTCCAAGACTTCTTGCGACTTCCAGAGAATCACGAAGTCCAAATGCAACTCCTTCTAACACGGCCTGTGTCATTTCTTCTCTCGTTGTATCCATGGACATTCCGATAAATGTTGCTCTGGCTTTTGGATCATTGTGTGGAGATCTCTCTCCCATTAGGTATGGAAGATAGAATACATGATTTTCTCCAAGTTTGGTGATTCCTTCTTGTTCTTTGCTGTATTCTTTTGTCTTTAAGATCTCGTCCATCCACCATTTATTGCAGGATGCTGCACTTAACATGCATCCCATGAGGTGATAGTATCCATCTGCGTGGTCAAAAGAATGTAAGGCATTGTTGGAATCTACACCAAATGTCTTACTGGAAATGAAGATCGTTCCAGATGTTCCAAGGGAAATGTTACACATTCCATCTCCAACAGTTCCAGTTCCTACCGCTGCTGCCGCATTGTCTCCAGCTCCCGCGATGATCTTGACTTCTTTGGATAAACCAAGTTCTTCTGCAATATCTTCTTTTAATGTTCCGACAACTTCATAACTTTCAAACAGTTTCGGAAGCTGTTCTTCACTCACTCCACAGATTTCCATCATCTGTTTTGACCAGCATTTATTCTTTACATCTAATAATAACATTCCGGATGCATCGGAATAATCCGTGCAAAATGTTCCAGATAGTTTATATGCCAGATAATCTTTTGGTAGCATGATCTTTTTGATCTTGTTGAAATTGTCTGGTTCATTTTCACGCATCCACAGGATTTTTGGTGCCGTAAATCCTGCGAAAGCGATATTAGCTGTGTACTCAGATAATTTATCTTTTCCAATCTTGTTATTTAAATAATCTGTTTCTTTCTGTGTACGTCCATCATTCCATAGGATTGCAGGGCGAATCACATCATCATCTTCATCTAAAACGACAAGTCCATGCATCTGCCCTCCGAAGCTGATCCCGGCAACCTGTGATTTATCACATTCGCTGATCAATTCTTTGATTCCTTCCATAGACTGACTGTACCAGTCTTCTGGTTTCTGCTCAGACCATCCTGGATGCGGAAAATGCAACTCATATTCTTTGGAAACGATTTTTTTGATTCCGCCTTTTTCATCCATTAACAGTAATTTCACTGCGGATGTTCCAAGGTCTACACCAATGTATAACATACAAACCTCCGATCTTATCCCCAAGGATTTTCTGTTGGATATCTGACTCCAGCTGACTGATTGTATCCAATCTCTTCTACTGGAACTCCAACATATTTAAATACTTCATATAATGTTTTTCCGAAATTACCAAATGCTACAGCTCCATGATGAGGGAAGTTTTTCTCGATCAGTACGTGACGGTAGAATCTTCCCATTTCAGGAATTGCGAAAATACCGATGGCACCGAAGGATCTTGTTGCAACTGGAAAAACTTCTCCTTGTACGATGTATGCACGTAATTTGCAGTCTGCCGTGCTCTGAAGACGGAAGAATGTGATATCTCCTGGTTTGATATCTCCCTCCAGTGTTCCCTGTGTTACCTCGATTGGAAGAGTTCTTGCCATGATCTTCTGGTATTTCATTTCGCAGAAAGATAATTTCTCTGCTGCTGTGTTTCCACAGTGGAATCCCATGAAGATATCTTTCTATGTATAATCATAAGCTCCTTTGATATCTTCTTCATACAGGTCATACGGAACTGTGTTATTGATATCAAGTAATGTCACTGTATCCTCACTGACAACTGTACCGATAAATTCACTTAATGCTCCATAAATATCTACTTCGCAAGATACTGGAATTCCCTGTGCTGGTGACATGCTCCCACCACTTAAATCCCTGATTTTGAAGTGGGGGCTTCTTGCTCAATGGCTCTACTGAGCCAAGTATCTACAAGCTATCCTCGCGTGCCCCGCAATTCTTTTGCCCGGACACGGGCATATTTTCTTATTATCCAATTGTCCGGATACGGACAGTTTATGCTGTCAACATCCTTCTTGCCTCTTCACGGATGTTGATCGCTGCATTATGATCTCTATCCATCTCATTTCCACATTCACAGTGATAGACTCTTTCAGATAATCTCAACTCTTTCTTTATTCTTCCACATTTACAGCATTTATCACTTATAAGATTATAACAATATGCTTTTGTTTTCTCGACTAATTACTTATCTTGTTTATGGCACTTTTTTGTCTTTTTCGAAATTCAGCAGGCATGATCCCATACTTTTTATAAAAAGCTTTAGAAAATGCTTTGTTATTTGGAAATCCATTTTCCATGGAAATATCACTGATCGTCATATTTGTCTCTATCAGCTGTCTGTATCCATGTTCAGTGCGGATTGCCTGCAAATAGTCTTTATAATTGATTCCTGCATATTTTTGAAACATTCGGGATAGATAGGATGGAGAATACCCGAAAATCTCTGCAAGTCTTGCCAAAGATAATTCGTCTTTGTAATGTTCTTTCATGTAATCTGTGATCACAGATAACTTGGTTAACTGCTTGTGTTGATGTAAAATATCTGGGTGTACATTAATCTCACGGTATCTTGTAACCATCAGATATAACATATCATAAAACAGGCTTTGAATCTTCAGATCATAGCCACAATGCTTATCAGAATATGCCATATACATCTCACAGATCATTTCCATGAGCTGTTCATCCTGTGCCTGCGGGGCATGGGCGAAGCAAATGAACTGATCCCCAGTGTAGTATTTTTCAAACATATTAAGCGGCATCTGGAGCACAACAGTCATATTTTCTTTTGGTGCATGAATGGAATGCACTTCGTTGGAATTGACAATAATAAAATCTCCACATTCCAGTAAATACTCCTGATCGTTTAAATAAAACTCCAGCGTTCCCTGAAAGACCGCAAAGATCTCGATCGATCTGTGCCAATGTTTTTCTCTGATATAATTACCATCTCTGCCTTCAAAAAGGAACATCTTAAATGGAAGATCCTTATTCGGCATGATCAGTTCATGTTGAATCTCTGTCATCGCTTTATCCTTTTCTTATCCTCGTGGATATCCTTTTATTTTGCCACAACCATCGATAATAAAACTGATAATATTCGTTTTTTCATACTCTTCCTCCTCGAATATTTGTAAATCTTTCTCTTTTTTTGCTACAATTCGATACTCAAATTATACAATAAATTCTAGCTGACCGAAATAGATCTTTATCAATTCCAATTCTTTATTTTTTCTTTCTCTTTCCATCTGTTCCATCTTGCGTTATACTTATTTTAGTTTAAAAATCAGAAGGGAGTTTTTTCATGAAAAAACCAGCATTAGTAATTCTGGCTGCCGGAATGGGAAGCCGTTATGGAGGATTAAAACAGATGGACCCTATGGATCCAATGGGACATGCGATCATCGATTATTCCATCTATGATGCAAAACGTGCCGGATTCGGTAAGGTAGTCTTTGTGATAAAGAAAGCAATTGAGAAAGATTTTAAAGAAACTGTTGGAGCAAGGGTTCCTGAAGGAATGGAAGTATGTTATGCATATCAGGAAGTAGATGCATTACCAGAAGGTTATAATGTCCCTGAAGGACGTGTCAAACCTTGGGGAACTGCACATGCTGTTTTATGTGCAAAACCATTTATCAATGAACCATTTGCCGTGATCAACGCAGATGACTATTATGGTGTTGATGGATATAAAGTCATGGCTGATTTCCTTACAAGCCATGAAGAGAAAGATGGAAAGGCACCATTTGCAATGGTGGGATATCATCTTGGAAATACAGTTACAGAGAATGGATACGTATCCAGAGGTGTCTGTGAAGTTGATGACAACCACCAGTTACTTTCTATCACAGAAAGAACTCATATCGAAAAACGTGAAGATCATGCAGAATTCACAGAAGATGACGGTGCAACTTGGGCATCGCTTCCATTTGATACTTTAGTGTCCATGAACTTCTTTGGATTCCAGCCTATGATCATGGACGAGTTAGAAAAAGGATTCCCTGCTTTCCTTGATCAAGCGATCAAAGAGAATCCATTAAAAGGTGAATACTTTATTCCTAGTGTCGCAAGTGACCTGTTACATGATGGAAAAGCCTCTCTTGAAGTGCTTGTATCTAAAGATCAGTGGTATGGTGTTACATATCCAGAAGATAAACAGAGCGTTATTGATGCTTTAGCTGCTTTAAGAGAAAATGGTACTTATAAATTTTAATACCGTTAAATATTCATTTGTAAAAGCAAAAAAATATCAGCCAGTTTGAATTCATCTTTTCTTCCAAACTGGCTGATATTTTTACGCTATATTTTATAATCATCATTCGTATCTTAATTTACCTTATAAACTTTAACACCTGTTTTCTTACCAAATCTCTTTGTCTGTTTATGAGATTTAAAGAACACATCGATATGTTTTCCTTTGACACCGCCTCCGACATCTTCGGCTACGTATGTTTTTCCATTGATCTGTACTTTTGATCCTAATTTGATCTTTCTTTTATCTACAGCAATAGTTCTTCCCTGTTTTGCTTTCTTTCCAGAAGCTGTTCTTGTTCCCCATTTTCCACTGCATTTTTTACATCCGCAGTATGCTGTTAATTTGTATTTTCCTAAGTATTGTACTTCGTTATCTTCTGCTTTGGTTGAAGTTGATCCTGTAAAGATGATTCCTGATGCTACAACTAACATCGCAATCACTACTAACAATTTCTTCTTCATAACTTTCAGCATATAAACCTCTTTCTGTGCTCAATAGTTTCTTAAACTTCGAAACAATTTTGTAACATTTTCGAAATCTATGTTTCATACTTTACCCGATATCCATCAATATGTCAACCTTTGTACTCGATAAAATACAATTTATTTCCAATATATGTAAGTTTGTTATTACAAATTTATTAACTTATACGATTTGTTTTTTATAAATTTGTATACAATATTTATATTTTTCATTGCATTTTTTCCATCAAAAAAAGAAGCGGAAAACCGCTTCTTTACGTTGTTTCTTCTTATAAAATGATATCCATGACACCATCTAAGTAAATATTTTCCACATCCTCGATCAGCCCTGCGTCACATGCCTGTGTTAATTTTGGATCAATTGGAAGTTTTCCGAGTACTGGAATGTTAAACTTCTCAGAAATTTCTTCAATATGACTGTCTCCAAATACCTTAATCTCTTTGCCGCAATCTGGACATTTGATGTAGCTCATGTTCTCGATCAGACCCAGAACTGGTACATTCATCATGTTCGCCATATTCACAGCTTTCTCCACGATCATTCCTACTAATTCCTGTGGAGTTGCAACGACAACGATTCCATCTAATGGAATAGACTGGAAAACTGTTAATGGAACTTCTCCGGTTCCTGGTGGCATGTCCACAAACATCACATCAATGTCTTTCCATAATGTCTTACCCCAGAACTGTTTTACAACGTCTGCTACAACTGGACCTCTCCAGATCACTGGCTGTGTTTCTTCTTCTAACATTAAGTTTAAGGATACAACTTCGATTCCGAAATTTGTCATTGCTGGAAGAATGATTCCTTCTGCATTTCCTAATAATCTCTCATGAAGTCCAAATGCCTGCGGGATGGACGGTCCTGTGACATCCGCATCAAGAATTGCTGTATGCAACCCTTTTCTCATTGCTGCGACTCCTAATAAAGAAGTTGTCATGGATTTACCTACGCCACCTTTTCCACTGACGATACCGATAACCTTCTTTACTTTACTTTCTCTATATAATGGTTCAAGAAAATCTGTTTTCTCCTGTGTTCTGCTTCCGCAGTTTGCACTACAACTGCTGCAGTCATGACTACATTCACTCATTTTTACGCCTCCATAGCTTCTAAAATATCTTTTGCACTAGATGCAATATCACCGTTAAATACAGCGGATCCTGCTACAAATACGTTTGCTCCACATTCTTTGACATGTGCTACGTTCTTTGCTGAGATTCCTCCATCTACTTCAATATCGATATCCAGTCCTTTTTCATTGATGATCGCTCGTAATTCTTTGATCTTGTCATCCATCTTCGCAATATAAGACTGTCCGCCATAACCTGGGTTTACAGTCATGATCAGTACCATATCTAATTCTTCTAATACATAATCTAATGCAGATAATGGCGTTGCTGGATTCAAGGCTACTCCAACTTTTAATCCTTTCGCTTTTACCTGCTGGATTGCTCTATGAAGATGTTTTGTTGCTTCTGCGTGAAGAGTGATCAGATCAGCTCCTGCTTCTGCAAAATCATCAATATATCTTCCTGGTTCTTCAATCATTAAATGTACATCAAATAAAGCTTCTGTTTCTTTACGAAGTGATTTAATCACTGGAAGTCCCAAGGAAATATTAGGTACGAACATTCCATCCATAACATCAATATGCACCCATTTTGCACCTGCTTTTACTGCTTCTTTTACATCTGCTCCAAGATTCGCAAAATCTGCTGACAAAATTGATGGGGATAAAATATAATCCATAACTCATTTCTCCTTTACACACCTGTTTTTAGCACTCTTTTTAGTATAACGTATTGTTTATAACAAGTCTAGTTACTATCAAAAAAAGAACCTTCTTATTTTAGTTCTTTCAGAAGGTTCTTTTTGAATTTTATGTAATTGTTTTACCCACGTTCAATGATCTTTGCCATCTGTTTCGCAACATTCCATGTATGATCACCGATACGCTCAAAGTCTGTTAACATTTCAGAGAAAATGATGCATGCTTCATCATTACATTCTCCTCTGTTGATACGTTCCAAGTGACTTTCGTAGAATTCTTCTGTCTTCTGATCGATAAAGTTCTCAGAATCATGAACTTTCTGAAGCCATTCCTGCGTATCCTCTGGTACCTTAGAAATGTTATGGAACATTTTTTCACAGATCATTTTCATTTCTTCCATCTGCTGTTTTGCGTCATCTGAAAATACAATATGTTTTTCTTCGATCAACTTTGTATAATCACAAATATTAACTGCATGATCTCCAATTCGTTCGATATTACTTGTCATATCAAGATATGAACCGATATTTTTTGAAGCTTTAACATTCGTTTCATGCGCCATCATCTTTGCTGCGGCTCTTGAAATTTCTTTGTTCAGATAATCAATATAATCTTCTCTTTTATCAACATCACCTAAGAATCTGCTGCTTCCTGCCAAAAATGCATCAAAACTTTCTTCTACATTGACTCTTGCCATCTCAAGCATTCTCTGAATTTCATTTCTTAAGTTCTGTAAGTTGATCGCTGATGTACCAAATGTTGCATCCACTCTTGTATCAACTGATTTGATGTATTTTAAATGTTTGTGATGTTCTTTCTCTTCTGCTTTCTCTGGAAGGATCTTGGTTGCAAGTTTTGCCAGATAATTTCCAAATGGGATCAGCAGGATGGTTGTACTGATATTAAATAATGTATGCATATTGGCAATCTGTTTTGTAATACTGCTTCCACTGAATCCTGCCACATAATTCGCCAAAGGTGTCACTAAACATAAAATTGTAAAAATAACTGTTCCAATGATATTGAAACTTAAATGAATGATCGTTGCTCTCTTCGCGCTTCTCTCTGTTCCAATCGATGCTAAGATTGCTGTGATACATGTACCGATATTCTGTCCAAATAATACAAAGGCTGCGTCATGGAAACTGATAACCCCACTTAACGCCAGTGCCTGTAAGATACCTACAGAAGCTGAAGATGACTGGATCACGGCTGTAAAGATCATACCTGCGATGATTCCGATCAATGGATTAGAAAATCTTGTCATCAGGTTGATAAATGGTGGATACTCACGAAGTGGTACCATGGAATCTCCCATCATGTTCATTCCGACAAATAAGATACCAAGTCCCGCAACGATCTCTCCGACAAACTGTACTTTCTCATTCTTTGAAAATACAACAAGTGCTACACCAATAAATGCGATCAATGGTGCTAATGCTCCAACGTCTAATGCAATTAACTGTCCCGTGATCGTTGTACCGATATTTGCTCCCATGATGATCCATACTGCTTGATTTAATGTCATCATTCCAGAGTTTACAAATCCTACAACCATTACCGTTGTAGCTGAGGATGACTGGATCACGGCTGTGATCAAAGCTCCTACGATAATTCCTAAGAATCTATTGGATGTCAATTTTTCCAAAATGTCTTTCATTTTATTTCCGGCAACAGATTCTAATCCGTTACTCATCATCTGCATACCATAGAGGAATAATGCTAATCCTCCCAACAGACCTAAAATGTTTGTACTGCTCACTTTTTTTCTCCTTTAGTTGTTCTTTTCTTTACTTTTCTTTCACTTATTTTTTACAACAGTTTTATTTTAACTTATTTAGGAGATGTGTTGTGTTAAATGTATGTAAAATTTTTTGTACTTTTATATGTTTATACTTTGTTTTTTATTGAATTAATATATGTTTTCTGTTAAAATAAACGTCAAGGTGTTACTTCACATTGACGTGAATGGCGGTTTGCTTCCTACGGGGAGTTCTAGCCCCGATTACATAGATCCATCTCTTTCATAGAGAAATCTGACGGAAAGGGGACTTGAAATTATGCTAACCATTACAGACCTAATCGCAGTAATCTCACTGTGTGCGACTTTTTATAGTCTTGGCTATGTGCGTGGAAAGCATGATGCCAAGACAGAAAAAGACCGCCCTACCCTGAGAAAGTAAGCGGTCTATAAAACTTATATTAATCAGGCAAACCGTCATCGGTAGCACCTTTTTATATTGTTATATTAACATCTATAATTTTTTATGTCAATTCTATTATCTAATTTATATTTAACTTTCTAGTCAAAATAAACTCAATCACCAAATGACACAACACAATTTCCAGAAGAAAGGCAATAAGACACGGAAGATAAAACCAACTGTAATATCTATTATGTTGCAACAATACCACTTGCATTTCATAGCCAACCAAGAATAAAAAAGCTCCTACAATGATCATTGTCGCAAATCTGTTTTTACTTCTCATCTGTCCAATGCATATTGCTGTATATGCCTGATAGATCAGATGCATCGTCCATATGATTCCATATATGATCATATAAAGAATGGTTAAAACAACTTTTGTTTTTGTAAAATCCTGAAAATGTCGAATCGGTATTCCTTGAAGTGAAGCTTCTCCGTGATATACAATACTTTGTATATAAATCAATATATAATTTTCTGCAAAGAAGATAAAAACTGTTGTAAAACTGATGATGATCGCACTGAAGACCTTTGACAAGATCAACTTTCTCTCAGTCACTGGAAGTGTATGTGTAAGGTAGCTTTCCTTTCCATACATGCTTTTCCAGAACCTTTGTATCACAAGAATAATATTCACGCAGAATATAAAATAAATACCGGTCACAACAACAATAGCCTGTGCCTTTATTGGGATATGATCATAAAATGTTTCATAATTGAACACAGTATTGATTCCATGGACAATTCCATAAATGATCAAAACAGCCCATAGTGGCAGCATGATCTTACGGTAATATTTTAGATCATATTTCATCAATTTCCTTAACATAATTTTTCCTCCTCTCCTTATCCCTTCTATTTTTCCTACTCCAGATTCAATTTCTTTGTTAATATCACTTCTGTAACAATATGATAAATGATAATGATCACAATATTCTCTACAAGATAGATCCACAGATCACTATCAAATCCAAATGTGTTCTGCAGACTTGATCCCATATTATCTAAGTTTGTCATACTTGGAATTCCGATCAGTGATACAATGATCGATAACACTGCATATGCCACAAATGCAAACAAGAATCGATTGCCATTACTCAACTGTCCGATCACCATTGCTGCATATATATGGTAGATTCCACTTAGCAAACCTACCACTGCGATCACCGCTCCATATCCAATCCATGGTCCTGCATGTACTTTGATGACCCAGTTTCCAAAATATGTTACGGTGTCCATAAGTTTTACCGGGCTTATCGCAATGATCTCTACTCCCAATAAAGAGATTACGAGTGCTGTCCCACAGCTGATGATCAATGCACTGATCACTTTGGATAAGATCAGGCTTCTTGTAGTAACTGGAAGCGTGAACATTAAATATCCTTCTTCCTGCAATAACCCATTCCAGAAACGCTGAATCACAATGATCACATTCATTACAAAGATTGCAACGATCACTGCAATAATGACCACAAGACTAAATACGATCATCGTATTTCCAATTCCGTCAAGATTCGACCGAATACTGATTCCAAAGATCAGTCCCATCACTAAGAGTACACCCCATAACGGTGCTAAAATCTTCGCTAATGCTTTCAGATCATACTTTATTAATTTTCCTAGCATACTTCGTCCCCTCCTCTGTATACATCTGTATGAAATATCTCACGGAACAGGGCATCGATGGATTTGCCGCTTTCTTCTCTTAAGTCATCAGCTGACTTGTATGTTACAATATTTCCTTCTTTGATAAAAATAACCTCATCCATGATCTTCTCGATATCTGCGATCAGATGTGTTGAAATGATCACGGTTCCTTCCTCATTATAATTGTTTAAGATCGTATCTAAGATAAAATCCCTTGCTGCGGGATCGACTCCTGCGATCGGTTCGTCTAGCAGATAGAGTTGTGCTTTTCGGCACATTACCAAAACTAACTGGACTTTCTCTTTATTTCCTTTGGATAAGCTTTTGATCTTCGCTTCGGTGTTGATCTTTAATGTCTCACACATGCCCTCTGCTTTTTTACGATCAAAGTCTTCGTAAAAATCTTCAAAAAAATCCATCAAATCTGCAATCTTCATCCAATCTGCAAAATACATCTTATCTGGCAGATAGCTGATGATCTTCTTGCTGTCAACACCAGGTGCTTTACCATTGACTTTAATCTCACCTGATGTTGGCTGCAACAGACCGTTTAATAACTTGATCAATGTTGTCTTTCCAGAACCATTGGGTCCTAAAAGCCCGATGATCTTTCCTCTCCCTATTGTTAAGTTGATTCCCGTTAAAGCTTCCTTCTTTCCATACCGTTTCTCTAAATCAGTTAATTCTATTAAATTCAAATCCTTCATTCTTCCTCTTCCTTTCCGATCAATGCGACTGCATCTTCCTTATTGTATCCAAGTTCCTCTAAATCCCTGATGTATTGTTTTACAATCTTGTGTGCTATATCTTTCCGACATTCTTCTATCTTCGTCACATCTTCTGTGACACAGCGCCCGCTTGTTCGGTTGGTGATCGTTAATCCATCCTGATCAAGTGCTGATAACGCTCTCTGCATCGTATTCGGATTCACCCCTGCTTCTCCTGCAAGATCCCTGACACTTGGTAGTTTCTCTCCGCTTGAATAGGTTCCTGACACAATCCTCTTGATCATCTGTTCCTTCAGTTGTGTCCAGATTGGTCTTCCATCATCTATCTTCCACCCCATAGTTCTCCTTCCTTCTTATTGTATTATTGTATTACTTCCTTAATACAATAATATTGTATGCTACTTTTTATAAAATGTCAATCCTTATTTCATTTATACTTTTGACACTCTCATCATAAATTGATAGAAAACACAAAAGACATCGCACGAATATTTGTATTTCATGCGATGTCTTTTATGACTACTATTGGTAACTATAAATAAAATAGTTCCTTTTTATTTGATCATTGTCAGGATCCGTTCTCTACATCCCAGACCAATACCATTGGCCTGTTCGATGTTTTTCTCTAGTTGGTGTTCAAAGTGACGGAAGGGAAGAAAGATGCCAATCTCGCTGCTTTGTTGTTCAAATTTGTTTTCATCCATTACACCGTAATACATGAACGCTCTTGGTAATTGTTCTTCCAATCTCATCATAAAATCCCAAACAATGCTGTAGACTTCGTTATCCTCTATCATTTCTTTTACTTCTTTAGGTAGTTTAAATAATAGCAGGATTCCAATATGTTCCCCAATCTTCATTGTGTTAATTTCGTTTTTGTTCCGATAATCGTGTTTTTCACGAAATCCATAAGCAAGACAGATTTCATAATCCGGTATATCGTCCGCCTGATCTAAAATCTGCTGAAACATTTTATATTGTTTTTGTGAAATCTGTTTGTTTACGGATGTTTGTTTGATCAGCTCGCCCTCTGCATCTGTTAATCTTACAGGATTTGTTACACCTTTATCATTGAATCTCATAGGAATCAAAAACGCATTTCTTAACAGATCAAACATACTGTTTCCACAGATTCCCATCAAGAAAGCGGAAAGATCCCTATTTTGATATGCATCAAATAGTGCTTTCACAAACTGTTTTTCCGAAAGATCACGATCTCCACTGTTGGCAAACTCTTCATAAAATAACTCTCTCAATCGTTCACAGGCATCATTATTTTCCAGAATTTTTTTAAATATATGCTCTGCATTTTCTTCTCTTGGAAAAATTGTTTCCACGCTGATCATCCCTTTCTTGACTTTTTCATCAACTGTATTATACTTTAGGAAGAATGATATGTAAAATATATATATCATATCAATAACATACAAATTTTATATAACTAGGAGGTCAATCATGCCTTTTGACTATTATCGTATCTTTTATTATGTTGCAAAATATAAGAGTTTCTCTAAAGCTGCGAAATTCTTACATAATAATCAGCCAAATATCACTCGCTGCATGAATATTATGGAAAGTGAACTTGGCTGCACTTTATTTATCCGGTCACACAGGGGAATCAAACTGACACCAGAAGGGGAACAACTTTATGCACATGTAGCGATTGCAATCCAGCAGATTTCTTCTGGAAATGATGAACTAAATCGAACAAAAAATCTGAAATCTGGAACTGTTACGATCGGAGTAAGCGAAACTGCACTTCATTTATTTTTGCTGCCGAAATTAGAGAAGTTTCACAAACTTTATCCACATATTAAATTAAAAATTTCCAACCATTCCACACCACAGGCAATCAAAGCTTTGAGAAAAGGATTCGTTGATTTTAGTATTGTGACAACACCATTGTATTGCGAACATCCATTACAATCGCAACGACTTTGCTCTTTCCGTGACATTTTAATTGGCGGACCTTCTTATAGGGATATTGGTTTTTCACCGAAAAGACTACGTGATCTGCAGGATTTTCCTTTTATTTCATTAAATGAAGGAACAGCAACCAGAAATTTTTATGAGAAATATTTCTATCAGAATCAGTTAGTTTTTTCTCCGGATATGGAAACTGCTACAACGAACCAGATCTTATCTCTGGTGCAGCATGATCTTGGAATTGGTTTCTGTCCGGAAGCTCTTGCTAAGGACTATCTTGATCGTGGTGAAATTATAGAAATTCCTGTAAAGGAACATGCTAATCCACGAGACATTTGTCTCCTTACCGATTCTACCCGACCAATTGGAATTGCTGGGAAAAAATTATTAGAAATACTTATGGATTCGGAGGGGTGATATATATGGAGGAAGAATTTCATAATCATATGCGGATTCCTTGGCATGATTATACAAGAAAAAGTATTGGTCGTCCGATCACGGAAGCTTCGTTAAGTGAGAAAGCCTCGATCATCGGTCGTACTGGAATTATGCTTCTATCTTGCGGAACTGGAGCATGGAGAGTACGAAGTTCTATGAACACACTGGCTAGAGAACTTGGAATTACTTGTACTGCTGATATTGGTTTATTATCAATTGAATATACTTGTATTGATGGTGGTAACTGTTATACAGAATCCCTATGTCTGTTTAATACAGGCGTAAATACATCAAAACTTTATCGAATGGAATTGTTTGTTAACAAATTTTCCAAAAACTGCAAGAAGATGTCTGGAGATGAACTTCATACACTACTTGATCAGATTCATGAAATTCATGGATTTTACTCTCCGCCATTCCTTGGTCTGGCTGCAGCTGTTGCATGCAGTGCATTTACTTTTTTACTCGGTGGCGGACCGATTGAGATGTTTTGTGCATTCTTAGGTGCTGGTGCCGGAAATTTTCTCCGGGCAAAAATGAATCAACATCATTTAACTTTATTCCTATGCACTGCGGCAAGCGTTGCTTTGGCATGTATTGTATACACAATTGCCTTCATGGCATTGAAATCTGGATTTCATATTTCGATACACCATCAAGCTGGTTATATCTGTTCTATGTTATTCATTATTCCAGGATTTCCATTTATCACAAGTGGAATTGACCTTGCAAAATTGGATATGCGTTCCGGACTTGAACGTCTGGCTTACGCACTGATTATCATTGCTGTTGCAACTTTAGCTGCATGGATGCTTGCTTTAGTTCTTCATTTAAAACCGATGGATTTTCTTCCATTGAATTTAAGCAAGTCAGAATACCTGATATTTCGACTGATCGCAAGCTTTTTTGGAGTTTTAGGTTTCTCCGTAATGTTTAACAGTCCATTACAACTTGCTGCTACAGCAGGGATCATTGGAGCAATTGCAAATACAACTCGTCTGGAACTGGTTGATCTTGCATCATTTCCGCCAGCTGCGGCTGCATTCCTTGGAGCTTTGCTTGCTGGTCTTCTGGCATCTATGATCAAGACTTCGATTGGTTATCCTCGAATTTCTTTGACTGTGCCTTCCATCGTTATTATGGTTCCTGGATTGTATTTGTATCGGGCAATTTATAATATTGGTATTACTTCGATTAATACCGGTGCTTTTTGGTTTACAGAAGCTTTACTTATTATTATGGCTTTGCCGCTTGGATTGATCTTTGCAAGAATTATTACAGATAAGACGTTTCGACGTTGTTCATAGAAATGGATATGAATATAGGGGCTGTCTCACTTGATATGCTCCCTTCTAGGTAGACAAGTGAAATAATAAAAACTTGTCACTTAGGAGGGAGCATATTTTATGTCTAAAAGAAAAGTATCTGTTGAGAATAAGATATATGCTGTAAATCTATATCTGGATGGAAAAGAAAGCCAACAACGAATTGCCCATATGTTTGATGTAAGTCTCGCATCTGTCCAACAATGGATTCGAAACTATGAATCTATGGGAGCAAATGCATTTACATTGAAAGGGAATAAAAAATATTCCAAAGAATTGAAACAGCAAGCAGTCTTAGATTATTTAGCAGGCTATGGTTCTCAAGATGATATCTGCAAAAAATATGGAATCCGTTCAAAAGGTAAGTTACAATCTTGGATAAAGAAGTATAATGGTCATGAAGAATTAAAATCTTCTGGAACAGGAGGAAGCATTATCATGACCAAAGGAAGAAAAACCACTTTTGAAGAACGGGTTGAAATAGTACAGTATTGTATCGCACATGATCGTAATTATGCCCAAACAGCAGAACAATATCAGGTATCCTATCAACAGGCTCGCAATTATATAGTCAAATATGAAGCTGGTGGAGTGGAAGCTTTAAGAGATAACCGTGGCAAACGAAAATGTCCCGATGAGATGAGTGAATTAGAAAAGCTGCGTGCTGAAGTTAAAATTTTAAAAGCAGAGAAAGAACGTGCTGAAATGGAGGCATCTTTTTTAAAAAAACTCGAAGAAATAGAGAGGAGGCGGGGTTAAGCCTGGTCCGTCATGAACATATATATCAGGCAATCAAAGAAGAACACAAAGAACATAATTATCCAATCGCTGCACTTTGTAAACTTGGTAATGTTTCTAGAGCAGCTTATTATAAATGGCTACACAGAGAAATTCCTAAAAGTGAACAAAAGAATAAGTTTATTGCCGACGAGATAGAAAAGATTCATACAGACTCACCGGATAAAGGCTATCGAAGGATCAGAGATGATCTGGAACGATATCATGGTATTGATGTAAACGATAAACGTGTGCTACGCATTTGCCGTAAACTTAATATAAAATCAACTATCAAGTATTCTAACAACGGATGCACAAGACAGGCTGCAAACCCTCAGTATATAGCTGAAAACATACTTAATCGGGAGTTCACTGCCAAAGCACCAAATGAAAAATGGCTCACTGATGTGACAGAATTCCATTATTATATTGGGATGGAAAAGCATAAAGTTTATCTAAGTGCAATACTGGATCTATATGATAGACGGATTGTTTCGTATGTTATTCGTGATAAGAACAACAATGCTTTGGTGTTTGATACGGTAGATAATGCTTTACTTAGAAATCCTGGTGCGCAGCCACTGTTTCACAGTGACAGGGGATTCCAATATACGAACAGGACATTTCATATAAAACTTGTAAATGCTGGAATAACGCAAAGCATGTCGCGAGTTGCTAAATGTATCGACAATGGACCAATGGAAGGCTTTTGGGGAATTCTGAAGAGAGAGCGATACTATGGAAAACGATTCACCGATAGAGATACTCTCGAAAAAATGATCGAAGATTATATAGATTACTACAACAATAAACGCTTGCAAAGGAATCTCGGAATTTTAACGCCAATGGAAAAACACGAAATTTACTTGCAAGCTGCATAAAAACTGCCAGCAGATAAATTTCTACTGGCAGGAAAAATTTATATTTTTTCAATTGTCTACTTGACGGGGAGCGGTTCAACTAAAGTGACAGCCCCATAAAAAGACTTATATGAACACAAGAAAAACCTTATCCAATATTTAATCTGTCAATTTCACTGTCAATCAATGCAATTTCCTCATTATTCAACTGCCATTCAAATGCACTGCAATTTTCATCTGCCTGTGCAGGTGTATTAACTCCAGTTAATGCTGTACCAACAAAACTCTTTTGGGTACTCCAGTTGATGGATACCTGTGCCACCGGTACATTGTGTGCTTCTGCAATTTTATCTAATGTCTTTAATAATTCCATAACATTAGAGAATACCGGTTCTTTAAAGAATGGATAGAATACCTGACGCATGTCCTTTGGATCTGGTTTTGGAAGTTCGCGAATAGCTCCTGTTAAAATTCCACCACCTAGAGAACCATAAGTCATTGTCCCAATTCCTTGAGTTTCAGCCCATTCCATTAGTTCTCTTTCTGACTGGTTCACGATAGAAAACGGAGGCTGGATTACATCAATTTTAGCATATTTTTGCGCTTCCTGAATTAATTCTTTGGAAGAATTAGACATTCCAATGTAACGGATTTTCCCCTTTTTTTTCAACATATTACAGACTGCCATTGTTTCTTCAATCGGTGTATTTTCATCTGGCCAATGCATAATATAAAAGTCTATATAATCTGTTTGTAATCTTGCAAGAGATTCATCAATTTCACGCTCTACGGAGTTATATTTGTTATCTCTTACAGATTTTCCTGTGTAATGACTGATGTAAGAACCAAACTTTGTTGCAAGATACACTTTTTCACGATATCCATCTTTTAATGCTTGTCCAACGACTGTTTCAGAATGACCGTCTCCATAGATTGGAGCTGTATCTACCATATTAACTCCATTATCTATCATCTGGCGAATGGCAGCAATCGATTCTTCTGTATCTACATCTCCCCATGTCACTCCTGCAGAGTTTGCTCCTGCAATCCCCCATGTACCAACTGTTAATGCAGAAATATCAGCATCTGCATTTTTAAAATGTTTATATCTCATAATTTTTCTCCTTTTTAACGAATTTTTTCTGCTTCCTTATATTGTGCCATAATCAATTGTTTTAACTCCCATTCATTTTCTGTCAGACCACAATAAACTTCTATAGCTTTTTCAATCCCATGTTCTTTTACATAGTTTGTAATTTCTATACTGGCAATATCGCTTTCATCACGGTATAAAAATCCATAGGCAATCCCTTTTGCCAAATAAAATGGCAGAATATGATGTTTCATACATAACAATGCTGGTCCTACAAATCGATTATCTCTGGAAAGTTTTGTCTTAGGATCTGCTGCTACTCTCGTAAAAGCATCTTTCAGATTTCGGTTTTTAGGAGCTTCTACAATAAAATCAATCCACTCCTGATGGTCAGTTTCATCAAATTGATATTCCGCCTGAATAGCTGCATCCGCTTCAAAAAATGCTCCAAGTACACAATCCTCAATCCATCCATCATCATAAGTATCACGAATGTAAGTATAGCCTTTTGCTTTTCCCAAAAAAGCCAACATGCAATGCTTCATATTTCCAGTATAGACTTTTCGATAAATCTGAGCTTTCCCTTTTTGAACCCCTCCAGTTTGTTTCACCTGTGGCAGCTCACCTTTAAAAGGTTCTTCATCAATTCCAATATGTCCATCTAATTTAGTTGTAACTGCAAATGCATCTTCTGCAATTAATTCTTCAGAAGACGGCATTGCCGCCATTCCTACCATAACCTGACAGATTCCTATTTTTTCTTTAAGATAACGGCTAGCAGCCGGGTTATTTTGCAATAATTTTGCTAACTCTGTCTCAAAGTAATCCGGAGCCCCCAATGCATTAACACAAAGCAGTATGTTCAATGGAGCTGCCTCTTGTTCTGTACGATATTCAATAGCTTCCTTTAAATTTTGACAAATACTTTGAAAAGCACCTTCGTATACGCAACAGGCAATCAAATCTACTTTTTTCATATGTTCAATCAAATCTACTGTATCTGAACAATCTAAAACATCAAAATCGTCGACAAGAACTCTTCGTTTATTGTTCGCACCTACCCGTTCAATCAAATAAGTGCCTTGTTCTTTCAACTGTTTCATCCGTTCTTCCATAATATCGTAAATATACAAATGGTAACCAGATTCAAAAAATAATCCACCGATGACACCTCGTCCAATATTTCCAGCACCAATCACAAGTAATTCTTTTTTCATCTTTAGCCTCCTGCCCTTAAGCAATCGCTCCAATTGCGAATAACAGTACACCGACAGCCATAGTTCCAATCAAAAGCGGTACGACTTTTACACCTTTTTTCAATAACCAATATTCAATACCAACCAATGCAATTTTTAACATTCCCGGCATGACTGTATCTAATGTTGTTTGCAATACAATGCCGCCATTTTTTACATTCCCAATAGTAATTGGTGTACTAATGTTTACAGTATAAAATATCATAGCACCGATTGCCATTAATCCAACTACTGTACAAGCATAAGATACTTTATCCATAATACCTGATTTCTGGGATTTTACCATAAATTCCATTCCCATGCTGTAACCATATTTCAGGCTGTACCATCTTGCCAAATAGTTTGGAATATTATAAATTAATAAGAATAAAATTGGTGCAAATACATTTCCAGCTGCTGCCATAGTAATTACAAGTGAGGTTGCCAGAATTCTTAATGTTGCAGGAAATAGAGTATCTCCAATTGCTGATAGCGGTCCCATTAATGCCGTTTTTACTGTATTGATAGTTGTATCATCAAACTCTGGATTTTTTGCATTTTCCTCTTCCATCGCAGTAGAAATACCTAGGGCAAATCCTGCAATATTCGGAGTAATATTAAAGTATTCCATATGGCGCTTCTTGGCCTTGATACGTTCTTCTTTATTATCTTTATAAATCTTATCAAGAACTGGAAGTAAGGAGAATGTATATCCATTATGCATCTGTCCCGGATAGTCATTCATACAATTTAGTGCTAAATATCTTCGATATATTGTTTTTAAATCTTTCTTTTCAATCTTAGAACTCATTTTCGTCACCTCCTGCATTTTCTTCAGCTGCTAGCTGATTATTCTGTGATGTTACCATAACTAATACAAACATAATTCCTAATAGAGTTACTGCAATCGTCGGCATACTTAAATATGCTGCTAAAATAAATCCGATAAAGAAATATGGTGACATCTTTTTTGTAATTACCATCTGGAGTAAGAGTGCAAACCCTACTGCCGGCAAAAGATTTGCAGAAGCTGCCAAGCCATTAATAATTACTTTTGGAATTGCATTTACTGCAGCTTCCACTGCTGCACTTCCTGCAAAGATGCAAACAAAAGCATAAGCAAAATACACTACAAAACAGGTGAAAACAGAACCCATTATATATATTCTAGAAGCACCTTTAGAATCATCTTTTTCAAGATATTTCATCATAATCTGTCCAAAAGCTGCATTCATCAATTTACATCCAATGAAAATGAATCCACCTAACAATGCAATTGGCAATGCCATTGCAGTTGCTACTGCCTTTCCACCTCCAGTTAAAATTGCAAAAGCAGTACATATGGCTCCCGCAGAAGTATAATCCGGGCTGACTGCTGCTCCAATTGGAAATGAACCGATAAACATTAATTCCAAAACACTTCCCATAATCACACCTTGCACCGGATCTCCCAAAAACAGTCCTGTTAATGTTGAGACTACAATCGGACGTCCAACTTGAGGGAATCCGTAAATCCATTCACTTTTACATAAACCTAATACAAGCCCCACTAATATTGCTTTTATTAACATCTTTTTTCCTCCTAACTTTCTAATAGTTTTTCATCTACATGTGTAATAGCTTCTGTCGGAACTTGCTGAATGTCAATTTCTATGTTTTTTGCAAGCAGTTTTTTCAGCGTCTTTACATCTTCTGATGTTACATTAATTGCTTTGCTTAATGCTTTTGTATTTTCATTTGCAGGCAATACACCAAGATTCACATAATTTAATTCTGGTATTTCCTTTGCCAACCTCTCCACATCCTGAATATTATTTACAACAATAAACATTTTATATTTATCTGTCACTCCTGATTTGATTGATTTTACAGAATCTTCAATCGATTTAATTACTAATTTCATTCCCTGTGGCTTGGAAAGTCTTAACATTGACTGGCGCATTTCATCTTTTGCAACCTCATCATTGGCAACTAAAATACAATCTGCTCCAATATGACGTGACCATGAAATAGCTACCTGTCCATGTACCAACCGATAATCTACTCGCAATAATTTAATCATCCACAATTCCTCCTTTTTAATCAAATACTACACTTACGCGATATGCTCCAGGTACAATTGCTGCCTCAAATGCCTGTTCCACATCATCTAATTTATATTTTGCTTCTACTAATTTTGATAAATCGATTTTCTTTTCTCTCATCAGCTCTGCAGCTCTTTCAAAATCACATTTGTCTGCAGAAAAAGTTCCAATTAATTCCATTTTACGATAATGAATTAAGTTAGAATCAACATGCAGCTCCGGTGCAGGATACCCCGCTGCAAACATTAAAATTCTTCCATGCAGCCGTTTAATCATTTCCAATGCCTGATCGTTGGCTGCTGTCACTCCTACTGCCAAAATAACTGCATCTACACCTCGTCCATCCGTCCATTCTTTAACTGCTTCTACCGGATCTTTTTCTTTTACATCAACAACATTTAACCCAAGTTCTTTAGCAACTTCAATTTTTTTGTCCATCATTTCTGTAATCATGACTTCACAGCCTTCTGCTTTCGCTACCAATGCATTCAAAACACCCATCGTTCCTGCACCAATAACAACTATTTTTTCTCCCTGCTGTACACGAAGTTTCCGAATTCCCTGACATACAGTTCCAACCGGCTCTACAAATGCTGCTTCTGACGGATCCATGTTCTGATTTAATTTAAATAAAGAACGATAAGGTTTGATTACGTATTCAGAGCAACCAAATCCTCCGTGATATCCATCTGGAGACAGCTTGTTTCTTCCAGCCCCCAAGGTAACACATTCACTGGTCAATCCCTTTTTACAAAATTCACACTCACCACAATTATCATATCCGATTCCAACCATTTCGCCAACTTCAAATTCCTTTACATCAGAACCCATATCTACTATAGTTCCTGCAAATTCATGTCCCCATGCCATAGGAAACATCAGATTTTTTCTTGCTCCTGTATACTGCCCATAATCTGTCGTACAAATATTACAGGCACCATTTTTAATCAATACTTCATCGGCTTTTAACGCCGGAATTTCTCTTTCATGTACTTTTACGACACGTTCTGCTTCCAAAACTGCAAATCTTGTTGTCTTTCTTTCACTCATTTCCTTCTACCTCTTTCTATTATAAATTTTGCCTTATGATATGATATGTTTTCTCATAAACCTTAAAAGGCTCCAAAAAGTATTTACTATCTGTATATTCCAACACAAAATGCCCAGAAAAACGATTGCGATCAAAAATATCCAATATTTCTTTTATGTCAGCTTCTCCATCTCCCCATGCCAGATGTGAACGGATACCATTTTTATAATCCATAAAATGACAATGATTTAGTTTTTTCCCAAATGTATCAAAATAATCTTGTATAGATTCCTTAGCATTGTAAATTGTATGAATATCTGCTGTAATTGTAAATGCTTTAGAATTCACTTCCTTCATCATCTGTTTTAAATCGCTGATAGTATTTACTAATGTGGTACTTTGCCTGGATAATGTTTCCATTGTCAAAGACACCCCATATTTTTCAGCAAATCTGCACAATTCGCCAACCATCCAGACACTACGATCCCATGCTTCCTGTCTTGTCTCAGAATAAGACTGCCAGCCGGATGTAATCAAAAGTTTCGGACACGATAATTCATGTGCTGCTAGAATCATATTCTGAAAATACTGTTTTGCTTTTTCTCTTAACTCTGTCTTTTTTACTGCCATATGAAATGGATTCGGACAAGATTGTCTAGGAGTAATGCTTACTATACGGATATCATACTGACTCATTAGTTTTTTAATATATTTTGTATCTTCATAATTATTACTGTCAACGAAATAATGGGAACCGCAGGTCCAAAGATCCATAGAATGATAACCAATCTCTGCGATTGATTTCATATAATCATTCAGTTCATAAAACCGATATATATGATTCATTGGGGCAAATTGTTCAATTCCCAATGTTTTTACCATCTGTTCTCAGACCCGAATAATTTCATATAATGTTCTAACTCTGCTTGGAATCCTGCCACACCTGCTGCAATTGTCTGCTGCAAATTCATCTTTTTCGGTGTAAATTCATCTTTTCCGGAACCATGAACTTCTGTGGAAGCAAGGGCTTCTCTTAATGCCTGCTTTCCTGCCTCACTGACATCTGTATTTAAATTTACTTTCTGAATTCCTGTTCTTACTGCTTTTGCAAGATTTTCATCCCCTGTTCCAGAACCTCCGTGCAATACTAATGGGACTGGTACTTCCTTAGATAAATGATCTAAAAGTTCAAATTCCAAATGTGGTTCTCCTTTGTATACTCCATGAGAAGTTCCAACTGCAACTGCCAGACAATCAACTCCGGTTTCTTCCACATACTTTAATGCTTCTTCTAATTTGGTAAGTCCTGCATCTCTTGTTTCTTCATATTCAGCACCCTGTCCTACATGTCCAAGTTCTGCCTCTACCGAAGTTCCTACTGCATGAGCGATTTTTACAATTTCTTTTACTTCTTCTACATTCTTTTCATAAGCACATGTAGAACGATCAATCATAACAGAACTAAATCCTGCATGAATTGCTTTTACAATATCTTCATAAGCTCCACCGTGATCTAAGTTTAGAGCAAATGGTACTTCTGGATACTGTTTTTCATAATATCTTGCAATATCAGCACATTCATAAATTCCATGAACTGCTGCAACATCTAAAATAATCGGTGCTCTTAATTTTTTCGCTGCTAAAAAACATGCCTCAATAGTTTCTCTATTAAATACATTCGGTGCTGCAACTCCATACCCTTCTTTTTTTGCTTTTGCTAACAATTCTCCCATTGGTATCATCATAATCGTTATTCTCCTTTCGGCTTTTCAAATTTCATCACTGTTTATCCGGATGTCTTTATATAAAACAAAAAGCATGCCAACTTAGTGTCATGCTTTTGTCAAAATATTTAATTTTCCTCGAAAAACCTCATATTCCCGCTAAAATATCATAAATATAACCAATTTCAGAAATTGGAATTTTCACACTATAAGTCTTTTCAATCACACTAAACGCTGCCTGTATCTGACGAATTTCCTTTTTGTGAATTTTTTGAAACTTATCTTTCTCTGGATAATCTTCAATTGCCGAATTACGAATCAAACGTTCTGTCAAGCAGCCCACATGAATAAAAAGATTAATTTTTGTACTATTTTTTAGCTTCCTTCCTGTCAAAAACTCATACTGTTTCATTGCCTCTTCAATATGCATTAAAATTTTTTCCGTGTCTAAAATTGTCAAAAATCCTAATAAACGGTTCATAGAAAAATTTCGTATTAAATTATCATTCAATTTTTCCATAGAAACTGCGTCCGCAACATTTTTCAACATATTAATCATCTGTTCCGTTGCTGCTCCGGAAACTAATTGTTCCAATGGAATAAACTTTTCCTGTCCTATTTGGGGATTTTTTGTACCTACAATTCCTAAGACTTCACACTTCTGGTAGATTCCTTTCACAATTTCCACATTTTGTAGTTGATCATAATCATAAGAAATCACTTGAATATCCATTTCTTTTGGAATACTGTTTTCAATCAACAGACGAATCTGCTCCGCCGTTCCTGTGCCGGTAATGCAACAAGTTAAAATAGTTTTTTGTTTTTGTATTTGAGGATATATGATTTTATACTCCGTTTCATTCTCCTCTTCAAGAATCCGAACAATATCTTCTAATTTCTCTTCCTTTTGAATCAATTCTCCTGCCATAATTGCCATTTGTGTTGAAATATTATTCATTACAACGAGCGGTGATTTTAAATTTTCTTCAAAAGATCGATAAATTTCCCTTAAAGAACCCATATCAACCATTAAAATAATTCCATGGCTGACATCATTTTTTTCTACATACTCTTTCATCCATTGCACGACGTCGGATACATTTTTCTCAATTGGCATATCCACAGATTCAAAAATATTTTCATCCAATATTCGGTTAGCAACATCTGCAACACTGCTTGCTGTCGCATATCCATGGGCTAAAATTACTGCTCTTGGTCTTTTCCTGGAAAGGGAAACATTTAAAAGACTTCGAATATAAATTGTCAATGGAATTAAATCTTCTTGTGTTGACACAATATCCATTTTAGAAGACAGCATATTAAGAATCCGCTTTGCAATATGAATTTCCTTCGGATACTCTTCTAATATATACTGCATCAATTCATTGGGAATGAAAATATTTTGTTTCCGAAAGTGTTGATTCATACAGAAAAAATACGCCGTAATCGCATGGAGACTATTTCCTCCAAACTGAACATTACAACTGTACTCTACATATCGAAACGCTTCCTGCACGCTGTTTACAATATATTTACGCATAGTATTTTCATTTTCAGAATTCTGATTATAAATCAAACAATCCAATACATCATTAACTGTGTGCATGCATCGTTTTTCAAACTGTTCCTTTGCATAATTCTGACTGCGAAATTCTCCAAAAATAGCAATCAATTTTTCAAACAGTTCTTGATGATAATCTTTTCCGTTCTTATCTCCAGATAATATTTCCTGTATTGGGGCGTTCGGATAAATTTCTACCGTATCATAATTTCCAATTTTATTTTCCGCTTTCTCTGCAATCCCCTTTAACACATCTTCCGGAAGATGCTCCAAATGTATATCAATTTCATTTTTTCGTTTCTTTTTTGCATATGCAGTTGCACAAATAAATTTTATTTTATTCTCTAAATCTCCAATATTTCCTTGATAAAGATGATTTAACAACGCTTCAATTACATTACCAGACACTTTCATCTTCTTATCCAACACCTTACTTTCTTCTATAAAGAAATGGTAAATAAACTGCAAACGTTCTTGCTCTCCTCTCTCTCTCAAAGAAGGTATCTGTACAACAATAGGTATTCTTCTTAAAAATGTATCTAGAAAATTTGATTCCAAATTTTCTGTGGTAGCCATGACCATCCGCACTTTTGCTTTATGCCATCCTTCACTTTCTCCCATTCTTCGAAAAATTCCTTGATCCAGAAAGACAAACAGCTTTTCTTGACTTTCACTGTTTAATCGATGCACCTCATCTAGAAATAACATTCCACCGTCTGCTGCCTCCAACAATCCCTTGGTTGTTGCATAAGCTCCAGTAAAAGCTCCCTTGACGTACCCGAACAAATTACTGGACAATAATTCAATATTATTTACGTACTGAGCACAGTTCATAATTATAAAAGGAGCATCCGGCTTAAGAATTCCTTCTTGCACTGCAAATTCATAAATTTTTCTTGCCATAAAACTTTTCCCTGATCCGGTCGGCCCGTGAAGAAACACTGGAAGACTGGTATTGGGATAAAAAATAGAAGTTTTCATCTGTTCAATTGGGTTTTTTAAACTTCCATTAGAACCAATCAGATTTTGAAAAACATCCTGTTCTTCTACAAAATTTATTTCCTGTTTTTCTTCCTTTTGGATGCCATTTTTCCGCTTATTTTCATCTAAGAGGTCATTCACACTAGCATAAACATCCTTTGACACTGTAAAAAAATTTTTTTCAAATACTTTTTTATCTAGAAAGCGAACCGGTCTTGTATTAATTTTAAAAAATGTTTTTCCAATTTCTTGATTCAGATAATAGCTGACTGTATTTCTTTTTACTTGAAAATATCCGGCAATTGCTTCCGCTGTCAGCACAGTATCTAATTCTTCCAAGCTAATTTTTGCTGTATTTTCTTTTACATATTGAATAATGGAATCTTTCAGCAACTTTCTCTCTCCTTTTCTCATTTTTGTATTATTATTATATATACAATACTTTTCATCTGCAACCCTCTAAATTTTCACACTAACACTTGGCATCATTCTTGCTTTATAAAAAAATATCATTTAAATTGAACTATTTTTAATAACGAGGTGTATAAAAAATGAAGAAAAAACTTTTAATTGCAACACACAGTGTATTTGCTGATGGAATCAAAAATGCTATGGAACTTGTAACTGGAGAACAAAATTCTGTTTCTACTTTATGTGCATATACCAATGACATGACAGAGGTAGAAACTCCTATCAAAGAAATTATTGATGCGTTATGTGATGACGAAGAATTAATTGTAACAACAGATATTTTCGGCGGAAGCGTCAATAATGAATTTATGAAATATCTTTCAAAATCAAATATTCACCTGATTGCTGGAGTAAATCTTCCCTTACTTTTTGAACTAATTATGAATCTTGAATCGGAAAACACAGTTCAAATGATTGAAAATGCAATACAAAATGCCAAAGAACAATTGCAATACTGTAATCCTTTAATACAATGTTCTATTACAGAAGAAAACTTTTAGTAAGATTTGGAGTGTGATGAAATGAATTTCAGCCCTAAAACTACTTTAGTGCAAACCCAAACATTATCTCAAACACAACTACAGTCTTTAAAAATACTGTCTTTGGATAATTTTGAGTTAAATAACTTCCTTCAAAATGAATATATTGAAAATCCTTTGCTAGATTATAATGAAAATTCAAATCTTCCTTCATGGAATCAATATGTTTCCTATTCCTCCGCTAAAGAAGACGAGGATATTTACAAAGAAATCCCTGACTTTTCGGAGAATGGAATCAAAGAATTCCTTCTGGATCAGTTAAACCAAAGAAATTTTTCAGATTTACAGTGGACAGCAATGCAGACCATGATTGACTGTCTAGATGACTGTGGTTATTTTAAATTGTCGTTAAAGGATTTCAGTCAATGGTTTGGTATTGATATATCTACTGTAAAATACTGCTTGGACATACTATCCTCTTTGGAACCATTAGGGATTTTTTCAAAAGATCTTCCACACTGTCTTTTACGTCAGTTAGAAGCAAGGCAGGAACTGACACCGGAACTCAATCAAATCATCCGTTATCATCTGGATGACATTGCTGCTGGAAAAATTAATACTATCACACAAAAACTTTCTATGTCTACACAGGATGTCCGAAAATGTATTGCAAAAATCAGAGAATTAAATCCACGCCCAATCTCTGGATTTCTTACTAATTCCACAGATTATATTGTGCCAGATATTCTTATAGATTATCAAGACAGCAGTTGGATTATTAGATTAAACGATCAGTGGATTGGAAATTATTCCCTCTGTGACTATTATTTAAATATGATGCATACTTCGCAGAGTCCGGAGTTAAAAGAATATTTCCGTAAAAAATACAATCGTGTGCAATTGATTATGCATAGTATTGAACAACGCCGAGAAACAATCTTAAAAATTACATCTGCTGTTTTAGAGCGCCAAAAAGACTATTTTACTGGAAATAGCACATTAAAACCTATGACACTTGCCGATATCGCTTCTGATATTTCGATGCACACATCCACCATCAGCCGTGGAATCAAAAATAAATATCTCCAATACCCTTTTGGAGTGGTTTATTTGAAAGATTTATTCACATCTTCTGCTGGAAAAAAGGATAACAACAGCCCAATTACCGTAAAAAAACAATTGAAGGCTATAATCGCTTCTGAAAACCCTAACAAACCCTACAGTGATTCGACATTATCAAATTTATTAAAACAAAAAGGAATCAAAATTTCCAGACGTACTGTCGCAAAATATAGAGAAGAGATAGGAATTAAAAGTACATATAACCGAAAAATATATAACGAATAGAAAGGCCGCATCTGGAATCCGCAATGCAGAAATGGTACGAGAAATGATAAACGCTGGAGTAGACCAATTCGGAATCAGTCATTCCAGCGTCATGAAAATCATTTTGGAATTAGCTGCAATTGAAAAATCATCGTAATCTTTCTAATATTACTGCTATGTTACGAAACTGTATTCACAGCATTTCCGATACCGTAGCAACATGATGCCTTCATCCTTGCTACGGTAACATCACAATTATCATTGCTTTTGATAATTTCAGTCAATTTTTCTAAATAGCCTACTGCATCCAATTGGGAACTTCCAACATATTCTGACTACCTGAGTACAGAATACAATCCTATGTCAACAAAAAACAGTTAACACTAGACGATCTTTGTCTCATATAAAAAATTTTCAAAGAACCTCTTAATCACGTACTTTTATGTGTACTTCTCTTAATTGCTGTTCTGTAATCTCGCTTGGGGCTCCGTACATTAAATCCTGTGCAGTTCCGCTCATTGGGAAATCATTGATATAGCAGAAGCGGTATGCATTTTTCTCCAGTAAATCCAAACGGCTTCCCAGTTCATCTCTGATCTGCCCCGCATAGATGTAGGCTGCCTTTTCCGGCGCTGCCGATCTTGCGTCTGTCGTATATTTCTGAGCAACATTGTATTTTAATACATCTGCTCCAAAGGTTGATCCTGCCCCCTGTTTTGTACCGCTTCCAACTTCCTCATTGTCAAAGACACTGCACATCGTCACATAATCCTTAGAGCTTCACGATTTATTAATCGTTAAAGCGACAACCCCTTATTTTTATGCATAAAAAATCCCCTCTGTGATTGCTCACAAAGGGGATTTTGATTTATTAGATTAAGATCATCTAAACAATAGGTAATGCCTATTTATCAGACATTTCTTTTAATCTGTTGTATTTAGCTTCTGCGTTTGCTTTAGCTTCTGCGAACAGTTCTTTAGCTCTTTCAGGGTTCTGACGAGATAAAGCGTTGTAACGAACTTCTCCCATGATGAAGTCTTCGTATTCTGTTGTAGGAGCTTTAGAATCTAAGTGGAATGGATTCTTTCCTTCAGCAGCTAATGCTGGGTTGAATCTGAACAGATTCCAGTATCCAGAAGTAACAGCTTTCTTTTCTTCTGTCTGAGCAATCTTCATTCCACCCTTGATACCATGGTTGATACATGGAGCGTATCCGATTACTAATGATGGTCCTGGATAAGCTTCAGCTTCAGCGATTGCTTTAACTGTCTGGTTGTAATCAGCACCCATAGCGATCTGTGCTACATATACATATCCGTAGCTCATTGCGATTGCTGCAAGGTCTTTCTTCTTAGTTCCTTTACCAGCTGCCTGGAACTGAGCGATTGCACCTAAGTTAGTAGATTTAGATGCCTGTCCACCTGTGTTAGAGTAAACTTCTGTATCGAATACGAATACGTTTACGTCTTCTCCAGATGCTAATACATGGTCAACACCACCGAATCCGATGTCGTATGCCCATCCGTCACCACCGAAGATCCACTGAGATTTCTTAGATAAGAATTCTTTCTTAGCAAGGATTTCTTTGGCAGCGTCACATCCACAAGCTTCTAATGCTGCTACTAATTTATCTGTAGCTGCTCCGTTCTTGCTTCCGTCTGCATATGTGTCTAAGTATTCAGCTGCTGCTGCTTTAACATCTGCGTTATCTGTAGATTCAGCTAATGCAACAACTTTTTCTTTTGTCTGTTCTCTTAATGTATTCTGTCCTGTGAACATACCTAAACCAAACTCTGCGTTATCTTCGAACAGTGAGTTAGCCCAAGCTGGTCCCTGTCCTTTAGCGTTTGTTGTGTATGGTGTAGCAGGTGCAGATCCACCCCAGATAGAAGAACATCCTGTTGCGTTTGCGATGTACATTCTTTCACCGAATAACTGAGTGATCAGTTTAGCGTAAGGTGTTTCACCACAACCAGCACATGCTCCTGAGAACTCAAGCATTGGCTGTCTGAACTGGCTTCCTTTAACGGAATCAGCTTTGAATTTAGCAAGTACTTCTTCTTTTGCTGGTAATTTCTGACCATAGTCATAAACTTCCTGCTGATCTCTCTGAGAATCTAATCCCTGCATTGTAAGAGCTTTTTCACCCTTCTTACCTGGACAGATGTTTACACAAGATCCGCATCCTAAACAGTCAAGAACTGTAACTGTCATAGCGAATTTGTATCCTGGCATTCCAGTCATATCAGCTGTCTTAGTAGCTGCTGGAGCTGCTTTAGCTTCTTCTTCTGTCATAGCTACTGGACGGATTGTTGCATGAGGACATACATAAGCACAGAAGTTACACTGGATACAGTTATCTGGATTCCAAGAAGGAACGTCTACTGCTACTCCACGTTTTTCAAATGCAGATGCACCTAAAGGCATATGTCCATCTACGTAAGGTACTAAATCGCTAACTTTAAGAGCGTTACCTTCCTGTCCGTTAACGTAGTTCTGTACGTTGTTGATGTAATCAACAAGAGGTTTGTTATCTCCCTTAGCTTCAACGAATAAGCTTTCTGTTTCAGCGTCAGCCCATTCAGCTGGAACTGGTACTTCAACGATAGCTTTTGCACCAGCATCGATAGCATCGTGGTTCATCTTAACGATAGCTTCACCCTTCTTGCTGTAAGAAGCTGTTGCAGCGTCTTTCATATATTTGATAGCATCTTCTTCAGGGATGATTCCTGATAATTTGAAGAATGCAGACTGTAATACAGTATTGATACGTCCACCAAGTCCGATTTCTTTACCGATCTTGATACCATCAATGATATAGAACTTAATGTTGTGTTTAGCTAAGTAAGCTTTTACCTGTCCTGGAAGATGTTCTCCAACTTCTTCTGGAGTCCAGCTGCAGTTTAACAGGAATGTTCCACCGTCTTTTAAGTCCTGAACCATGTTATATTTTGTTAAATATGGTGCACAATGGCAAGCAACAAAGTCAGCTTTGTTGATCAGGTATGTTGATTTGATTGGGTCATCTCCGAAACGTAAGTGGGACATTGTAACACCACCGGATTTCTTAGAATCATAATCAAAGTATGCCTGAGCATATTTGTCTGTATGGTCACCAATGATCTTGATAGAGTTCTTGTTAGCACCAACAGTACCGTCGGCTCCAAGTCCCCAGAATTTACAAGCTACGATGCTGTCTGGAGCTGTAACTGGAGTTTCTCCTCTTTCAAGAGATAAGTTAGTAACATCATCCACGATAGATAATGTGAATTCGTTTTTATCAACGTTTTCGAATGTAGCGATGATATCAGCTGGTGTAGTATCTTTAGAACCTAATCCATAACGTCCACCATTGATTGTGCAGCTTTCGAATTTTGTTCCTCTTAATGCGTTAACAACATCAAGGTATAATGGTTCTCTTGCTCCAGGCTCTTTAGATCTGTCTAATACGTTGATAACTTTTGCTGTATCAGGGATTGCTTCTACTAATTTCTCAGCAACGAATGGTCTGTAAAGACGAACTTTAACAACACCGACTTTTTTACCCTGTTTCATTAAGTAATCGATTGTTTCGTCGATTGTTTCACAAACAGATCCCATAGCGATGATTACGCTCTCAGCGTCTTCAGCTCCATAGTAGTTGAATAATTTATAATCTGTTCCGATCTTAGCGTTAACCTGATTCATGTAATCTTCAACGATTGCAGGGAAAGCATTATATGTTGAGTTAGCTGCTTCTCTTGCCTGGAAGAAGATGTCTGGGTTCTGAGCTGATCCACGAAGAACTGGATGTTCTGGGTTTAAGCACTCAGCTCTGAATTTGTCGATTGCTTCATAATCAACCATATCTGCAAGATCATCATAATCCCACATTTCGATTTTCTGAATTTCATGAGATGTTCTGAATCCATCGAAGAAATGTAATACAGGAACACGTCCTTTAATTGTTGCTAAATGAGCTACTGCTCCTAAGTCCATAACTTCCTGAACACTAGAGCTGCAAAGCATTGCGAAACCTGTCTGACGACATGCATAAACGTCAGAGTGGTCACCAAAGATGTTCAGTGCGTGAGATGCAAGTGCACGAGCAGATACATCAAATACGCAAGGCATCTGTTCACCAGCGATCTTATACATGTTAGGAATCATTAATAACAGACCCTGAGATGCTGTATAAGTAGTTGTTAATGCACCAGCTGCTAAAGAACCATGTACAGTTCCTGCTGCTCCTCCTTCAGACTGCATTTCAACTAATTTTACAGGATGTCCGAAAATATTTTTCTTTCCCTGTGTTGCCCACTGGTCAGTTGACTCTGCCATTGGTGAGGATGGTGTAATAGGATAAATTGCTGCAGCTTCTGTAAAAGCATATGATACGTGTGCAGCGGCTGTGTTACCATCCATGGTTTTCATTTTTCTTGCCATGTTCTCTTCCTCCTAAAAAATCTCGTGTGAATATATTCACACATTGTTAATCTCTACGTCCACCTAGCATATGGGCGTAGAAAATATCACTACAACTTTCACAAGTTGCTTAAAACATAAACAAAGCTGTATACATATAACTTTTGTATACAGCTTTATTCTACATTATTTGCACAAGTTTTTAAAGAGATTTTTATGTATTTTTAGGTATTTTTTTTTGTACGCCAAAAAAATAACAATCTTTTTGAATCCTTAGTAAAATACTCAAGATTTTGAATTCGTTGTATTTGTGCTATTTGTACTATTTTTATCTTTTGTGCTTGTGCTTTTCGCATTCTTATGTTCATCGAATGTTTTTGTGAAAACATGGGTTCCTTTTTTGCTTCCGTCAGTTCTATAATATAGGTAATCATGTTTCTTTGGATGCATCGCAGCCTTGATCGCCGTGTCTGACGGATTACAGATCGGTCCTGCTGGCAACCCTTTCATAACGTAAGTATTATACACCGTTTTCACTTTCAGATCTTTATAATAAACTTTCTTCGCATTATATAATCCATTTGTTGTGGTATACAAAACGGTCGGATCGATCTGAAGTCTCATTTTCGCTGCAAGGCGATTCTCAATGACTCCTGCGATCATCGGACGTTCTGACATATTGCTTGCTTCACGTTCGATCATTGATGCGATCGTCATGATCTCTGCCATAGAACGCTTTCCTTTATAAGACTTCGCAAGTGCTGAATATTTCTTATCGAAATTATCAAGCATCTTCTGGATCAGATCTTCTGGTTTGGAACTTTTGTAAATCTTATAAGTATCCGGATACAGATAACCTTCTAATTTGTACTTTGTTCCCTTCTTTGGGTCAATGTCTTTAATAAAATCGTTTTTATACTGATTTGTATTCTTCGCAGCCTTTATAAATTCATCTGCTTTAAAGACTCCCTGTTTCTCTAGTCGTTTTGCTATCATATCAATGGAATATCCTTCCGGGATCATGACTGTGACGACTCTTCTTGCCTCTGCAAGTTTTCTGGCCTCTTCTGCTTTCTGCTGCCTGTAAGCCATATATTTTCTTCCAGCAAATATACCTCCTGCCACAATGATCACTAGTAAAATGATGACTCCAATGACAAATGGAGCTCTGGAACGATTTCTTCTTCCACGTCTGCGCCCCCTTCTGCGCCTTCTGGAATTATGATCAAAATCTAAATATAAATCCATGATGTCCTCCCAAATTTTTATTATCGTATGATTTTAAAATCATACTGTGTTCCTATGCTATTATACTCGCATTTTGTAGAAATAAAAGCTTTTTCATTAAATTTTGTTCATATTCTTAACTTTTTTGTAATTTTTGTGTAAAAATATGCATATTTTGGATTGTAACTCTTCTGGTCAAACTGCTGTACTTTTTTTAGTATTTCCATTATAATCAAAGCATAGCCGTAAACGGCAAAAGATTATAAAATATAGAAAGGAATTTCATATTATGGCAAATCCAATTGTAACGATCACTATGGAAAATGGTGATGTAATGAAAGCAGAATTATATCCGGAGATCGCTCCGATCACTGTTGAGAACTTTGTAAATCTTGTAAAAGACGGTTTCTATGATGGTTTAACTTTCCATCGTATCATCAACGGATTTATGATCCAGGGTGGATGCCCATTAGGTACAGGAACAGGTGGTCCTGGACATACGATCAAAGGAGAGTTCAGCCAGAACGGTGTGATCAACAACTTAAAACACACTCCTGGTGTTTTATCCATGGCTCGTTCTATGATGCCTGATTCTGCCGGATCACAGTTCTTTATCATGCACAAAGCTGCTCCACATTTAGATGGACAGTACGCAGCATTTGGTAAGATCATCGAAGGAATGGATGTTGTAAATAAGATCGCTGAAGTTGCAACAGATTATTCCGATAAACCATTAGAACCACAAGTTATGAAGACTGTAACTGTGGAAGAATAGTCAGCTATATCCTTACAGCACAGAGCCGGACCATCAATCTTTATTTGTATCCGGCTCTTAATTTTTATAAATATTTAGATGGGGAATAATAATATGAGTGAAAACAACAAACTAATCTTTCTGGATGTCGATGCAACTTTGTACAGTAAAGAACAGCGTCTGGTTCCAGAATCTACGATCAAAGCGATCCATGAAGCACAGGAAAATGGTCATAAAGTCCTGATCAACACTGGACGACCTCTTGTTTATTTTGAAAAAGAGATTCTCGATATTGGCTGCGACGGTTATCTTTGTTCTAACGGAGTTCACATCCTTCTTGATGGCGAAACGATCTATCACAAAACAGTTCCTGAAACAGTGGTCGAACAGATCAAACGGATTTGCGAAGAAAACAATATCTATGGAACCTTTGAAGGGGAAAAATGTTCTTATTTCCGCGATCATAATGTTGACTTTCATCCACATTATGGATTTATGATCACTGCTTTTGACCTTGCTCCTTATATGGCGCATGAATTTACATGGGATCATGTTGAAAATCCTGATAAAGGGACTGGTCTTACATATGTCGCTGATCATCTCAACATCTCTACAGATGACTGCTACGCATTTGGAGACAGTAATAACGATATCTCCATGTTTAAAGCTGCTGGCCATGGAATTGCTATGGGAAATGCCTGTGATGAATTAAAAGAAATTGCGGAATATGTTACAGATTCCGTAAACGATGACGGGATTTATCATGCATTTGAACATTATCATTTGATTTAATATAAGAGGGGTATTGCAAGTTTTTGTTACTACTTTTGCAATTTAGAAGAAAAGCAGCTAGAAATCTTAAATTTTGATTTCTAACTGCTTTTTCTTTCAATAAATATCAGAGATTACTTTACTATTTAATTTTAATTGTAACCGTCTTGCTCTTTCCGCTTCCATCCACTGCTCTTGCTGTGATCTTCACGGATTTTTTCTTTCCAGCTTTGTATGTTGTTACAGTTCCTTTGGAAGAAACTTTCGCATATTTTGTATTGCTGCTTGACCATTTTAATGTTCTATTTGCCCCTGAAGATGCGCTTGTTTTTCCTTTCAGATATAACTTCTTACCAGCTTTTACTGATTTAACTCCAGAAATATAGACTTTCTTGACAATACCTTTCTTGACATAGATCTTATATGATGCTTTCTTACCACTTCCGTCTTTGGCTGTCGCTGTGATCGTTACTGTTTTTCCACCCATTTTCTTCTTCGTTGTAACGACACCGCTGCTGCTGACTGTTGCAACTTTGGTATTGCTTGATTTCCATGTAACACCTTTATTGTATGCGTTGGATGGTGTTACGGTCGCCTTTAATGTTACTTTCTTACCAGTTGCGATCTTGTTAGATGTTGTTGTTGTGATCGTAATCTTGCTGACTTTGATATTTTCTACTGTTACGATGCAGTACATTACATTTCCGTCAGATGTTATTGCCGTAATAATTGCTTTTCCTGCAGCCTTAGCTGTTAATTTACCTGCTGCATCAACTGTTACAACTGCTTCGTTAGAAGATGTCCATTTTACTGTTCCGATTGAAGCTGTTGCATAATCTGGTAAATATGTGATCTTCAACTGTTCTGTCTTGCCTGGATTTAATGTTACAAATGTTTTGTTTAATACAACCGCCTGTGTAGGAATCTTACCTGTTTCGTCTGTTGTGTAAACTTTGATCGTTTTTGTTGTTGTTCCAGCTTTTAATGTCAGTGTTGCCATCTGACCTTTTGTTCCGGCTTTGATCTTATCTCCTGTAATGGATACTGCTGCCAGATTAGATGATGTGATCGTGCATGCTTCTTTGCTATCTACGAATACACCTTTTGTAAACTGCTGTATTGTTAATTCCTGTCCTTCTTTTAGATACAGGCTGTCGCTTAAGAATGACATTCTTGTCGCTGTGCTTGCTGTTGTTGGCAGATATAATGATTCTAACTGTGCTTTCAGATCATTTAATGCTGTAAAATCTGTCACAGATGTTCCTCTTAGATAGAGTGTTTTTAACTGTTTTAAATTCTTTATGAAACTGATGTCTGTGATGTTTTTGTTGTTTTCGAGATCGATCTTTTCGCAATTGACTGCTTCGGATAAACCTGCTAAATCTGCATTCGTCAGATCTTTATTTTCTAAATTAATAGATTTTACATTTTTGATCTCTTCTGTTGAGATCATTCCATCGTTATTTGCATCTGCCTCTAATGCATCGTATACTTTGTAACTTGTCAGTGGAATGATATCTTTTCCTACGGCTGCTACCTGAATCTCAATCGTTGCTGTATATGTCTTTCCTGCTCTTGCTACTACCGCTTCTACCGTTGCTTTTCCTGCTGCTTTTGGTTCCAGATAGTATGTCTTTGTTCCATCCTGCGCTGTTTCTGTGCGAATATTTAAGATCTTTGCATCTTTTGATGTGATCGTTACTACATCATCTTTTTCCAGATTATTTAACTTGATCTGTTTCTTAAATGCTCCTACACTTACATTTGGATCATTTTTATCAAACTCTGGTGTTGTTGCACTTTTGGCTGTCACATTTACTGGAATTGTTGCAGATACTGTTGGTGTTGTTGTACTTTCAACTTTTAAATTCGTCGTTCCTACTTCTGCTGTATCCACTGCTTCCAGACTTATGGATCCATCTGACTGAACCTGGATTGATTTTAATTTTGCTGTTGTTCCTGCTGCTACTTCCTCAGAATACTTAACATATTTGCATCCTTTTAAGATTCCTTTTGGACGGATAGGATCATTTGTTTTGGCTCCTTTTTCTACTGTGATTGAATCTTTCTTGATCAATGCAATTCTGTCTGCTATGGAAACCTTTGTACCTTCCAGATTGATTTCCTTTAGATTCGTCATAGATTTTAATGCATCAATCTTACTTACATTTGTATTCTTGCTTAAATCTAATTTTTCACAACCAGTTGCATACTGAAGATATGCTACTTCTGCATCTGTCAGACCTTTATCAGAAAGATTGATCTCTGTCTTCGCTGCTAAGTCTGCTTTGGTAAGTGCACCTTCTTCCTTTCCACTAAATACCTGATACATCGTTTGTGAAGTAAATGGAATGATATTATCATCTTTGCTTAAATTAAATTCAAGCTGAGCACTTACTCCATCTAATGGCTTTTTATTCTTTTCAAATGTTGCTATTACAGTAACTTTTCCGCTGTCTTTTAATGCAATCGGCATATACTTCACAACTTCTGTTCCATCTGCTTGTTTAAAAGTCTTTTGTTCAATCTTTAATGCTGTTTGATCAGAAATATTGAAGTTGACTTTATCAAAGTCTTTTGCCTGAGTTCCCTGGAATTCATAATACTTGAAATTTCCTACTGTTACATTCTGGGATTCTGCCGCAAATGAAATTCCACTTGTAACTGTTGGTGTGGTTGTACCTTCCTGTGTCACCGCTGCCTGATTCCCCTGATCTGCTGTTGCCGCCATTACCGTAAATCCGTTGACCGGTATCATGGATATACTGAGCAGACATGCTAACAGTTTCTTTCTGCTCTTTCCATTTAAGTGGCTGAATACTTTCCATCCTTTTTGCATGAAATTCGTCCTCCTTTTCTTCATGTTTGAATCTGCATATTGCTTTGTTTATTATAACACTTTTTTGTGTAGAATGCATAAAAGAGTGATCAATCTGATCACTCTTTTAGCGCATTTTGAGATTATTTAATTTTAATCGTTACAGTTGCTTTCTTTCCACGTACTTTTTTCCGTGGAATCTTAGTCTTCTTCATAAGTGAAAGCTCCCTATTAACTTATTATCCCTATTTACAATTACTATACTTTTTTAATTATACTCCTGCATTAATCTTTATTCAATGTATTTGTTCACATTTTATACACATTTTTCATGCATACAACAACAATAAAAAGACTAGGACAATCAGTTTTGGAAGATGTATATCTATACAATCCAAAACTGACTGTCCTAGTCTTTTGTTCATTAGAGTTTTTATTTAATTATTTTTATATCTAATGCTGTGGCGCTCCATTAGGTTCCAATGTTCCTCCAACCTGTTTCTTCATTCTGAATCGGTAGAAAATAATCGTTGCTAATGTTGACACAACTAAGATTCCAACAAATACTGCAATATCCTGTCCGATCCGTCCATCCATGGATAGTGTGTGACGGAATGCGTGTACTGTATAGCTGAATGGCATATATTTGTGTAATACTGTGTAGAAGTGTGGTGCCATATCCAATGGATATGTTCCTCCGGCTGCACCTAACTGTACGACCATGAATACTAACATGACGTAACTTCCGACACGGTTTAATAACATCTCGCCAAAGCAGATCAATGACATAAATGCCATGGATGCTAAGACGGCCATTCCAAATGTTTTTCCTACGTAATGTGGTTCGAGTCCATTGATTCCCATTAAAACTGCAACCATGATCACTGCCTGCGCAATGGATACTGCTGCCATAACTGTGACTTTGCTTAACCACCACTGAAGTCCACTCTTGACTTCTTCGTTTTTCTCCATTAAAGGATACATTAATGTAAATGCCATACATGCTACGAATAATCCAACGGACATCATATATGGTGCCATTGCGTGACCATTGTTATCAACGTGTGAATATTCTACATTCTTAGCTTTTACTGGTGCGGCAAACATTTTGTTTGTCTTCTTGGTTGCCTTGATACTGTTAACCTGATCTGCTCCTTTTTGTAAGGAATCTTTTAATGTCTTGCTTCCACTCTGAAGTGTTCCGATTCCATTTCCAAGAGTTGTAAATCCTGCTGCTAACTGACTTGATCCACTTGCGATCTGTCCAGCTCCAGATGCTAACTGTCCGGCTCCACTGTTTAATGTATTGTTGTTAGCAACTAAGGCTGCTGTTCCTGATTTCAGTGTTTTTGTTCCTTTGTAAAGTTTTGCTGTTCCTGACTTAAATGTTGGAAGTTTTGAGCTTACCTGACCAATTCCACTATTCAGCTGAGTTGCTCCGCTATTTAATGCTTTGGAATTGTTTGTTAATGTTGTAAGTCCTGTGTTCAGACTTTCAACTCCTGCTGTGTAGTTGGCAATTCCAATCTTTAATCCGCTTGTGCTGTCGTTGATTCCAGATTCTAAGGTTGTCATTCCTGTCTGTACTTTTGTAGCACCTTCTGATAACTGAGTCAACGCCTGGATCATACCCATTGTATCCTGAGTTGTTCCCTGACGGTCTAATGTTGTTTTTACTTCATTTAAGCCTTCATACAGACCATTCATCATCGCTTTTTCGTATCCAGAAAGTGTCTGGGATGATTCTGCAAGTTGCTTAGATGATTTTGCTAAAGAACTAACATATGCTTTCACTGTTGCAAGTTGCTGTTCACTACTTGCGGACTGTGTTTTTGCTGTTGTTTTTGTATCTGCCGCTTTCTGTGCATTTGTATATGTTTCATCAACATTATTTTCAACATCAGATGCTGCGCTATCTACCTCGTCGATTTCAGCTAATAATGCTTTTTTATCTTCTTCGCTTAATTTATCAAGTACAGATGAATTCTTTAACTTGCTTACTTTGCTGTTTAAATCAGATACACTTGACTTTGCATTTGCTGCACTGCTTGCTGCCTTCTTAGCTGTTTCATTGTTTGCTGTCTGTGTTGATGTCTCTGATGCGGTTGATCCAGCAGAAAGCATTTGATTTAATTCATTTAATTTTGTATTAAATGCTTCTAATTGTGTATCGAAATTGCTTCGTTTGCTTATAATTCCATCTTTCTTCGCTTCATTTTCTTTTAACTGAGTTCCAAGTCCATTGGATGTTTCTTTTGTCTGACCCAACAGATTTTTAAGGCCTGCTGATAATGTTCCAGTTCCATCTTTTAAATCCTTACTTCCACTGGATAATTTCTCAACACCTGCATTTAATACTTTATTATTCTCTGCAAGCTGTTTGCTTCCAGCCTGTGCTGTGCTGACTCCGTTTGTATACTGGGAGATTCCTAATTTTAAGGATTTAGAACCATTGGATAACTGAGTTGCTCCTGTCTGCAGAGCTGCAACTCCATTTTTCAATGTCTTTGTTCCTGATTTTAAAGATTTTGCTCCACTATCAACTTTGGCTACACCTGCTGTGTATGTTTTTAGCCCTACAGAAAGTGATTTTGCTCCATTCTGAAATGTTAATGTGCTGGATGCTAACTTCTTTAAATTCTGTTCGATCGTATCATTTCCAGCTTTCAGCTTCTTCGCTCCGCTTTCGATCTTTTTAGATCCATCTGCTGCTTTCTGGAAACCGCTTCCGGCTGTCTTGATCTGATCAAATACGGTCTTTACATAAGTTTCTGTTACTTTTTCTCTGACTGACTTCTCAATCCTCGCTATGGCACTGTCATCCATCTTGGATGCTACATAGTTCGTACCTGGGTTTGTCTTGTATGTCAGTTTCATCTGTTTTGGATTCTTATCCATTAATGTTGTTGCATTCTTTGAGAAATTTTCTGGAATGGAAATGATCATATAATATTCTCCACTCTTCAATCCTTCCTCTGCTTTCTTGTCACTTACAAAATGAAAATCCAGTGATCCTGAATCTTTCAGATTCTTTGCCAGATCATCTCCTACTTGTAATGTTTTTCCCTCGTAATTTACCTTCTTATCGTGATTGACTACCGCTACTGGTAATTGATCTGCATCTCCGTATGGATCCCACATAGAACCAAGGAATACAGATGTATAAATTGCAGGAATCGTAATGATCGCGATCAAAATGATAATCATCCAGGGGTTCTTTGAAATTTTCTGCCATTCTCGTTTTAACATGATCACAGCTGCTCCTTCCTTGCATTTTTATTACTTATATAGAGGTCATACCTCTTTGAATCATTGGTTATTATATGCACTTCCTTGATAAAAGTCAATAATTTATTGAACATTGGTCATTTTTTATTTTTGTACATTTCGTTTCCTCTTTTATAGAAAAAAGCTTTCATTTACCTTTCTTTTTGGTAAATAAAAGCTTTTCTTAATTACGGAAATTTCTTCTTTTTACTTATGATAAATAATATGATCAAACTAAATAACGACACAACTGCGCCAATCTTAAGGCCTGGGGTTTCATATTTTAATGTAATATGATGATCTCCTTTGTTTAAATAGATTCCTTCAAACATTCCGTTGACCTGCTCACTCTTCACTTGCTTTCCATTGTCATATGCTTTCCAACCTTTGTGATATGTTATTGGTATACAAAGTATCTCATTTTGAGATGCCTTGATATCTCCTGAAAAAAGATTTCCTCCATCATATGAAATATTGGTCAGATGATCTGCTTTTTTTCTCTTTTGAATCTGTTTTATCTCTGTCTGTTGATCCACTGTAAGAATCGAAATCCGATCAATATAATAATCACTTTTCAACTTAAATTTTAATGTCAATGTATCTTCCCGATCTTTCACTGCATCTCTGCTCATCTTGACCAAATAATTTCTTTTCCCAATATCGTAACTGGAATTCTTCTCTGCATTAAATAAATGAACCTGTTTACCTCCATAAAGAAGCTGGAAGTTACTTTTGTTCATCCCAACTCCTAATACATGTCTACTGCTTTTTCCATCCAATGCTTCTGTACTGACTCCTTGCAGATAAATATAAGAATTCGCCTTGATATATTGTTTTGGAATCTTAATCTGAATGATTCTTTCCTTTTCTTTTTTATTATGAATGCGATAATTCTCTCCAACAACATGACTTGTTACGTTCTCTGGGATTGTCATCTTCTTTAGTTTATCCGCACTCTTGCTGTCATCTTCCAGAATCGCACTTTGAAGCAATGCTTGTTCTTTCTGTGCTGGGTTCAGAGTTTTATATGTTTGTGATGACAAATATCCATCATAAGTATATCCAAATGGAAATACATTTTTATTTTCATACAACTGCATCCCATCTTTTGATCTTAACAACCGATAATCTGATAATAATTTAGCTCCTGTTTCTTTGGTGCAGATTACATAACGAACTCCATATAAATCCATCAGACCTTGTCTCATATCAAGTTTGCGGAATTTGAACTTATACTGATAAGATTTTAATCCGAATTCCTGCATAGTCTCTGAGACATTCTTATCTGTCACACTATAATAATTCGTAATTCCCGGAATATGCGCATTTAAACTCCAGTTCGTTACCTTGTTATCCAGAGATTCTGCACGATACACACCATTTTGTATCTTATATTTATCTGGCTGTATCAACCGCATTTCTTTTCCACACAACATCTCATATGCCTGCCCGGATTTTACATAATTTGAGATTGTTTCTCCATATTTTGGAGAATACTGTACATATGAAGAAGTTCCTGCTGTTAAGATCAATACTGCATACAAAATGAAATGTTTATATTTCTCCTGTCCAAACATTTTACACTCATTGAGTACAAACAATGCAAGTACTGTAGCTGCAAGTATTGCTAATTCATATTTGCCTTTTACCATATTATCGCCTAAGGAAAGTGCGAATACTATGTAAAAAACGGCTCCTGCAAGAATTCCTGTTTTCTGGATCCTCGTCAGTACAAATAGATCTGGATAGATTTCTGTGACTGTCATTCCAACAATCAATGCCAGTATAAATGTCCATCGATTCATCGGATAAGAAAATCCATGCAAAATATAGGCGAACACTGGTGATAACAGACTGACAATACCAAGTACCACTGCTACCTTGTATGAAAACCGCTTTTTATCCCTTTTCAGGAACAGTGCAATAATTGCACAATATCCTAAAGCTGCATAGTTTAGATTTGTTCCTTTATAAATCTTCTGGAAACCTGCAAACTGCAAGAATATTTGTTTGTAATATGATTTCTTATATAAGAAAATACTAAAATAATTTACATCCGAAGTAGTTCGCGCATTTCCTGAAAATGCGATTAATACAGGCAACAAGATTACTGCGGAAAAACCAATTCCAAGCAGATACCACCCGCTAAATCTTCCAAGAGTTCTGAAAAATCCTGCTTCTTTATATTCTGGAAATCTGATCAGTGCGTATACCACTGCCGCAACTGTCAGCATATAGAAAAAATAGAAATTACTAATCGCTGCGACCGTTACCATAAGTATAAATAAATATGGTTTTTCTTTTCTGTAAATCTTCTCGACTCCCATCAATAATAATGGAAGATAGATCATTGGATTTAGAAAAAACGGATGACGTATCGCAAATGAAAAAAATGTTCCGCTAAAAATATACACAATACTTCCTGCTAAGATTCCATTTCCATCTTTTTTCAGATAATGTCCAAATGCGATAAATGCTACTCCCGCCAGATACAGACGAAATACAAGCATAAAGTTATACAATAATTCTATATTTGACTTATTGGAAAATACATAAATCAGATTGAGTGGATCACCAATCGCATAATAATTTAATGTTCCTAGAATATCTGCTCCAAATCCAATGCTCATATCCCACATTGGAAATCTGAAATGTCCGTGGATGATATTAGAAAAGAAATTGCGGATATATTCTCCCCAGTACATCAGCGCGTTGATGTGTTGGGATAATCCATCCTGTCCCTTTGCTCCCCATATGAATGTCACTCCATTTTTGTAGAATGGATAAAATACAATCAGACTTATAATTGCAAATAAGATCGTATATCTTGCCATAAGCTGTTTCTTTGTAGTTAATTTCATTTAAACGATTCCTCTTTCATTATTATTAATGACTTTCCTTTTCAATATAAATCGGTCGATGTTTTGTTTCCAGATATGTCTTAGACAGATACATACCAACAACTCCCATTCCTAACAATTGAATACCACTTAAAAAACTGATAATACATACTAATGACGGCCATCCAGCAACGGGGTCTCCAAATACTGCAGCTCTCACGATTACAAATATCAGAAATAAAAATGCAATAATGCATACAAACACACCCATCAATGATACTGCCATCAATGGTGCTGTTGAAAATGCCATAATTCCTTCACAAGCATAACGAAACAACTTCCAAAAAGACCACTTCGTCTCCCCCGCGACACGTTCTACATTCTTATATTCCAGCCATTTTGTCTCAAATCCTACCCATCCAAAGATTCCTTTTGTAAAACGGTTATATTCTGGCATTGTCAAAATAGCATCTACCATCTTTCGTTTCATCATACGAAAATCCCTTGCTCCATCTACTATATTTGAATCTGAAATCTTATTGATGAGTTTATAAAATTGCCTTGCAAAAAAAGAACGAATAACAGGTTCTCCTTCTCTTGTCACTCTTCTTGTTGCCACACTATCATAGTTTTCTTCTTCAATACATCGAATCATCTTTGGAATTAAATATGGTGGATCTTGAAGATCTACATCCATGGTAATAACATAATCACCTTTTGCACGTTCTAACCCTGCATATAAAGCAGCTTCTTTTCCAAAATTTCTGGAAAATGAAATATAATGTACTTTAGGATCCTGCTCACTCAATTTTCTCATAATCTCTAATGTACCATCTTTACTTCCATCATCCACAAAAATAATTTCAAATTCAATGTTTTCTTCTTGCTTCATAACTTTCTGCATTTCATCGTAATAGATTGGTATAACTTTTTCTTCATTAAAACATGGAACAATACAACTACATAGTTTGTTCATCTCCACTTATATACCCCCCATTTATTTTTTACTCTTATAGCTTAATTGTTTATCAGTATATCATTATTTTTATCTTTTGTCTTTATTTATTTTTCTTCTGTTCATTTCATCCTCATTCTGTTATGATAAAAGTGCTTTTTTTATTTGAATTTTAATGGAAACGAGGAATTTTATTACATATGATACAAGATATTTATCCACATAAACTAAACAATCAATATCATCCAGATCAAAAACCAGATGCTGACAGCATTATTTTATATTTTACACAGGAAGGTCTTCTTCATCGTTTATTAAAGAAAGAAGACTTAGAAGAAATGGGGCAGGAAGATCTATTTTCTCTGGATGAAATGATCTATACCGGTGATGGTAAGAAACTTGCAAGACCAACTCTTTTAAATGAGGAACATCTATTTTTATCATTCCCTAGATTGAGTGATTTTGTGAATGATACTCATGTTACAGAAGAAACTCTTACATATCTTTTCTCTGTGGATGATGACAACTACTTCTTATTAAATGAAGCTCCGGAAGAAATTCCTGAAGATTATGAATTCAATACCGTACGTGAGCTTCGCAATTTACAGATTGGTCCAAAATACCGCACGTTTGCGGCGATCACTGGTTTACATCTTTATAACTGGTACCGCACAAACCGTTTCTGTGGATGCTGTGGACACAAGACCGTTCATTCTTCCACAGAACGTGCTTTAAAATGCCCATCTTGCGGTCATCTGATCTATCCAAGAATCGTGCCTGCTGTGATCGTTGGTGTTAAAAATGGTGATAAGATCCTGCTTACAAAATACCGTAAAGGATTCACTCCATTTGCATTGATTGCTGGATTTACAGAGATTGGTGAGACTTTGGAAGAGACTGTTGCACGAGAGGTCATGGAAGAAGCTGGTATTCGTGTGAAGAATATTCAATATTATAAATCTCAGCCTTGGGGTGTTGTGGATGATCTGCTGGCTGGTTTTTATTGTGAAGTGAATGGAGATACAGAGATTCATATGGATGCTTCAGAATTGAAACTTGCTGAGTGGAAATCTCGTGATGAAATTGAATTGCAACCAAATGATTTTAGTTTGACGAATGAGATGATGCGGGCGTTTAAAGAAGGAAAGTTCTGATTTGTAGTTTGAAGACAGAAATTATTGGTGGAATATTATAAAAAGAGATCATGTGTCTGCAACCAATGTCATTAAGTTAAGATGCTATAATAGGAATCGCTATATCAGAAATGATATGGGGTTCCTTTTTTGCACCTTTTTACAAAAAATGCTTGACACAGATTCAAAAATGTGAGGCCGCTTTCGCTATTGAATGAAAATAAGATTTCGAAAGCGGCCCTTGTAATTAAGTAAGAAATTAATTGCAAGGAGGTAACAAATGAATTCACAACAAATTAAAGAAATTTTATTATCTGAAATTCACGAGGTGTCTATCAACTATGAAAAATACTGCAATAATCCCAAACGTGATTTTTCTAGAAAACGCAAACTACCATTTGAACTAATGCTGAAAAACATCATAGGAATGGGAAGCAAAAGTATTACAAATGAATTGATTGACATCTTTCAGGCTTTCGGTGAAATGCCGTCTGCATCGGCATTTGTACAGCAGCGCACAAAAATCAAACCAGCGGCACTAAAAGCCGTGTTTGATGGATTCATGAGCAGGATACTGGCATCGGCGGACAAAATGAGAATTCTGGCAGTTGATGGATCTGATACTCAGATTGAAACAAATCCCAAAGACAAGATGTCACACATTCCCACTTCCATAGACAAAAAATCCTTTAATCTTTTACATTTAAATGCATTGTACGATTTGGAAGAACATGTTTACACTGACGCAATAATTCAGGCTGCAAAAAGCCAAAACGAACATGGAGCTTTAAATGAAATGGTTGACAGGTCTGAAATCCCGAAGGCTCTTGTGATTGCTGACAGAGGATATGAATCTTACAATGACATGGCTCATATACAGGAAAAAGGATGGTTTTTTCTCATTCGCATAAAAGATGGACGTAATGGCATAAAAATGGGACTTAAGCTTCCGAGGAAAAATGAATTTAATCTTGACGTGTCATTGAAGCTTACCAGAAAACAGACAAATGATGTAAAGAAATTGCTTAAGGATAAAAATCATTATCGTTATATTGCAAGTTCAGCGACATTTGATTTTCTGCCTTCACACTCCAGAAAATCTGAGCATCCAAGGTTTTATGAGATAAATTTCAGAATTGTAAGGTTTGAAATAACACCGGGAAATTATGAAACGGTACTCACAAATCTGGATGTGAATAAATATCCTCCGAAAGAATTGAAACGACTGTATGCGCTGCGTTGGGGAATAGAAACATCTTTCAGAGACTTGAAATATACGGTTGGAATGTTGAATTTTCATTCAAAAAAGGCGATGTGCATTCATCAGGAAATCTATGCACATTTAATCATATATAACTTTTCTGAAATGATTACCTCACACGTAGCCATTAGCAAAAAGAAAAGACTATATACATACAAAGCAAACTTTTCCGTGGCAGTTCATGTGTGCAGATTATTCTTTTATGAAAAAGCGACATCACCCGGATTGGAAGCCATAATTTCAAAGAATCTGATTCCCATCAGACCGGACAGACATTATACACGGAAACGGTCAGAAAAGGGATTTTGTGGCTTCTTATATAGAGTAGCATAATAATTGGAAATTGAAAACCAATTTTAGACAGACTTAGATCTGTCTTATTGTGATGCCTAAAATTAAAAGGAAAGCGATTGAAGAAAATAATTTCTCAATCGCTCTTGCGGTTTCATTGTTGGAACAATGTTAACTTAATGACATTGGTGTCTGCAACCCACTTGCGTTCGGACTCCCACGTAGCTGTACTAAGCTCCTGAATGGTCTAACGACCATCCACTCGCTAAGTGCAGACGTGTCCGTACGGTTGCTGACACATGATCTCTTTTTATAATATTCAAATAATTTACGTCATTCAAACCACCACACAGTGTGTATGTTATACGGTACTGGTTAATAATTTTTGTATTTATTAACCAAAGGTAAAAGAATGTCTCTTTTTCATTTAATAAAAATATTTATTTTGCTGTAGCAGTTTCTTTATGCCCACTCTTTATCTTATCATACTGTGCAAACATACCTGCAAGTAATGTTCCAGAGATTGAATGCCATACACAAGATACTGCACAGATAATTGCTGATTCTGGTGTTGATGCGAACTGGGCTGTTGTTGTTGCAAGGTTTGTTGCTAATCCAGCATTCTGCATTCCAACTTCGATAGAAATTGTTCGTTTCTTTGCTGTGTTCATTCCAGTAAGTTTTCCCGCACAATATCCAAGGAAATATCCGAAACTGTTGTGTAAAAGTACTGCAACAAAGATCACGATTCCAGACTGGAAGAATTTTGATCCCTGTGATGAGATAACTCCACCAACAACACATGCAAGTCCAAGAACTGCCACACCAGGCATGACTTTCTGAACTTCTTTGAATGCTTCATTTTTTCCTAATGCGTAGTTTAATGCAAACCCGATCGCTACTGGTACGATAACCGTTTCTATGATAGATACAAACATTGGTAATCCATGAATTGTGATCTTGGCTCCGCTCGCCAAAAAGGATACCATCAGTGGTGTCATCACTGGAGAGAGGATTGTAGATACAGTTGTCATTCCAACAGAAAATGCAACATCTCCACCGCAAAGATAGGACATAATGTTTGATGATACTCCTCCAGGACAGCATCCTACAAGAATCAGTCCAAGAGCGATTCCATCTGGCAGATTCAGTAATTTTGTAATTGCAAATGCCAGGAATGGCATGATCAGATACTGAGCGATCGCACCAATACAGATATCAAATGGTCTTTGTGCAAGAATTTTGAAATCTTCTGTTGTCAGTGTCAATCCCATACTGAACATGATGACACCAATAATGATAGACTGACTCGTGAATTTATTTGCTACTGGATCCGTGAATAATTGAAAATTCACCCACCCCATCAACGATGGCAGGAAAAATGTAATGACTGCGATCGCGATGACAACGATAGATGTGTAGTCTGATAAAAATTTGCTTAGTTTTTGTAGTTGTTTCATATTATGTTACCTCCTGATATTCCTCACCGCCCTTCGCAATAAAGCAAGAAAGAATCCTGCTCAGAGGACTTTTTATTTCATCGAAATTTTCTATGCAATAAAAAAGCCCCTTCTCAGAAAAATCCTGAAAAGGGACGAACTAATCCGCGTTACCACCCAATTTCTGCAATAAAATTACAGCTCTTAACGTACTATCATACGCTTTCCTTATAACGGAGGATTCCGGCGAGACTTACTGGTTCAAAATATTAATGTCAAGTAATGTTCAGTCCGCATCTTAGAGATGATATCTGTTCATGAAAATGTATCTGCTCACACCAACCGCAGACTCTCTGAAACACTTGATTCAAAAACAGCGTTGTTCTCTTCAACGAATTTCGGTGAAGTTTATTTATTTAAAATATATTATAGTCCTTTGAGATAATTTGTCAAGTTTTAGTTTGAAGACGGAAATTATTGGTGGAATATTATAAAAAGAGCTCATGTGTCTGCAACCCACTCGCGTTCGGACTCCCACGTAGCTGTACTAAGTTCCTGAATGGTCTAACGACCATCCACTCACTAAGTGCAGACGTGTCCGTACGGTTGCCGACACATGAGCTCTTTTTATAATATTCAAATAATTTACGTGATTCAAACCAATATACAGTGTGTATGTTGTACGATACTAGTTAATAATTTTTGTATTTATTAACAGAAGGTAAAAGACCTTCTACAACACCGATTTATTGAGATGTTTCGGAGTATAATAAACATCTGTCTGCAACTACATAAATTGAAAACCAATAACGTCTAACATACACACCCTTCCGTTTGAAAATTCTTAATTTTATACGAGAATGTCTTCAGGTATTCATAAAAACATAAAAAAAGATAGAGGTACGAAATGATAGGATTCCATAGGATTTTTTGCAAAATCGCAGCCAACACGGGCACTGTTTGAACGCAGTGAGTTGTGCAGGAGTGTTGGCGGATCGGCGTTTTGCAAAAAATCCGTCAATGGAATTCGTTTTTCGTACCTCTATCTTTTTTTATGTTTTTATGAATACTCGATACATTTCCGTTATGCAAATTAAAATTTATCCACAAATTTGAACAAATTTCTTTATTCTATCTACAGAAACACTTCGATACCGATCTCCATCTTCATCGGATACCTGGAATGATACTCTCTCTCCCATTCCAGTCGCATCGACTCCCCAGCCTCTGCATGTGCTGTGTAATTGTTTGATTCCTGTTTTGTCTATGATCTTCTGGGCGTTGTTTTCGTTGACTCCACATCCTGCGATGATCTCAATCTGGTTCCCATATTTTTTCTGAAGATCTGCTAACAGATGAATTCCTTCTTCTGCGGTTGCTTCCTGTCCACTTGTCAGTAATCGATCAAATCCTAGATCGATCAGTGTTTCGATTGCCTCATATGGATCTCTTGTGCAGTCAAATGCTCTATGGAATGTTGCTTTGCGTCCTTCATTTTTTACATTTTCCAAGAATTCCTGACAACGGTTCTTATCGATTGTTCGGTCTTCATTTAAGAAACCGAAAGATACTCCATCTGTCCCATATGCTAATAATAGCTTAAGATTCTCAAGCATCTGTTCATACTGGTAATTTGTATAGCAGAATCCCCCTGCTCTGGCTCTTACCATAGATACGATCTCAATATCGCTGTATTGTTTGATCATGATCAAGCTTCCTAAAGATGGTGTTAATCCACCTAAACTTAATGCACTGTTTAATTCTACTCTTTTGACTCCGCATTCGCTTGCCATCATGGCATCTTCGAAGCTTCCACAACATACTTCTATCATTGTTTTCCTTCCTTTACTTACAAATATTTTATGATTCCGGCATGTATTTTTTGCCTGTTTCTGTCTGGGCAAGACCTGCCTGACTGGTTTCCTTTAAAGAACATGGCAAGAGGTCTCCGACTTCTGCCATTGCATCGATCACTTCATCCAATGGAACCTTGCTTTCAATGCCTGCCATTGCCATATCTGAGGCTGTGATCGCATTGACAGATCCAATGACATTTCTCTTGATACATGGTACTTCTACCAAACCACCTAATGGATCACATACCAATCCCAATAATGATTTCAAGGCAAATGCTCCTGCATCAAAGATCTGCTTTGTGCTGCCGCCACGAATGTACGTAATAGCTGTTGCTGCCATACAGGAGGCCGAACCGATCTCAGCCTGACATCCTCCTTGTGCCCCTGCGATACAGGCACGTTCTGCGATAACTTGTCCGACTCCGGCCGCAATATACATTCCTTCTAGCATCTTTGCTTCTGGTACTTTATGAAATTGTTCATATGTGATCAATACTGCTGGAAGCACCCCACATGCTCCGGCTGTCGGTGCTGCTACGATACGTTTCATACAGGCATTTGATTCGCCCATTTTTAAAGCATTTGCCATGACGGTCCCGACAAATTCACCGGTCAGATTCTGCATTTTTCTAACCTCTTCCATCATCTTTTCACCGTCGCCGCCAGAAAGACCGCTTTGTGACTTTAAGTCTTTATCGTAACTTTCATTGGCATCTTTCATTGCAAGATACATACTGCTCATTTTCCCGATAGACTCTAAACGGTCTACCTGTCGTTCTGTCATATCATCATGTAAAATTGTTTCCCATAATTGACATTCCTGTTCTTTTGCTCTTGTTTCTATCTCTTCTACGGATGCAAATCCCATACTCTAGTCCTCCTTCATCTTAGCAAGATATGTAACTTTCTGGATTCCTTCCAGACGTTCCAAAAAGTTCAGACCTTCTTCTGGTATTTCTTTGTCACATTCAATGACCATGACTGCACTTCCACCTCTGTGATCACGGTATAATTGCATCGTTGCGATATTAACCGATTTATGAGCAAGCATTGATGTTACTTCTGCTACATGTCCTGGCTGATCGTCATTGTGTACGACTAATGTTGTATACTCCCCGCTAAAGTTTGCTTCTAGTCCATCGATTGTGCAGATCTTAATTCGTCCACCGCCTAAGGAACAGGCTACAATCTCAAGATTCCTTCCTGATTCTCCGACAAGTAATAATTTTACACTGTTTGGATGTGCATTTTTTAATTGAATCTTTCCAATCTCAAATTTCACTCCTGATTCTTTTGCAATGTCAAAACTGTCTGGAATCCGAATGTCATCGGCTGCCATGCCAAGTAATCCTGCCACTAATGCTTTGTCTGTACCATGTCCTTTTCCTGTTGCAAGAAATGATCCATGTAATAGTATTTTAGCTTCTTTTACCGATTCTCCGAGCAGGTGCCTTGATACCTGTCCGATCCTTACAGCACCTGCTGTATGAGAGCTCGACGGTCCGACCATCACTGGTCCTACGATGTCAAATAAATTCATGTGATTTCTCCTGTCTATAAATGCCTTTCGTCTTTTGAAATACTGTTTTGCCGTGTATCATTTTGTTTCTTGTATATAATTTACTCGTAATATATGAAAAAGGCAAGTATAGAATTTCCTATACTTGCCCTGCTTTGGAACATCTCATATTAATCTGTTAATTTTTCTTAGAAATTAAATCCTTTGATCGTTGCAAAATAATCTTCTGGTGTTTCTGCACGACGGATCATTTCTGTTGTTCCATCCTCTTTTAATAAGATTTCTGCAGATTTTAATTTACCATTATAGTTATATCCCATTGCAAATCCGTGTGCTCCTGTATCATGAATCACTAACAGATCTCCCATGTCGATCTTTGGTAATTTACGGTCGATCGCAAATTTATCGTTATTTTCACAAAGAGATCCTGTGATATCATATACATGATCTGCTGGTTCGTTTTCTTTACCCATAACTGTGATATGATGGTACGCCCCATACATTGCAGGTCTCATTAAGTTGACTGCACATGCATCAACACCAATGTATTCTTTATGTGTATGTTTTTCATGGATTGCTTTTGTTACTAAATGTCCGTTTGGTGCAAGCATGTAACGTCCAAGTTCGGTAAAGATCTTCACATCTCCCATTCCGGCTGGTACTAATACTTCGTCATATACTTTGTGTACACCTTCACCAATGACAGCGATGTCATTACCTTCCTGATCTGGAAGGTAAGGGATTCCGACTCCACCAGATAAGTTGATAAATCCGATATGAACTCCAACTTCTTCTTTTAATTTAACTGCTAATTCAAATAACTGTTTTGCAAGTGTTGGATAGTATTCATTTGTAACCGTGTTACTTGCAAGGAAAGAATGGATTCCGAATTCTTTGACGCCAAGCTCTTTTAACTGTTTGAAAGCTTCAAAGATCTGTTCTGTTGTCATTCCGTATTTTGCATCTCCTGGATTATCCATAATATCTGTTCCTAATGCGAAAACTCCACCTGGATTATAACGGCAGGAAATCTTTTCTGGGATTCCGGCACATTCTTTTAAGAATTCGATATGTGTAATGTCATCTAAGTTGATCGTTGCACCTAACTGTTTTGCCAGAATAAATTCTTCTGCTGGTGTATCGTTAGAAGAGAACATGATCTCGCTTCCATCGAATCCACAACGATCTGACATCATAAGTTCTGTTAAAGATGAGCAGTCTGTTCCGCATCCTTCTTCTTTTAAAATCTTTAAGATTGTTGGATTTGGTGTCGCTTTTACAGCAAAATATTCTTTAAATCCTTTATTCCATGAAAATGCTTTGTATAATCCTCTTGCTGTTTCACGGATTCCTTTTTCATCATATAAATGAAATGGTGTTGGATATTTTTTTACGATCTCATCTAACTGTTCTTTTGTTACAAATGGTACTTTTGCCATGGTGTTCGGTTCCTTTCTTCTATACTTTTTGTATATTTATTTCATTTTTAATAGTTGTATTTCATTGGCCAGTGCATCTTTAAATACTTCCACCAGATTATTGTTACTGGAATACAGGCTGGTTGCTTCGTAACGATTTGTGATCGCGCCTGTTAAAACGTCTTTAGAATCCGTGATCAATCGGATCTGTTCTTTCTTACATTCTGTCAGATAAACAGTTGCTCCTTGTAAATCAAATGGTTCATTCGTTATGATCACAACTTTCTTTCCTTCACTTACCATCTTCTCTAAGTGTTCCCGAAACATCTCCAGTCGTTCATTGTATACAGAGATATACGCACGCTCTTCTGCACAAAGCAGCATATCAATGATCTTATCGCAAATATGTTCTTCGCCTTTGATCGTCAGATACCCGCCTTCGTTCTTGCGTTTGTCCGGAAGTTCCGCGATCAGCTCTGTCTTCTTCTGTTCCAGATGCCGGATCTTATTACTGCAGAATTCTTCGATCGCTACTGGTGTGTAACGAACTGTATCTTCCTCTTGTATATAGGCTGCGCCTTTGTCTACCAAGCCTGCCAGTGCATTGTAAGCGTTCGATCTTGAGATCCCGCTTTGTTTGGCTGCCTCGTATCCGTTAAGGCTTCCTTCCAGTGTCAGTAAAATGTAAAGACTGGCTTCGTGTCTTGTAAGTCCGAATTCCATCAGACGCTCTACATTATCCATCACTTTCACCTCGTGTTCCTATCTAGGACTACTATAGTCGAATTAAAAAAGAATGTCAAGGTTTCCTTGACATTATGAGAATTTTTCTTGAGTTTATTATGAATCCTTATATTTTTATATTGACATTTTTCATTATAATTGTTAATATATTCCATGTAAATATTTTACAGTATGTTAGAGTTTCTTCTTTCGTCTGTTTGCCAATCAAATATTTATCATATCATGAGTTTATGTATCAATTAATTTATTTTCTTATCTAATAGTGCTTGCCACTCTCTGTATTTTCTAATACAATGAAAGGAGAAACTTATGAGTAAAAATAAAAAATCGCTGCAAGATTTAACTTTACTTGACCGCTTTTTATTTGCTGAAGTTATGGAGGATCCTAAGACATTTGAGAATATATTATCTATTATTCTTGGAGAAGATATCTCCATCAAAGGCCGTCCACAATCTGAACATGAAAATCGAACTTCGCCTCTAAAACGGCAAGTGCGACTTGACGTATGGGCAGAGGATGAAACCGATGCTGTTTATAATGTAGAAGCTCAAAAAGAAAATACGAAAAATCTTCCTCATAGAAGTCGTTTTTATCAGGCTCTGATTGACTCCAAATTATTAGATCCTGGAGAAGTAGATTTTTCGAATATGAAAGACTGTTATTCTATTATCATTGCACCTTTCGATCTGTTTGGAAGAGGATTATATCAATATACTTTTCAAATGACTTGTGCTGAAACTGGTCAGCCATTAGAAGATGGTGCTACGCGAATTTTTCTAAATACACATGGTAAAAATTCAGAAGATATTAGTCCTGAATTAAAGGAGCTTCTTTACTATATGGAACATACTACTGAAGAAATATCTTGCTCTACTTCACGCCTTCAGGAAATTAAGAATCACGTCAATATTGTGAAATCCAGCGAAGAGATTGGAGTGAAATATATGCAGGAATGGGAAGAAAAGATTCTTGAGAAGCGAAAAGCACGTGCTGAAGGGCTAGCCGAAGGACGTGCTGAGGGGCGTGCTGAAGGAGAAACCTTCCGATTAATTCAACTAATAAAAAAGAAAATCCAGAAATCAAAATCTTTCATTCAAATTGCTGACGAACTGGAAGAAGAACCTGACAACATTCAATCACTTTACGAATGCATTTCGCAGAATATTAATCTAACAACTGAAGAAATCTACAAAATCTACATCTCACCTGATAAAACTGAAGATTAATAAAGAACTCCACAGCATACGCTGTGGAGTTCTTACTTTATCGATATTTACATCATCAATATTCAATTTCGTCAAAAAATGGCAAATCTTATTCGTCAGCTTTTCCTTCAGATCCGAATAATTTAATCTTTGTAATTACCATATCTTTAATAGCTTCAGCACCTGGTGCTAATAATTTACGAGGGTCGAAACCTTTTCCTTCAAGGTCTTTTCCATCTTCGATATATTTACGTGTAGCTTCAGCAAATGCAATCTGGCATTCTGTGTTAACGTTGATCTTAGCTACTCCAAGAGAGATTGCTTTTTTGATCATATCATCAGGGATTCCTGTACCACCATGTAATACTAATGGCATATCTCCTGTTAACTGCTGAATTGCATCTAATGTTTCGAAGCTTAATCCTTCCCAGTTTTCTGGGTATTTTCCGTGGATGTTTCCGATTCCTGCTGCAAGCATTGTTACTCCAAGATCTGCAACTGATTTGCATTCTTTAGGATCTGCGCATTCACCTCTACCGATAACTCCATCTTCTTCTCCACCGATAGATCCAACTTCAGCTTCGATAGACATTCCTTTTCCTTTTGCAACTTTTACAAGTTCTTTTGTTTTTTCAATGTTTTCTTCGATTGGATAGTGAGATCCATCAAACATGATAGAAGAGAATCCAGCTTCGATACATTTGTAGCATCCTTCATAAGAACCGTGGTCTAAGTGAAGAGCTACTGGTACAGAAATGTTTAATTCTTCTAACATTCCGTTAACCATTCCTACAACAGTTTTGTATCCTGTCATATATTTTCCTGCTCCTTCAGAAACACCAAGGATCACTGGAGATCTTGTCTCTTCTGCTGCTAATAAAATAGATTTTGTCCATTCTAAGTTGTTGATGTTGAACTGTCCAACTGCGTAATGTCCGGCTTTTGCCTTGTTTAACATTTCTTTTGCTGATACTAACATAGTTTGTCCTCCATATAATTCGTTAACTTTTTCACATCTAGTTTATTATACTCTATTTATACGTGGGTTGCAAGCTTTCACTTGTTACTAATATCTTCTGTTTTCCTGCAAAAATTTGGTCATTATTTTACTTGCAAATAATCGTTATCCTGTTCCACTTGTAACAGCAGATTCAAATGTTTCCGGCAGGAATTTTTTAAAACTCTTGTCACATTTTTACTGTCACTGTTTTGATACCATGTCACAGCTTCTTCTCTTGTGAGACCTCCTTTTTCCTTTCTTGAGATCAGACGTTCTTTCAACATCTCTTCCTCGGCCAGGATCAAGATTTTATAGTCTGCGTATTGCTGCATAGATTTCCATGGTTCTTGTTTTAATAGTAACCAGTTCCCTTCGATCAAAATGATATCTTTGGTAACTTTAATCTGATCTTCCACAACGTCGTGAAGATTTCTATCATAAATCGGCCATAAAATATCTTCTATTTTTATCTTCTCAAGTTTCTGTCTTAATTTTTCTGTGTCATATGTTTCCGGACATCCTTTTACCTGCTTCATTGGAACTTTTTCTCCAAGCACGATCGCATCATGAGAATTAATGTAATCAGAGTGATAATGAAATCCATCTAATCCTAATGCTTGAATGTCTGTAAACTCTTGATCTTGTTTTGATAAATATTCAAAAAACTCACATAATGTTGTCTTTCCAACAGCCGGCGGTGCTGCCATAAATACAATGATCCGTTCCTTTTTTTCTTTTTGTAACTGCTGTAATTGTTTTAATAAAGGAAGAAAAACTTTCTGGATCGTATCTTCGTTATAGACCGCTGTCATTTCAAATCCATTGACTTTAAATAAATATTCTTTCCATTCTTTCATATGGCACCTCTTTCTTTATGTTTATTATACGATGTGTTCTTATACAAGTACAAGCAATAGACCTTTTACTTTGGCAGCATTAAAAAGTGCCATCTTTTTCTGTTACAAAAAAGATGGCACTTTTGATCTGTGACAAATATTTAATTAAATTTTGTGTAATGAATGAGGTCTCCCAAATAATCATATCCAAACTGGTAAACCAGTATATTTCTGATCACCGCATATCCAAAGAAAATACACACTCCCAAAATCAACATCCACAATCTCGGCTTCATGCTCTTCATCTCTCTGGCTGTCAGTTTCTTTACCATCCATCCTGCAATACACCATAGAAACATAACCCCGGTATATACAACGGTTGGATTACATAAAAATGCTCTCTCAATATCCAAATGCAGCAGTGCAATCACACTTCTTGTCCCGCCGCATGCCGGACAATAGAAATGCGTTACTTCCTTAAAGAAGCATGGCATACTTCTTATGATCTTATATAGAGTCATCATTTTCATCGATATATGTATCATAATGTGTATTAAACTCTTTCATTTCATTCTGAAAATCCGAACTAAGCAAAATATTCACAACAAAAACTGTGATCAAGATCACAGAACCAATGATGCCTATAATCCCACAGATCAATCCTGCTTTCGCCTTATTTCCTCTTGTTCCTCTGACTTTTGGTGTCACCGCAAAACAAATGACCGCTGCAATCCCAATGATAATTGCGATTGGCGTGCAGCAACAACTGACCATGCATACAACTGCTATGATTCCAAGGATCATTGTTGCGATCGCAATTCCACTTGTCTGCTCCTGCTGTGGTTGTTCTATGTGATCATCTTCGTAACGATATCGTCTGTATGAATCATCATCTTGTGTATGATATTCTTGTGTTGAATCTTCATCTTTGATCTCGTATCCAGTATACGGATCGTATCTCTTATCTTCCATATTTTTTTCCTCTACTTTCTAATGTAGCGAATCATTCCAGGCCCTAATTTGTCCGTTGGACGAGAAATAAATTCATGTTTGTGATAAAATGGTTCTCTTCCGATCGCACACATCAGATCCAGCATGATCTCGGTTCCTTCTTCACAAAGATTCTCTACATACTCGATCAGATCTTCTATGATTGCACTTCCGATTCCATAATGCTGATAATCTGGATGAATCATTAAATCCTGAATGTAACAAATGACCGCCCCGTCACCTACAAGTCGTCCCATTCCAACGATCTTGGCATCAATGTATGCGCAGACGATATACAAACTGTTATCTAAGGCTTTCTTCGCCTGTGTTCTTGATAATGGTTTAAAGTTGACCGCTTTTCTTAATTCCAGATACGTATCAACTCCTACATTATTTGATACTAGTGTTACTAATTTCATTCTTTCCTTGTCTTCTTTCTTCTATATAATATGTTTCTCTTCCTAATGTCAAAATTATTTCTCTGATTGGCTATCATCTTATCACGAATTTTATCACATTACAAGAAATGAATCTTTCTTATTATATTTTATAATTTTATACACAATAAAACAGGTGATTTTTATTTTTTTCCACAAAAATCACCTGTTTCTTCTATATAATAGTAGATATTTTAAGAACTAATCCTGTAATGCATCTACATCACGTTCTCCGGTACGGATCTTAACTACATTCCTTACTTCGTAACTGAATATCTTCCCGTCACCAACTTCTCCTGTAAATGCAGATTTCTGAATAGCTTCGATCGTTTTTCTTTCCCATTCTTCAGAAGATACGACGATCTCAAATTTAATCTTTGGACGCATCATCATATCAACTTTTGTTCCACGGATAACTTCTGTAAAACCTTTCTGTGCTCCGCATCCCATAACCTGTGATACTGTGATTCCATTAACTCCGATTTTATTTAAAGCTTCTTTGACATCTTCGAATTTCTCTTCTCGAACGATTGCATTAATTTTGATCAACATATATTTTCACCTCTTTTAATCTAAACCATTAAAACTTGGGTAAGCATTCTCTCCGTGTTCTGATACATCCAATCCGACTTTCTCGGCTCTTTCTTCAACTCTTAATGGAGTAAAGATACGGACAATCGCGATACAGATCAGGCTTCCGACTACTGCAACTGCGATAGATACAAGAATCCCTATGATCTGTGCTACAAACAATCTTGTTTCTCCAAACACTAATCCATTCCATTTTGCGACTCCATTGATGGATGTCATTCCAAATAATCCTGTTGCGATACCACCCCAGATACCACCGATTCCGTGACATCCAAATGCATCCAATGCATCATCAATCTTTAATTTTCCTTTGATCAGTTTTACACTGAAGTAGCAGATTGGGCTTACTAATAATCCACAGATCACTGCTGCCCACATTGGAACAAATCCGGCTCCCGGTGTGATTGCTACCAGTCCGATAACTAATCCTGTGGAAGCTCCGACTAAAGTTGTTTTTCCTTCTGAAAATACTTCGATCAACATCCATGAAACAAGAGCTGCGGCTGCTGAAACACATGTTGTCATAAATGCATGTGCTGCAAGTCCATTTGCTGCAAGAGCACTTCCTGCATTGAATCCGTACCATCCAAACCATAACAGTGCAGCTCCTAAAAATACAAATGGTGTATTATGTACGTGGTAGACTCCCTGGTCATATCCACGACGTTTTCCAAGTGTTAAAGCTAATACCAGACCGCTGACCCCTGATGTGATATGAACGACATTTCCTCCTGCGAAATCGACAGACCCGATCTCTGCTAAGAATCCTCCTTCTCCCCATACCATATGTGCCATTGGGTAGTACACGATCAATGACCATAAGATAATAAAAAGAACTAATGCTTTAAATTTCATTCTTCCTGCAACAGATCCTGTGATCAGTGCTGGCGTGATCATTGCAAACATCATCTGAAATGCTGCAAATGCAAGGTTTGGAATCGTATCTGCGTATGGTCCTGGTTTCATTCCAACTCCGTTAAAACCAAACCATTTTGCTCCTCCAATGATCCCTGCATGGTTTCCACCGAAAGATAGTGCATATCCAACAAGTACCCACATGATCACGGAAACTCCCATGATAAATACACACTGCATCATCGTGTTCCCAACGTTTTTCCTTCGTACCATTCCTCCATAGAAAAATGCAAGGCCTGGTGTCATAATAAATACAAATGCTGCACATAGCAGAATAAATGCTGTATCTCCTGCGTTCATAGTATATTCCTCCATTCTCATTTTCAACTATGCTTCTATGCTCGTCAGAGTAGCTGGTTCTGACATTATTGAAAATCTCTCGAGAGAATGTTTTTATTAACTAATTCTAGCTAATAAAAAAGGAGCCAAAGCACACTTTTCTTTATGCTTTGACTCCTTCGTCACGTTTATAGTAACAAAAGGTGTTTTAAAATGCAAGATTTATTTATGTATTTTTATCAAGACAATTGTGATTTGAATGGTATTGATTGATAATTTTTGTATTCGTTAACAGAAGTTTAGCTAAAATCTACAAGCACCTTCTGTCTGAAAATTTCCTATTTTACAATCAATGCTGTTCTCCATACACCCCCACTTGAATTTTTCAATCTTGTAATTGTCCACACTTTAGACTTCTGGTATATGATAAAAAATAAATAAATGATCGGAAGCGCAGCATTAGAATTTTGCCATGTTTTTTACGGATTCGCAGCCGGCTTGGTGCGTTGTCTGAGCCTCATAGAGTTTCTGTTTTGAATACCCTTGAAGGCGAGTTACGCAAGGAAAGCCGGCGGATCAGCGATCTGTAAAAAACGTGAGTAAAATTCTAGCTGCGCTTCCGATCGTTTATTTATTTTTTATCATATACTCGAAATCTACAGTTGGACAACTACAAGAATTAAAATTTAATTCTTATTCAACGTCTGCTAATGCTGCAAGATTTTCTTCTCCTGTACGGATTTTAATAACTTTATCTACGTTGTATACAAAGATCTTACCATCTCCGATATGACCTGTGTAAAGAGCTTTCTTCGCAGCTTCAATGATGTTTTCTACTGGGATATTTCCTACGATAACTTCAACTTTAACTTTTGGAAGTAATGTTGCATCGACTTCAGCACCTCTGTAACGTTCTCCGGCACCTTTCTGGATACCGCAGCCCATAACCTGAGTGACTGTCATACCAGTTACACCAACATCGTTCATTGCTTTTCTTAACTTGTCGTATCTTGTTAATTTTGCGATAATAACAACTTTATACATTCCTGTAGGTACAAGATCTGGAGCTTTGCTGACCTGTATAGCTGCTGCTTTCTGTACTTTAGAAGCTCTTTCGTAATCTTCTTCTCCAAGAACAGTATTTGCATTTTCTTCCATGATCATTGTGTTAGAAATATCCATCATACTGAATCCAGCATATGCTGATGTTAAACCATGTTCTGGTCCATCCAGACCGATGATCTCTTCTTCTTCTGTTACACGAAGACCAATCGTTGCTTTGATAATTGTAAATGTTAAACTGATCGTCACGGCTGTCCAAGCGCAGACACAAACAATACCGATGATCTGAATCTTTAATAATCCAAATCCACCACCATAGAAAAGTCCATTTAATTCACTTCCTGGTGCAGTTTTTGTTGCAAATAATCCTGTTGCTAATGTTCCCCATAAACCGTTCATAAAATGAACTGCTACGGCTCCAACTGGGTCATCAATTCTTAATTTATAATCTAATAACCATACTCCAAAACAAACAAGTAATCCAGAAACTGCTCCGATCACAATTGCTCCAAAAGCATCTGTGACATCACATGGTGCTGTGATCGCTACAAGTCCTGCAAGAGATGCATTTAATGACATTGATACATCAGGTTTTCCATATTTTACCCATGTAAATACCATACAAACAACTGTTGCTACTGCTGGTGAAATTGTTGTTGTTACGAAGATAGATCCTAACTGTTCAACAGATGTTGCTGCTGCACCGTTGAATCCATACCAGCCAAGCCATAAGATAAATACTCCTAATGCTCCAAGTGGAATATTATGTCCTGGGAATGCATTTACTTTTGTAATATTTCCATCTTTATCTTTTGTGAATTTACCAATACGTGGTCCTAAGAATTTTGCTCCGATCAGTGCGGATAATCCACCAACCATATGAATTGCACAAGATCCTGCGAAATCATGGAATCCCATCTGAGATAACCATCCACCACCCCAGATCCAATGTGCTTCAATTGGATAGATCAGTGCAGAGATTACTGCAGAATAAATACAGTAAGATAAGAATTTTGTTCTCTCTGCCATGGCTCCGGATACGATCGTTGCTGTTGTTGCACAGAATACTAAGTTGAATACAAAACTTGACCAATCAAAATTTGCATAAGATGTAAAAATGTCAAATCCAGGTTTTCCGATCAATCCGATCATATCTTCCCCGAGTAATAAACTGAAACCGATCAGAATAAATACACAAGTACCAATACAGAAGTCCATCAGGTTTTTCATAATAATGTTTCCGGCATTCTTAGCTCTTGTAAATCCGGCTTCAACCATTGCAAATCCGGCCTGCATCCAGAATACCAATGCGGCTCCGATCAGGAACCATACCCCAAAGATCTGGGTATTTACTGCGTTCATAATTTCTTTTGTCATATCTTTGTCCTCCCATTCGAAAGTTTTTGTTTTTTCATTCAGGAGAAACGCGCGTGTCTTTACTCAATGAATTGATTGAAGGCTTTTAGAAATCCTTCTTGATAAAAAGAAAAGGCGTTATGAAGAATGATCTGTGTCATCTCATAACGCCTTTGTTATGGTTGGAATTATAAACGCCTTATTTTTATTTGTCAATAATATTTTTAACATTTTTTATGCAAAGAATGTATCTTTTTTAGCACAATCTTAACTGTTTAATTCGTTCTCAAGCATACGGTATCCGACTCCGACTTCTGTAAAAACATACTTTGGAACTGCTGGATTTTCCTCAATCTTGCGGCGGATATTTGCCATATTTACTCGCAAAATCCTATTGTTCGTATCTGCATGAGGTCCCCAGATATCTTTGATGATAGACTCATATGTAATAACCTTTCCTGCATTCTCTGCAAGAAGGGATACTAGTTTATATTCAATCTGTGTAAGACGGATTTCTTCTTCTCCAAGAAAGACTCTTCGCTTATCAAAATCAATCTTTAACTGACCTGCATGATACATTGGTGTCTTCGTCTCTGCTCCCATTGGCTGTCTTCTATGTCTTAGGGCAGTACGAATCCTTGCAAGCAATTCCTGATTGCCAAATGGTTTGGTGATATAGTCATCTGCTCCAGCATCCAGGGCTTTTACTTTCTCTGATTCTCTGTTCCTTGCGGAAATCACGATGATCGGCGTAACTGCCCATTTTCTGATCTCAGAGATTACATCGATTCCATCCATATCCGGCAGTCCAAGGTCTAATAAGATCACATCCGGACAGTATGATTCCGCACATTGAATCGCCTGATTTCCTGTGGTCGCTATGATTGGTTTGTAGCCATTGGTTTTTAAGATCGCTGATATAAAATTGCCGATGTTTTCTTCATCTTCAGCAATCAATACATTAAATTTTATCTCTGTCATAGTTCCTTTTCCTCCGTCAATTCTTTTTCATCCATTGGCAGACTAAAACTAAACTCTGCTCCATCCTCATAGTTTCTTGCATAGACATCACCTTGATGTGCCATAACGATTGATTTACAGATACTTAATCCGATACCCATGCCCTTACGGCTTTCATGGTCTAATGCACCTGCACAACCGTCGAACAACTGGTCCAAGCGCTCTGGTGCGATACCATTTCCGTGGTCACGGATATAGAATACAACTTTGTTACCTTCTTCTTTGATATCAAGTTCAATAGGTGCATCACTTCCAGAATGTACCCATGCATTTTCCAAAAGGTTCATAATTACCTGCTCAATCAAAGTCGGATCCATTGGAACCATTAAAAAATCTTCTGGGATCTTTACCTTTAATTCACTGTCTGGATATCGCTTCTGATAACGCTGGATCGCTTCTGCTACAACTTCTTCGAGAGGTTCCGGTACTTTCTTTACATGTGGCTGTGTGTCACTTCCATTACTCTGGATCCTCGTGATACTAAGCAGGTTTTCCACCATGTTTAACAACCAGTTTGCATCTTCTTTGATTCCCATGACAAGCTGATCTTTGGCTTCTTCATCCAGCTGGTCTTTGGCTTCTAAATACGTCGAACTTGCCCCGATCATTCCAGTCAGCGGAGTCCTAAGATCATGTGAGATCGCTCTTAATAAATTTGAGCGCATCTTCTCCTTTTCTTTCTCAATCTGAAGCTCATTGATCTGCTTGTTATATTCATTTAATTTTGCAAGTTCTTTCTCTCTCTTGACAGCTGCTTCTTTCTCTCGGTTTAAGCTTGTTGTTGTCATATTCGTGATGATTGCGATCACTAAAATTCCAAGAAATGTCATCGGATATCCGTCAATCATGAAATTAATCTTAAAGTACGGAAACGTAAATCTCCAATTAATAAAAATAACGCTTAACAGTGAGGAAACAATTCCCCATCCATATCCTTTTGTATATCTTGAGATAAAAAAAGTTGCCAATGTATAAATCATTGGCACATTAATGTTGTGAGCTGTCTGATAGAAAAAAATATGCGCAATGATGGTCGCAATGATCAGGATCGTGATCGAGATCAAAAAATCCTTCTCCCACTGCATCAAACCTTTTTCATTCTGCTCCATGTTTATTCTCCATTCGGCCGGATATTCACATCTATCTTACATTTTGAGACGTGATCAGAGTTCATACTCAGATCATAATCCACTTTAAGGTGCATCTGTTCTTCTTCTTCGATCCAGTCAATATTGCTTGTATTGACCCCCATCAAAAGACTTCCAAATGGTGTATCGTAGTAAGAGAGGTTTTCTTTTCCCTCTTCAAAGACCATATGAGAAGACTGTCCTCCTTTTCTTGTAAGTTCCACACTCTTTGGTCCAATCTTTATGACATTTTTTACGATCTCGTTGTCTTCAGAAAGTTCATCGTATAAAATATAATGTTTTCCATTTCTCAGGTAATAGGCACCTGTCGTCATCATCTCGATCGGATCATTTGGATCTACATCCATCTGAAGTCCTGAAATATTAATTAATATATCTTTTGTCATCTTATCTTCACTTCCTAATAATTCTCAATATCTACCGGCTGTACCTGATCCACACGGCATGGAAGTACTTTGTCGGCAAATGATAAAAACTGATCCGCCATATCACTGACATAATATTCATACTTCGCAGTATGATCTTCTGATGCCGCCATATCTCTCTGTGCGAGCATCTGCTTTAAAGTCTTCGCAACTTCATAGGCAGGGTTTACAAGTGTGACCTTATCCCCTACAAATCGCTGGATCGGATTGATCAACAATGGATAATGCGTGCATCCAAGGATCAGAGAATCAATATCATACTGCTTAAATTCTCTTAAATATCTGGATACCATATCTTCTGTAATACGGTCATCGATCAGCCCTTCTTCTACTAGCGGAACAAATAATGGACATGCTTTTGTAACGACAGTTACAGATGGATCTAGTTTCCTTAAATATTGGCCATACTGTCCACTCTTGATCGTTGCATTTGTCCCAATGATCCCGATATTCTTATTCTTCGTCGCATTCATTGCTGCGATCGCACCTGGCTGTACCATACCGATGATCGGCACATTATAAAGTTCCTGTAAATCAGCTAAGGCGAGCGCACTCGCTGTATTACAGGCGATGACCACTGCTTTAACACCCTTACTCAACAGAAAATTGACGATCTGTCTGGAATAGCGCACGATCGTATCTTTGGACTTCGTTCCATAAGGTACACGTGCAGTATCCCCAAAATATATCATACTTTCTTCCGGGAGCTGACGCATGATCTCTCTTGCAACAGTGAGCCCGCCAACTCCAGAATCAAACACCCCGATTGGTGCATTCATATCAAATTCCTCCTAACGATATCTTGTCATTGCCTGATCGATCAATGTATCAAGTAACTCAGGAATATCAAGTCCGCATGCTTTCCATAACATTGGATACATACTGATCGATGTGAATCCTGGCAATGTGTTAATCTCGTTAAATACAACTCTTCCTGATTCTTCTAAGAAGAAGTCAACCCTTGATAATCCAAATCCGTCAACAGCTCTAAAGATTGCTTCTGCATCTTCTTTGATCTTGCGTTTAGATTCTTCTGGCATCTCTGGATCAACAACCGTTTTAGACTCTGCATTGTTGTATTTTGCATCAAAATCATAGAATGCCGCTTCTTCGGCCGCAAGGATCTCTCCAACACATGTACTCTTCACCTGTGTTCTGTCACCTAACACCGCACATTCCACTTCTCTTCCGACAATTGTTTCCTCACAAAGGATATTACGGTCATGTTTCACTGCTTCGTATAATGCCGCTTCCAATTCTTTTCTATTCTCTGCTTTGGAAACTCCCTTAGAAGATCCTGCGCAAGATGGTTTTACGAAGATCGGATATGGAATTTCCTTTTCCACACGATCCATTGCTTCTTCTAAATGTTCAAAATCGCTTTCTCTGACATGAACAAACTTTGCCTGATCGATTCCAATATGATCGACGATGATCTTTGTGTATACTTTATCCATTGAAACTGCTGATGCCAATACACCACATCCAACATATGGAATTTTAGACAATTCAAACAATCCCTGAACGGTTCCATCTTCACCATTCATCCCATGAAGAACTGGGAAGATCACATCAACTTTCTGAAGTTTATATGTACCTTCTGCAAGGATCACTAAAGAACGAGTTGTTGTATCAGGAGAAATAAATGCTTTCACTTCTCCTTCTCTCCAACTTCCATCTTCGATGTCTTTAACACTATCTACTAATAGCCATTTTCCTTCTTTTGTGATTCCAACTAAAATTACATTATATTTTTCAGTGTCCATGTTTTTGATGACTGTTGTTGCTGACAGACATGAAACATCATGTTCAGAGGAATCTCCTCCGAAGATCACTACTACATTCTTTTTCATTGATCTAAACTCCTTTATCATTATAAAAAGTATTTCATCATTATCATTTGATTATAGCACAAATTTTTCAAAAATAAATCCTTCAAAGTAAGGTTCATTCTCTTTATATGCTTTTTTATCGCGAAATGTCCATCCGTAAATTGGAATCTTGTAAAATCTGCGGCAGATCTTGAGTGGAAGACAGTCTTTATATTTATAGTGATAGGCTATAAAATCTGGTTTTGTAATAAAATTTGTCAATAAATTCTTCACAATAAAATAACCGATTTTGCGAGTAAGCGTCCCTTCTTCTTTTTCTTTTAAAAACTGCTCACTTAACTGTCCTCGGATCACTTCTGGACGGTTTTTCTTAAACCAATACAGAGCATACGGATGAAAACATTCCATACAATATAATCCTTTATATTGATCTAAAGCTTTTGCAACTTTCTTGCATAATTTACGGTTACATGTTTCCATTTTTAATTCTACTAATAATGGTACTTTGCCATCAACTTCTCTTAAAACTTCCACAAACCTTGGAATTCTTTCTCTCGTTCCCATCAATCGATATCTGCATAATTCACGATAAGTAAGATCTGTGATCTTTTTATTTACTCCACATGTTCTCTTAAGATCATAGTCATGGTGAACTACCATTACACCGTCTTTGGTCAGCTGAACATCTAATTCTATTCCATAGCCTGATCCCTTTGCTTTCTTGAAAGCTGCCATGGAATTTTCTGGAATTCCTTCTTCTCCATGAAATCCTCTGTGTGCATAGTATTTTACATTTAATACCAGATGTTTTCTTTTCTCTCCCGGATCGATCATCTTGATGTATGCAAAGATTAAGACTGGTATCCATAACAGGATCATTTCACATCCCTCTTTTCTTCTGCCATCTGCATTAATGTTTCACGTTGATTTAACTGTGGATCTTCTAATACTTGATCTAACAGCCAAGATAAAATTTGACCGATTTCTTTTCCCTGTGGAACTCCCATATCCATCAAGTCTTTTCCATTGATCTTTAATTCTTTGATGGAAAGGCAGTTTTTCTCTTCGATGATTTCTTCGAATAATTTCTTTGTTTCTTGTAATACTTGTTCTTTCTTATCTCTCTGATAATCACTTTGTGCACTGATATCTGCTTTCTGAACCTCCATCAGTCTTGTAAACAATTCTGGGGTTAACTGGCTGACCCATCGTCTGACTGTTTTCTTATTGACTTCTTCTATTGAAGCAAATCTTCGGTCATGCCATCTGACAAGAGTTGTTACCTGCTTGATCGTCTGGTTGTCAAACTTTAATCTTCGGAGAATCTTCCTTGCCATCTCTTCTCCGATCACTGGATGCATTTTAAAATGATCTTTATCTGGACCTTCAACTCTCGCTGTTGGTTTTCCCACATCATGAAGCAGCATTGTCCACCGGTAAATATGTTCTGCTTCGATCTGTTTCATTGCTTCGATCGTATGGATTCCGACATTATATTTGTGATGCGGATTATTCTGCGGTGTTTCCATCATAATATCAAATTCTGGAAAAATGATCTTCGTCACACCTAGTTTATATGCATTGACCAATACTTCTGGATGTGCCGATGTGATCAGTTTTTCAAGCTCTACCTGAATTCGCTCAGCACTGATATCTTTTAGAAATTTTGCCTGATTTTTAATTGCTTCTTCGGTTTTTTCTTCGATTTGAAATCCTAATTGAGCCTGAAATCTTAGAGCTCTTAAAATTCTCAATGCATCTTCATCAAATCGTTTCTTTGCTTCCCCGACACAGCGGATCGTTTGATTTTTAAGGTCTGTCATACCATCATACATATCAATGATTCCTTCACTGTCATTATATGCCATCGCATTGATCGTGAAATCTCTTCGTAACAGATCTTCTCTTAATGACTTTGTAAAATGCACTTCATTGGGACGTCTATGATCTTCGTATTTTCCATCGACACGATAGGTTGTTACTTCGTATGGTTCATGATTCATAAGAACCGTAACTGTTCCATGTTCGATTCCTGTATCTACCGTATGATCGAAAATTTCTTTAACTTCCTGAGGTGAAGCTGATGTTGTGATATCCCAGTCACCCGGAGTTCTTCCTAGTATGGAATCTCTGACGCAGCCCCCAACGATATATGCCTCAAATCCATGTTGTTCTAATTTCTGTATTACCTTTGCTGCCTGTGTGGGCATCTTGATCTTCATCCTATCACCTCTCCTTTTCTTTATTCTTATATCTGCTTCTCATATTTATTTACTATTCTTACAAATGTATCTCGCAAACGGAAGAATTGCCGGAAATGTATCTTCATAATCCCCGGCAATTGTTATCATTATACTCTTAGTAAGCTTTTCCAAAGTAAACCATCTTCTTCGCAGGTTTTCCACAGTGAACACATACGTCACTTAAATGTTCCTGCTCAAATGGCATACATCTTGTTGTAGCTGTTGTCTCGTCTTTGATCGCTTCTTCGCATTCTGTTTCTCCACACCACATTGCTTTTACGAAACCATCCTGTTTCTCGATGTGGGCTTTGAATTCATCCCAGTTTCTAGCCTCTACTGTATGTTCTTCCAGATGTTTCTTTGCTCTCTCAAGCATATCGTTCTGCATCTGTTCTAATACTTCACCAAGTTTTGTCTCGATCTCATCTAAAGATACAATGATCTTCTCTCTTGTATCACGACGAACGATCACCGCCTGATTCTTCTCGATATCTTTTGGTCCGATCTCGATTCTTGTAGGAATTCCGCGTACTTCCTGTTCACTGAATTTCCATCCTGGGCTCTTATCAGAATCATCAACTTTTACTTTGTAAGAAGAAGCAAGTCTCTTTCTGATCTCTTCTGCTTTATCAAGCACTCCTTCTTTCTTCTGCATGATCGGTACGATCATTGTCTGTACTGGTGCGATTCTTGGTGGTAGTACAAGACCTGAATCATCTCCGTGAACCATGATGATTGCTCCGATGATACGTGTAGACATTCCCCATGATGTCTGATGTACATACTGAAGTTTATTATCTTTATCTGTATACTGAATATCAAATGCTTTCGCAAATCCATCACCAAAGTTATGGCTTGTTCCAGACTGTAATGCTTTTCCATCGTGCATTAATGCTTCAATCGTATATGTGGAATGTGCACCTGCGAATTTCTCTTTCTCTGTCTTCTGTCCTTTTACAACTGGAATTGCCAGATACTGCTCACAGAAATCTGCATACATATTTAACATCTGTACCGTTCTTGCTTCAGCTTCTTCTTCTGTCGCATGTGCTGTATGTCCTTCCTGCCAGAAGAACTCTGAAGTTCTTAAAAATGGTCTTGTTGTCTTTTCCCAACGTACAACAGATACCCACTGATTATATAATTTAGGTAAATCTCTGTGAGACTGGATGATCTTTGAATAGAAATCACAGAATAATGTCTCAGATGTAGGTCTTACACAAAGACGTTCCTGTAATTCTTTATCTCCACCATGAGTTACCCATGCAACTTCTGGTGCAAATCCTTCAACATGCTCTTCTTCTTTCTTTAAAAGGCTTTCTGGAATAAACATTGGCATTGCAACATTTTCCACACCTGTTTCTTTAAATTTGGCGTCTAAAACTTTCTGGATATTCTCCCAGATCGCATATCCATTCGGACGTAAGATCATACATCCACGAACGCTTGAATAATCTGCTAATTCTGCTTTCTTAACAACATCTGTATACCACTGTGCAAAATCATCTTCCATCGCAGTGATCGCTTCTACTAATTTCTTATCTTTTGCCATTGCAAAATGTCTCCTTTTCTATGGTTATATACACAGTTTTTGTGTACAATGATACTAAGAATAATATTACTGTAAAATGTCGGATTTTTCAAGGGGTGACGTTTTATTTAACTACACAAAAAGGAGTTTTTTATGGCAAATGAAAACAAGATGGGGTATCTTCCCATCAAAAAGCTGATATTGCAGATGTCCCTTCCTCCGATGTGTTCCATGTTTCTGCAATATTCTTACAACCTTGTTGACAGCATGTTCGTGGCTAATATCAATGAAAATGCACTTGCGGCAGTTTCTCTTTCCTTCCCAATCACAACCCTTATGATCTCCCTGTCCATCTGGATTGGGGTCGGTATCAACGTTTTGATCGCAGGTTATCTTGGAGAGAAAGAACAAGACCTTGCTGACTGTGCAACAACACTTGGATTGTTGGTAGCCTTGATCGTCGGTATCTGTATCAATATCCTTGCACTATTGATCATGAAACCGTACTTTTCAGCATTCACAAACAATCCAGCTATTTTTGACTATGCGATGCAGTATATGTCCGTCTGTGCTTTTATGCAGGTTCCAAACATGGTACATATCGCCATCCAAAAGGTCTTTCAGGGTACTGGAAATATGATCACTCCTATGTGGTTTCAGATTGCAGGAGTTATCTTTAACTTTGTTTTCGATCCATTACTGATCTTTGGAATCGGACCATTCCCTAAGATGGGAATCCGTGGTGCTGCACTGGCTACTGTCCTTGGATATGCTTTATCTATGGTGATTGCTTTTCTTCTGCTTGTTTTTACAAAACAGAAAGTTCGTATCAAGATCAAAGGATTCCATGTTGATTCTCATATGTTAAAGAATCTGTTTTCCTATGGATTTCCTTCATTTGTTATGAATGCTCTTGGATCTTTTATGCTGACATTTACCAATCTGTTTTTAACAGCTTATTCAGATACTGTTGTTGCCTTTTTTGGCGCCTATTTCAAAGTACAACAGATGATCTTCATGACAGTAAATGGCTTGATCCAAGGATGTTTGCCTGTCATGAGATTCAACTACAGTGCCAAACAGCCAGAACGTTTAAAAGAAGCTTTTCATTTTGGCACACAGGCGGCAACTGTTATGATGATCGGTGGAACATGCCTGCTTCTGTTTTTACCAAAACAGATCTTGTTCCTGTTTGCAGCTTCTGAATCAATGATCAAAATCGGAGTTCCAGCCATGCGGATCCTGTCGATCGGTTTAGTTTTCTGTGGATTTTCTATTATGATCGCTACTTATCAGCAGGCAATTGAGAAGATCCAATCTAGTATGTTGATCCACATCTTACGGCAGGGAATTTTATTGGTGCCTTTGATGTGGCTGTTTAATCATATGTTTGGGATAAATGGGATTTGGATCTCATTTCCAGTAACAGAAATTTTAGTGTTTATTGTGGCTGTTTTATTACAAACTGTTATTCCAAAACCACAATAAAAATTATTATTTCTTGTATTGAAAAAGCTCACTCCTGTAAAAATAAAAAAGGTAGCAGATTCCTTTTCCGACGAAATTGGAATCTGCTACCTTACATTTTATACTCTATCACATTTTTAAATATTACAGTAAAGATTTATATAATCCAATAATATCCTCAACACTTGCATCCTTAGGGTTTCCAGGTGCACATGCATCTGCATAAGCGGATTCTGCTAAGAACTGGATATCTTCTTCTTTCACGATTTCTTTTAAGTCTGCTGGTATTCCGACATCTGCTGATAATTTTTTAACCGCATCAACGGCTGCTTTTCTGTATTCTTCCTGTGTCATATCTTCGACACCTTCTACACCCATTGCTTTTGCGATATATTTGTATTTATCTCCTGTTGCATCTGCATTGTATTCCATAACTGTTGGAAGTAAGATCGCATTCGCTACTCCATGAGGTGTATCATAAACTGCACCTAATGCATGAGCCATAGAATGTACGATTCCAAGTCCTACATTTGAGAATCCCATTCCTGCAATGTACTGTCCCATTGCCATTCCTTCTCTTCCTTCTGGTGTATTCTCAACAGCTCCTCTTAAGCTGTCAGAGATCAGTTCAATGGCTTTGATATGGAACATATCTGTCATTTCCCAAGCTGCTTTTGTTGTGTATCCTTCGATAGCATGTGTTAATGCATCCATACCTGTTGCTGCTGTTAATCCTTTTGGCATAGAAGACATCATTTCTGGGTCGATCACTGCGATCACTGGAATATCATGAGGGTCTACGCATACGAATTTACGTTTCTTTTCAACGTCTGTGATAACGTAGTTGATCGTTACTTCTGCAGCTGTTCCGGCTGTTGTTGGAACTGCGATGATTGGTACGCAAGGTTTCTTAGTATCTGCAACTCCCTCTAAGCTTCTCACATCTTCAAATTCTGGGTTGTTGATGATGATTCCAACAGCTTTTGCTGTATCCATAGAAGATCCACCACCGATAGCGATCAGGTAATCAGCTCCTGCTGCCTTAAATGCTGTAACTCCTGTCTGTACGTTTTCGATTGTTGGATTTGGTTTGATCTGTGAATATACTTCATATGCAAGTCCTGCATTATCTAATACATCTGTTACCTTCTTTGTAACTCCGAATTTTACAAGGTCTGGATCAGAACAAACAAATGCTTTTTTGAATCCACGTTTTGTTGCTTCTGTTGCGATCTCCTGAATTGCTCCTGCTCCGTGATAAGATGTTTCATTTAATACGATACGATTTACCATTTTGTACACTCCTTTTATATTGACATTTTTTTAACTATCTTCAGTATAAAATTGTTTTTTCACAAATACAAGTTACACATTTGGCAAAATGTAAAAAATGTTACACTTCATCAAAAGTGTAACATTTTGTTATCTTTATATATCTTTGAACAGATCATATAGCTTTGGAGGCATCGCATCGATCAGCTGATCTGCGAGCTGTTCCGGCGACATCTTCATTCCTGTTGTCGCCCATTCTACAGTCATGGCAATTGAACCTCGGCAATACATTCTCAACAAGAATTCTAATTCTTCTGGAATTTTATCAACTCCCTGTTTGTGAATGATATCACAATAGAATTGATAAATGCACTGATAATCATACTCCATCAGACAGTTCTGACTCTCGCTCGAAAAAGCTGCTGCGAAAAATTGTCCTTCACCTTTGATGAATTCAAATTTCTTGAGCAACCCTTCTCTTAATGTCAGACTGATACCCATCTGTTTAAACGACATCTGAGCCAATACATCAAAATACCAATTGATCAGATCATATTTATCCTTAAAATGCCGATAAAAGGTTGGACGAGTTACATCGCACTGATCTACGATCTGTTTCACTGTAATCTTATCTACTGGCGTATGCACCAACAACTCTTTCATTGCATTTGCTAATTTATATTTCATTTTCTCTGATACGTCCATCTCGTCCCACCTTCTTTCATATGTGGTTTTATTGTACCTTATTTGACACAATTTATAAAGGCAAAAAAGGCTATTATCTGCTTTTGTCTCCAAATAACAACCTTTTTTATCTATTATCAAGAAGTTTCATGTTTAATAAGAGGCATTTCCTCTTTGACCACAAAGTGCTTCGAATTCTTTTAATTTGTTTTTTGCCTGCTGGGAAACATTTCTTGGAACCTGAATCTGAACAACTGCGTATTGATCTCCCTTCTGAGATGGATTCTTCATAAGCGGCATTCCTTTTCCACGCAGTCTGATCTTAGATCCTGACTGAGTTCCTTCTTTGATCTTACAGATAACATTTCCATATAATGTCTTGATCACTGCTTCACCTCCACAAACGGCTGTGCTAAATGGAACATTGATCGTTGTATACACATCATTTCCTTTTCGCTCAAATCCTTGTTTCTCACCGACTGTTACTTTCAGGAATAAATCACCTGCTTCACCGCCTCCGATTCCTGGATTTCCTTTTCCTCTTAAGCGGACACTTTTTCCTGTATCAATTCCGGCTGGTATATGAACCTGTAATGACTGCATTGCACCATTTTGATCTTGCAAATGAATGACTTTATCGCAGCCCGTAACCGCTTCATCAAAACTAATAGAGATATCTGCGTGTGCGTCGGAACCTTTCTGTCTGAAGGATCCACTTCCGAATCCACCACCTCCAAATCCATCAGAAGAGCCAAAACCTCCTTGATGGAAACTGCTTCGATGGAATCCTTTGTTGTTTCTTCCGCCACCGAACATACTTCCAAAGATGTCACCAAAGATATCATCGCCATCTCCACCTTCAAAGTGGAATTCCTGATATCCTCCATGAGCACCACCATAGTTTTGGTAATTCTTATAGAACTCAGATTCTGCTCCGGTTCCGTCAAAGGCAGCATGACCATATTGATCATATAATTTTCTCTTCTCTGGATCACTTAATATATTATAAGCATCGGTCGCTTCTTTGAATTTCTGTTCTGCTGTTTTATCTCCAGGATTCATATCTGGATGATATTTCTTTGCCAGTTTCCGATATGCTTTCTTGATCGTTTTTTCATCTGCAGTTTTACTGATTCCAAGAACTTCATATAAATCACGTTTTGCTGCCATTTCGTTTCACCTTCTTTTCCTTTCATTCTCAAATAGATAGAAAGATTCCCCGGGAATCTGATCATCCCGGGGAAAGTTCTTTTATCCTTCAATCGTAACGAATTTCTTTTCTTCTACTTTCTTCTCCGGAGCTTTCTTCGGAATATCCAGCATCAGAATACCATTCTCGTATTTACCGTGGATATCTTTCTCTGTGATATCTTTGCCAACATAGAAGCTTCTGCTCATGTTTCCTGCGTAACGTTCACGACGGATATATTTACCTTCTTTATCTTTCTCGTCTTTATCTAATCCTTTTGCTGCACTGATCGTTAAATATCCGTCTTTCAGTTCAGCTGTTATCTCATCTTTCTTAAATCCTGGAAGGTCGATCGCTACTTCGTAGTTTCCGTCTTTTTCCTTCACATCAGTCTTCATTAAGTTCTTTGCGTGTTTACCATACAGTTCTTTATCAATATCTGGGAAAGAAAAATCCATCCAGTCGTCGTTAAATAAGTTTCCTCCAAAAATACTAGGCATCATCATCATAAGTCATCTCTCCTTTTTCTTTATAATAATGTTTGGGCGTGTCAGGGTAATTCCTGACACTTGCCTTTTATGTGAAGCATATTGAGAAGTTCTCAATATGACTTGTTGTATCTTATGGAGCCTTCGGTTCTTTGGCTTCTCTCTTAAGCCCTTCCCTCTTGCTCTAGTTGTACTATAACACCTATTATTAGCACTGTCAAGAGGTGAGTGCTAATTTTTTTAAAATTTTATTTCTAACATGTTATCCAACCAACAAATCACAACCTGCAGTACTCCACAAATTTCTCCATCTCTTTTGTCATATATTTATTCGCATGATAAAACACTTGTCGATACATTGTAATATCAATATCTTTCACATCTAATTTTGCGATCTTCCCTTCTTCAATATCCTTTTCTACAACAAATAATGGAAGATAAGAAAGCCCTTTCCCTGTCTTTAACATTTTCTTGATAAAGGCCGTATCACTGCATTCAAGCACTGGTGATAATGTCTGTTTGTGAAGTGCCAGTTCCTGTTCTAATGCCTGTCTGTAATTTGCGTTTCGTTCTGTCAGATAAAATGGTGCATTTAAAATTTCTTCGATCTCAATATCCTTTTTCCCTGCTAATTTATAATTTGGTGCAGACACAAAGATCACAGGCTCCGATTTTTCCATGACTTTCACCCAATTTTTATTCCATCTTGGCGTATCCAGAATATAAATGACATCGAGTTCATTGTGTTCCATCTTCTGGATCAGGCGTTCTGGAGAACCAATCGTGATCTGAATTCTAACCTGTGGATGTTCTTCCCGAAACCGCTGTACGATTTCCTGCAATTTGACAGTGCAGAGTGATTCGATCGTTCCGATATGTAATGGATTTTTTAACTCTGCAGTATCATTCATTGCATCTTTTGCCTTGTGCATTTCATCAATGATCTTATTTGCATGTATTAAAAATTCTTTTCCTTTCGGTGTGAGTATCACTTTTTTTCCTGTACGGTCAAATAACCGCACTCCCAATTCTGTCTCTAATTGACGGATCTGTACTGTCACGGCAGATTGCGAATAACCTAGTAATTCTGCGGTTTTTGAGAAATTCTTCACTTGTGCTATCTGCATAAATGTCTGTATCTGACGGAATTCCATTTTTTTCTCCTTTGTACTATTATGAATAATTTTCAATGTTATTATTAAATCTATGAATTTGATTCATCTATATGTGGATGATACAATACAAACATAAAGACGTCAAACATTTTTTGTGCACATTAAACAAACTACGATGATATGTGATTATGCTTTTAGAGGAGTAATTAAAAATGGAAAAGAAAAAATTTAAACTTGGTCTGGTACCAAAACTCATTATTGCCATCATTATTGGTATCCTGTTTGGACAGTTCCTTCCAACTGGATTCTGCCGCTTTGTTGTAACACTGTCTGGATTCTTCAGTACCTACTTAAAATTCATCATTCCACTGATGATCCTTGCTTATGTAACTATGGGAATCGCTGATCTGTCACAAGGTGCTGGACAGCTGCTTTTAATTACCGTTGCTCTTGCTTATGGTTCAACTTTGCTTGCTGGTACAGCTTCTTACCTTGTATCATCCAATCTGTTCCCACACTTTATGACTTCTGGGGCATTAGATCAGATTGCTGCGACTGCTGATGCATCACTGAAACCTTATTTTTCACTGACGATCACACCGCTGTTTGATACATTATCTGCTGTTGTTCTTGCTTTCATTTTAGGATTATGCTTATCCACAATGAAAGGTAAAGAGATTGGAAACAGTCTTTACAACGGAATGAGCGATTTCTCAACGATCATCGATAAAGTCCTTCATAAAACGATCATTCCTTTATTGCCATTGTATATCTGTGGTACATTTACTGATATGACGAAATCAGGGAAAACATTTGCAATCCTTGGAATCTTATGGAAAGTATTCCTTGTAGTGATCATCATGCACTTTGTATGTATCACGATCCAGTTTATAATTGCAGGTTCTGTCAGCAAAAAGAATCCTCTCTCTCTTATTAAAAATCAGGTTCCTGGTTATACTACAGCTTTAGGAACTCAGTCTTCTGCTGCTACAATTCCTGTTAATCTGGAATGTGCAAAGAATGACGGTGTCAGTGCTCAGATCCGTAACTTTGTAGTGCCTCTTTGTGCCAATATCCACATGGCAGGTTCTATGATCACGATCACAGCATGTGCAACTGCTGTATGTTTGATGAATCAGTTACCAATCAGCCTTGCAACTGTTATTCCATTTATTATGACACTTGGTGTTGCAATGGTCGCTTCTCCTGGAGCTCCAGGTGGATCTATCATGACTGCATTGCCTTTCCTTTACATGGTATTTGGTACAACAGCAGGAGATACAAACGGACCGATCTGTGCTTTAATGGTCGCACTTTATATCACACAGGATTCTTTCGGAACTGCATGTAACATTTCCGGAGATAATGCGATTGGAATCGTCGTAGATTCTATTTACAAGAAATTTATTTTAAAAGAAGATACAGTGGAGGCTTAATTTATGTCTTTTATCAGTGCATTTGATGTTATGGGGCCAAATATGATTGGTCCCTCAAGCTCCCACACAGCCGGAGCTGCAAGGATCGCATTTCTCGCAAGAAAAATGTTAAATGGTACACTGAAAAAAGTTCAGTTTACACTCTATGGATCTTTTGCAAAAACTTATCATGGACACGGAACGGATCGTGCCTTATTAGGTGGGATCATGGGATTTGGAACCGATGATATGAGAATCCGTGATTCTTTCGAGATTGCAAAAGACATTGGACTTGATTTCTCTTTTGTACCAAATGAAATAGAAACTGATGTCCATCCAAATACAGTGGATATCTTAATGACAAATGAAAACGGAGATCACATCTTGATCCGTGGGGAATCTTTAGGCGGCGGGAAAGCCAGAATTTGCCGTATCAATGATGTAGAAGTTGATTTTACTGGGGAATACAGTACCTTGATCGTGATCCAGAAAGATAAACCTGGCGTTGTTACTTATATCACAAAATGTCTGAGTGATCAGGATGTTAATATCGCTTTTATGCGTCTTTTCAGAGAATCTAAAGGAAATACAGCTTATTCTATCGTTGAATCCGATGGTCTTCTTCCTGAAAACATCGCAGAGGAGATTAGGAAAAGCCCAAATGTCTCAGATGTTATGATCATTCAGCTGTAGAAAGGAGACTGAAATATTATGGATTTTAAAAACGCAAATGAATTGCTTGATTTATGTAAAAAACATGATCTTCCAATCTCCGAAGTGATGAGACAGCGTGAGATCGTAGAAGGGGAAAAAGAAGCTGATACGGTTCATGATGCAATGGCAAGAGTTCTTGAGATCATGAAAAATGCTGCTTTTACTCCGATCAAAGAACCAGTTCGTTCCATGGGTGGACTGATCGGTGGCGAGGCAAAGAAGATTGCTTCCCGGTATCATTCTGGAATTGGAATCTGTGGTGATCTGTTAGAAAAAAGTATGATCTATGCGATGGCGACTCTTGAGACGAATGCATCCATGGGGTTGATCGTAGCATCCCCAACCGCAGGGTCTGCCGGAATCGTTCCTGGACTTTTACTTGGGCTTCAGGAAGTTCATAAATTAGATGATGAACAGATCATTCAGGCACTGTTTAATGCCAGTGCGATCGGATATCTTGCTATGAGAAATGCAACGGTTGCAGGTGCTGTCGGCGGATGTCAGGCGGAAGTCGGTGTTGCTTCTGCGATGGCTGCTTCTGCCATTGTCGAACTGCTTGGCGGTGATCCAGAACAATGTCTTGGAGCTGCCTCTACCGTTTTAATGAATATGTTAGGTCTTGTTTGTGACCCCGTTGGCGGGTTGGTGGAATATCCATGCCAGAACCGTAATGCCGCAGGTGTTGCAAATGCAATCATCGCAGCTGAGATTTCTTTATCTGGAATCCATCAGCTCATCCCGTTTGACGAAATGTTAAACGCAATGTATATCGTTGGTAAACGACTGCCAGCTGAACTAAGAGAAACCGCCCAGGGAGGCTGCGCTGCAACTCCTTCTGCATGTGCTGCATGCGGAGGTTGTGCGTAAAAATTCCTTCAGAACACATTTTTAAATAGTAGGTAATAAATCAATCTCTTTTTTGCCTCTTTTGGGCGTTTTCATATATTGGGATCTAAAAGAGTGTCTGCATCACTTAATGATGCAGACACTCTTTATTAACTATATCTTAAGCATCCGGTATCCAATACCTATATGTGTCTGTATATACTGCATGCCATCTTTATCTGGCTGTAATTTCTTCCGTAATGTTGCCATAAACACTCTAAGTGATGCAACATCATTTTCCAGTGAACTGCCCCAGATCTGTTGCGTAATATAAGTGTGAGTCAATACTTTTCCAACATTATGAGACAGCAAACATAATAATTTATATTCGATTGGTGTTAAATGCAGTTCTTTATCTTTTAAATATGTAGATCCTGCTGTATAGTCGATCTTTAACTCTCCATTTACAAAGACTGCTTGTTCTTGTTCCTCGCCTGACTGGATCAATGCTAATCGGCGCTGTGTAACCCTGATCCTTGCAAGCAGTTCATCAACTGAAAATGGTTTTGTGATATAATCATCTGCTCCTGCATCCAGTGCTTCTATTTTATCTACATCTTCACTTCTTGCACTGATAACGATAATTGGTACGTTAGACCATGTTCTTACTTTTTTGATCACATCCACACCTTCCATATCAGGCAATCCAAGATCTAATAAAATGATCTCTGGTTTATGAGAAGATGCCTCTAAAATAGCTGAACTTCCATTTTCTGCTGTAATATATTTATAATCATGTGTTTTTAATGTTGTCACGATCAGATTACGGATCGGCCGGTCATCCTCCACGACTAAAATTAATGCTTTATTCATTTAATGTAACCTCACTTAATGGCAGTGTGAAAGAAAAAATACAACCATGTGGTGTATTGTCCTCCAACACCAGTTTCCCGTTATGCACCTCTATGATCGAACGGCAAAGTGCCAAACCTAAACCAAGACTTCGATGGCTGTCTGCGATCGTATTTTTCCCTGTATAAAACATTTCAAATATATGCGGCTTCATTTCATCACAGATCCCAGGGCCGTTATCTTCTACTTGAATCTTTGCTTTTCCATTTTCATTCATGGCACAAATGCGGATTGTAGATCCTTTCGGTGTATATTTAATTGCATTATCGACCAGATTGATCAACACTTGCAGGATCAGCCGCACATCCATATGTGCAAGTATCAATTCATCGCATTCTGTAACGATCTGATACTCTTCATGTTTCCTGCTGATATGCCGTAATGATTCCGCGATCACCTCATCTAATAATTGATCTGTAAATTTCAGTTTTAATCTTCCATCATTTAATCTTGTGATCGATAATAAATTTTCAACGATATTGATCAGCCATTCTGAATCATCATAAATATCTGTATAAATCTGATGTTTTGTTATATCATCAAGACGTTCTCCACTATTTAACAGCATGTCTGCATTCCCAGAAATGGAACAAAGTGGTGTCCTTAGATCATGTGAGATCGCACGAAGCAGATCTGCTCTTAACTGTTCATTTTTGGCAAGAACGGAGATTTTTTCTTTCTCCATAATATTCTTTTTATTTTCCATGGCAAGTGCACATTCATTGATCACAGAAAGTAAGATACTATATTCGAAGGAATCTAATGTATATTCGTCAACTGGTATTGCGATCACACCATACACATTATCCTCAATACAAATGGCAAGATATAGACACTGTGCATCTTTAAAACGTTCGGTCGTTGCTCCAGCACGCTGCTTGTTTTCATACACCCATTTTGCGATCTCCTGCTCCCTGCTTGTCAATAAATCTTCTGTCTGTTCTTTCTTTTTATTCGAAAATATATGTGGTGCTGACAATTCATCGCCTTCCACAACATATGCTACAATACTGCGGTCTAATAATTTGATAAGCTGTGTACATGTAATACTTAAAATATCCGTATCGTTTTTTGCTTTTTGAAGTAACCGGTCTGTGTCAAATAAAATCTGTGTACGAAATGCAGATTGTGCTGAAAGCCTTGCATGTGTTTTTAATTTTGCTGCAAGTGTTCCAGTAATGACAGAAGATATTAACATGATCACAAAAGTTACCGGATATCCAACTGCATACGTCTGAAATGACATTCTTGGTTCCGTAAGGAAAAAGCAGAACAAAAATACACTTAAGACAGAACCTCCAATGCTGTATAAATATCCATCTGTAAGGATTGACGTTAATAAAACACCCAAAATATAAATTGTAACGATGTTTGTATCTGTAAATTGAAGTTTCTGGATGAATAGACCGATCAACGTACAAACTGCAAATATAAATAATGTCAATAAACTGTCTTTCATCGTAGGCTTTCCTACATAAACCGCTCCATGCGGTTTTCGATAATTATCTAAGTTCATCGCATCTGGAATAATGTGGATATCAATATCAGGAACAGCCTCGATCAACTTCTCTGTTAATGTCTGTTTGCTGAAAAAGTGATTTCTCTTTGCACTGCTTTGTCCGATCACGATTTTTGTGACATTCGATAAATGTGCATATTCCGCGATCTGTACCGGAACATTTTCCCCATGTGTCATTACGATTTCCGCACCAGATTCCTTTGCAAATTGTACATGAGCTTCCAGTCTTCTTTTGTCCGATTCTCTTTCTCTTTTTCCTGTCTGTACATACAATGCCGTAAAACGTGCCCGCATATCTCTTGCCATTTTTGCTGCTGTACGTATAATCTTTTCATTCGATGGTGAAGAAGAAAGACAAACAAGAATGTGTTCGTTTTCTTTATTCAGCTCTACAAATTCTCCTGTGCTCATCTTGGCCCCCTTTCCTTATCGGATGCATTATATCACGATCGTCAATAATAATCCATAAACACATCAATCATCGTCATCATCTTGCTCCCTGTCAATTACTTTCCGATTTTCTCCAAGAAAATAATTTACTTTTTTCAAAAAGAATAACACAAATGCAAACATCAGTATTACCGCCAATGCTAAAATGAAATCTGACATAAGCTCTCACCTCTTTTTCATGACATCAGATACAAAAACACTTTTTGATCGCTTTATATTCTCCTAATACTAATAATGTAACATCTTCCTTAAAACAGGTATCCGCAGATATCGCCATACTTACTTTTCCATCATCTTTTACTGCCATAATGTTAATATCATATTTTTTTCTAATATCAAGTTTTCCCACTGTCTTTCCGATCCATTCCTTCGGAACCTCTACCTCAAAGATCGCATGTGAGGCATCGACTTCCATATAATCAAGAATATGATCATCGGTATAACGGATCGTTGCCCATTTTGCCACCATTTTTTCTGGATAGACTACCTTATCGGCTCCATTTCGTAAGAGGAATTTTTCCTGTACATCTCGTTCAGCTCTGGAAATAACCATTTTGCCTCCAAGTTCTTTTAACAGACAGGTGGTTTCCAACGAATTTTGGAAATTTCCACCGATCGTAACAAAACAGATATCATAATTTGCAATCCCCAGAGATTTTAAAAATTCCTCATTCGTACTGTCCCCGATCTGTGCATTCGTAACATATGGAAGTGCATCATTCACTCTTTCCTCATCCAGATCAACCGCCATGATCTCATGTCCAAGCTGACTTGATTGTATCGCTATATGTTTTCCAAAACGTCCAAGTCCGATCAGTAAAATATTCTTCATCATCAATTCCCTCTTTCTTTTATCCCACTATGATCTTATCAAGTGGTAGTCTTGCTTTTCGTTTATTTTTATCTGAAAATACTGCATAGATCAGCGTCAAACCGCCAACACGTCCCAGATACATCAGTATGATCAAAATGATCTGTGACAGAATATGAAGTTTTGGTGTGATTCCTAATGTCAAACCTACAGTTCCAACTGCAGATGCTGCTTCAAACAGACAGCTTGAAAGCGGCAGTCCCTCATACACACTGATTGTCATTCCACCTGCAAAAAACAAGATAAAATACATCATTGCGATCGTTGTTGCATTTTTTATCACACTAGCATCGATTCTTCTTCCAAATGCTGTCACATCATCACAACTTTGAAAGGTCGCCAGTACATTTAAAAGTAACAGAGCAAATGTTGTTGTTTTCATACCTCCTGCTGTAGAACTTGGTGAACCTCCGATCAACATCAATAAAATCATCATTGCCTTTGATGCTCCTGTCAGCATCGAAAGATCTGTCGTATTAAATCCTGCAGTTCTCGGTGTCACAGCTTGAAACAATGATGCAAGCAACCGGTGAATCCCTGATAGATTTCCATAATCCTGAAAGAAAAAGAAAACAGCTGGTAACAAGATCAGACATAATGTTGTAGTTAGAATAACCTTACTCTGCATATGGTAATGCTTAAAATGAAATTTATGGAGATAAATGTCTTCCCATGTAAAAAATCCAATTCCACCAATGATGATCAGTAACATGATCACAATGTTGATCACTGGATTTACCGCATATGATGTCAATGATACAAATGGATGCCATTTTGTTCCAAGAAGATCAAATCCTGCATTACAAAAGGCTGATACAGAATGAAAGATCGACATCCAGATTCCCCGTAATCCAAAATCATGACAGAAAACAGGCATCATGAATAACGCACCGATCAATTCGATCAATAAAGTTCCTTTTAAAATAAAACTCATCAATCGAACGATCCCTCCTACTTTTGGTGCAGAGATCGCATTTTGCATCGTGCTTCGCTGCATAATCGATATTTTTCTTCCTGATAATATAAATACGGCTGTTGCTGTTGTTATAACTCCCAGACCTCCGATCTGTATCAGAAACATGATCACTGTCTGTCCAAAAGCAGACCAGTAACTTCCAGTATCCACGACTGCAAGCCCTGTCACACATACTGCAGAAGTTGACGTAAATAATGCTTTATGAAATGGTGTTATGATTGCTTGAGCTGATGAAATTGGCAGCATCAGGATCAATGCTCCAAAAAGGATCACTCCTGCGAACCCTAATATGATCACCTGAAATGATGTTAAATGTCTTTTTTTATAAATCTTCCATGGCATATATGATCTTACCTCTTTTTCAAATTATTTTATGACTTTTTGATCTTATCATCATTATATCTTTTATGATAAAAAGATAGTGTAAGGATATGTTCTCTTGTATTAAGATTGTATAAAGAAAAAAGGAGCTGGTATCGTTTTTTGATACCAGCTGCTTTTCTTCTATACGATATATGGAGTGCATTACAATGTTTTATCGAATGCTTTTTGCTAATTCTTTTGCTTCTTTTGTTAACTCTTGAATCTTATCAAAATCTCCTGCTTTCACAAGATCTCCTTTAACCATCCAGCTTCCTCCACAGCAAAGAATCTTATTAAATGTTAGATATTTTTCTAAGTTATTCGGATTGATTCCACCTGTTGGCATAAATCTTAATTCATGGTATGGAGCTGCCATCGCTTTGATCATATCAATTCCGCCTGCCTGTTCTGCTGGGAAGAATTTTACAACTTTTAATCCTTTCTTTACTGCCTGTGCTACTTCAGATGGAGATACACATCCTGGGAAGATTTCGATTCCTTTTTCCTGACAGTAGTCTACGATCTCTGGATCAAATCCTGGACTTACGATGAATTTTGCTCCTGCTTCAATTGCTTCATCAACCTGTTTTGTTGTAAGAACTGTTCCTGCTCCAACTAACATATCTGGATATTCCTGTGCCATAAGACGAATGGATTCCTGTGCTGCTTCTGTTCTAAATGTAACTTCTGCACATGGAAGTCCACCTTCCATCAATGCTTTTGCAAGAGGAAGTGCATCTTTAGTATTTTCTAATACTACAACTGGTACAACACCTAATTCTTCAAATTTATCTGCGATATAACTCATTTCTTTCATTTCCTTCCTATCTTTTAATATCAAAATTCATCTGCATGATATGCTCAATCAATGAAATATCATCTGTAATGTTTCCATCTCCATGAATTGTATGTTTCACTGCACTTGCAGCAACGCCGAAGTCCGCGATATCCTGTGGTTTGTATTCATTCATTAATGCATAAATGATTCCACTGACAAAAGCATCTCCTCCACCAACGCGGTCTAAGATATGAAATCTTAACTTCTGGCTTTCATACGTTTTTCCATCATACCAAAGGTATGCCATCAGACTATTTTCACTGCAGCTATGTGCATATCTGACATGTCTTGCAATGCATTTGATATTTGGATAACGTTTTACAAACTCCTGAAATACCTCTTCTTGCTGTTTGAAATCTGGATGGAATGGCACTCCGTCTTTGACGTCTCCTGCCTGATGATCCTGCTCATCTTTCCATAAATGATATGGCTCGATTCCAAATAAAACATCTATATATGGGAGACACATTGTACAAAAGTCTCTTGCTTCTTCCCAATCCCATAATGTGCTTCGGAAATTACCATCAAAACTTACTGTCATTCCTTTTTCTTTTGCAAGTTTCAGACAAACAAGGATCATTTCTTTACAGCTTTTTCCAAGTGCTGGTGTAATTCCGCTTAAATGAAGCCATGTATGTCCTTCTAAAATTGCACCAAGATCTGTTTGAGCAAAATCATACTCTGCAAATGCACTGTTTTTTCGATCGTAAATGACCTTACTTGGACGAATTCCATATCCTGTTTCCAGATAATAGGTCCCCAATCTATGTGTTGGTGCCTCTTCTTCTGTTGTAAATTTTACACTGGAACAATCAACGTCATTACTTCTTAGCATGCGGATTGCACTTTTCCCCAAACTGTTATCTGGAACAACTGTAAAAAATGAAGCGTCAATTCCAAGGTTTGCAAGGGAAAGAGCTACATTAGCTTCACTCCCTCCATATCTTGCTTCAAATATATTTGTTGTACGAATCTTTTCATAATCTGGTGGAGTCAGTCGAAGCATGATCTCACCGATCGTTATAAATTTCTCTTTCTTCATAATTAATACTCCAGATAGGCTCCCTTCATTGTGCTGGCTGCATGCTGACTAAATAATCTTAATACACCTTTTTCATATTTTGGTTTTCTTGGTTTCCAATTCTTTCTTCTTTCTTTTAAGATTTCATCAATCTCTTCCTTTGTTTTACGTTCACCATTGATACCAATGATATTTAATTTTCTTCCCATAACATCGATTTCAATTAAATCGCCTTCTTCAACTAATGCGATTGGTCCTCCATCTACAGCTTCTGGACTGCAGTGTCCGATCACTGGTCCTGTAGATGCTCCTGAGAAACGTCCATCTGTGATCAGTGCAATACTCTTTCCTAATTCTTCATCGCTGCTGATTGCTTCGGATGTGTAAAACATTTCTGGCATTCCACTTCCTTTTGGTCCTTCATATCGGATAAAGACTGCATCACCTTTTTGTACTTTATGTTTTAAGACAGCATCTAAACATTCTTCTTCACTGTCAAATGGTCTGGCTCTCAAGACAGATTTAAACATTTCTTTTGGACATGCTGTATGTTTGATCACGGCTCCTTCTGGTGCAAGATTTCCACGTAAAACAGCAATACTTCCATCTGTTCCGATTGCTTTATCATATGGACGGATAATGTCTTCTTTTGTTACGTTCACTCCATAACGTTTATTAAATTCCTGCAGCCATTTATCACATTTTTCGTAGAATCCATTTTCTTTTAATTCTTTTAGATTTTCTCCTAATGTTTTTCCTGTCACTGTCATAACATCGAGATGCAGATAATCTTTGATCTCTTCCATGATCGCTGGAACCCCGCCTGCATAATAGAAACATTCTGCTGGCCAACGTCCTGCTGGGCGAACATCTAATAGATATCTTGCGTTTCTGTGAAGTCTGTCAAATGTATCTCCTGTGATCTCGATTCCAAGTTCATGAGCAATTGCTGGAAGATGCAGCAGACAGTTTGTACTTCCTGAGATTGCTGCATGTACAAGGATCGCATTTTCAAAACTATCCATCGTAACGATATCAGATGGTTTCATATTTTCCATTTGTGCAAGTCTTACTGACTGGCGTCCTGCTTCTCTTGCAAATGCAAGAAGGTCTGGACTTGTTGCTGGCATCAATGCACTTCCTGGTAATGTAAGTCCAAGTGCTTCTGCCATGATCTGCATTGTAGATGCTGTTCCAATGAATGAACATGCCCCACAGCTAGGACAAGCATTGCATTTTGCCCAGTCTAATTTCTCTTCATCAATTTCTCCTCGTTCAAATTTAGCACTGTACATTCCAAGCTGCTCTAATGTCAGCATATCTGGTCCCGCATTCATTGTTCCACCTGGTACAAAGACGGATGGAACATTGACTCTGAACATTCCCATCAGATTTCCTGGAACTCCTTTGTCACAACTTGAAAGATAAACTCCTGCATCAAAAGGTGTTGCATTTGCATGAATCTCGATCATATTGGCAATGATCTCTCGGCTTGCAAGACTATAATTGATTCCATCAGTTCCCTGACTTTCTCCATCACAGATATCTGTGCAATAATAACGAGCTCCAAAACCTCCTTCTTCTGCAATTCCTTTTCTTACTTCTTCAACTAAAATATTTAAATGTCCACTTCCAGGATGACTGTCTCCATATGTACTTTCTACCATTACCTGAACTTTATCTAGATCTTCTTTTGTCCAACCTGTTCCAATTCGTAATGGATCTAACTCTGGTGCAAGTTTTCTCATTTCCTGACTCTTTAATTTCATATCTGTTTTCCTCCTGTAATTTTTATTTTTGAATCAACCCATATTTTTGTAACTTCTGTTTCATATGTTCAAAATCAGTTTCATCTACATTTATTTCAATCCGATCAAACCTTGGAAGGCTAAATACACCAAGCATTGATTTTGCATTTACTACATATCTTCCACAGATCAGATCTACATCTTTCTCACAGCTTCCTGCTGCCTGAACCAGATGTTTTGTATCTCTCATACTTTTTATACAAACTGGTATTCTCATCCTTTATCGCCTCCTAAGCAAAAATTGAAACGATCAACGCAACGATCAAACTTGTGATTCCAATCAAAGTTTCCATGATCGTCCAAGATTTTAACGTTGTTTTCTCATCAATCTCAAGGAATGTTCCAACCAGCCAGAAACCAGCATCATTCACATGACTTAATGCAGTGGCTCCTCCACAGATCGCACAGCACATCGCTGCACGATATAACATACTGGTTGCCATCACGGCTGGCATTGTTGCCATAACTCCAGATGCCATTGTCATTGCCACGATGGAACTTCCTACGGAAGCTCTGACTAACAATGCGATCAAAAATGCGATCAAGATCAATGGCAGTCCACTCTTCTCCAATGCAGGTCCGATGATCGTTCCAAGACCTGAGTCCTGTAACATCCAACGAATCACTCCACCACTGGCGATTACTAAAAGTATCATTCCAACTGGTCTTAATGAATGGTCTAAAATCTTCTTTAATTGTTCTCCTGTAAATCCTCTTCGGATTCCTAAAAAATACATTGCCGCAAGTGTTGCGATCGTTAATGCTAAAAATGGTTTTCCGAGGAACCCTAAAATATTTTGTACACTTCCAGGAATCGGCATGTATTTTGAAATTGTACTTAGTAGGATTAAAATAAGTGGGATGAGGATCACTACTAAAACCAACCCGAATGATGGAAGTTCTTTGCCGTCATCGTGAATTTCTTCGACATTTGCCGGAAGTTTTGTAAACATCTTATTTCCTATAAAGGTTCCCCAGATTACGCCAGAAACCAGCATGCACACGAGTGCTGTTGGTACTCCAACCATGATCATAGTGCCCAGATTGACACCTAAAGCATTCGCCACCAGTACAGATCCTGCAGATGGTGGTACAAATGCATATCCACTAGCAAGTCCTGATAATAAAGGAATTGCATAATATAACGTTGATTTTCTTGTCTGTTTTGCTACGCTGAATGCAAGCGGGATCAAAACTACAACACCTGCTTCAAAAAATACTGTCGTTCCGATCACCAGTCCTGTAAGACCGAGTGCCCATCCAGCTTTTTTCTGTCCAAATTTATCGATCAGTGTTTGTGCTATCTTTTGTGCCCCTCCACTGACTTCAAGAATTCCTCCAAACATGGAACCCAGTCCAACCAGGAGTGCGATTCCCTGTAGTGTCTTTCCAACACCCTTCTCTACCGTATCCGAAATCATTGTAAGCGGCATCCCCGCTCCAACTCCGATAATGATCGCTGAAATCATCATCGAAATGACTGGATGCAATTTAAATTTAATGATCAGTACCAAAAGGCATACGATTCCAACTGCTGCAGCTATCATCAGTCTTGTTGGATCTGCCATAAATGTCGTTGTCTCCATTCTCATTTCCTCCTTAATTCATCAGATGTTTTATTCGTTTATTTTTAATTCATCTGACCTTTTTATATTGTTTTGTTTAAAAATATTGTTTTTTATCATATTTTATCCGTAATTCATCTGATGATTTTATTATATTTTCTTCTTTCAAAAAATGCAATACCGTAAAATTGCACAAATTCATCTGATGTTTTTTGTGCATTATCACATTTTGACAATTTATTTGAAAGCCATTATCATATGATTAAGAATATATTATTAGTAGAAATGGAGTAAGTCATATGATGAATTTTGCATCAGAAGAAAAAAGTCTTCCCCAGAAAATCTCAGAAGACATTATTTCGCTGATCTTAGAAGAAAATTTACAACCTGGAGATAAACTTCCAAATGAATCTATCCTATCCAAACGTCTAGATGCAGGAAGAAGTTCTATTCGCGAAGCAATGAAACTTCTAGCTTCCAGAAACATCGTAACGATCCGACAGGGATCTGGAACTTATGTTGCTTCTTCTCCTGGTATGGTGGAAGATCCGCTTGGATTTTTATTTATTGGAGATAAAGAAAAACTAGTACATGACCTGTTAGAAGTGCGTTTTCTTTTAGAACCATCAATTGCTGCTATGGCGGCAACTCACGCAACAGATGAAGATATTAAAAAAATCACCGCTTTATGCGATGATGTTGAAAATTTATTAAATAATGGAGAAAATCACACGATGAAGGATATTGAATTTCATACAACGATCGCTATGAGCAGCAAAAATCTTGTTGTCCCAAGACTGATCCCTGTGATCAATAGTTCCATCCCTCTTTTTGTAGAAACAACTGAAAATCGTCTGCGCAACGAGACGATCGAATCCCATAGAGAAATTGCGCAAGCAATTGCTGCCCATGATCCTTTGAGAGCACAGGATGCTATGTATCTACATCTTGTGTATAATAGAAAGATCATTTCTGCATCTGAGGTTTCGTAAAAATATCTGTAAAATATAAAATCCATGAGGACACGATTTTTTGGTTCGTTGTCCTCATGGATTTTATTGTTTCATCGATTCCTTTTACCTGTTTTTTAATATTTCTCTATTTTGCACACGTGTTCTTTTGTTTTCTTATCATAATTAATACCAATCAACAACAGATTATCCTGATATTCTTCCAAACTTTCAAAATACTTCTTATCTTTGATCTGCTTGATCGCACCTTCTGCGCTCTTATCCCATTTTAATTCAACTACCAATGCCGGTTTCTCTGCAAATTGTTTTTTCGGAATAAAGACCAAATCTGCAAATCCTTTTCCACCTGCCAGTTCTCTGTGAATGGTATAAAAATTCCTTGCTGCATATAATGCGAGTGAAATCGTATAACTCAATGCATTTTCATCATTATACTGGATATGTGATGTCTCAAAATGTGCCTGTTCAATGGCTTTCGATACCTGTTCTTCTCTGCCTTGCCAGATTGCATTTAATGTATCTGCAGAATCTTTTAGTGCTTTTGAAACAGATCCCCAGTCTGATACTGAAACTGTATTTACATATTCTGCCCGAATTTCACTATTTGGTATCTTGACTGTTTTTGTTTTATCATCATATGCAAGATATCCAAGATGGATCAATAATGTCAGTACATCATCTTCTGTACGAAACGTTGCCATATCATTCGTAAAACTTTCGGTATTCACCGCCACGCTTTCTCCAGCGATCATACTTAAAACATCATCTTTTAGATGCTCAAAATTCATATCAATATACATCTGTAATGCTTCAAAAGTCTCTGTCTGATTCCAGTAATTTGATATCTTTCGAAATCTCATACTATTTACAACCGATCTTGGACTATACACAGACAGTACTCCATCAAATGAATATCCATCATACCAGTTCTTAACTTCTTCCATATCCATTCCGTATTGTTCACAGAGCTTTTTGACTTCTTGTTCTGTAAACCCGACATAACATGCTAAAGGTCCCGGGGCAATCATGGAAAATTCATCAAACATATTCAGTGCCGAATGTGTTCCATATTTCTTAATCGGTAAAATTCCTGTCATGTAAGATAGATAAATACATGCCTTATCTTTTAATAAGTCCCGTAGAAAATCTAAATATTTTTCCTGTGCTTCTTTATCTTGTTTATATTCCCTAAAAATGCAATCCCATTCATCAATGATCACAACAAATGGGTACTGCATTTGTGCATAAATATCCTGCATACACTCAATCAAATCTGTATCGTCAAAATAATCAACTTCTGGATATTCCATTTTCAAATCTCTGATCACAAGCTTCTTCACACGATCGATCAATTCTTCTACATTATGACTTCGACTTAGAAATTCCTGCATATTTAAGAATATGGTATTATATTGATTCAGATATTTTTCAAAATCTTTATCTTTTGCAATTTCAAACTTTCCAAATAATTCTTTTGAATTACAACCGCGGCTGTAATAAGCTGTCAGCATATTCGCAGCCATTGACTTCCCAAATCTTCTTGGACGGCTGACACAGACATAGTTTTGTGCTGTATCTAGTACGGAATTCGTATATTTTATCATCCCTGTCTTATCTACATAAATTTCAGACTGAATCATTCTTCTGAACTTTTCATTCCCTGGATTTAGATAATTTCCCATACGATCACCTCCTTGAATCAATTTTCTATAATATGAAAAAACTTCGTGCTCTTATCTATATTGATTATGATAGCACGAAATTTTAGTCGTCTCAACTTATATTGATTACATGAAATGAAAAAACACCTGCTCATAACATACATAAAATATACGTTACGATCAAGTGTCTTTTCATACAGTGATTATATATAGAATTTCTTCTATCCTAGTTGTTTACTGCAACATGTTTTGCCTGATCTGAATTGTAAACTTCTTCATCAACCAGACCTTCAGTTGCTGCTGTGATAACGGCTGCTGTTGCTGCTCCTGTTACATTTGTCATTGTTCTTGCCATGTCAACGATCGTTGAGATTGGTGCAAATACGACAACTAATTCGATTGGTAAGCCAAGTGCTGCAAATACAGCTGTTGATGTGATCGTCGCTGTTCCTGGAACCCCGACTGTTCCAACAGATACTACTAATGTGATCAGGATCAGAAATGCATACTGTGCAATTCCGTAATGATATCCTAACATATGAACACTAAATACCGCTGTTAATGCTGGCCAGATTCCTGCACATGCTGGCATTCCAACATTGGCTCCAAGACCTGCCGTAAATGATGCTACATCTCCATCAACTCCAAGTGCTTCTTTTAACTGTCTTAATGTAACCGGGATCGTACCAACACTGCTCTGTGTCGTAAATGCTACATACTGAGCTGGTGCGATTCCTTTAAAGAATTCAACAGGACTTAATTTTGCTACAAATTTAATTAATAATCCTTCTACTCCAAATGCCTGAACTGCACATAAGATATAAGATAATACTAATGTACTTAATAATGGCAGCAATTCCGTGACACTGCTTCTTCCAACGGCTCTTGCCAAGAAAGATAATACTGCATATGGTGTAAATCCAATGATCCAGTCAATTGCCTGTCCGATCACCTGATTCCCTGCATCAATAAATGCTTTAAATGGTTTTACGGATTCATTTTCTTTGGAAATTGCATTGTAAGATAATGCAATGATAATTGCAAATACGACGATCGGAATGATCTGTCCTTCACTCCAGTTTGTTGCGAAGTTGCTTGGGAATAAGTTTACGATCGTATCAACAACAGATGGAACTTCAACTTTCTGATATCCATCAGCTACTTTGTAAGCAAATCCATCACCAACTTTTAAGATGACTGCTGCGATCACTGTAATCGTACTTGCGATCGCTGTATTTAAGATCAGATAAAAGATTGACTTTCCACCGATTTTCTTTAAATGAATGGATTCGCTTAGATTTGTGATACTTGCGATGATACTAAATAACAGCATTGGTACAACAAGTGCTGTCAATACATTGGTATAGATCCGTCCGAAAATCTCAACATATGTAAAATGATTTCCAAATCCCAGACCAACTGCGATTCCAAAGACCGTTCCTAACAATGTTAAAAGTCCGAAGTCTACGCCTTTCTTATAATCTAAATAATAGATAACCGCAAACAAAACAATTGTAACTGCTAGTGCGGCAAAATCTGCTGTGTTAATGCTCATTTTGTTACACATCCTCTCTTATAGTTTTTCTTTTTTCATAGTTTTCCAGTAGGAATTATTCGTATAATATCATTTCCTAGTAATACTGTCAAGAATATTTGATGCTTCTTTTTTTATACAATTTTGATTTGTTGATAGTGTTGCATGTATGAGTCAGAAAGAAACTTACGAACACCGATTTATCGAGATGTTTATGAAGCATAATAACATTACCTTCTGTCTGAAAATCCCCTATTTTACAATCAATGCTGTTCTCCATACACACCACTTAAATTTTCAATCTTGTGAATTGTCCACTCTATAGACTTTAGGTATATGATAAAAAATAAATAAGCAACCGAAAACGCAGCATTGGAATTTTGCCATATTTTGAACAAATTCGCAGCCCAATTGGACGAGTGTCTGAGCTTCAAAGACTTTTGTCTGAAACAAAACTTCAGAGCGAGTTCTCGTAGGAAATTGGGCGGATAAGCGATTTGTTCAAAATGTGAGCAAAATTCCACCGCTGCGTTTTCGGTTGCTTATTTATTTTTTATCATATACTGAAAGACTACAGTTGGCCAATCACAAATTTAAGATAATTCCAACTTACCAGTATATAATTGATAGTAGGTTCCTTTATTCTTAATAAGATCTTCATGATCTCCACGTTCAATGATCTTACCATGTTCAAGTACAATGATCGCATCACTATTTCGGATCGTAGATAGTCGATGGGCGATTACAAATACAGTTCTACCTTTCATCAGGTTATCCATTCCTCGCTGTACAATGCTTTCTGTTCTTGTATCAATACTTGATGTTGCTTCATCTAAGATCAGTACTGGTGGGTTGGCTACGGCTGCTCTGGCAATGGATAGTAACTGTCTCTGTCCTTGAGATAATCCTTCTCCGTCTCCGCTGATCACAGTGTCGTAACCATCTGGAAGCATTTTGATGAACTGGTCTGCGTGTGCTAATTTGGCTGCTTCGTAGATCTGTTCGTCGGTTGCCCCTAAATTTCCGTAACGGATATTGTCTTTGATCGTTCCTGTAAACAGGTGTGTATCCTGTAATACAATTCCTAAGGAACGTCTTAAGTCGTCTTTTTTGATCTTCTTGATGTTGATTCCGTCGTAACGAATCTTACCATCCTGAATGTCATAGAAGCGGTTGATCAGGTTTGTGATCGTTGTTTTTCCGGCTCCTGTGGATCCTACAAATGCTAGCTTCTGTCCTGGTTTTGCGAACAGACTAATGTCATGAAGGATGGTTTTATCTTCGTTGTAACCAAACGTTACATCTTCAAATCTTACATCTCCAGTTAATTCTGTATATGTTACAGACCCATCTGCAGAGTGTGGATGTTTCCATGCCCACATTCCTGTTCTTTCTTCACATTCGATAATGTTTCCATTTTCATCTTTCTTCGCATTTACTAATCTTACATATCCCTCATCTGTCTCAGGTTCTTCATCGATCAGGGCAAAGATCCTTTCTGCACCTGCAAGTGCCATTACAATAGAGTTAAACTGCTGTGCGACCTGCATAAATGGCTGTGTGAAACTCTTTGTAAACTGAAGGTATGATGCCATGACACCTAATGTGATCCCTCCAATACCTTCAATAGCTAACACACCACCTAATACCGCTGTTAATACAAATTGAAGGTTTCCGATATTACCTACAACTGGACCCATGATATTTGCATATTTGTTGGCATTTGCAGCACTTTCAAACAGAGATTCGTTTAACTTGTCAAATTCTTCTTCTGATTTACGTTCGTGGTTAAAGACTTTGACAACTCTCTGTCCATTCATTCTCTCTTCGATAAATCCTGTCACATCGGCTAATGATTTTTGCTGGCGGATAAAGTATTTTCCGCTGTTTCCACCAATCGCTTTTGTCACCGTGATCATGATTCCGATAACAACAACTGCAAGAATCGTTAAAATCGGACTTAATACTAACATAGAAATAAATGTTACAATGATCGTGAAAAATGACATCAATGCCTGAGGAATTGCCTGGCTGATCATCTGTCTTAATGTGTCCGTATCATTTGTGTATAAACTCATGATCGAACCATTTGTATTCTGGTCGAAATAACGGATCGGTAATGTCTGCATATGTTCAAACATATCGTCTCTGACACGTTTTAGGACTCCTTGTCCGATAAATACCATCATCCTTGTATAAATAAATGTTGCAATGACACCTGCTGCAAAGATGCATCCAAGGACGATCATTGCGTGGTAAAAATTTGTGAAATCTGGATTGCTCTGTCCAACCAAAGGCAGGATGAAGTCATCGAGCATAAATTTCAATGATAAAGATACAGATACAGAAGCTGCTGCACTGATGAAAATGCAGACAAACACGAGAATAAACTGTAATTTATAAGTATCTGTTACATATTTTAAAAGACGTTTTGCTGTCTTCGCCGTATTTTTGTTGATCGTCTTTTCTGGTCTTTTACTCATCGTCTTCTCCCCCTTTCACCTGTGATTCATAGACTTCTCTGTAAATATCATTTGTCTTTAATAATTCTTCGGATGTTCCAACACCCATGATCTTTCCATCATCTAATACGATGATCTGGTCTGCATCTTCGATGGAAGATACTCTCTGTGCGATGATGATCTTTGTTGTATTCGGAATTTCTTCACGGAATGCCTTACGGATCAATGCATCTGTCTTTGTATCAACCGCACTTGTGGAATCATCTAAGATCAAGATCTTTGGTTTCTTTAATAACGCTCTTGCGATACACAATCTCTGTTTCTGTCCACCAGAAACATTGTTTCCACCCTGTACGATCTGTGTATTGTATCCAGCTGGAAATTCATTTACAAACCCGTCTGCCTGTGCTAATTTACAAATTCTCTGAACTTCTTCATCGGATGCATTTTCATCTCCCCAACGGATATTATCGTAAATTGTTCCTGTAAATAATACATTCTTCTGGAGTACCATGGATACCTGATCTCTTAATGCTTCTAAGTTGTAATCACGGACATCAATGCCGCCGACTTTGACACATCCTTCTGTAACATCGTAAAGTCTTGGAATCAACTGTACTAATGTAGATTTTGCACTACCTGTTCCACCGATGATTCCGATCGTCTGTCCGGATCTGATATGAAGATCAACATCTTTTAAGGAAAGATTTCCACCTTCTCCTGCATAACTGAAGTTTACATGATCAAAGATGATCTCTCCGTCTTTCACTTCTGTTACTGCATCTACTTTATCCTGCATTTCTGGTACTTCTTCCAAAACTTCTGTAATACGGTCTGTAGATGCTTCTGCGATCATGATCATTACGAATACGAAGGTTACCATCATCAGAGAACCAATGATCTGTAATGCGTATACGATGATACTTGTTAATTCTCCAGTTCCCATTGTTCCATGGATGATCCCTGTTCCACCGATTGCTACAAGCAGAAGTATAACAACATACATTGTAAACTGCATAACTGGTGAGTTCCATGCAACGATCTTTTCTGCTTTTGTAAACAGTGTATATACATACTTGGAAATTCCGTGGAATTTATCGATTTCATAATCTTCACGTACAAATGCTTTTACCACACGGGATGCGTTTACATTTTCCTGTACGGAATTATTTAAGATATCATATTCATCAAATACTTTGATAAAGTGTGGATGTGCTTTTTTTGCAATAAAGATCAATGTTCCTCCTAGTAATGGAATCACGATCAAAAATAGTATCGCTACTTTCACACTGTACTTTAATGTCATTACCCATGATAAAATGATCATGATCGGTGCTCTGGCAAGTAGTCGGATACTCATCATATAGGCCATCTGGATATTGGTAATATCTGTTGTCATACGTGTGACAAGTCCTGATGTTGCAAAGTGGTCGATATTCTTAAATGAGAACTCCTGCACTTTGTAGAATATATCGTGTCTTAAGTTCTTTGCATATCCAGCACCTGCAACGGCTGCCATATTTCCAGCTGAAATCCCGAAAAACAGGGATAACATTGCCATAACAACTAGGATCACTCCTCGCTGGATAATATAATGTAAATCTCCGCTTGTCATTCCGATATCAATGATATTTGCCATCTCCATCGGAATCAAAACTTCCATCAGTACCTCAAGAATTACCAGGATTGGAGCAAGTATGGATTGTTTTTTGTATTCTCGGACTGATTTTAATAGGGTCTTATTCATCTTTCTTTCCTTCCTCCTTGTGTTTTTCTATAAGATTTTGTAATACCTGATATAAAACATGTTTGCATGTTATGACATCTTCCTCAGGAATGCCTTTTTCCATTCTTTTTTCACTAAGCTTAATATCTTCCAAGATTGCCTGTCTTAATCCTTCGGCTTTCTCTGTTGGTACCAACCGCTTCTTTCTAGCATCTCCTTTGACACTTTCTCTTGTCAGATATCCATTCTTCTCCATCAACTGTACATATCCTGTCACAGTTGATTTGCGGATCTGAAATTCTTCTTCAATGTCTTTTTGATAAAGATCTTTATGCATTGTTTCTAATAAAATAAACTTTAAAATATGTTTCTGCATGATGGTAAGATCAGCCTTGATCACTTTATCAATTGGCTGATTCCTCTTCATCTCATGTGATAACATATGGATCAGTTTTCCCATGTGCATGTTATTGATCTTATCATTTATATCCTGCATTCACTCATCCCTTTCTTTTCAAAATGGTTAGCTTCCTAACTTTTTAGTATTATACAGAGAATAAAAATGAATGTCAATCGTTATTTTATTATCTCTATTATCGTTAACCAAATCTACTCACCGTGTTGACAATTGTTTTTTTCCATGCTAAAGTTCAGATTAATAAGATATTTCGAATTTAAATAAAGGAAGGTATATATTATATGAATTCAGAACAAAATTTAACCCGTGAAGAAGCCATCGCGATCTTAAATACACCTGATGAACAATTAAATGAACTGATCGAACGTGCCGGAGCACTTCGTAAAAAATATAAAGGGAACCATGTAAGCATTCATCTTTTAACAAATGCCAGAAGCGGAAACTGCTCCCAGAACTGTGCTTACTGCGCACAATCCTGTCGTTCCCATGCAGATATTGAAAAATATAAATGGGTCGATGATGAAAAATTATATGGAGATAACACATTTGTCCATGATCATAAACTTTCCCGTCATTGTATCGGATTAAGCGGTATGAAATTCAGCGATGATGAGATTGAAGAACTTGCTTCTAAAATTCGTAAGATGAAAGAAGAGGGTACACATTTATGCTGCTCTATCGGATTTTTAACAAAGAAACAGGCCTTAATGTTAAAAGAAGCTGGATTAGACCGTATCAACCATAACTTAAATACAAGCCGTTCCAATTATCCAAATATCTGCACAACACATACATACGAACAGCGTGTAAACAACATTCATATGTTACAGGACCTTGGATTTGAAATCTGCAGCGGTGGTATCATTGGTATGGGTGAGAGTAAGGAAGATGTTGTTGATATGTTATTGGATCTGAAAGAAATCAATCCAGAAGCACTTCCGATCAACTTCTTAATTCCGATCAAAGGAACACCTCTGCAGGATAGAGATACTTCAAATTTGACACCAGAATACTGCCTGAAAGTATTATGTCTGGCAAGATTACTGGTTCCAACATCTGATATCCGCTGTGCCGCTGGACGTGAAATTTATTTTAAAGGAAGAGAAAAGGAATTATTGACCGTTGTAAATTCTATCTTTGCTTCAGGATATCTGACTGCAGATGGACAGGGAATTCAAGATACGATCAAGACGATCACGGATGCTGGATTTACATGCGAAGTAGAATCTGATTAATTTGTGATTGTTGGTTTGATTCACTGTAGTCTTTCCGTATCTTAGAAAAACGAAATAAAAGAATCGAAGATCCAGACCAGAAATTTTACTCGCCATTTTGACCGGTCGCTGATTCGCAAATTTTCCTTGCATAACTCGCTTCGCTCAGACAATGCACCAAATTTGCTGCGAACCAGTCAAAATGACGGCAAAATTTCAATGGTTCTGGATCTTCGATTCTTTTATTTCGTTTTTCTAAGATACCTAAAGTTTACAGATAATAAATCCAATAAATCAAAACTGAAGGTGTGTATGTTAAACGGTGTTAGTGAATAATTTTTGTACTATGCGTTCTTTACATAAACGCCGTTTTCTTTCACAAATCCCATTTTTTCAAGATAACTTTTATGTCCTTCTGTCACTTCCTTACAGATAAATTTCTTATATCCCTCTTCTGCTAATTTCGCATAAAGGAAACGTCCTGCGGAACATTCTCTATAGGTTGGTGTTGTGTAGTCAAAGCTGATCTCTAACGCATCTCCTTCTTTCTTTCCCGCTAATACTCCGGCTGGAACCCCCTCGCAGCAGACTGTATATATTGTATCTGCTGCTGAAAGCTCCAAGGTGTTCTCTAAGAAGTATTTTTTCATATCTTCTTTATAGTGTTTTATAAAATATGTTAAGTAGGAATCTTCTTTGTTCCCACGAATCATATCATAGTGATTTCCATCTGCTTTACTTAACTTGATCAGATTATAAATATTGATCACTCTTAGTTTTACTACGGATGTCATCAGCATAGAAATGATAACAAAAATGCATCCGATATATCCAAAAATCTCAATCATTAATGCTGTACTCATTTTTTAATTCCTCATTTTCTGAAATTAGTATCCTACACCATTGTCTGTATTTTTCATGATCTTGATCAAACGGCTTGTTCCTAAACGGCTCGCTCCAAGACTAATGAATTTTTCTGCATCATCAAAACTTGAAATTCCACCAGCTGCTTTGATCTTTTCTCCTTCTGTTAACAGACATGTTTCGATGATAACTTTTAAAATTTTTCCATCACATGCTTCATGAACCTGTCTGATCTCTTCTTCTACTTCTTCATATCTTCCGTCTTTCAAAAATCCAATGTTAATGACCATGTCGATCTCAGATGAACCATTTGCGATCGCATTCTTTGTCTCGAACACTTTAACCGCCGTTGTATGGTAACCATTCGGGAAACCGATAACTGTACAAATTGGAAGTTTTCCCTCTACATATTCGGCTGCCTGTTTTACATAAGCTGCTGGAATACATGCGGATGCTGTTTCATATTTTATCTAATATCTGATGCTTCATTTAAATGAATTTAAAAAAGTGTTACCATGCTGACGATCAATGCACTCATTAAACTTACGAATACACCAGCGATCATAGAACGGATTTGCAACTCATAAACATATATTTTCAATCACTTGCTTTTTCTGATGTCAAAATGGTCATTATATTTTTTATTCTTAACAGCAATGCATTTTCATCATGTTTGATCCATTTCCAGTAGATCGATGCTGGAATTGCTAACAGCTCACTATCTTTAGATGCACAGATGGAAACATTATAATTTGTATCTTCGGAAAAAATCTCAAAATCTACTACAATATACATCTTTGCGAAATCCATAAAATAATATACTTTTCCTAATTTTTGATAATCTACCCCTGCAACATCGCCTTTTAAGATGATATAGACAGTATCGCATGGCTCTCCTGCTCGAATAATAAACTCATCTTTTTTTACATTTTTATGTACCGCCGCCCAGATGACTGCTTCTGATACATATTGAAATAACTTATTTAAGTAATCTCTTTTGCTTCCTTTGACTTTATTGATTTCCTCCAAAAATTGCTGTTTCGTCTCCATCTTTATCCCTCGGAACACTCTTTCCATTTACAAATTTTGCAACTACATTTCGATCGTCTGCTCAATCTTAATCCCATCTGCGAAATCTCCAAGTCCAGATCCTAAGATCAGTGCAACCTCTGGTTTGAAATCAATTTTCTTTTGTACGCTTTCCAAACATGTCATCAATTTTTTGTACATAACTTCTCTCCTTTGTTCTTTGTTTGTTTTAGACAATTTATTTTGTTTTCATTTCTCGTTTATTATATAAATCCACAACAAATTCAAAAACGACATTTGTCGTGATTATGCGAATTCACTTTATTTTTGGAGTTTTATACAATTTTTTTGTATTGTTTTTGTTCATGATGTATATTATTTGGTTCGATACTGTATACAATATTTTTTGTCCTTGTTCTATTTTCACAAGAATTTAAAGAAAATAATAGCAGCAGAAACAAAACTTCTTTTTTGCTTCTGCTGCTATTATAAAAATGATGATGTCCTAACAAACATCTTTCTCTAATTTATGAATGATCTGCTCTGAATCTAATGGTTTTGTATAATAATATCCTTGTACAAGATCAACACCCCATTGTTTTAACAGGTCGATCTCTTTCTGAGTTTCCACTCCTTCTGCTACGACTTTATGTCCCAGATTCTGCATGACTGCGACAATATTTTTGTATAATAATGCGACCTGGTCATCATAGCAGATTCCATTTAGTAAAGAGCGATCCAGTTTGATCGTTGAAAATGGTAGTTTTAGTACCGTATTTAGATTCGCATATCCAGATCCAAAATCATCTAGGCAGATCTGAATTCCTGACTTTTTGAAATCTGCGATCGTCTGATACAATGCTTCACTATACTCTGTCGCAACAGTTTCTGTAATCTCAAATTGAAAATACGAAAACGGTATGTCAAACTCTTCGATCGTACGGAGCAGTTTTTTGCTATATCCTGATTTTAATAATTCCAATGGAGACAGATTATACTTTATACTTTCAATCTTTTCCATGATCTGTGGATGTTCTTTTATGAACTTACAGACCTTTCGGAATTGAAGATACCCAAGCTTTGCGATCTGTCCATGTTTCTCTGCAATTCCGATAAAAACTTCTGGTGAGATCATTCCAAGTGACGGATGTCTCAATCGGCTTAATGCTTCCATTGTACGATATCTTTTTTCTTTTAGATCATACAGTGGCTGATAATATACTTCAAAAAGATCCTCTTCAATTGCTGTCGCCATATATTTTTTAACTTCCTGTTCATAAAGAAATCCTTCTTTTGTATGTTGATCATTCTGAATCAGTATCGTTCTATCTGATTTAGGTTTTAACTGTACCAGATATTCCAGATAATCAATCAATACATCGATCTCTTTGACTTCTTGAACGTTGATGATTCCACATATCGCAGCGGAAAAAGAAATTCGTTCCCCTTTTACTTTAAAAGGTCGTTTAAATAGTTTCATGATCGCATCTTTATTCGTTTCATAATCCATCAATGATGTTGTGAACACAAAAAAACGATTCCCATGAATCCTGAAAACATGGTTTGCTTCATTAATCTTGTGAAGGTATTCTGCGATCTGGATCAGCAATTCATCTCCTGTTGTAACTCCATATAGCTTATTAACTTGTTTTAGTTTCCACAAATCGATCATAAGCAGATGAAGTTCCTTCTTTCTTTTGATCTGCTCTGGAAACCATCTCCTGAAATAGCCTTTAGAATACAATCCGGTCAGGCTGTCTATATATAACTGTGGATTATAAAGTGCCCAAAATAAGATCGTAATCCCTAAGGATAACCCAAATCCTGTCATTAATACAGATTGAAATTTCATCTGTATCGTAACACAGACCAATGCAACTCCAAGGAATTCCTTGATCGCCCGAAGCTCATTCTTCTGATATTCTTCCTGATTGATAAAGCAATTTATAATGACAGCAGCTATACAGATCAATGTAAAAATATATGTTACCAAATATGCTTTTCCATGAACATACTGCCCCTGTTCATTACAATAAAAAAACTGTTTATGTAAAACATTGGTCACGATAGCTACTTCCATACATAGTATTGGTACTGCCATGATCTTTATATTTCTTGTTCTTATATCTTCATCACAGTGTCTTAATGCCTGTGTATAATTATAGAAAATATATACAACGATCATCTGCAGGATATAAAGCATCGTGGAAAAAAAGATCATCCATGAATTATAAGCAGGATTACTTTTTACCAATAGTATGGAGCTTAACAGATCAAATATGATATCAAATATTCCTGCAATAATTAAGAACCAGAATGTTCTTCCACTGATATTATTCAATTTTTTATAACGCTGAAAATGAATCAACAGAAATATTAAAAATACAAGTCCTGCGATCAAAAAATCTATATTATAATCTGTCATTTATATTTCTCCTCTTTTTGTTACAATACATATCCTGATCGGCCTCATATTTCCAATCACTGATCTTCTTCTGTTTTCCTTCTGTATCTTTTAAGAAACTTACCCCTCTTGCAATTGAAAGATAATATCTGTTATTTCTATTATACTTTATGATCTCTTGATCCATTTGTTTCAATAATTCATCCATATTCTCTATTGAATCAAAAATAAGCACACAAAATTCATCCCCGCCGATCCTGTAACATTTTCCATATGTTGCAAATACATTTTTTATACATAGCGCCGCAGAAATGATCAGCTCATCCCCTGCATTATGTCCATAAAGATCGTTCGTATGTTTTAATCCATCTACATCCATAAAGATCAATGCAGCATTATCGTAATCTTGTGCGTGATCCTCAATGTCTTGAAGCTGTTCCTCGAATGCAGTCCTGTTATTAATACCTGTCATACGATCTTCTTTTAGAAGTCTTTCATAAACTTCAAGCTCAGATCTTGTTTTCGCCTGTTCAACAAGATTTACAAAAATACTAGTTAATAACAACTGTTCAAAGATCAAAACACCCACTTCAAAAATGGTTCCATAAAAAGGAATCTCAAGTTTCCAGTACATGCATAATGATAATACCCCTGCAACGGCCATGATCCCAAAGGCATTCATAATGATCTTAAGTTCGCTATCTTTTGTTCTTCGGTATTCTTCTATCATCAAAACAACAATGGTTATTACTGCAATGAACAAGAGCACATGTGTTACGAACAGCATATGGACCATATGGATTTTCAAACATTTGTTTAAAATTCCCTGAATCAACGCATTCGCATAAAATAACAAATTGATCACATCTAAGACTTTATATTTTTCAAACTTCAGTGTATTTTTTACAAAATGAACCATCGGTACTGACATCAGCATAAATGCATAAAAAGAAATCATTCCTGTCAGTGCCGGAAATGATGTATATTCCTGTGCTAATGCTGAATCTGACAAAAACCAGATCCCACTTAGTGCCAGAAATGCTGCTATGTTTAAGAATCTGGTGCTGTTTAATTTAAAATGCTTCAGATAAATTCCAGTGGTCAACGCTACAAAACTTAAGAAAAACATGATCGCGATCATCACGATACCGACTATTTCCTGTTGGACATGAAATCCCATAACTACATCCCCACGTCCAACTAAAATATCATCAAGGTCATAGATTCCGTTGCTTCCGTTCTGATATATGATCTTGATAACGGTTCCTTTTTTTCCCTGTTCTGGGATTCTCGCATCGCAGCTTAATTTAGATTTCATTTGATCATTGCGATGAAAATTAGAATCACTGTATTGATAGATCAACTGATCTCCAGCATAAATTCTGACAGAATATTTTGCTGCCTTTGTTGTCATCAGATATCCTTTGTATTTCTGGGCAATCGTATCATTATATAGTACAAGTTTTCCTTGCGGATCTGCCTTTATCTTCTGATTTAGATCTACTTGCACTTTTTTATTATCTTGTATTCGATACCACCCAATTGTCTCTGTTAATTTTCCTTTTGTATTCTTTACCTCTTTTTTTATGATCCCTATGCAGAGCAACGTCATGACAACGATCACACAACAGAGTAATATTCCTTCTGTTAACTGAATTAATCTTTTCTTTTTATCCATATATTTTCCTTCTCTTTTTAGATTTCCAATATACTCATTATAAAGAAAAAAATGACCTCTGACAATCTATTTAGAGATTATCCTGAGGTCATTTTTATGATTTCATTTTTTTCAGTTATTTTTGTTCTTCAGAAAACCGTTTTTTGGCTCTTACGACTTCCTCTACATGTTTTGCTACGGTTGTACAACATCCTCCAACTGCACTTGCTCCAGATTTCATATAATTGTATGCGTATTGTTCAAATGACAGGGCTGACTGTTTGCCAAACCAGACTTTCTTCACTGCATCGTACTCTTCCCCGCTGTTTGGGTAAACTCCGATCGGAATATCACAGTTTTCTTTGATCTTATGGATCAATCCTGTGATATATTCTGGTTTTGTACAGTTGACACCGATCATTTTTAAATGGGGATATCCTTTTGCAAATGTTGTTGCACATTCTGCGATCGGTGTTCCTTCGCAGATAATATTTTCACTTAGACATGAGAAACTGATCCAGTAATCATATCCATATTCTTCAGCAATTTCTGCCTCAACTTTAGCTTCTTTTAGAGATGGTACTGTTTCAAATAAAATGATATCTGCTCCTGCTTCATGTAACAGTTCGACTCTTCTTTTGTGAAATTCCTTTAATTGTTCATCTGTAATACCATAATTTCCACGGTATTCGGACCCATCTGCTAAATATGCTCCATATGGCCCTGCTGCACCTAGACACAGTGGCCACGCTCTTCCAGCTTCACGTCCTTCTTCTTCCCACCATTCATCTCTTGCTTCACAAAAAATCTTAACAGCACTGCGTATAAAATTTTCTGCTTCTTCTAACGTATATCCATTTTCCATAAGCCCTGGAATGGATGCCTGATAGCTGCATGTGATCCCACAGTCTGCTCCTGCTTTGAAGTAATTTTTGTGAACCTGTTTGATCAGTTCTGGCTGTTCCGCTAAGATCTTAGCTGTCCATAACTTGGAATTCAGGGAAACTCCCCTATTTTCCAGTGGTGTGGACATAGAGCCATCAATGACCATGATCTTATTTTCTTTGATGATGTTTTCAATAGAATTCTTCATCATAAAACATCTCCTTTTTCTTCGACTGTTTCATAAGATACTTTTTCTGGATATTCTCCTCTTTTTAATGCTGGAATAAAACGATCCCAAAAATCATTATATAGTCGCATGATTTCTTTTCGTTTGCTGTAAATAAAGATCAATGTGACAATGACATAAACTGCACTTAACAAGTCAGTTGCCGCCCATAAAAGATCGGCTTTGATATTATAAAATAATAAACATGGAAGCATGTAATATACCATATAAATTGGTGTTGCGATCTTATTTGCATTGGAATCCCCAAATGCATAATTTACAGATTTGGCACAAGAATAATACATTCCAATGATCGTTGTCCATGCAAAGACTGTGATCGCCAGGGATAAGAAATATCCTCCAATATTTCCGTATTCCACCTTAAATGCTACCGTTGTAAGCTGTGCACTGGTTACGTTTGGATAGTCAATATATGAGTTTGTAAGGATCAATGATAATGCTGTAACAGAACATACAACGATCGTATCTAAGAATACTTCTCCCCATCCCCAAGATGACTGACGAACTGGGTGGTCTGTGATCCCTGCTGCATGTGCAACGATTCCATATCCTGTTCCAGCATCGTTTGAGTATAATCCTCTGGCGATTCCGTAACGCATCGCCTCTTTCACTGTCGCTCCAGCAAATCCACCGACTCCTGCCATTGGTGTAAACGCACTCTTAAAGATCAGTGCAACGGCTCCTGGTACTGCATTGATATTCATCAAAAGAATTCCGATTCCACCAAGGATATATAACATTGCCATAAATGGCACGATTCGTTCCATAACAGAAGAAATTCTCTTTAATCCACCTGCGATCGTTAAGAAGCAAGTGATTCCTAATACAATGATCGCAAATAATGGTTTGATCCCAAATGCTTCTTTTAAGGAATTCACGACTGATTCTGTCTGAACACAGCATGTCCATGGTCCAAGTACAAAACAGCAGATTGCAAGAATAAATGCTCCCTTTTTCCATCCTAATGCATTTTTCATAACGAAAGAACGGTCACACATATATTCGTCCATAGAGTTTTCATATTTCACTCGGTATCTCTGTCCAAGAATGATCTCACATGCTTTTGTAGACATTCCAAGCAGTGCAGAGATCCACATCCAGAAGATCGCTCCCGGACCTCCCATTGTGATGGCAGTTGCGACACCACCAATATTTCCAACACCGATCGTGTTTGCCATTGCCGTACAGGCTGCTGCAAATCCAGATACCGTTCCTTCTCCCTCACCTTTTCCTTTGAACATCTTTCCAAATGTATTCTGGAAATGGAATTTGATCTTTGTGATGTAACGGAACTTAAATTTAATTGATAAATAAAGTCCTGTTCCGATCAGTGCGATTGTCATTGGCGTTCCCCACAGGAAATCTGAAATCGTCTGAATTACAAGTAATAGTCCATTCATATATTTTTGTTTTATCCTCCTTTGTAATTTGTTGCTTTCATGATAAATTCAGAAATGAAAAAAGATACAGAACCTCATTTTCTGTATCCTTCCTTATCATTTTTATCATAATTTATGTTAAACCTTATTGTAAGAATAAGGTCAAGCTATTTCCTAGTTTTTTTCTAGTAAAATCTGTATTTCATAATTGGCATGAGCATAATTATCAAGATTATCCTCATATTCCATCGCAAGCATCAGTTCTGGCTTTGCCTTTCCCTGAAAATAACTGATGATCCTTTGAGGATTCCATGCCTCTTCTAAGATTCTTTCCCGAAAGCACAGATAATCTCCTTCTGGGAGCTTTAAGATATTTGGTGCATCTTTTACTTTCTCATTTAAGTAAATAAAATAGTAATCCGGCCGGAATTTCTGCTTACAAAATGCATCGTATGAAATCTTATAGCCATACTGTCTTAGATACATCGCATTATCAATTCCCTGCTCACTTTTTTCCTTCGCAAGACGGATCTCCATGTCTGCCAGGAGATCTCTTTTATAGCATGGAACCTGCAGATAATATCGTTCTTTTAAATGCATGACACATGGTGCATCTTCATTTCGCTCCATATAGGTAAAATAATCTTTGTACCAGTCAACCATCTCGATCTGATGACGGATCTTTTTTTCTTCTTCTTCTAAGACTTTCTTCTGCTGGTCAAGAAATGGAAGTAACCGCTCGACTTTCTTACTAAGCATGACTTCTTTGATATCATCAAGCGGCATTCCAAGACTTTGTAAATATTTGATCCTGTCGATAAAATGAAATTGTTCATATGCATAATAACGATATCCGGTTCTTGGATCGATCTTTATCGGTTTCACGAGTCCAATCTTATCGTAAAACCGCAAAGTCTGGGTTGTAATTCCCATCAGACTTGCCGTCTCACCGATTCGGTAGTATTCTTTCATCTATGATTCACTCTTTTCTCTCAAAGCTATTTTTCTTTATCATAGCATACTTTTGTTACTTCTGAACCATATCCATTGCAAATAAAGCTGCTCCAAGTGCCCCGCATAACTGAGCTTTATCACTGATCACAAGAGTTGTTCCAAGTTTTTCTTCCAGTGTCTTTACCAGACCTTTATTCTTAGATACACCACCTGTCATCATATAGCGTTCTTCTCCTCCAACTCGTTTTGCAAGAGCTGCTGTTTTGGATGCAACGGCTTTATTTAATCCGTGAACAATGTCATCGGTTTCTTTGTTCTGCGCGATCAAGGATACGACTTCTGATTCTGCAAATACCGTGCACATACTGGAGATTGTGATATCTTCTTTGTATGTAAGTCCTGCTTCACTCATCTGGTCCAGATCCATTTCCATTGTTCTCGCCATCATCTCTAAAAATCGTCCGGTTCCAGCTGCACATTTATCATTCATAACAAAGTTTGCAACCGCTCCATTTTCGTCAAGACGAATGACCTTGCTGTCCTGTCCACCGATATCAATGACCGTTCTCACTTCTGGATTTAAGAAATGTGCTCCTCTTGCATGGCATGTGATCTCTGTGATACTTTTATCTCCATCGGTGATTGCCGTTCTTCCATATCCTGTTGTTACCATAGCATCGATATCTTCTCTCTGAAGTTTTGCCTGTTTTAGGGCCTCTTCCAAAGCTCGTTCTGCTCCCATCGCTGCTCCAGCACCTGTTGGCAGAATGATTCCTGTCACGATTTCTCCATCTTTATTCAAAATAACAACGTCTGTACTTGTAGATCCGCTGTCGATTCCTGCAAAATATCCTTTTCCCATTTTCTTCTCACCACTTTCTAAATTGTCCATATTCATGCTTTCTGCAAATGCTTCTAATCTTGTCAGTAACTGTCCGCTGCTCTGCACTGTATAGTCTGACTCGATCTTTAATAATGGCACTGTAATGTTTTGTTTTACCTGTGCATACTCAAAACTGTAGAAATCACAAAATTTGACCGTATGGTAAATGATCCCTTTTAAGTTTGGATCATTATACAAACGTTTTCTTCCGCTGTTATCCATCATACGCATACAAGGTGTCTGTCCTAAAAGTTCTGCTGCATACCATTCCATTAATTCATTAAAATCATCTGTCTTTGGTGGCTTTACTTCACCGACGCTTCGGTTATTGACACAAGTATCATTCTCCACTGAATATGGCATGGATTCTTTGACCATTTCATATAATTCATTTCCCATTCTTGCCCCAAGAACACTGATATATGGTTCTTTCTGCTTTTCTGGTTCTTTAAATGCTTCAACAAATTTCTTTTGATCAAATTCAGATCCTTTGTAGGCTCCATAGGCTCTTGCAAGTCCTTTTAACTGTAAAACAGTTCGTTCCCTGCTGCATTCTCCGTCACAGTGCAGCATATCGATCATATATAAAAAATCAAGTTTTCCACTGTCTTCCAGAATATCATAGACACTTCGGATCGTATCACAGCAGTTTACTAAAACCAGTTCTTTTACTTTCCCAGTCATAACTGCTTCTAAGACAGCTTTTCCAAATCCACAGATATTTGGATGTGCGATCTGATCTGCGAGATCAAATCCTTCCGGCATCTGGTTTAAATTCTCACATTCCCCGCCAAATGCCTGCAATAATTCAATTGGTGTATATTTACAAACGTAATATGTCTTACTCATCTTGTCCACCTTCCATTTCTTCAGCTCCAAGCATCTCTAAAAATGCTCCTAGTCTTGTTGAAGTCTGTCCTTCTCCGCCGTGGCTTCGGTCACATCCATCTCCATCTAATAACAGCATTGGAATTCCTGCTTCTTCAAACTTCTTCTTGGCAAGCTGTGCTGCTCCAAGTGTATGTTTACATCCCCAGTGTCCAAACCAGACAGCTCCATCTGCTTTCACATCTTTTGCATGGCGGATTCCGGCTTCAATTCTTCTTACCGCACTTCCATTTAATCCATGATAGACCATTCTTCTCGCCATCGCATCGTATGGATCTTCTGGATCAAAATCAGGTTCGAATGTACGACTTAACTCGCATCCTGCGATCTGTGCATTCTCATTAAATGCCAGTGCTTCCTGTACTGCACCTGACCAGAATGGGATCGTGTGCATCCAGTAGATATTCTTTCCTTTTTTCTTTGGTGCTTTTTCGATATCTTTTAATAACTGATCCACATATTTCTCTTCTTCTTTTGTTCCCAACAAAATATTATTTGTCATTCCTGCAAAAAGCGGTGTGACAAGATCTGTTTTGATATCTTTATCTGCGGATTTTTTCTGACATTCAATGAACTTATCCATCGTACGTTTGCTTCGTCTCATTCGTTCTTTTAGTCCATCTTCTGTAATCGTCTTTCCAGTACATTTTTCTAAAAATACTTTCAGATCTCTGATCTGATCTGCGACATATTTGACGTTATCTTCATTTTGCTGCATCGGTACATCGATCGCAAATGCTGGTACATCATATAGTTTTGCTAATGTTTTGAATGTTAGTAAATTTGCATCACAAGTAAGGTTTGTGTATACGATACATTTGGGCTTTGGAAGGATCTTCTTCTGTGCCGCTCCCAAAAATGTCTTATGATAGCTGCATAGTGTTTCTGAAATTCCTGTGTTCTCTGCCTGCTGTAAAAATGCTCGTTCTGAATTTGATGCGGAAAGATAGCAGGAAAATGCTTCTACATTATATGGATGTAATCCTGCTTCGTGTAAGATCTCACATGGTGTAAAGATACTGACGATCGCACATTCCTGAGGATTCTTAAGTGGCATCAGCATCGTGTTCATCATCAGATGCGCAAGATATCTATCTGCTGGCAGTAATCGTTTGTCTGGTGTAAATTTATATTTTAAGTTCTGAGCTTCCCATCCAAGTTTTAATAATACTCTTGCTCTGTCTGGATTTGTATTTGCCCATTTCTCGATATATTTTCCGTATGTCTCTATGATCTGCATATTTATTTCACATCCTTTTTTTGTTCTAAAGAACTATATTACTTGTTATTTTTCAAAAAATCAACGATTAAATTTGGCACAATACATATATATGTATACATTTTACGGATTTTGTGATAAAATGAATTTTTATGCTTAAGAAAGGATTTGGTAATTTTATTATGAATAATGATAAAGAATTTTTAGCAACGGAACCCATTGGGAAACTGCTTTTAAGACTGGCAATTCCGACTTTGGCCGCTCAGATGATCAATATGCTTTACAATATTATTGACCGTATTTATATTGGACATATTCCTGGAAGTGGCGCTTTAGCTCTGACTGGAGTTGGAGTTTGTATGCCGCTGATCATGATCATTTCGGCATTTGCCGCTCTTGTTGGAAATGGTGGTGCCCCTCGTGCTTCGATCTTGATGGGTAAGAAAGATCTTGATTCTGCGGAAAATATTCTTGGAAATTGTTTTACGATGCAGATCATTATCTCTGTGATCTTAACTTTGATCATGTTTTTTGGCAACCGTACATTTTTGATGGCATTTGGAGCCAGTGAGAATACGATCGAATATGCAGTCAGTTATATGAATATTTATTCTCTTGGCACGATTTTTGTACAGTTAACACTTGGAATGAATGCATTTATCACTGCGCAAGGATTTGCGAAAACTGGAATGTATTCTGTTTTGATCGGAGCCGTGATCAATATCATCTTAGATCCGATTTTTATCTTTGCATGCCATATGGGCGTTCGTGGTGCCGCACTGGCTACAATCATATCTCAGGCTTGTTCTTGCATCTGGGTATTGAGTTTCTTATTTGGGACAAGATCGACACTTCGTATCAAGAAACAAAACCTGACACTGAAAGCTCCTGTGATCCTGCCTTGTCTGGCTCTTGGACTTTCTTTGTTTATCATGCAGGCAAGTGAAAGTATCATCTCTGTGTGTTTTAACTCTTCTTTGCTTAAATACGGTGGTGATGTGGCTGTTGGTGCAATGACGATCCTTACTAGTGTAATGCAGTTTGCGATGCTTCCTCTTCAGGGACTTGGACAGGGTGCACAGCCGATCATGAGTTATAATTATGGTGCAAAGAATACGGATCGTGTAAAGGGTACTTTCTTCCTCTTATTAAAGGCAAGTTTGACTTACTCTATCATCTTATGGGGACTCGTCATGTTATTCCCTCAAATGTTTGCTGGTATTTTTACTTCAAATCCAGCTCTTGTTATATTTACAAAGAAGGCTCTTCGTGTTTACATGGCAGTTATGTTTATGTTTGGAATTCAGATTTCCTGCCAAATGGCATTTAACTCTCTTGGAAAAGCAATTTCTTCTATTGTTGTTGCTGTTATGAGAAAATTTGTACTTTTAATTCCTTTGATCTATATCATGCCTCATATTTTTACAACAGATCAGACCATGGCTGTTTATATGGCGGAACCTGTTGCTGATTTTATTGCAGTAACATTTACAGCGATCTTGTTTTCTGTACAATTTAAGAAAGCTCTTGCTGCGATCCGTTTATCCTAAAAAAGAAAAGTCTGGAAAATTCTAATACTTTTCCAGACTTTTCTTTTTATCATAGGGTCATAGACGAAAGAGTCTTAATCTCTCTTTAATTTCACTGCCACACCTTTTTCAAGACTTTCATGGACTGCTTCTGCGATCAATTCTGCCTGTAGTCCATCGTTTCCATCAGCTATAAATGGAAGATCATTCTGTAAACAGTAGATGAAATCGTTAATTGGTTCAATTCCAAATCCACTTGGTCGTCCACAGTTATTTAAGATGAAATAAGAGTTTGGTGTACGTAATTTGCTATTGTTATAGATTTCTACTCCACGATTCTGAGAGTCGATCCTAAACATTGCATTTTCACACAGGATCTGTGTTCTTCCATCATTATTTTTTGCAAATCCTTTTGGTAAGATCCAAGAATTTTCTACTGTCCAGTAGCATCCATTTTCCATTTTCAGTGTTGCTTGGATAGAGTCGTATGTATCAACTCCTCTTGCTTTTAACACTTTCTTTGTTCCTACTGCGTATACTTCTTCTACTTCACATCCCATATACCAACGAACCTGATCATAACAATGTGTTCCTAAGAAATGTACAGGGCTTGATTTGTCTGCCCAGTTGAACCATTCTGTTGGAACATCAATGATATCATCCATGCACATATATCCACGGATTGGTGCTCCTGATTCTTCGTTCTGAAGTTCATTTCGTACATTGATCGCCGCTGGATCCCATCTCTTATGATAGTCGACCGCAACTCTTACATTGTATTTTTCAGCTTCTGCTAAAATTCTCTTTGCATCTTCTGATGTTGTTGCTAATGGCTTCTCCACCAGAATTGGTTTTCCATGACGGATCGCTGCTAATGCCGGGTCCATGTGGAAAGCATCTGGTGTTGCAATAGATACAGCATCAATTTCTTCGTTGTCTAACATTTCATTTACGTCATTGTATGTTTTTACGTTGTATTGTTCTGCAATGCGATCTGTGATCTCTTTATTTAAGTCACACACTGCAACTAAATTTGTGTTTGGATTCCACGTATATGCATTTACATGGTTAATTCCATAGATTCCTGCTCCTACTACTGCAACATTCATAACTTTCATTTTAAATCTCCTTTTTAACTATATGACACTTTAATTTTCTAGAAAATTCCTACAAAAGAAAGCAAAATGGAAACTGCGATGATTCCAATTACGATCTTTCCTGTTCCTACTTTTTTCTTTCTGATCAACCAGTAGATCAAGAATAAAACGATCAGTGGGAATACATTTGGGAAAATAGAATCTAACTTATCCTGTACTACGACTGTACTGATCTTTAACACAGTTTTTAATGTTACCATGGAAGCGGTCATAGCACCCATCATAAACATGGCGAGTACATTGGCTCCGGAGATAACATCCTGCATTAAACCAGATCCCATGATCGTTTTAATAGATTCTCTTCCCTTTTTGTATGTCATATTTGTTGTTAAGATCAATTCACCAATACAATATCCAACGAACAGTAATAATACGACTAATGCCAGTGGATTTCCTGCTGCCGCAAGTGTTGCTGCTGCGATCTTCATCAATGTTCCGATGATTCCCCAGTCAAAGCTGTCTCCTAAAGCTGCGACAGGTCCCATCAATCCTGTTTTTAAACCTGTGATTGCCATATCAGGCATCTTAGATGGATCTTTCGCTCTCTGCTCTTCCATTGCGATGGTTGTTCCAAGGATCAGACCACCTGCTGTTACATTACAGTTATATAATAATAGGTGACGTTTTAAGGCTTCTGATAAATCTTCTTTTTTGGTATATAATTTCTTTAAAATATGTGAAATACTTCCGCAAAATGCAATTCCCTGCATATTTTCAAAGTTCAGAGGCATCTCAGCGGACATGTACCAACGGAACATTGCTTTATTTAAGTCTTTTTGTGTTAAGACTTTCTTTTCTTCTTGTGTATTCATTTCATTACTCATGTTCTCTTACCTCCTCTGCAATTTCCTGTCTCTGGAATACTGTAATAAATGCAATACAGATTGCGATGATTCCAGCTGTTAATGAGTTTACTCCTCCAACGGATACTACGATATAACCTAAGAATACGAAAGGAATCAGTTTGTTCTTTCCGATCATATTCATGATCAGTGCGAATCCTAAGGCTGGTAAAACTCCTCCTGCTACTTCTAATCCATGTGTCACAAATGTTGGAAGTGCCTTCATAATGTTAATTACTACATCCTGACCTACCATGTTAATAATAAACACTGGTAAGAATAGTAGTGGAATTGCTAATAACGCTGGATAAATCGTTGCGCATCTCCAGATAGCATCTGCATTTCCTTCTTCTGCATATTTATTTGCTTTTGCTACAAAGTATGTGTTGATCACTTTTCTTAAATTAGTTACGAATGATCCGAGTAATCCAACTGGTACTGCTAATGCGATCGCTGTTGTTGCATTCATTCCTGATCCGATCGCGATCGGAATAACGCATGTTGCTGCCAGACATTCGTCTGTTGGAAGGTTCGCTCCTGGTGCAAAAATACCTGCAAATACCAGTGCGATACCACCACCGATAATTAATCCTTGCATTGGCTGTCCCATCAGTAACCCTGCTACAAGTCCTACCGTTACAGGGCTTGAGATAAACAGGAATCCGAAATATGATAAGATTATTCCTCGGCACCACCAATACATAATTCCCATGACAATTGCTATGATTACAGTATTCATATATTTTTCCTCCTTTTGTTACATCTTACGTTTTACTGCATCGAAACTTATTGCTGATATTTCAGGCATTGGCTGGACAGTGATCTCAATACCTTTACTATTTAATTCTTCCAGCATATCAAGTTCCTTTTGTGAAATTGCAACTCCTGTTGTAATCAGTTTTCTTCCTTCCTCATTTGGTACTGCTCCAACATTGATCGCAGGTAATTCAACTCCTTTCTCTACTAATTTCAGACATGTCTCAATATCTTTGGAAATCAAAAATACCGTATCGTCTGTGTTATCTAGCACCTCTTTTGCTTTATCAATGGTTACAATATCAACATCTGTTCCTTTTGGAACTGCCATCTTGTAAATGTCACTCATAAATTCGTCACTTCCAAGTACATCATCTACTAATACGATTCGTCTTACTGGGCAAACCTTTAACCATCTTGCCACTACCTGTCCATGGATCAGTCTGTAATCTACTCTCACTAATTTAATTTCTGCCATAATTCTTACCTCCGCTCTTTCATTATTTTTGTTGGACATTTAATTCCATCCTGTGCTGTTTCGATACAACTTTCTACCAGTTCATCTAATGTCTGCGTTTCTCGCTCTGTCACAAACTGAATGATCATTGGAAGATTCACTCCTGTTACTGTTTCAACGTTTTCTTTCCTCAAAGCAATTTTTGTTGCCAGGTTGGAAGGTGTTCCTCCAAACAGATCTGCCATGATCAAGACTCCTTCTTCCTGATCTAATTCGTCTACGTATTCTTCTAACATCTGCTCCCCTTTTTGAATATCATCCCCAGGGTTTAGGGTCCATGCTCTGCACTGACTTAATGGTCCTGCAAACATCTCTGCTCCTTTGATCAATTCAACACTTGAATTGCCGTGTGTTGCAATGATTAATCCGATCATCATACCTCCTCTCTTGGTCATCCATATTTCTATTTCGACACATTTTAATTTTTTGTTTTTCACATCTTACACTTTTTTATAAAGCAAGACCCGTGCCAACTTTTTATTTTTTTGCAAAATAAAAAAAGCACATATTCATTTTTTCGCATAAATACGTGCTTTTTTCATCTTAAAATTTTTAATTATTTTCTGTCAGATAATAGATCATCAAGATCTCCCGCTCATTCAGCGACACATTGTACTTGTTTTCTATGACACTAAAACTCTCTTTTAAATTTTTTATGAAACTTTCCCGACACTTCAGATCATCTGTCATATCTTCCTGTGGCAGCCTTCCTTTTTCAAGTATCAATCGTTCTACCATGACACACATATGAATATACAGCATCTTTTTTTGATCGATCGAATAGGTTGTATCTTCTAAAATCTCCAGCTTGCTGACAGTTTCTTCGACATCTCCCATGATCTTATCTGGATTCAGGATCGTAAGCTGCCCGATCAGATTCTTTATTGTAAAACTCCTTACGATATTCTCAATAAATCGTTGTGTCTTGTCCTTGTCACAATATCGTCCTACTGTGGAATAAATAACTTTCTCTCCCATCTCGTCAATCAATTCATTTAACATAAGTGTCGTAACGCCTTGGATCATAAGCTTGCTTGTCGTTATGATAAACTGTATATCATATTTACGAAAGACATCGCATCGGTTTCCCTCCGTACTTAATTCTGCATAAGTCATCTCCACAACATCAATATCAATGCCTTCCAGGCATCCTTGCAGCAACATCTTCATCTTATCTGTCGTTCCTAAACCTGTTGTACAGCATAAAAGAATTGCTTTTGGTTTTTGTTTGCTTGGAACAAATGATTTCTTTGTAACATGATGCTCGATGATCGTATCCATAATATTTTGAAGATCTTCATGTTTTAAGATCAATTCTCCTGCTTCTAATGCCATTTCTGTCGTAATATTATTGACAATCCCCAAATCTCCTTCGACATCATCTTTTATGTCCTCTGAAATATCAAGTAATGATCCCATATCAACAAAGATCAACAACCCTTTGGATGTATTCGTATTTTTGAGATATCGCTTAATACGTTTTACTACATCTTTCTTTGGCGTATCATATTCCATATCAAAAGCTTCAAATATATAAGTTTCAAATACCTTATTGACAGTACTTGTAATACTAGATGCCGTCGCTGGTCCATGTGATACGATGATCGCATTTGTATAATCCATCTCATCCCTTGCAATACTGTAAAAATATAACATCGCAAACATCCTTACAAACCATGGATTTGTCTCATAATCTACTGCCTGATGAAGCATCTCATAGAAAATAAGTCCCATCTTATAATAACGGTACATCACTCTCTGCAATTGTTTTGCCAGATGTTCGTATTTCCTGTCGTCTGTATGCTTATTCTGATTATTCAGTACATAAAGCATCTTTACAAATACCATTTCCATCACACCACTGTATTTGAGACCGTAATTATCTTGAAGATAGATCAAAATATTTCTCACTGCCTGTGTATACAGATTCTGCACATATGGGTGAATTTCCTGATCGATCACGATATCTTCGATTCGATTCACTTCATCATAAATGATCTTTCGAAACTTAATGGTTGATATATCTTTCTCAAGATATTCTTGGATCAGATCATTGATCACTTTCTCCGAAAAATCCACATCCGCCTGTTCTGTCATAGAAATCTTCCACACTGCGTCCTGATCTGGTGACACTTCGATCATTTCATTGATATATGGAATTGATTCTCCATTTCCATGAAGTAATGTATCGGAAGACAGGTGGCTTAAATTAAGAGGTATCACTTCCTGTCCTTTACTTCTTTCATTGTATGCCTTTGCACAGGATAATCGAATGATATTTTTTAACGTTCCAATATTGCCTTTTCCTTGGAATGTCAGCAATCGATTGACCACATTACTGCTCACCTGAAATGTAGTATTCATCGTTTTGGATTCCTGATGGATCAAAAACAAGATCAATTCATACTTCTCTTCCAAAGTTCTTTCCTGAAAATCTGGCAGCACTACATCTACTGGAATTCTTCTTAGAAATGTATCCAGCATAGTTTCTCTGCCTTCTGTTGTTGCAAAGATCAGTCGAACATTCAATTCACAATTTTGTCCACTGTCTCCCATTCTGGAAATGATCCCTTTATCCATATATCGAAATAACTTTTCCTGTCCTTCTGGCGATAGGCGATGAACTTCATCCAAAAACAGATACCCTTTGTCTGCTTCTTCGATCAGGCCTTTTGTATCCTTATTGGCCCCTGTAAACGCTCCTTTTTTGTATCCAAATAAGACAGACGATAATAATTCTTTATTATTCGCATAATCCGCACAGTTTAATACAACAAAAGGGGCATCCTCTGGAATTGTTCCAATGAATTTCGCATATTGGTAGATGTACTCTGCCAAAAGACTTTTTCCAACTCCACTTGATCCAAACAATAAAATCGGCATGCCCTTGTTTGGATAACCTGCCGATAACTTACACTTCTCTACTGCATCTTTTAAACTTTGATCTGCTCCAATAAATGTTGTAAATGGATCCTCTGGTAATTGATCTTCTGGTTGTATGTAAGAAAATATAACCGGCCGTGTTTTTTCTTTCTGGACAATTCCTTCTCTTACAAGCTCATTTAAAATTCCACTCGCTGTGTTTCTCTGAATATTTAATTGTACTGCAATACTCTCCGCCGTTTGATGATTCTTACATTCCTTCAACAATTTCAGAATACGATCCTTATTATTTTCTTTTGCCATACTTTTCTTATCCTTTCTTATTTCGTACTCCAAGTCTCGTCTTCTTTGTTGTTCTTAAATATATACAATTCTTATTCTCATACTACCATTTATAGTGATGCAGCTGTCCTTCCATCTGAAATGCCTTAAATCCCTGATGTCTCAGCACTTCATAGGCAACGATCGCTACAGAGTTAGATAAATTTAATGACCGGATATGTGGCAACATTGGGATTCTTATAGAAGTCTCTTCATAATTCAATAAGATTTCTTCTGGAATTCCAGCGCTTTCTTTTCCAAACATGATATATACATCTTCGTCATCTTCATATGCTGGTGCCGAATATACATGTTTTGCTTTTGTTGTTGCCATGTAAATCTTGGGATCATTGTTCTTCTCTAGAAAATCCTCAAAATTGATATATGTACGTACATCTAATTTATCCCAATAATCAAGACCGGCTCTCTTGATCATCTTTTCGTTTAAACGAAATCCTAGTGGTTCGATCAGATGCAGAACAGCACCGCATGCCACGCAGGTTCTTCCGATATTTCCAGTGTTTGCCGGCATCTCCGGCTCATGTAATACTATGTGAAGCATTATTAACTCTCCAATCTCTTAACTTTTTATCTATTGCTTCTTTGGAAGATGATTGATAAATCGTTCCAGACGCCCTAAAGCTTCTTTTAGTTCTTCAATGGAATATGCATAGGAAACTCTGAGATATCCTTCTCCACAGGCTCCGAAGGCAGATCCAGGAACGATTGCTACTTTCTCTTCATTTAACAGTTTTGTTGCAAATTCTTCAGATGTCATGCCAAATTTCTTAATGGATGGAAAGATGTAAAAGGCACCTTCTGGTTCAAAACATTCGATTCCCATTCGTTGAAACTCATGTACCAAAAATCGTCTGCGCTGATTATATGCAGTCCTCATCTCCTCGACTTCATCATCACAGGAACGCATCGCTTCGATCGCTGCATACTGACTAGTCGTCGGTGCTGCCATGATACAGAACTGATGAACCTTGACCATCTGTTTCATCATGTACCTTGGTGCTGCAACATAACCAAGTCTCCATCCAGTCATTGCAAATGCCTTGGAAAATCCATTGATCACGATCGATCTGTCTTTCATCTCTGGCAAGGATGCGATACTGACGTGATCTCTTCCATAGGTAAGTTCTGAATAAATCTCATCAGAAATCACAACAATATCATGTTCTTTTGCAAACTCTGCGATCGGTTCTAACTCTTCTCTTGTCATGATCGCACCCGTTGGATTGTTTGGAAATGAAATGATCATTGCTTTTGTTTTATCTGTGACAGCGGCTTCTAACTGCTCTTTTTTAAGCTTAAATTTATCTTCTTCCTTAAGACTTACGATCACAGGAGTTCCACCTGCCATAACAACACATGCCACATAAGAAACGAAACATGGCTGTACAACGATGACTTCATCTCCTGGATCAAGGATTGTACGCATCGCAATATCAATCCCTTCACTCCCGCCAACGGTCACTGTGATCTCATGATTTGGATCATAGACCAATTCGTATTTTCTTTCTAAATATTCACTGATCTCATAGCGCAGCTCCTTTAACCCTGCATTCGATGTATAAAAGGTTCTGCCTCGCTCCAATGAGTAAATTCCTTCTTCCCTGACTCTCCATGGTGTATCAAAATCCGGTTCCCCCACACCTAAGGAAATGGCATCTGGCATCTCGCTTACAATGTCAAAAAACTTGCGGATTCCTGATGGTTCCAGACTTACAACTCTCTTTGATAAAAAATCTCTCATTATGGAGTCACCGCCTGTCTCTCATCCACTTTCTTTGCTTCAAGAACAGTTCCATGATCTTTATATTTCTTCAATACAAAATGTGTTACTGTACTGACAACAGATTCCAGTGGTGCTAATTTGGATGATGTGAACATAGAGATCTCTTTCATCGTCTTTCCTTCTAACATAACCATGAAATCATATCCCCCAGACATCAGATAAACGGCTTTTACTTCTGGAAAATTATAAATACGTTCTGCAATGCGGTCGAATCCCTGACCTCTTTGTGGTGTTACTTTTACCTCGATCATCGCTGTCAGTTGATCCTTGCTTGTATTGTCCCAGTTGATCAAAGTATGATACCCACAGATGATATGTTCTTTTTCCATATCTGCGATCTCATTGGCGACTTCCGTCTCCGCGACATCTAGCATCACCGCCAGATCATGGATCGCTAAACGACTGTTTTTCTCGATCAATTTTAAAATCAGTTCTCTCAATTCTGTGTTCATACTGTTTCCTCCATTTTTCTCTCTGAAAATTATCTGCGATTATTTTCAGAATATATTTTATATAACTCGTCCTGTCTAGGTGCCTCCAGATTCGCTGCCTTTCCCTGACGATAGATTACTTTATCTCTGGAATCTGTTGTATGACCAATAATGGTTGCTTTGATGCCTGCCTGTTCCAGTTCATTGACTAATGTTCTTCCATGATCTGTTGTGATCAGCATAGATCCACTTGAGATCAACTGATATGGATTCAGATCATATCGTTCACAAAATTCAATCGTATGTTGTCTTAATGGAATATCTTCGATACAAACTTCCACCCCGACACCAGATGCTTTGGAAATCTCCCATAAAGCACCATAAACTCCGCTTTCTGTGATATCATGCATACAAGACGCATATTTTCTGGCGATCAGACCTTCTGGCACGACAGAGATATCATCTAGAAATGCCTTTGCATCATCAATAAATGTATCAGAAAACCATTCTTTTAACTCGTCTTCTTTTTCATTTGCGATGATTCCCGTTCCTTCCATACCAAGATATTTTGTGACTACGATATCCTGACCTGGTTTCGCCCCGCCAGATAAGATCAATTCATCTTCTTTCACTTTTCCAATCCCTGTCACAGATAATACTGGCTGCGTAACCGCTGCCGTAATCTCTGTATGGCCGCCTAATACCATGATATTTAATTTCTCACACTCTGCATTGATCTGCTGCATCATCTTCTTGATCTGTGCTTCCTTGATCATTGGTGGCAGAAGTGCTGTCACCATAAGTCCGATCGTCTCAGCTCCTGCGGATGCAAGATCGTTGGCAGTTACATGAACTGCCAGACGTCCGATCTCTTTTACCGTGCCTGTGATCGGATCTGTTGATGTGACAAATACTTCTCCTTCCTGAAGTTTCAATGCCGCACAATCTTCCCCGATTCCAGGTCCTACTAAGACTTCATCTCTCCTTGTATGCAATTGCTCAAACACAACTTTCTGCAATGCAGATTCTGATAATTTTCCTATTTTCATCCTTAATTTCCTGTGCTTTCCTGAGATTTCACAGCCGCTGATCTCTTCGCTGTTGTAGACTTCTGTGCTGCCGTTGTAGATTTCTGTGCTGCTGTTGTTGTCTCAGACTTCTGTGCTGTTGTTTCTTTTGAATCTTTTTTCTTATCCTTTTTATCGTCTTTTTTATCTTCCGCTTTCTTTGTTCCTACACGATAAACCGTTGGTGTTGACATATATGTGGAAGTATTAAATACCTTTTTGGATACCTGTTTACCATTGATCTTCACAATCTTCCAAAGTCTTGCACTGTATCCAGTGTGTCCATAACTTTCCACAACTTTCTGTCCTTCGGCAAGCGTATTATCGCTAACTGTACTTTCAGAACTTTCTTTTACCTGTGTTGTCTCAGATAAGAATTCTACCGTACGTTTTGGATCTTTTTTCTTTCCATAGACCGTAAATGTAATCGTTGAACCATTTGCTTTTCCTTCAATATAGATCGGAGTATCGAATGTATTCTTAAACTTCATATCCTTATGCGTTCCCGCGATTGCTGCATCTGCAGATCTTGGCACATAATGTACGGTCATGGAATGTGGAAAACGTTCTACGATCTTTAATTCTGCACGGATAACTGCATTATACAAAGTAGTAGATACCTGGCAGATTCCACCACCATATGTCTGAACCGTCTGTCCATTTTCATAGGAACCTGCGAGTGCATATCCATTTTCTTTTGTAAATGGTGATACGGTTTTATATACAGATAATGTCTCTCCTGGATAAACAGTGCTTCCATTAATCTTACTTGCACCATTAGCAACATTTACTTTACGACCATATGGAGATCCACCGTATTCGGTTGTATAAGTTCCAAGTACATCTTTAATCTCTGCCATATCTTTTGATGTATATTTTGCTTTTTTCTTTACAACATCCAGTTCAAATTGATGTTTCTCAGCTTCAACTGCTTTTTTGAAATTCGCAAATGTTTCATTCATATTTAATGTATAACCTGTCTTTTCTTTGATCACGACAAATTTGCCATCCTTACGTTTCACACTTGCATTTCTTGGTTCTGCAACAATCTTCTTTGTTGCTTTTTTTACATTCTTCTCAAACTTCGCTTTATCATATTTGCGATAAACCGGAAGTTTATGTTTCTTCTCTTTTACATCGGAATACTTTGTAAAAATACTTCCACTTCTCCCAAGTGCATAAGCTTCTTCCACTGTCTTGTCTGCCTCAGCGAATGCTCCAAGATCTTCGATCTTGGCACTTGATCTTTCATCATCTACATAAAGTGTGATCTTTTCCTGATGAATCTCCTTCATATGAGATTCAATCGCATCTTTTGCTTCTGATCTTGTCATTCCACCGATAGAAATTCCCTCACATGAAACCCCTTTTATGATCTTTCCATCTTTTACTGCACTGCTCACCTTATGGTTTAGGTAAAAAGTTCCACCTGCTGCCAAAATAACGATCACTGCAACCGCAATGATAATTTTTTTCTTCATCGTCTCTTCCTTCTTCCTCTCCAAATTCATTCTTACATCATCAAATATCCTGCTACCATTGTTCCAACCATCACAATGATCAGAAGAATCGCAATAACGGATACAAAAAATCTTTTCTTTTTCATTTCTTCATCACTCCATAATTTAATATAATATGATCAATCTTCTTTGATGCTTCTCTCTGTGTCATCTGATCAATATCTAAGCACTCCCCTATCGCATGATATTTCATCAGATTCTCTAGATACTTCTTTTGTTTTGATGTAGCCGGACGTTCTTTCTTTACCTTAAATTGAAGCTGCTGTGGCTGAAAGATTTCCTCTTCTGTTGGAAATTCTTTCTTCATCTGCTCAAACACAACAGCTGTTGCTAATGCATCATCGTAAGCACGGTGTGCTGCCTGATTTACATAATGATAATGAGCACAGAGTGTCTCCAGCTTCTTATTTTCAAGTCCAGTTAATAACTTCCTTGCTACTTTTAGCGTGTCAACTCCTGTTTTCTCAAACGGATACTTAAATGAAGCTGCTGCCATCTTCATAAACTTATAGTCAAACATGACGTTATGTCCAAGAACCGGAAGATCCCCGCTAAATTCCAAAAATTCCTCAACACCTTCTTTCAGTGGAATTCCCTTCCTTAACATATCCCTGCTGATTCCTGTTAAATTGATGATAAAATCACTGACTTCGATCTCTGGATGAATGATACAGTTATACTTTCCACTGATCTTCCCATCTCTGATCTTAACAGCTCCAATTTCAATAATCTGATCTGAATCTGGGGATAACCCCGTTGTCTCCAGATCAAATGCAACATAATCTTTCATCTGTCGTTACCTCTGAGAATTTATACTTATTTGTGCAAGCACAAACGCAATTTATACTTATTGACACTTACATCATATTATACACAAATCAACTTTTTGCCTCAACCCTGTTTTCTACTATATTTTTATGCTTTTTTATGTTACGATTAACCTAGATATAATTAGAAAACAAAGGAGGACGGCAAGATGATAAAGCTGATCGTTTCTGATCTTGACGGAACACTGCTTAACAGCAAACAACAAATCAGTGATCGTACACTCCGTGCGATCAAACAAATTCAAAGAAAGGGACTCCGTCTTTTGATCAATACGGAACAGAATTATTTTGATGCCAAAAAACTCCTCGATGCATACGATATTTCTTGTGATATCGCATGTTTTGGCGGTTCCTGCATCTTTGATACTTCTGGGCACCAGCTGCATGCTTCTTATATTCCAACCAAACGTATCCCTGAGATGCTGCGGATCTTCGGTTCCTGTCGTACTTTTTATGAGATCCACAGTACTCGTGGATTATGTGTCTTGGGTTCCAAGGAAGGATATGCAAATTATCTGTCTTCTGAAGTTGTTCCCGCTTTGAGAGAAGAATTTCCAAGTCAAACACTAGATGAAGAATCTTATATCTGTGAACGACTTGAAAATGCTCATTTTTATGATAATGGACAACTTCTTCTTTCTGAGAATCCACAGATCATTAAAATCACGACACAGTCCTTAGACCAGCAGAAACTTGAACAGCTTACAAACAGCCTTCATACGCAGGTCCCACACTTTGCAGTATCCCATCAGAGTCCATATCGTCTCGATATCACAGCTGTAAATGCATTAAAAGGTGCAGCCGTTCATTTTTATACTGAGAAATATCAGATTTCACTGAAAGATACCATGGTGATCGGTGACAGTGAAAATGATTATTCTATGCTTGGACTTCCTTATATCGAAAGCATTGCCATGGGAAATGCAGATGATATCATTCAGGAGATTTGTCTCCATCACACAACAGATAACGATCACGATGGCGTTGCAATCGTGTTGGAACAGATTCTTTCCAAACAATGATCATTGAAATATATTTTAAAGCAATTTGGAATGTTTTATCTATTCCAATTGTGATACTATAAAGATGAGAAGAAATTACACCCAATACAGGAGGCTATCACATGATTAAATTAATTTCATCCGATATGGATGGTACTCTTCTTGACAGCTATCGTCAGATTACCCCGATCAATGTCGAAGCGATCAAAAGAGCTCAGGAAAATGGTATCAATTTTATTATCAACACAGGACGTGAATATCCAAATGCACGCGGTCTTGTGGAAGCAGCCGGATTAAAATGCGACTTAATCTGCAGTAATGGAGCTTGTGCTTTTGATAAAGATGGAAATCTTTTATTCGAGCATATTCTTGATAAAGAAACTGTCCGCACCATTTTTGATGCATTTAATAAATACGGAATGGAACCTGCATTATTTACAACAGAAGGACGTATTTCTCTTCTTCCATTAGAAGAACGTGAAATTTATACAAGAGATGTATTCATTCCTGCCATTCAGGTCAATCACCCAGATATGAAATATACTTTAGATGATTACCGTGAGTTAGTTGATGATGTTATCTTTGTTGATGGTCAGGAGGCGTTATTAAACAGTGACCACCGCATCCTAAAGATCACATCAAACTCTCCAGATCATGAATCCCTAAAGAAACTACGTGTAGAACTCGAAAAAATTCCGGGACTTGCTGTTGTATCTACGGTTCCAACGGATATTGAGATTACTTCTATCAATGCTCAGAAGGGAAGCTCTTTACTAGATTATGCAAAAAAAGATGGATTAAAACCAGAAGAGATCATCGCGATCGGTGACAGTGAAAATGATTATTCTATGTTATCTATCCCTGGTATTCATTCCGTTGCTATGGAGAATGCTTGTGATATGATCCGCAATATCTGTGTTTACCAGACACGTGCAAATACTCGTGATGGAATTGCTTATATTATTAATTGTATATTGGCAGATCGAGAGAATTTCAAGTTGTGATCTGTAAGTAGTGTTGGTCATGTATGAGTATTTATTATAATTTCCTGTCTACTGCAACATAACCTGAAAACCAATAACGTCCACCAGCTTGAATTTTCTTAATTTTATGATTGAAAGTCTTCAGGTATTTAGAGAAAAAATGAAAGATAGCATGTGAGCAACACGAATTCCATAGGAGTTTTGACAGAACGCTTATCCGCTGGATCTCCTGCGATTCTATCAAAACTCCTATGGAATTCGATCGTTGCTCACATGCTATCTTTCATTTTTTCTCTAAATACTCGATGACCTTCAACTCATATAAATAAAATAACCTATTTTCGTTTTAATCTCACCACAGTCTCTACATGTGAGCTGTGACTAAATTGGTCGACGGCGCAGACTTTTTCGACTTCGTAGCCTTGTTCTGATAGTACTTTTAAATCTCTGGCTAGTGTTGCTGGATCACAGCTTACATATACGATTCGTTTGGGTGCCATTTTCACCATTGTTTCTAACAGTTTACTGTCGCATCCCTTTCTTGGTGGGTCAACGACGATCGTGTCTGCATAGACTCCATTTTTCTCGTATTCTCTTGGAAGTACTTCTTCTGCTTTTCCTACGAAGAATTCTGCATTATCAAAGCCATTCATCTTAGCATTTAATCTTGCGTCGTCGATGGCTTCTTTGACGATTTCTACTCCATAAACTTTCTTTGCTTTCTGAGCCAGGAATAAGGAAATAGTTCCGATTCCGCAATAGAGATCCCATACGGTTTCTTCGCCTTTTAAATCTGCGTATTCCATAGCTTTTTCGTATAATACTTTTGTTTGTGTTGGATTGACCTGGAAGAAAGATAGTGGTCCGATCTGGTATTTTACATTGCCAATATAATCATAAATGTATGGTTTACCATATACTTCTTCAATCTTGCTTCCCAAGATCCTGTTTGTCTTTTCTTTGTTGATATTGACGCAGATACTTGTCATTCCTTCGACTTCTGTTAAGGAATCTACGAGCATTTCTAAGTTTCTCAGATTCTTTTTGCTCCCATTCACAACAAGACAGACCATGATCTCACCTGTTTTGAATCCGACTCTTGTTACAATGTGGCGGACCAATCCTTTATGGGTCTTTTCGTCATAAGCTGTAATATTGTTTTTCTTCATATAGTCCAAGACTTTTAATAAAATCTGTTCGTTCACTGGATGTTGGATCATACAGTGTGTGCAATCAATAATATGATGCGTCCTTCCTGCATAAAATCCTGTGATAAGATTCCCTTCTTTGTCATATCCGACTGGAAACTGAGCTTTGTTTCGATAGTAAAATGGTTCTTCCATCCCAAGGATCGGTTCCATTTTTTCTTCAATATTTTCTAAGCCTCCAATTCTTTCTAAACAGTTTTTCACTTTATTAAATTTATATTCTAACTGCTTTTCATAAGCTAAATGCTGTAATGTACATCCTCCGCACTGTCTTGCTTTGGAACAGCGTGGGCTGACTCTGTCTTTGGATGCTTCTATGACTTCTTCTACTCTTGCGAAGCCATAATTTTTCTTTGTTTTGATGATCTTTGCACGAACTTTGTCTCCGATGACTGCATCTTTTAAAAAAAGGGCATAACCATCTATATGGCCGATGCCCTCTCCTTCGTTCCCAATGTCATCGATATAGAGTTCTACGATCTGATTTTTTTTAAATTCCATACGCACCTCTGTATCTTTTTCTTGGTTAAACTGTTGTATTGATCCTATTTTATTATAATTCTCTTAGATAGATGTCTTACGAATTCTTGTATCTAATAAACGCTGGAATCCTGACCATTCCTGATCTTCTTTTTGTTTCTCCATGATCTCTGCAAATGTTTCCATCTTCGCATCTAAATTATCTGCCTGACTTAGTGCAATTGCTTCTAATAATGCAGGTTTCTTTGGAGAACCAAATTCTAATTCTCCGTGATGTGCTAACATACAGTGTTTTACTTCATTTGCAAGTTTTGGTGGGAAACCTGGAATCTCACGGATCAGGCGGTCTAATTTGATCGCTCCCATCACAATGTGTCCAACTAACTGACCTTCATCTGTATAGTCATTCTCTGGAAAGCTTGATAATTCTTCGACTTTCCCCATATCATGCCATAATGCACACATTACGATCAAGTCTCTGTTTAACTGTGGATACAGATTTGCATAGCTTTCGCAAATCTTCGCTACAGATAAACTGTGCTCTAAAAGCCCTCCGATATACCCATGGTGTACGCTTTTTGCTGCGGAATGTACTTTGAATTCTCTTGCAAAGTTTTTATCCTCTATAAAAATCTTCTCTGCTAACTGTTTTAAATACTGGTTCTTTGTCTTGCTGATCATTGCAAGAAGCTCTTTGAACATCCCATCAATATCCTTCTTGGTACTTGGCATATAATCTGCCATGTCAAACTCACCTTCCTGAGCTTTACGGATCTGTTGGATGTTTAACTGGTTAGAACCCTGGTAACTTGTTACCTGTCCTCTGACTAAAATGTAGTCCATCGCCTCGAAATGTCCGATCGCATTGGTAAGTTCCCATACCTTTCCGTCGATCATTCCTGTTTTATCTTGTAGTGTCAGGGAATAATATGATTTTCCAAATTTGGATGTTCCCGGTGATTTTGTTTTGCATAAATAAATCTCGGAAACCTGATCTCCTTCGTGCAAATCACTAATATATCTCATTGCTTTGTGCCTTTCTAAATTCGTTCTTCGCCAGCCAACTCTCCTGGCGATTTTTAAATCCTCTATTTTTTACCTATGTTATTATGCCACAGTTTAGTTGTAAAATCTAGTGAAATTTACTTATTATGAACGTCATGATTTCAAAAGGCACAAAACTGTTTATGAATTTACATTTTCCGCATTCAAATATGCCTGCTTATAGAAAAATTCCTGTGAATTTAGTGGTGTATCCTGATTTTTAGGAATTATGTAATTTCCATTGTGATCTTCTTCTCTTGCTTTTACATTATCACTTAACATTGTAATAAACATCTCGATCAGCTGCATTTTAATATCTGTATTGTAGATCGGTACGGCTACCTCGACTCTTCTTAATGTATTTCTTGTCATAAAATCTGCTGACGCTATATAAACTTTTTCTCTGCCCTTCGTTCCAAAAATATAGATTCTTGAATGTTCTAAGTATCTTCCCACAATACTTCTTACTTGAATATTATCTGTTTCACCCTTTACTCCCGGAATCAGACAACAGATTCCTCGAATGACCATGTCAATCTTCACACCTGCTTTGGATGCTTTGATCAATTTCTCCATGATCTTTTTGTCTGTTAAAGAGTTCATTTTTAATCCAATATAAGCTGGTTCTCCAGCTTTTGCATGTTCAATTTCCCGATCGATCATATGGATCACTTTATTCTGTAGACAGTGTGGAGCTACTAGCAGATGATCCGTTTCTTCCACAGTCTCTCCCATAGATAATGCCTGAAAAACTTCCGCAGCTTCCAACGCAATATCTACATTTGCTGTCATTAAAGAAAGATCTGTATAAAGTCTGCTTGTCTTTTCATTGTAGTTGCCTGTTCCGATCTGTGTGATATAAGATACTTTTCCTTTTTTCTTTCTTGTGATCAGACATAATTTAGAGTGTACTTTATAACCATCTAATCCATAGATCACGCGGCATCCTGCATCTTCTAACTGTCTGGACCATTCAATATTATTTTCCTCATCAAATCTAGCCTTTAATTCTACAAGGATCGTGACATCTTTTCCATTTTCTGCTGCCTCGATCAAAGATGCAATGATCTTACTCTGCTTTGCGACACGATATAATGTCATTTTGATTGAAACAACATCTTTATCTTCTGCCGCTTCCTGAAGCATTTTTAGAAATGGCCGCATACTTTCATATGGATAAGAGAGTAACTTATCTTCTTTTTCAATCTGATCCATAATTGGCATTTCTTCGTTAAACTGTGGTGATCTTTGAGGAACTCTTTTCTCAAAAAACAATTTTGTCTCTTTTCTTAAAATATCCTGAATCTTAAATACAAAAGACAGATCTAACGGTGTCTGTGTATAGAATACATATTTTCTTTCAAGTTCCAGATACTCACATAAAAGATCAATGATCTCTCCATCCATCTCTCTTGATAATTCCATTCGGACTGGTGCTAATTTCTTTCTTTTCTTGATTAGTTCTACCATGAAATCGCGATAATCAAGATCTTCATCATACATAGAATCTGCATCAATATCTGCATTTCTTGTAATTCGGATCAATGTTTTTGCTTTGACATGGTATCCTTTGAAGATCCTTGGCACATAGTGAAGAATCATTTCTTCTGATAACATATAAGCATCTTTTCCAGAAATATTGATCAGTCTGTCAAACGTTTCATTTCCACATGGGATAATTCCTAATTTTTCTTTTCCATTTTTAGTTTCTAACACAGCAACTGCGTAGATTTCTTTATTCTTTAAAAAAGGAAATGGCTGTCTCTTCCCTATGATCGTAGGAGAGATCAATGGCGCGATTTCTGCTTGAAAATAAGCTCTTAAATATTCGCTTTCTTTTTTAGATATTTTTTGAAAATTTACCAGATGGATGTTGTGTTCTTTCAGAGAATCCATCATCTCCTCATATACGCTGTCTTTTCTTCTATTTAATTTCTGTACCTGTGGAATGATCGCATCAATCTGTTCCTGTGGTGTCATCTTTGTCTTATTTTCTTTCATGTTCTTATCAAGTAACATCTGATCGATCAAAGATCCAACTCTTACCATAAAGAATTCATCTAAGTTGCTCTGGTAAATGGATGCAAATGTCAATCGTTCACATAGTGGTACTTCTCTATTCTCAGCCTCTTCTAATACGCGTTCGTTAAACTTAAGCCAGGACAGTTCCCGGTTCATAAAAATCTTCTGCTGTGTTTTCATCTTTTCCTCCAAATCTCTATACGATGTAATTTCTATTGTACTGGTCAAATGTAAAATCATACTGCTTTTTATGTTAAGTTATCGTAAATTAACGTCTGGAATTGCCATTTTCCCTATGTTTACAGTCCAAACAATCTGTGTTAAACTCTTTAGTGAGTTGCAATAATTTAATGTAAATGAGGAATTTTTCATGAATCAGAAAGTATTACAAACACTTGAATTTGATAAGATTATAAATATTTTAACAGGATACGCAACAACCGAACTAGGTAAGTTGATGTGTGCCAATTTAAAACCAATGACTGAAGAAGCTGATATCTTAAACGCTCAGGATCAGACACAGGATGCATTGACACGTATCTATAAACGTGGAAATGTGTCTTTTTTTGGAGTAAGTGATCTTTCCCCTTCTCTTGCCCGTTTGAAGATGAGAGGTACACTTGGAACTGGGGAACTTCTTGATATCGCTCGTGTTCTGGAATCTGTAAAGAATGCCGTTTCTTACGGAGTCCGCATGGAAGACGATCTTGAAGCAGATTCTCTCGACGAGCTTTTTGAAAGCCTTGTTCCTTTAGATGATCTTCTGCACGAGATCCGCCGCTGTATTATTTCTGAAGAAGAGATCAGTGATGATGCCTCTTCTACTTTAAAACATATCCGTCGTGCAATGAAACAGACAAACCAGAAGATTCATACACAGTTAACTACGCTGGTAAGCTCTGCATCCAATCAGGATAAATTACAGGATGCGATCGTTACAATGCGAAATGGGCGTTACTGCATACCAGTCAAGCAAGAGTACAGAAGTTCATTCCAAGGTATGATCCATGATCAGTCTGCTTCTGGAAATACGCTGTTTATTGAACCAATGTCTGTTGTAACATTAAATAATGAATTAAAAGAATTGGAAGGAAAAGAACAGTCTGAGATTGAGCATATTCTTTCTATATTAAGTGAACAGGCTTCTTATGGTGTTGATGATCTTGCACACAACCAGAAGACCCTTGTATTATTAGACTTCATTTTTGCAAAGGCAAAATATGCGAAGGATATTGATGCATCCAAACCTATTTTCCGTGAAGATGGAATTATCAATATCAAACAGGGATGTCATCCTTTACTAGACCGCAAAAAAGTCGTTCCGATCAACGTATCTCTCGGCAAAGATTTCTCCATGCTGATCGTGACCGGACCAAATACAGGCGGTAAAACTGTATCTTTAAAAACCGTTGGATTATTATCTCTGATGGGGCAGGCAGGCCTTCATATTCCTGCATTCCAAGGATCTTCTCTTGGAATTTTTCGTGAAATTTTTGCAGATATCGGAGATGAGCAGAGTATTGAGCAAAACTTAAGTACCTTCTCTTCTCATATGACAAATATTGTATCGATCGTTCAGCAAGCTCATCGAGATTCTTTAGTATTACTCGATGAATTATGTGGTGGTACTGATCCAATCGAAGGTGCCGCACTTGCGATCTCTATTTTAAGTGATCTGCACGGACGTGGAATTAAAACAATGGCGACAACCCATTACAGTGAACTTAAAATGTTCGCACTTTCCACCGATGATATCGAAAATGCTTCCTGCGAATTTGATGTAGAAACGCTTTCTCCAACATACCGTCTGATGATCGGTATTCCTGGAAAAAGTAATGCGTTTGCAATTTCCCGCAAATTAGGATTGGATGAACATATCATTGAAGGTGCTGCAGATCAGATTGATGAATCTGTCAAAGATTTTGAAACGATCTTAGCTGACCTTGAAAAGAGTAAACAGACGATTGAAAAAGAACAGGAAGAGATCCTTGAATACCGTAAGGAAATCGAAACTCTCCGTAAGAGTTTAAAATCTCGTCAGGATAATATAAAAGAAAAACGTGATAAGATGCTTCGCGACGCCCGTGAAGAGGCTCACAATATCATCTCTGAGGCGAAAGAGATCGCAGATTCTACGATCCGTGAATATAACAAATTAAAGAAACAAAACAAGAATCCAGATGCAAATAAGAAGATGGAACATATGCGAAGTGATCTTCGCGGCCGCATGACAAAATTAGAAGGTCAAATGGCTTACAAATCCAAGAAAAAGAACAAGAAACGTCACGAGGCGAATGATTTCCATGTTGGTGATGAAGTTTATGTAACAAGTCTTTCCCTTGCCGGAACTGTTTCCACGCTCCCAAATGCCAAAGGTGATCTGTATGTTCAGATGGGTATGATGCGTTCTCTTGTTAACATCAAAGACCTTGAGATCACAAAAACGGCCAAAGATGTAAAACGTGAAAATCAAAGAAATGAAAGTCGTAACCGAGGACGTACTGCGATCAACAAATCCGCTTCCATCCGACCTGAGATCAATGTTATGGGTATGACGGTTGATGAAGCAATCGCACAGCTTGATAAGTACATCGATGATGCGTGCCTGGCCAACTTAGCACAGATCACTGTTGTCCATGGAAAAGGAACTGGTGCTTTACGTAAAGGGCTTCATAATTACTTTAAACAGTTGAAGAAACAAAAACGTATCTCCGGTTACCGTGATGGTGAATATGGTGAAGGAGATCTTGGTGTAACTGTTGTTATACTGTAAAAAAGATATAAAGAAGGAGATTTTATGACTTATTACGATATCTTATTTAGCTTTTTTATATATGGGTTTCTTGGTTGGTGTTCTGAAGTCGCTTTTGCAGCTTTTAAACAACATTCCTTTGTAAACCGTGGATTTCTAAATGGTCCGATCTGTCCGATTTATGGAATTGGAGTGACGGTTGTCGTTGCTTCTCTTCAGCCTTACGTCGGAAACTTAATCTTGCTTTATATTACCTCCACCATTCTCGTTACTTTTCTTGAATGGCTAACGGGTTTTCTTCTTGAAAAGATGTTTCATCACAGATGGTGGGATTATTCTGAAATGCCATTGAATATCGGCGGCTATGTATGTCCTTTATTTTCTGCGATCTGGGGCGTCGCTTGTGTATTGATCGTGAAACTTATCTATCCTTTTACGGATAAACTAGTTTCTTTTCTCCCGATATGGCTTGGAAAATTTCTGCTTGTTTTATTAAGCATTGCTCTTATAGTTGATATTTGCATCACGGTTCAGGGTATTTTAAAATTCAACAAACGTCTTGCCCTTATGGAGGATATTGCAAAAGAACTGCGTAATATTTCTGATCAGATTGGTGAAAATATCTACGATAGTATGATGGATGGTCTGGAGGCTCAAGACCGATTAAAAGCTCGTGCAGATGTTATTCGAGAGAAAGTTGATGAAGCCAAACAGGAAAATGCAGATGAACTCAAAGCTCGTATGGATTCTTTAAAACAGCGAGCTGAGGAACTTCGTAGCAAATACGAAAAGATGGCAAAACTTCCTACATTTACATCACGCCGTATTTTACGTGCATTCCCTAAGATGATGCCTCGTGAACATGTAAGAGAATTTGGGCAGTTACGACGCATCCTGAAGAAAAAAAGAGATGAATTGAAAAAGTCATGATAAATTTTTAACTGTAAAAATGTCAGGTACATCTAAGTTTCTCGAAAACTTAGATGTACCTGACATTTTTTTCTTTTTATTTTCTATCCAATTAACACAGTTTTTCCACTTCCTGACGTTACGAAAGAAACTAATTCGTGAATGTATTAAGAATATAATCAACGTCCGTCGTCTTCTTTAATTCTTCCAGAATTTCTTCTTCTGTCACTGCTTCTGTGATCTGTCCAAGAATCTCTAAATGTTCATCTCCAACTCCAGCAATTCCAATGACAAGCTGTGCTGTTCCGCCATTAAATTCGACTCCGTCTGGATACTGCATCACAATAATTCCGCTTCTTTTTACGTCTCTTTTTGCATCTTCTGTTCCGTGTGGAATTGCAAGTCCTAATCCCATGTATACAGATGCTTCTTCATTTCTTCGGATCATTGCTGGAATATAATCATCATCTACATATCCAAGATCTCTTAAAAGTTCCCCTGCTGCCACGATCGCTTCTTCCATGCTTACCGTTGGAAGTCCCAGTTTAATTCCTTCCCTTACCAAAATCATACCTTCTTTCGCTGGTACTTCTGGTGTTGTTTCTACAACTGGTGTTACTGTTTCTTCCTCTTTATTTTTTTTCTTATTCTTGAAAAAGAATCCCATAATTGTCTCCCTTCTAAATCCAATTTTTATTCCATTATTTTTTTCTATCTCTATTATAGCAATGAAATTTTTTAACGTCTATTTTTAGTAGTGCTAATTTTTTCAGTAAATTTTGTGTCATTATTTTGTTTTCTTTGATAAATCATTCCTTAACATATAAAAATCCTTCATATGTATTTTGTGAATTCTCATTTTCTGGAATAATTTCTAACGTTATCCTCTTGTAACCATCTCCTTCTTTTCTTCGATAGGTGATCGTTACAAATTTCTTTTTATTTGCAAATTGCTTTTTCAGATATTCAATCTTTGTCTTCCTAAGATATTTCACCAAATCATCTGAATGAATAAGCCGTATATCTTCAAAATTGTGAAACCATTCTGACAAAGCTCCTATGGAGTCTTGTTTCTTTTTATTCTTGGTTTCTTCCCAATTTAAAATCTTATAACAGTCTTTTTCCAGATTAATTCGGAGAATCTGTGTATACAATCTGTAAAGAGCTACATAAGAGGCTGGCTGTCCCTGACGGTCTACTCCATTTTTCTTGTAATACATCGCTTTTTCTTCATACATACGAATATCAGCAACATCTGATATCTCTTTCATGGAACCCCATTGGCATTCACTGCTTGAAACATATCCATAGGAAATCGAAAGCTCCTTGATCCGGTTACAGCTCCAGTACTTGATATCTCCATCAAATTGCCGTCTGATCCATTCAAACTGTTCTCTTTCCACAAATAGAATTGCTGCAAATTCATCTCCACCCATTCTATAAACTTTCCCATATCTATCAAACCTGCACTTCATGCAAGATGCTGCCACACAGATCAATTCATCTCCCGCTGCATGTCCTTGTCTGTCATTGATAATCTTTAGTCCATTCACATCCATAGAAACATAAATAAATTGAGAATCCATGCGTATCTCTGAAATGTCTTCGTCATATGCTTTTCGATTAAAACATCCTGTCATCTTATCGGTATTCGACATTTCTAAAATAGAGGAAAGCATTACAGATTGTTCCTTATTCTTTTTTTTAACTTTCGACAATCTTAATACCATAAATAGAATACCGACTGCTGCAATACTCATATATACAACCATGATCAATATTGCGATCAAATTACTCTTGTTGTCTACCGCAATCCAATATGTAACACCCACGATATATTTCTGTGTTTTCTTTAAGATATAATAATTCTTTTTTCCATCAACACGAATGATTCCCGATGCAATCTTCTCCTTCGCAACCGTTTTTCTCTGCTTGCGAAGCCCCATATCATCTAATTTCACTCCTATCTTTGAAACATCTGTAGCCCCATAGATTCTTCCAGTTTCTTTATCCGCTACATATAAAGCAATTCCTTTATATACTGGAATATCTGCTACAACAGTCCCCACTTCACTTTGTTCGTTTTTCTCTACGATTTCAATCGTCTGATCTAACAACACTTTGGACGTTTTATATACATTCTTACTATTTACAATATAAAGAATTCCTGCTTCCAAAAATACTGCTGTCACGATCATACCTATCAGCAAACAGAAAATCTTCAACGTCTTATGTTTTATTTTTTTCTTTTTGTTATACATGCATTTTCCCTTATTTTACATTATTATTTAGACCAAGATACTCTATCATTCTCCCCTTGATATTCGAATACTCCATCATTCTTTTCTTCTAATGCTTTGATCATATGATATGTATATTCATTATATGGGGTTGGAATCCCCAATTCTTTCCCCATTCTCATCATTGCACCAGAGAACATATCAATCTCTGTATGGCGACCAGAATCAATATCCTGTAATGTCGAGTATCTTGCAGATGCTTTGACCGCACTCCCCCGTCCAGACTTTGCATTGATCATACTTAAGTCGATCCCTTTCGCTTTAGCAACTGCTTCAACTTCGGCTCTTAATCCATCTCGAATCGCTGCCATATGTTCACTATCTTCATAGCATCCAACTCCAACTCCTAAGATTGCCTGTGGCAGATTATTGCAGACATTTAATTTGAATTTACCCCAGATTTCTGCCTGAATATCATCTGTGATGATCCAGTGAAGACCTGTATTTTCAAAAATATCATCGACTGCTTTTACTCGTTCGCTTTCGTATGGTTGTTGTAGTTCTCCAAAATAAATCCCTACTGTTGTTTCTGGATCAAAATGATATCCATCTTCTTTCTTCTGTGATGCTACTTTAATAAAAGAGTATAAAATATGTGATTTATCAATTTTCTCCGCTATGATCTCTTCACTGTCAACTCCGTTCATCAGACTCATGACCGTTGTATTTTCTCCTACGATCGTCTGAATATCCTGTAATGCCCCTCTCAAACTTCCGTATTTTAAAGATACGATCAAAAGATCCACATTGTGTGCTTCTTCTAGAGTCCACACTTGCGGTGTGTATTTTGTTCCGTTGATCATTAATCCTTGGGTTTTGAGGCGTTCATTTCTCTCACCATCTGCTACAACTCCCAGTGTAATATTTTTATTATTTGACAGTCCCCAGATAACGTAAGAACCTACGGCACCTGCTCCAAGAACTGCTACTTTTTTGATGTTCATTGTTTTTTGGTTCCTCCTGATCGTCGTTTTTTGATTGTTATTCTTATTTTAACATTTTTGGAGTGTCTTTTGTGTATATTCTTGTTTTATTTATATTTATTTATTATAATAAACATAAATAAATATAAATAAACATATATTCATATAATAAACATAAATAAACATAAATAAATATGGAGGTGAATAGAAAATGGAAAATCCTTTTACTTTAACATTTGGTCAAAAACCTACGGAATTCATTTCGCGCACTAACCAAATTGGAAAGATCATTCATACATTTGATATGGAAAATCCTTCAAATAAAGTTTATATGGTTGCTGGTGTCAGGGGGTCTGGAAAGACGGTTTCTCTTGCTGAAATTGCTGATCATTATTCTTCAAATGATCAATGGATTGTTTTAAGATTGAGTGCTGATACAGATTTGATCGCTGGTGCAGTTTCCGAACTTACCCGCGTTTCACAATTTCATGATCTGGATCTTGGATTAAATCTAAATCTCGGAATTGCTGAGTTGTCGGTAAACAAAACAAATGATTCTTTGGAAAAAGAAGCTATGCTTCGTAATATTCTTGAGAAGTTAAAAAATAAAGGAAAGAAAGTTCTTTTTATCATTGATGAGATTATAAATAATTCTTATGTCAAAGTATTTGCTAGTAATTTTCAGATTTATATTACACAGAATTACCCTGTGTATCTTGTAATGGCTGGTTTGTTTGATAATATCAGCAATCTTCAAAACGAGAAGAGTCTGACATTTTTATATCGTGCTCCAAAAATTTTTCTGGAACCACTTAGCATTCCTGCAATTACTACAAGTTATCGTTCTGTATTTGACATTTCTCCAAGTGAGGCTGTTGAGATGGCGAAACTTACAAAGGGGTATCCTTTTGCTTTTCAGATTCTTGGTTATTTGAAGTGGGAGACAAATGATGATCTTGAAAAACTGCTTCCTAAGTTTGACGAGGAATTGATCATTTATGCTTATGAGAAGATATGGAGTGAACTTTCTGAACTTGACCGGAAGATTGTTTATGTAATTTCTACGGGAGTTTATAAAACTGGGGAAATTCGTGAGAAATTATCGATATCTCCACAGTTATTGAATACTTACCGGAAGCGCTTGATGGAGCGTGGTGTTGTGAATGGTTCTGTTCGTGGAGAACTGACTTTAGCACTGCCTCGGTTTGAGGAATATATTGAGATGTATTGTGAAGTTGAAATTTGAAATCAAAAAACACCCGCTAAGTTATCTTTGAAATAATATAACTTAGTGAGTGTTTCTATATATAATCTTTTAAGCAATCTGTGCGATCTCTGTCTCATTTGCTACCACATTCTGATCACCTACAAATGTAATACTCTTTGCTTCTCCCTGATCAAGCACAACTAACATTGTAATATCGTCACAATTTTCTTCTTTTAATTTTTCTCTATCAAACGTCATGATCAATTGTCCTGCTTTGACTTTGTCGCCTTTTTTAACTTTTGAGCTACAAATTCCTGTCAGATTTACGGTATTAAGTCCGCAGTGAATCATTACCTGTAATCCATTATCCATCACAATTCCAATTGCATGCTCTGATCCTTCAAATACAACTTCAACTGTACCATTGCAAGGAGAATAAATTTTATCATCATTTGGTTTGATCGCAATTCCGTCTCCCATCATTTTCTGGGAAAATACGTCATCGTTTACCTTATCAATACTTACAAGTTCTCCTGTTAAAAATGCTTTTAAGTTTTTATTTTTCTTGAAAAAAAACATATTTACACCTCCAAAAATTTAATTTATAATTATATAATTAAGTTAACATTAACGTCCTTTATATGGACTATTTATGCTGTCGATATATTCGTGGCTGAAAGGAGCTTTTCTTAATGAATTTGAATATTCCTCTGCATTCACTCTCTCCAAAAGAACTTGAGATCATGCAGTATGTTCACGAACACTCGGATGCAATTGTTTCAATGAGCATTCAGACATTTGCACAGGAAATTAATTACTCCACATCAACCGTCATTCGTTTCTGCCGTAAGCTTGGATTCAGTGGTTTCCCGGAATTTAAATATTTTTTAAAGAATTTAAATATTCAAAAAGAACAAAATCCTGTATCATCCGATATATCTGTTGCTTCGATCAAGAATTCGATCAAAGCTGATCTTGAAAGTACTTCAAGTCTTCTAAATTCTGATGATATGTTTCAGATCGCAAGACTGCTTTGCAGTAACCCGCCAGTTTATTTATACAGTCCTGCTGGTCTTACCGATATTTCTGTCAGCTATCTTGAAAGTATGTTATTTATTTCAGACTGTCAAAAAGTGTATAAAACTACTGCTTCTAAAGCTTTAAGACATTTTATCCAAACAGCTGATAAGAAAAGTATTTTTATTTTTATCAGTAATTCCGGACGCTTTGAATCAACTTTAAACCTTGCAAAGGAAGCTCGCCTTCACGGTATGATCGTAATATCGATCTCTTCCATTGAAAATAATGATCTTGCTGAAGTATCTACCTATAACCTTCGTTTCTTCTCTAAAAAGCGCGAAAATGATGGTGCGGATTTAACTTCCCGACTTTGCTCTTTCTTTGTATTGAGCTCATTTATTGAATACTTCAGTTTCTATAAGAAAGGCCTTGAACATGAAAACTTTTCTGAATCAGATTGATTCTTCCAATTTTACTGAAAACGATAAAATGATCCTTGATTATTTTATTCAACATAAAAATCATCTTCCTTATTTATCTTTAAGTGATATCTGTAAGGATTTATACCTTTCCAATGCAACAATTGTTCGTTTTTGTCAGAAGCTTGGATTTAAAGGATTTAATGAATTAAAATTTACCCTTCGCAATGAACTCCATTCTTCTTCTGATTTTTCAAATTCCTGGAAGATCCTGCAACGACGTACTGCTGTTTTAAAAGATTTTATAGATAATATTGACGCAGTAAAAATTAAAGACATCTGCTCGGAGATCATGCGGAACAAATCTATTTATATTTATGGACGTAATATGTCTTCGCTTCCTGCAAAGTATTTATATTCCATGCTTAATTCCATGGATATTCCTTGTATCTATATTGACTGGATTGATTTTTTACGCGCTCTTTCCAAATCGCTTCCTGAAAATGCTACATTGATCATCTTCACGAATTACGGAGAAGCATCGATTTATCAGTCAATTATTGATTCTTGTCATCAACGTCATGCTAATATCATCTGGATTTCCAGTTCTGAGATCAATCCTTCATTACTGACCGATTCAGATACTTATATCTGGACACAGGAAGTTCCTCTTGAACATGTTCACCTGCGTACCAAAATGACTTCATTTCTTGTCGTTCAACTTATTGTAGAATATCTCCGACACCATATCAAAAAGCAGGAAGACCCTTTTTAAATAGTCTTCCTGCATTTTTTGTTCATATTAATACTTTAATACTGCTCTTACTGCATCAGCTATTTTTTCTACTTTTGGTCCATAAATAACTTGTATATGTGATTCACTTGGTTTTACGATTCCAAGACAGCCTGTTTTCTTTAATTCTTCTTCATTTACAATAGACATATCTTTTACATCAACACGTAATCTTGAAATGCAGTTGTTTACAACTTCAATGTTATCAAATCCACCCAGACCATCAATAATAGTAGTTGCAAGATTTTTCATTTTTTCATCTACGCTTAATCCTGTAGCATCGTCTTCTTCCTCATCGGCTGCTACATCAATAGAAATGTTCTTACGTGATAGATACCATTTAAATACCACATAGTAGATTACTGCGTAAAAAACTCCAACGATTGGAATCCAATACCAATGTGAACCTGGTTGGAATACACCCCAGATAAAGAAGTCAATAATTCCTCCCCCAGTATTTCCTACAATAACTCCTAAAACTGACATCAGCATGAAAGAGATACCACCCATAATAGAATGAAATAAGAATAACATTGGTGCAATGAACATAAAGGAAAATTCCATTGGTTCTGTGATACCAGATACAAAACTTGCTGCAACACCAGCAATCATTAATGCTTTTACTTTTTTCTTCTTTTCTTCAGGAGATGTCTGATAGATTGCAAGTGCTGCTCCTGGAAGTCCAAACATCATAAATGGCATCTTTCCTTGTCCAAGGAACTGTGTATACTGCTGAAGATCTGTTAGAGGAACTTTATCTACGTACTGTAAGAAAATATTTAAGCATCCTTCTACGCCTTTATATGTTCCACCTAATGGTGTTGTTCTAAATAATGAATTTAATACATGATGGAGTCCTGTTGGAATCAACAATCGTTCTAATGTACCGAAAATAAATACTCCAAATGCTCCTGCTGAATGAATCAATGAACCTAATCCATTGATACCTACTGAGATTGGTTCCCAGATTAGTGGCATTACAAGACCGATCAATGACATTGTTACAATTACGATCAGTGCTACGAATCGTTTTCCACCATAAAATGCGATTGCTGCTGGAAACTGTACTTTATGATATTTATTATGCAGCCATGCTGTTACAAGACCTGCAAGGATACCTGCTGTTGCACCCATATCTACTGTTTCTACTCCTAATGTAGGAGAAATCTTCATGGCACTAAAATCCATAATACCTGTTCCGATGATACAGCTGCTGGCTACTAAGAATGCATAGTATCCTAAAAATCCTGCAAATGCCGCTACACCTTTATCTTCTTTTGCAAGTCCCATTGCAATCGAAATTGAGAACAAAACTGGCATCAATGTAAATACGATCCCTGATACTTTATTTAATGTTGAAATAATAAACAATGGTACAGTTGCTGCTAAAAATGGAATTGCTCCCTGCACCTGCGGTTTCATAAATGCGGACGTAAGTCCAAGGACGATACCGCACGCAGCTAAAGCTGCGATTGGCATCATAAGACTTCTTCCCAGATCAGAGAAGAAATTCATAATTTTATTTTTCATAATCAAACTCCATTTCCTAATTTATAATACATTTACATCTCTTTTCTTATAAATATAGTATGCTTATTTTAATTCTGGCCACATACCTTTGTTTGCTTCAATCAATTCATCTAAAATTGTTCTTGCTACCTTTGCATCATTAATCAGGCGGTTTAATGTAAATGCCTGTAATGCTTTCTGGTAAGAATTCTCAAAGAATGCATCTACAAGAACTTTTTCACAAGACACCTGCTGTACAAGAAGTCCTAAGTAGAATTGAGGAATATTTCCAACTCTCATTGGGCGTGGTCCATTGATTCCAAGTTCACATACTACTTCTACCATTGCATCGTCCTGCATATTAGCAATCGCTCCGTTATTTTCTACGATTAAAATGAAACGTCCTAATGTATTGAATGCAATCGCTTCTGCAACTTTAATCATCATTTCTGCATGTGCATCTGAAATTGCATGGAATTTATCTCCAAGTTTTCCTTCTTTGATGACTTCTGCACACTCTGTAAATACACGTTTTTCACGACCATCGATAACTTCATCGGCACGAGTATATTCTGGATTCAAATGACTTGCCTTATATTCTGGATACAGATAATATCCATCATATGTATTTGGCAGATAGTCTGGAAAGTCTTCTAACATTGTTTGAACAAATCCATAAGTGTCAAGCCATGACTGGTCTCTCTGTTCTGCATCCTGTGGAAGAAATCCTTTTTCTTTTACGATCTGTCTTACTTTTGGAAGTAAATCTTCTCCTGTATTTTTGTCATAAATATGTGTGAACCATCCATAATGATTTAATCCAAAGTATACTGGATCAAGATCTTCCCAGTCATATCCTAACAAACGGCTTGTGGAACGTACTACATTTTCTGGCTGATCACAGATATTTAAGATTTTCTTATCATCTGGGAATTCTCTTCTTAATGCCTCTGCAACGATCGCTGCTGGGTTTGAGTAGTTTAAGATCCATGCTTCTGGTGAATACTGGCGGATCTGATGAATTGCTTCGATCATATCTACACAAGAACGTAATCCATATGCCATACCACCGGCTCCACATGTTTCCTGTCCGATCTTTCCATGAGCTAGTGGAATATGTTCATCCTCTCTTCTCATTGGAAGACCACCAGCACGCATCTGCATGAAAATGAAGTCCATATCCTGATATGCCTCTGCTGGATCTGTTGTGTAGGAAAAATCTAATTCGGGATATCTTTCACTGAACATGATATCTCCATACTGACCGATCGGTTTCTGTCTTTCCCCATCGATATCAAATAAGACAAGTTTATTTAATGGAAACTCTTCCTGCATACGAGCAAATGATTTTAAAAATCCAAGTGTATATGTGCTTCCTCCGCCTACGATACATACGTTATATTTTTTCATTTTTAACTTCTCCTTGTGATTGCTTTTATAAACTTCTTTGTTATAACTTTCGTGAATGATCCGGCCAGATTTATTTACGAATTTGGGTTTTTGTTTGCATCTCTTGTTTACAGTTATTACTATAGCTGAAACGGTTTTAATTGTAAATATTTTTACTGATTGTAGGTTTGTATGTTGAACATTGTTATTTATTACATTTTGCGTAATATTTTACATATATAATCAAAACCACCGGCTTAGCCGGTGGTTTGTACTAGCCCTATAAGGGCTTATTACCGACGCTAAGTCTAAAGACCCATCGAATTTGGTTCGCCAACTGTACCGTCATTTACTTATTAAGCCCTACGGGGCTTATTTTATTTATTTTGGTTTACTGGCTCACCCGTAAACGGGTCAATATACTCTTTTAATGTCATCTAATCATACTCTAAATCATTTTGTAACTGATTTTGAATATATTCTTGTATCTTCTTTGCATTTTTCCCTACAGTATCTACGTAATATCCTCTGCACCAGAAATGGCGATTTCCATATTTGTATTTTAAATTTGCATGGCGTTCGAAGATCATAAGTGTACTTTTTCCTTTCAAATACCCTACAAAACTTGAAACACTTAAACTTGGTGGTATCTTCACAAGCATATGCACATGATCTGGGCATATCTCTGCTTCTACTATTTCTACACCTTTTCTTTTGCATAGCATACTTAAAATATTTGCTATATCCTGTTTCATCTTTATAGTGCTTCTTTGTCAGAAAAGTATTGCGTTTTATTCTTGGTTCTAAATCCGTCAGATAAATATCCACAAAACTTTTGAAGCTCATACTGATACTCTGATCCTCTTTCAACTTGAAATTACGTTCCCATTCAAGGGCTTCGCTCTTCTTGGCAAATCCCCTCTTGGTTTTCTGCTTCCTTGCTCCGATCAAATCCTTATAATAGGTTCTCACCTCCCACATTCCAGTCTTATTATTCTTGATAACCGCCATCTATCTTACCTCCTTATCCGTAGATAGCCCATAGATTCGTTTCATAAAATACTGTGTACTGACACGTCCTTTTATTGTCACGAATCCATCAGCCTCAAGTTCTGAATTCAGCCGTCGTATCAGTTTATAGGAATACGATAGTGAAACTCCCAGCATTTCCATGACATCCTGTGCTGTCAAAAATCTCTTGTTCTCCATAAGCTAATGCCTCCTCTCTTTTGTTTTTATTGTTCAGTTCACTTCTGAACGGTTTTGATGTGTTTTATATTAACAGTTCATTTTTGCACTGTTGATGTTATAATGTACACAGATGCATGGTTTGTACCTCGTGTCTTCGTGCATGCTACAACACTCATTACACGAATAAGGAGCAGTAAAATTGGCGAGAAATTCACCCGCCGTGTAGGCTATTTGATTCGAAATTTCAGAATTACATCCGACCTGACGCAAAAGGAATTAGCAGATAAATGTGGATTAAACGAATCCACCATCCGAAACTATGAACTTGAAAACAGATATCCGGATGAAGCAACTTTATTAAATATTGCAAGAAATCTAGGGGTCAGCTTTTATGCATTATCTGACCCTGATGTAGCAAATATATTCAGTGCACTTCATGTGCTGTTTGATATTGAATGGGCATATGGATTACGCCCCACTATAAAAGACGGAGAAGTTTGCTTTAAATTTGAAGAGCGGCTTCCAAGTGCCGGTCTCCGTCCACAGGAAGACCTTGATAACTTCCGAAAGATGGTTGAGCATTGGGCACATTTACGAGATAAACTTGAAGATGATGAAATATCAGAAACAGAGTATTACCTCAAAGAGGTAAAGTACCCAATGAACCCAGCAGATCCGAATAAAGAGTATACCGTTTCTTTAAATCTTGATGATGATGACCTGCTACTGATTCAGAAAATGAATGAGGATGACGATGCAGAAGAAACAGCTGAATTGTTAAAAGACTTGTTTCCGGATTTCTCTTATGTGAAGAGGAAAAGGAAACCTAAGAAGGAATAAAGGAGAAAATACAATGATAAAAAAAATAATATCTATAAACAATTATAATAAGTTTATTTTGTTTAACCATTCCCAAACCAACTGGGACTGTTCATTAAAAAAAGCCACCGTTATATATGCACCAAACGGAAGCGGAAAAACAAGTCTTTCTCTAATGTTTAAATCTTTATGCGATAATAGTTCTTTACATGCTAAAGCTTCTTTCCAAGCTTCTGCACCAACTGAAATACGGTTGTTAGGTGATGATAACAAACAATTTATATATATGAACAACAAATGGAATCGAAATCATTCATGCATCGAGATATTCAACAGTTTTTATCTTGAAGATAATATTTATTCAATATCTATTCATGATAATCTAAACGAGCTTAATATATTTGAACTAACATGTGCAGACGAGGCTTTACAACTCAAATCTCAAATGTGTCAAATAAAGCGAGAGCTATCTTTGTTAAAACCCAAAATAAGAAATCGCAAGATGAAGCTCAGACAAAATAAAATGGAAATAAAGAATGACAAGACATTAAAAAAGTTATTACTTCAGCGTGAGCAATTAAATGGGCATTTTAAACAGTTAGGCGAAACAAGAATATCTTTAATAAACTCTCGAATTGATAGTTACATCCAAAATATAAACCGATATTTGGCAACTTTTAGCGATGATTTAAAAATAATAGATCAAAAAATTGTTTATATTAGTCAATCAAACGAATTAAGATTTATCTACGGATTAAAGATAAATAATCACGAGATTCATTTCTCAGATCGACAAGCTGAAGCTCCTTCGTTAAAATATTACTTAAGTGAAGGTGACAAAAATGCATTAGCCTTATCATTTTTTCTTGCTAAAATAGATATTGTACCAAATCCAAAAGATTATATCGTAGTTGTAGATGACCCTTTTACTAGTTTCGATACCCATCGAAAACAAACTACAATAACTCAGTTAACTCGTATTGCAAACAAAGTCGGACAAATTATTATACTTACACATGATTTACATTTTGCAAACGATTTTTGTAATGCCTATAACGGAGAATGCCTTACATTACAAATACAAAGACGTAATGCGTCTAACACACTTGTCATACAAGATATAAAAAACGATTTATTAACTGGATTATCAAAAGATATCAATACATTGCATCAATACATATATTCCGGCGAACAAGATACGCTTTACTTACGCGAAGTTGTAAGATGTATTAGACCTTGCATAGAAGGTATTTTTAGGCTCAAATATTTCAATTTAGTTAAAGACAATCAATGGTTGGGAGATTTCATTTCCATGATAAGAGATTCTGATATTTCATCCCCGCTATATAGACTTAAAGATTACTTACCAGAAATCGAAGAACTTAACGAATATTCAAAAATATACCATCATAGTAACCCTAATTACTTAGATGTATTAATTAATCCAACAGAGTTATCAATCCATGTTAGATCTACAATTAATCTTCTTTATGTTTTGTAATTATTATATATAAAGCGACTCTACAAACACAAAGACTATTTATCAATAAATAATATTTTCCAAAATTATTGTCATCAGGCAAAAAACGAGCCAAGAAATGCCGTAAATTCGGCATTTCTTGGCTCATGTACATTATTCAAACTCAATAGTTCCAGGTGGCTTAGAAGTTAAATCATACATTACTCTGTTAACTCCCTTAACCTCATTAATAATCCTATTCATTACCTTATTCAACACTTCATAAGGAATCTCTGATGCCTCAGCTGTCATAAAGTCGATTGTCTTAACAGCTCTTAATGCTACTGCATAATCATATGTTCTAAAATCTCCCATTACTCCAACACTTCGCATATTAGTTAATGCTGCAAAATACTGGTTGATTTCTCTGTCTAATCCAGCTTTGGCGATTTCTTCTCTGTAGATCGCGTCTGCGTCCTGGACGATTTTTACTTTTTCTTCTGTGACTTCTCCGATGATTCGAATTCCTAGTCCTGGTCCTGGGAATGGCTGACGGAATACAAGTCTTTCTGGGATTCCTAACTGTAGTCCTGCCTGTCTTACTTCGTCTTTGAACAGGTCACGTAATGGTTCGATGATTTCTTTGAAATCTACGAAGTCTGGTAATCCTCCTACATTGTGGTGGGATTTGATGACTGCTGATTCTCCACCTAATCCGCTTTCTACGACGTCTGGATAGATCGTTCCCTGTGCTAAGAAGTCTACTGCACCAATCTTCTTTGCTTCTTCTTCGAAGATTCTGATGAATTCTTCTCCGATGATCTTACGTTTTGCTTCAGGTTCTGTGACTCCTTTTAATTTGTCATAGTATCTCTGCTGTGCATTGACACGGATAAAGTTTAGATCAAACTGTCCATTTTCTCCAAATACGCCTTCTACCTCGTCTCCTTCGTCTTTACGTAATAATCCGTGGTCGACGAATACACATGTTAACTGTTTTCCAATGGCTCTTGATAATAATCCGGCTGCTACGGATGAATCTACTCCTCCTGATAAGGCAAGTAATACTTTTCCATCTCCGACTTTCTCGCGGATTTCTTTAATTGTGCTTTCTACGAAAGCATCCATCTTCCAATCTCCTGCACATCCGCAGACTCCTAATACGAAGTTGGAAAGCATTGTCTTTCCTTCGACTGTATGAAGTACTTCTGGATGGAACTGGATCGCATATAAGGATTTATCTGCATTCTCAGCTGTTGCAACTGGACAATCTGCTGTATGTGCAGAAATTTCAAATCCTGGAGCTACCTGTGAGATGTAGTCTGTATGGCTCATCCAACAGATTGTTTTTTCTGATACATTTTCAAATAATTTGGAATCTTTCTTGTCGATCAGCACTTCTGTTTTACCATATTCGCTGACTTCGGCTTTCTCTACTTTTCCTCCAAGGACATGCTGCATCAGCTGTGCTCCATAACATAATCCTAAAACTGGGATTCCAAGTTCGAATAATTCCTTGCTGTATGTTGGGGAATCTGGTTCGTAACAACTGTTTGGTCCACCTGTTAAGATGATTCCCTTTGGATTCATTTCTTTGATTTTATCGATACCGATCTTGTAAGAATAAATCTCGCAGTATACATTGCACTCGCGAACGCGGCGTGCAACTAACTGATTATACTGACCACCAAAATCGATGACGATCACTAATTCATTTTTCACTCGATTTCCTCCTGAGTTGCCTAGTGATGTGTTTCGTTTTATTCACCTTTTAACAGATCAACTTTGTCAAGTCTCTCCCAAGGAAGATCAAGGTCATTTCTTCCGAAATGTCCATATGCTGCTGTCTGTTTATAGATTGGTCTTCTTAAATCTAACATCTTGATGATTCCTGCTGGACGCAGATCAAAATGTTTACGGATCAGGTCTACCAATTCCTGATTGGATTTCTTTCCTGTTCCAAATGTATCAACCATGATAGATGTTGGCTCTGCTACACCGATCGCATAAGATAACTGAATCTCACATTTGTCAGCTAATCCGGCTGCTACAATGTTCTTCGCTACATAACGTGCTGCGTAAGCTGCAGAACGGTCTACTTTTGTACAGTCCTTTCCAGAGAAAGCTCCACCACCATGACGTGCGTATCCACCGTATGTATCTACGATGATCTTTCTTCCTGTTAACCCTGCATCTCCGTGTGGTCCACCGATCACGAATCTTCCTGTTGGGTTAATGAAGAATTTTGTTTCATCATCAACCATATCTGCTGGAAGGATCTTATCAAATACTTCACGTTTGATATCTTCATGAATCTGCTCCTGAGTGATATCTGGATCATGCTGTGTAGATAACACAACTGCATCAAGACGACTTGGTTTTCCATCATCATATTCTACAGTTACCTGTGTTTTACCATCTGGTCTTAAATATGACAATGTTCCATCTTTTCTCACTTTTGTTAACTGTCTTGAAAGCTTATGTGCAAGAGAGATTGGGTATGGCATGTACTCTTCTGTTTCATTAGTAGCAAATCCAAACATCATTCCCTGATCTCCGGCTCCAATTGCGTCGATCTCTTCATCTGTCATGTTATTCTCTTTTGCTTCTAGTGCTTTGTCTACACCCATGGCAATGTCACTGGACTGTTCATCGATTGTTGTAATAACACCGCATGTATCAGCGTCAAATCCATATTTACCTCTTGTATATCCAATCTCACGAACAGTATCGCGGACAATTTTCTGAATATCTACATATGCTTTTGTAGATATCTCTCCCATGACCATAACGATTCCTGTTGTTGTGCAAGTCTCACATGCAACACGGCTCATTGGATCCTGTTCTAAAAGTGCATCTAAGATTGCATCAGAAATCTGATCACAGATTTTATCTGGATGTCCTTCTGTCACGGACTCTGATGTGAATAATACTTTATCCATTCTATTATCCTTTCTTAAAATATATCTGTTATTTGTAAAATATCATGAAAAGACCCGAAGGATTCCGGGCCTTTATTTACCTCTTTAACACGACCGGTGCATTCTTACTCCGGATAACTTCGATCTGTGTTATCTTACCATTCTTTACCTTGGCAACACGAAGTGCTCCTCCTTTAAAGAAATAACACTGACCTACCTGAAAATTCCCACTCTCTGTTCCAATTCGTTTCTCAAGTAATTCTCCCAATGTCTGATGCTGTGTTTCTTTTGGAATTTCCACATGAACCAGTTCATTGATACTTGAAATTCTCTGAGTTGGCAAAAATACTGTCTTATCTATATCATCAAACTTTCCAAAAAAGAATTTCTTGATTGCAAATAAAATCGCGATCGCTAAAACTACTATAAGATTCTGCTGTGGGCTCGTATGTTCCACGATCATCTGCCTTGCAATGGCAAACATCATAACTTCTACTAACGTATCTGGGGTATGTTTACAAAGCATCTTTACAAACTCGATACAAATGACGAGATTAAACGCTACACCAACAAATTTATAAATATCTCTGGATGTTGGGTAATTCATCATTAATTGTACCACATCTTTTACCAGATAGATTGTTCCTCCGATGACTGCGATCATAATGATCGCTGATATAAATAATTCTACCCACTTGGATACTTTGAACACTTCATTTTTCAGGTATTGTCTCATTCAGGCAATTCTCCTTTTATCCTATCTTTAACTTAAACTTTGCAACTTCTTTTTCATTGTTAACCAGCTGAATCTCTCCACCCAATTGTTTAAGCTTCTGTTCAAACTGTTCGTATCCACGATAAATATATCCAATATCGCTGACGGTTGTAAATCCTTTTGCAGATAATCCTGCAATGACAAGGGCTGCTCCAGCTCTTAAGTCTGGGGCGTGTACGTCAGCTCCTGTAAATCCCTCAACTCCGCTGATGATCGCAGTTCTTCCATCGACCTGAATGGTTGCTCCCATCTTTGTCAGTTCATCCACATAGCGAAAACGATTTTCAAAAATACTCTCTGAAATCACACTTGTTCCATTGGATAATGCAAGTGTTACCGCCATCTGTGGCTGCATATCCGTTGGGAATCCAGGATATGGTAATGTCTTAATGTTTGTAGATTCCAGACGTTTTGTCGCTGATACACGTACTGCGTCATCGAATTCTACAACTTCTGCTCCAATTTCGATTAATTTTGCAGAAATTGCTTCTAAATGCTTTGGAATAACATTCTTGATCATAATGTCACCCTTTGTTGCGACTGCTGCTGTCATAAATGTTCCAGCTTCGATCTGGTCTGGAATGATGGAGTACTGACAATCTCCAAACTTCTCAACACCTTTGATACGGATGACATCAGTTCCTGCTCCACGGATCTTTGCTCCCATACTGTTTAAGAAATTCGCTACATCAACGACATGTGGCTCTTTTGCTGCATTCTCGATGATCGTATTTCCCTTAGCAAGCGATGCTGCCATCATAACATTGATCGTCGCTCCTACAGAAACAACGTCCATGTAAATATGGGCTCCCTTTAATTCCTCTGCTGTTGCACTGATCATACCATTCTCAATCTCAATCTGAGCTCCCAGCATCTTAAATCCTTTGATATGCTGGTCGATCGGACGGCTTCCGATCTCACATCCACCTGGAAGTGCAACTCTTGCTCTCTTGTATTTACCAAGTAAAGCACCGATCAAATAGTAAGAAGCTCTGATCTTACGGATGAATTCATTGTCTACATCACACTCTGGATGAATTCCTTTTCCGCTGATCGTTACTTCGTGTTTTCCTGTTCTGTCTACATCTGCTCCAATTTCCTGCATCGCCTGAAGTAAAACATTGATATCTCTTACATCTGGCATATTATCTATCATACATTTTCCGTCTGTCATTACTGCCGCAGCTAAAACAGGCAGTGCTGCATTCTTCGCACCGCCAATTACTACTTCTCCTACTAATGGGTTACCACCTTTAATGATATACTGTTCCATGATACACCTCAATTATCTCTATCTATCTATATTATTAAACCTAATTTCTATCTTTCGGTAATTATTTAAAATCATACAGATTATATTATAGCATACTATTAGAGGTTTTCCAACACTTTTTCTAAGGAGTTCCCGATGGATAATTTATCCAGTTTTACTGTGATATCTGCGTATTTTTCATAATATGGAATTCTTTCATTATACAGGTCACGTAATGTCTGACCTTTTTCTAGTACTACCCCCCTTGCTTTGAGGTTCCCAAGGCGGCGTTTTACTGTCTGGTAATCTAGTTTTAAATAAATTATAGTCCCGATTTCTTTAAAATGTCTCATTGCTTTATCACTGTAAACAGCACTTCCTCCAGGTGCGATCACGGATTTATTTACATCGATCGAAGCATTGACGTCTTCTTCCAATTGTTTGAATCCGTCATTCCCGATTCTTGCGATGATCTCTTTTAGCAAACCACCTCCTTTTTGCTGAATCACAAGATCTGTGTCCACAAAATCATAACCCAAGGCTTTGGCAAGAAGTACTCCGATCGTACTCTTTCCAGAACCTGGCATCCCGATCAATATGTAGTTATTATTTTTTTCTGCCATTTGGTTTCTTCCTTTTCTTTTTCTTTCTTACTGAGTAGCCAAAGGTTCCTAATTTCTTTCCTGTTTCATAATATCCGCCATGTGAATAGATCAACGGATTCGTTTTTTCCAGTGCAAAGCGTCCGTTGTCTTCCATATAATCATCATCCACCATAATATTGACAACTTTCGCCATAAACATATGATGTGAGCCAAGTGGTACGATCTTCTCTACTTTACATTCGATATTTACCGGACTTTCTGCGATGATCGGTGCATCCACAACCTGTGCTTCTTCTTTTGTCAATCTTGCTTCTTTGAATTTATCAACATCTCTTCCTGAACGTACTCCGCAGAAATCCGTTGCTCTTGTTAACTGTTTTGTTGTCAGGTTGATCACAAATTCTCCACTATTCTTGATCATTTCATAAGAATGTCTCTCTGGGCGGACAGAAATGTACGTCATTGGCGGATTCGTACAGATCGTCCCTGTCCATGCGATCGTAATGATGTTATCCTGACCTTTATCTCTGCAAGTCACCATAACTGCTGGCAAAGGATAGATCATATTTCCAGGTTTCCATGAAGTTTTTGCCATATTTCTCTCCTAGAGTGCCTTTTTAATATCCTGTCTTAATTGTTCCATATCGATATCTTCTGTGGAATGTTCTTTCCATCCGATCGTCACGTCATCCCCTTCATATCTTGGGATCAAATGCATATGGAAATGATATACTGTCTGACCTGCGATCAGTCCGTTGTTCTGTAAAACATTTAATCCATCACAGTGAAGCACTTCTTTTAATGCTCTCGCAACAACTGTTGCTAACTGGAATAATTTTCCTGCTGTGATCGCATCAATCTCATAGATATCTTTAAAATGTTCTTTCGGAATGATCAGTACATGCCCTTTGGATGCTGGTGCAATATCCATGATCACTTTAAACTCAGAGTTTTCATAAATTGTGTTTGATGGAATCTCTCCACCTGCGATCTTACAAAAAATACAATCTTCTTTCTTCATATTATATATCTTCCTTCCTGTGTGTTCTTATTTTGAGAGTTTACATATTACTCTGTTTAGATGTATTTTATCCCATTTACTATTGTTTTTCAAGAAAAGACCTCTGATCAATTATGCTTTTGACACTTATATCATATTATTCCATTCTCACAAAAAATGTGTATTTTGTTCACAATTTGGACACATTTTTATGTGATAATAAAAATCGTAAAGTAGTTAATACTTTCAAATCCTACCCCTCTTGAGGATGAAAATCCTCTCCTTATTGTTTTAAAAGAGAGAACCGACCTAGCTAGTCGGTTCTTTCTTTTTGTTTTATGATTATATAATGTAAAAAGAAGCCTTGACTTAAGTTTTATGTCGTTGATCAACATTTTTCTTTAGCCAAAACTTCTTTTTTATTTTTATATTTCTGTACGTCCTTCTAATGCTCGAAGTAACGTTACTTCATCTATATATTCCAGATCTCCTCCAACCGGAACTCCGCTTGCGATCTTACTGACTTTGATACCTGTTGGTTTGACAAGTTTGCTGATATACATCGCTGTTGTCTCACCTTCCAGACTGGAGTTTGTTGCTATGATCAATTCTTTGACATCTCCCTGCAGTCTCGCCATCAGCTCTTTCAGACGAATATCATCTGGACCAATTCCAAGCATCGGAGAAATTGCTCCATGGAGAACATGGTAAACACCTTCGTATTTTCCTGTTTTCTCATACGCCATTAAGTCCCTCGTGTTCTCAACGACCATGATCGTGCTGTGATCACGCTTGTCGCTCGCACAGATCGGACAGATCTCATTGTCTGTCAGTGTACAACATTCTTTGCAATAATGTACATTAGTCTTTGCGGAAATGATCGTATCTGACAATTTCTGCACCTGATCCTGTGGCATATTGATAATGTGAAATGCCAGTCTTCCTGCGGATTTAGGTCCAATTCCGGGGAGTTTCCCAAGTTCTTCGATCAACTGTGTGATCTGATTACTGTAATAATCCATAGTCTCTCACTCTATCTAGAATGGGAATCCTCCACCCATTCCTCCTAATCCACCAGTGACTTTTCCCATCTTCTCCTGAGAATCTTCTTCCATCTTACGAAGTGCTTCATTTGTAGCAGCTACGATCAGATCTTCTAACATTTCAACGTCATCTGGATCTACAACTTCTTCTTCTAAATGTACAGAAACTACTTCTTTTTTACCAGATACAACAACTTTTACGACTCCACCGCCTGCTGTTGCTTCATATGTGGATTCTTCTAACGCTTTTGTTGTTTCCTCCATCTGTTTCTGCATCTTCTGTGCCTGTTTCATCAGCTGATTCATATTTCCACCCATACCTGGAAATCCACCACTTCTTTTTGCCATTGTTCATTCCTCCTGAAAATTCATTTTTATAAGTTTCGTTTTAATCTTCTATTTTTACATCCATATGAATGCAGTCTAAATTGATCATATCACTGTCATCATTATCTGTATTCATCACACTAACTTCCAGTTCGACATCTCTGCCAGACTGTCTTGATAATTCCTGCTTAAGCTGTTCAATACGCTCTGGTTCCTCTAAGAAATATCCACTTTCCACGTTCATTTCTTTTGGGAACAGTACTCTTAACGCAGTTCCTTCTTCGTTGACCGAAAGTGTTGCTCTCTGTAAACAATACTTCATCTGTGGTGACAGATTGCGTTTGACATCTCTCCAGTGATTCACAAGTTCTATAAGTTCCTCAACTTTTGCTGGTGGAAACTTCTCATTTAACTGTTCGACAGGATCTTGTTCTGATTTTACTTCCTGTTGCAGTGCTATTTGATTTTGTCCTGCTTGTGCCGCCTGCTGTACTGGAATTCCTGACTGTAGCAACTGTTCTAACTGTTGTTCTAACTGCCTCACCCTGTCGGCCAGACTGTTTGTGTCTGCTTCCATCTGTGGCCTGCACATCTTCATCATCTCAACTTCCACAAGGACTCTCTTGGATGTCGCATAACGTATACGCTCTAACAATTCGGATAAGATTCTGATATAACGGATCAGTGTGTTTTCTTCCACCTGCTGTGCTTTCTCCTGCAGCAATTTCAACTGATCTGTTGATACTTCCAATGCCTCCTCTGCAGCATTTCCTTGACCGACTAAGAGCAGATTCCTTAAATACCATAGGAAATCTGTAATAAATTGTGACCATTCTCTTCCCTGTCTCGCCACATCTTCCAGAAGATCCATCACGCCATTGATATCCTGCGAAAGAATCATGTCCAACAGATCACTATACACTTGAATATCAACAGTTCCCAGCACTTCCAAAACATTATCATATGTTAATTTCTCACCCAGATAAAATGCAATACACTGGTCTAGCAAACTTAACGCATCACGCATGGAACCGTCTGCCATTCGTGCCACATATTCCAACGCCTTATCTTCTGTATCAACATGTTCTTGTTCCATCAGATCTGATAGCTGCTTCTTGATCGTTGCTGCCGTGATACGATGAAAATCATATCTCTGACATCTGGATAAGATCGTGATCGGTATCTTGTGAACTTCTGTTGTCGCAAGAATAAATATAACATATTCTGGCGGCTCTTCCAGTGTCTTTAACAATGCATTAAAAGCACCTATAGACAACATATGCACCTCGTCGATGATATAAACTTTGTACTTTCCTGTTGCAGGTGAATACTGTACCTGTTCCTTGATCTCTCGGATATTATCAACACCATTATTGGATGCTGCATCGATCTCGATCACATTCATGGAACTTCCTTCTGCGATTGCTTTGCAAACTTCACATTCTCCACATGGTTCCCCATCGACTGGATGTTCACAGTTTACTGCTTTCGCAAGGATCTTGGCTACTGTTGTCTTACCAGTACCTCTTGTCCCACAAAACAGATATGCATGACCAATCCGCCCAGTCCTCATCTGATTCTCAAGCGTCTTCACAATATGATCCTGACCTTTTACTTCACTGAAACGTGTTGGCCGAAACTTTCTATATAAAGCCATGTAAGACATATCATATGCCCCTTTCTATTTTGAAATATGACATATAGCCATACTTCATTATATTTTACCATGAGTATCTATCCTTTTTCAATGATTGTTTTTTGACAGAAAACATCGAACTTTTTTGAACGCTTTTTCTTGCCCTTAATCTTATTTTTTCCGATAATAAAAGAGGAAATTTAATTACAAGAGGAGCCAACAATGAACGATTTACAAGAACTTTCTACGTTTTCACATGAGATAAACAATTCTCTGACTCTCATCTACGGACAGATTCAGTGCATTGAAAAAACATATGATACACTTACCGGAAATGACCATTGGAACCGTATGAAAGATGATTTTTCTTCTTTATTTGATTTCATTCATCAGTTTCTGGCACCAGCAGAAGAATCTTCTGCCGCCATGGAACCACTCGACCTGATCAGCGTGATCAGTGAAATCCGTTCTTCCTGGTCTTATTATCTCCATAAAGAACAGATTCGCTTCTTTATTCAGGCAGACCCCGGAACCGCTTTTTACGTTTACGGTGCAAGATCAAAACTTTTTCAGTTATTTCATAATCTGATCTCCAATGCCGTCAAAGCGATCCAACAAAAAAAGGAGACCTGCCGATCTCCTTATATTACACATATTACAGTCCACTTAAGCAAAGAACAGGGACATATTGTATTAAATTTATCCGATACTGGAATCGGAATGACCACAGAACAGCAATCGAGAGCTTTCTACCGTGGCGTATCCTTCCATCCCGGCGGAAACGGAATTGGATTATCCGTTGTACAAAATATTGCTCGTGATCTTCATATTAAGATCCATATTGATTCTGCACCGAATCAGGGAACAACTTTCACACTGATCTTCCCTGCTTATGAGCAGCAATTAAGCTGCCCAACACGTACAGAAGCATTGACAAAATAAATCCAGCAATACATCCTCCGATATGAGCTGCATTGTCGGTTGTTCCACTCTGGAATCCATGATACAGACTTCCTGCGATCATTAGAAAGATTCCAAATCCATCGAATCTCTGTCGTTGTTCTTTGCAGAATAAAAATATTGCTGCAAGAGCACCGACTAATCCAAATATCGCACCAGAAGCTCCTGCCGACAACACATCTTGCCCTATCATGCTATAATATGCTACAGAAATGATACTTCCGGCAATGCCTGCTCCGGTATAAAGAATGACATATCGCACACTTCCGATCACTTTCTCCAAAGAAGATCCAAGGATCAAAAAAACTGCCATATTATTAAAGAAATGATCCCATCCAAAATGCAGATAATTTGACGTAAATAGTCTATAATATTCATGCAGTTTCTTTACCCTATATGCATTACAGGCAAATGAATCATAGATCTTGTCTCCATAAATTTCTGTCAGAATAAAACAGATCAAATTAACTGTAAAGATCAGAAGAGTTGCTTTATATTGATAGAGCAATCTCCAGAAATCCTTGACACTTTTATTGTCTTTCACTTCTATTTCCGATCCTTGCCCTGCTTGACTTGCCTGATTCTGTGCTAATACTATGGATAATGGTCCATATAGATCACCGAACTGATCCTGTGGATCAAGAAATACTGGTTTATCATCCTGCGATAAGATAAGCGTCAACACAGCACAATCCATACCAAACAGCTGTCTTGCATGGTCTTCCAAATGATATAGATCTTCTTCTAAAATACTACTTCCATCCGGGTTCTTATCAAATATCACGAACACACATTTATTTCTTCCATTGATATTCTTTACATAACATGGCCCTGTTTCGGTATCATTTTTCATATATCCATGAATCCTTAACAATTCTATGATTTTCTGATACATAATTTCCTCCGCTTTGATTTATGTATCTACTATTATAACACAGAGGCTAGTCTTGTTTAAAATAAAACTCCTCAAGTCCGATCTTTATGCAATCTCCTTCTTTTAATACTGCTTTTTTATTCTTTTTCCCATTTAATTTTACACCATTGATCTTTATACCATTTGTCGAATCGAGATCTTCACAACATACATTTCCATCTTCTTTATAAAATCTTATATGTCTCCGACTGATTCCAGTTCCTTCTAATTGATGATCTGTTCCTTGTGTGGACCTTCCAATAACAAATCCATCGTCATCTAATACAATTTCTTTTTGTTCTGGATTCTTCGGAACCAGTCTTCCAATCGGTTCTTCCAGTAAAAGAACCGTCCTGTCATCCTCATCCTCTAACAGAATTGTTTTCTCATCCAATAATTCTGCAGCATTTTCTGTTTTCTGCCAAGAATCCACAAAGGTTTTTGGATTTTTGTTCTTTTTCCACAATTTATAACATCCATACACACTGACACCAAGACCTGCGATCGAAACTAGTGATCCGATCAAAAACAAATAATAAAATCCATATTCAAATATTTTTAATACAAAATAAACAATTCCCAATATGCTGCAAAAACAACCAACAACACTTATTATTTTCCCGATCAGAATTAAAATTCTTTTTGGTGTTTTTTCATAAATTTTGATTTCATCTTTTTCAGGAGAATCTTTCTCATCTCTTATAAGATCCGATAGATTCTCCTGCATATTTTGTGCTGATTTTGATTCTTCATTTTTTATTTTTTCTCTTAAAATTTCACTATTCATTTTCTCTGACCGAACTTCCAGATAATCTTTCATCTGCTCCATATTCGGTTTTTCTTTAATAAGAAAGCTGTGAAATTCATAATAAAAACGAACCCTCTTTTTATCATCTCCAGAAATATACTCGATACATTCTTCTATAAAGTCACGAAGCTGCTCATCAATCTTTTTTTCATACTCCGGCAGATAACAAAGAACTGGTTGATTTTCTTTATCCAGAAACATAGATTCCAAATCTAATTTTAAATGATCCAGCTCTAACAAATAGGAGGCTACCTGTTCAAAAACTTCCAAAAGATACGCAAAAAACAATTTCGGTTCTAGCATAGAAATCCTGTCTTTTAACTTTGTGTAAATACCTGTTTCATAATAATAATATTCTTCTCCATCTTCGATCCGGAATTCACATGGAAGAAGACACGGAAGTGTATGATTGTAAAGAATATTTTTTTCATATGTTAATTTCTGTTCTTTTTTAACAACATAATAACTGGAAAAACCTTCTCTAATCCATTGCTCCTTCAAGTGCATTCCACCTCCTGATCTGATCGATCTCAAAATCTCCCTGTGCCTGGTCATTTCCTTCATATTCAAACAAACAGATTCCAAACATACTTAAGAAATCACCTGCCACAACTGCTGATCTTGTCTTTATTTTTGCTGAAACTCTAAGCGGTGTTGTCGATACTCTAACCGAACTGACTTCTGCCATAAACAGATGCCTTCGCAATTGTTCTTTCATCTCTTTTTCAGCTTTTGTATTTCCTGACTTGTTTGACGATATCACATTTCCAGTGATCAGCTTTTGATTTACTTTCTGATACGACAACTTTCCCGTATCATACTCTGCCCCTGTAATTTTAACATCTGCCGCTTTCTGCACTGCTTCTTCCATAATTCCTTGTGCGATCCCACAATTCATAAAATAAAACAGATAGCTAAAAAACATCCATAGCACCATCAAAATGATCGGAAGCAGCGCACTGATTTCAACCGTCATGTATCCCCCTGTTTTGCGCATCTCGTGCATGGCCTCATCCCCTTTAATGTACTTAGATCTACTTGTTTGACTGTTCTTTTTAACCCGCTGCAGCCAAGATCCGTGTGATAAGATTCCCCTTCTTTTGCGATATATACACAGGAAAAATCACCTTTTTCATGCTTGGTGCATTTATCACATGGCTTGTATTGTGTCCGCTTGTTTCTGTATTTTTCTACATCTTCGTCAACAGAAATATCCAATGACAGATGTGTACAAGAGAGATCTTTATGATACACCGCTTCATGCGGCGTGATATAGACATAGCCTTTTTTTAATTCATCTCCGTCTGGTACATATCCTGTCATGGATTTTTGCCTTACACTTTGCTCATAAGATGCTATATGTGTTGATAAAAACGGCATTGTTTTGCGAATATAATAACGCACAGATACGATATATTCCCCTTTAGAGGTCAATGTCAGTCTACACGCCGCTGCCGCTCCTGCACTTCCTCCGATCAAAGCCGAATGGTCTAAAAACTTACGGTTTACCGCTGCCAGAAAAGCTGCCTTGGCACTAAATCCTGATAAGTCACTTCCAGATTTTTTCTTCTGCCTGATGCGATATTCATTAACTGCAGCCCTCTTTGCTGCCTCACAAGCACCATGAGAAATCTGTTGGTGGATCATCAAAATCTCTCCTGCACTTGTAAGCATCAAAAGAACGATCAAAAAAATGGGGACGATCAGACTCGCTTCCAATGTCATTGCACCTTCCTCATTTCCAGAAAGATCTGAGGCAGAGGAAGATGCTCTCTTGGATTTTTTTACGACGATCTTGTTGTTATTGTTATCATTTTGAACCGGATTCACCTTTGAGAAATGTTTTTGACAAGAGAACATCTTTCTCTGCCCCCTTTCTTTCATTTTGATCATTTAAATTTTAATACGTTGCATATCGAGACATTTTAAGATCTGTATATGTTGCGAATGGCAAGATCATTCCACCAAATCCGAGTTTTTTCAACTTCAGATTCTGCGTGATCTTGTAAGAAGAAATGCATTGATCCAATTTAAAATCTGACACTTTTCTTCGGATATTTTGTTCCATCAGATCCATCATTCGGAAATATTTTTGACGTTTATCTTTTTGTGATATCAACAGTAATAACAAATAATCCTCGTATGACATTCCCTGTTTCACAGGTTTTCTCTTGCAATTTAACGTTGCCAATCCTGCAAAAGAAAGCTGCCAGTCTGAAGATGTTTTTACTGCTGGGATTTTTTTACCATCTGCAAGATTTCTTACATCGATCACTGATTCCCCATAAGCAAGTGCTAATAATAACAGATTCTTTGCAACCGCAACTGCTGGTGGAAATCCTGTAACTCCAAGAATTGACGCTGCTAACAATGCTGCTTCTTTTTCTTTGGCTGGATCTTGATATACACAAGCTGCATTCATCACAAATCTAAGTGCGATCATCCTCCAGAAAACCATTCCAAGATTCTCTTTTTCCGAATCTTTCCCTGCGATCAAGTATTCAATCTCATATTTAATCCCGTCTTTTTTTGTTGTATCTGTCAGAAAATGAAAATATTTTGTTGCATATAAAACTACCGGTAATTCACTTGCAAAGGAATCCGTTGATGCTGTTTTTTCGAATTCATCTAATTCTTTTTCCACATCTTTTCGGTTCATAAAATTCCATGCACTCTGCTTTGTTGTTTCTTTTTTGCCATAGACAATATTAATTGGAAGATCTGACACTTTTTTCTCTCCCATGATCAATGGGACCGAGCCTTCTTTTAACAATTTCATAAATCCTTTTCTCGGATCTTTTTTTACTGGTTCTGATGTTAGTGTTTTTTCATTTTCCGTTTCTTCTGCTTCTTCTTCCTCTTTTTGAATCTGATCCTTAATTCCTGAGAGCTCATTTTTCTGGTCTTCTCCAGCCCTGATCTTTTTGGTCAAGTTTTTCAAAATATCCCCTGCTGCTTCATATTGCATCTGCTGCCGAATCTGATATTTTAAAACTTCTCCTTTTTGTGCCGACAGATCAAGTATATCTGAAATTTTTGTACTTCCTGTTTGAAAGCGAAAAGGATCTCCATTCTGATCCAGACTTTCTTTCATGCGGTCTGAAAAATCTGTTTCGATCTTCTTGTGATATCTAGGATCCATCGCATAAATATGATACATATCCGCAAGCTCTTTCTGATAATTTCCTTTTGTATGAGAAAGCCCAGACATATAAATACCCATCGCCTTTCCCCTCGCTGTATACATATAGATTCCTTCCACACATACGCTGATCAACAGTAAAAAAACAAGAAATAACATTGCAAGAAATGCACTCATACTACCTTGCTCATCCCGGATCATTTGACTTGTCCTGTTTTACTAGTGATCGTTTTAAAAATGCTATCAACGACTTTCTTGATCTGCGTCTGGAAAATAATGACGAGTCCGATCAAAACTACAATGATCAAAATCACCTCAACAACACCCATTCCTGATTCATCTTTAAAAAAATGCTTTAGAAAATTTCTCATATGTTTTACCCCCTGACCTTTTATGAAAATGTAGATAGTGCTGGAAACATCAATAATACTAAAATAACAACCAACATTACCATCATCGGTGCGAGCAGTTTTGTGCTTGCTTGTTCTCCTTTCCTTTTTGCATATTCTTTTTTCTCAAAAAAAGCTCCTTCTTCCTCTTCTTTTAACCTTAGAAACAGATCCGTTGAACCTCTTGTAATACTCTGTACGAGCAGAACAGATAATTTTTGATAAGAAGACAACCCAATCTTTTTGCCCATCTCACCAAATGCTTTTGTCTGTGGAACTCCAAATGAAATCTGTCTGCATGTTTTTTTGATCTGTTCATATACGAAGATTTCTTTTTTGTTTCCTCTTCTTTGTTCTTTCTCGTATTCCGTCGCTACTGCTTCCAATGCAGCCACCACACTCATTCCTGTCCCCAGAAATAAGATCAGATGTTCTATGATCTGTGGATACTCCACCATAGATTGTTCCAATGTCTGTATTCTTTGTTCCTTATATTTTTCATTTTCGTGATACCAGAAAAATATGATCACTGCAATCCCAAGAAATAAAATTGCAGGAATCTGACTTTCATTTTCCGCAGGTAAAAGTCTGCCCTGCCGGATCACATCTGGAAGATAAAACTGTTCCTTCGTAATATGTTTTTCTTCCAATTTCTTAAGATCTGCAATGATCTTTTGTTTTTCTGATACCTTTTTCCCTGAATTCCCAGGAACTACACAGACAGGAATCTTTAAGATCCTTACTTCTCCTTGACATTCCATCCTTGCATCAAGATTCAACAGATAGTCTTTTTTGACATTCTTCGAAAACACATTGCCTTCTTCATCGATGACTGTAGGATCATCACTCTGCCATTGTACCGCAATATTTTCCCCAGGTATCTTTACTGGCATTTCAAGATTTCGTTCCACTTCATTTAATGATTTATTTTTCGCCACAAGATGTTTCCTTAAATAAGCTTCTCCTCTGTCAAATGCCTGCGTGATCTGGGCTTTTGTATATCCTTTTGGATGAATTTCCAAGGTGTAAATATCATCATCGCTTTTTGTTTTAATACGAATCTGTTGCTCTGTAACTTCGCCGCCCGTTTCATCTCTCGTGATCAGAATTCTACGGTCCTGACTGAAATAAAAGATTATGGTCAGAAAAAGAACGATAAGAAAAATAATAGTCGCCACGCTTATGATCTTCACCTGTTCATACAGACTCTTCCTTACTTTCTCATCTAATTGTTTCTTTGTTCCTATGAAACAGGATCCTATCTCTGCTTTTCTTTTTTCTTTGAGTTCTTCTGGAAGTTTTTCCACGATCTTATTAATCCATTGAAACTTAAATTTCAATCTCAGTCACCCTCTCTGCCCATATATCTGCGATCCACAGACATAAAAGAGAAATCACTGCGACTAAAACTCCGGCAAAACTCTCATACAGTATGTCGAAATATCCAGGATTTGCAATCCTTACATAAAGGAGAATAAAATATGGCATGACAGACATGATCTTTTTCTCCATTTGTTTTGCCGCGATCATCGTGTGAATCTCTTCTTTTGTCTGGATTGCCTGACTTAAATGTTCTATCGTATTTTCCGTGATCTCAATCAGATTCCCACCACTTTTTTTCGCAATTGATATGACCTGTGCAAACTGATAAAATTCTTCCAGACCTACATGTTCCGCCATATCAAAAAGCAGATTATCCACAGGTTCGTTCATTTTGAGCTTGTTTATCAACAATTGAAGTTCTTTTGCCAACAAACTGTGTTCTTCATACATCTCCAGATCATTTTTTGCTGTTTTCAATGCATTTTCAATAGAGTATCCTGCAGATAAACTATTTCCAATAGAAATCATCATTTCACGGAATTCCTTTCGCAGCTTTTCCTTCTCCCGATGCACCTTATGAATTCTTTGTTGTTTCATAAAAACAAACAAATATGGAATCAAAAGAATCGCAAATGCAATTCGGTCAAAAAACAGCCATGCGATCATCACGATATAGCAAATTCCCTTAACCAACTCTTGCTTCTCATATTTCCACAGGCTGATCTCTTGCTTTAAAAGATTCCATAAGTTTCTGATATGCTTCATACTGACCATACTCCTTTAACTTCTTCTGATCACATAATTCTGATCTCATTGTAAGTTCATCATCTTCATTCATCTCAAACAACGGATGTAATGCTACCTGACTCGCCGCCATACCAGTAATCTCTGAAATCTCCATCAGTTTTCGACTTCCATCAAAGCTTCTTCCAAGATGAATGATCACATCGATTGCAGATGCCATCTGCCCACGGATCGCTTCTACTGGCATATCGACTCCCATCAAGACCATCGTTTCGATTCGCTTAAGCATATCTTTACAGCTGTTCGCATGTCCTGTCGAGATGCTTCCATCGTGGCCTGTATTCATTGCATTTAACATAGACAAGGCTTCTTCGCCTCGCACTTCTCCGACGATGATCCGGTCTGGCCGTGAACGTAATGCCGCTTTGATCAGTTCTTTCATATCAACCTGATTTTCCCCTGCTGCATTCGCATTCCTCATCTCTAACCGGACCAGATTATCAATCCCATTAAGTTTCAATTCTGCGGAATCCTCAATTGTTATGATCCTCTCATCTTTCGGAATACAATTTGACATTCCATTGAGCAACGTCGTCTTCCCGCTGCCTGTTCCCCCCGAGATAAAAATGTTATAGCGCGCCCTTACAAGAATCTTCAAAAACTTCGCAATTTCTTCCGAAAATGCTTCTCGTTCACAAAGCCATGCTAATGTCATCGGTTCCTTTGCAAACTTTCGGATCGTCATCGTTGCCCCATCGATCGATATCGGCGGCAAAATGATATTTACTCTCGAACCATCGTTAAGTCTCGCATCCACAATTGGATTTCGTTCATTCACCATACGGTTCGCTCCTGATGCAACCTGCTGAATTACCTGATATAATTTTTCATTATCCGAAAAATGCCCAGGATATCGGTGCAGTTTTCCTTGCCGCTCAATAAAAATATTTTTATAGCCATTGATCATGATCTCCGTCACAGAATCATCTTCTAACAGATCTTGCAGAATATCCAATCTTCGAAGAGCATAAAAAACTTCCTGATTCAAGCGAATCTTGTCAGACAAAAGCAACGGATATTCTTCTGATATTTTCATGATCTCTTCCTGAATCACACCTTTTAAATGTTCGTCAGAAATCTCCTGTGAAAAATTCAATTTCTCCATTACTCTTTGTTTCAGCAATTCCTTCAAGGCCACTGCCCCCTTCCTCCTTTGTTCTTCCGGCTCTCAAGCATCACTTCTTCCCAGTTTGTCAATTTCCATACTCCATGTTTTCTCATCTGTTTTTGAAACTTCTTATATTCCATACACCCCAGATCTTGCCGCATAAGAGGCAGAAAAATCCGGTCAAACAACCCAAAGAACTTAAGATCTGGCGGTGATGCGATGCCAATATCAAAAATAATATAAATTCCTGCTTCTCTTAATTTCTCAAAAAACCACTCATAATCCTGAATGGATAATTCCCGATAATCCAGATAACATGAAGCTCCCGCAAATCCCACACAACCATCAAACTTCTTCTGATGTTTCATAAAATATTCTATAATATCTTCTTTATGTTCTTTGATATAAAACAACAAAAGATCATCTGTCTCATCTTCTTCAAAGTGTCCATATGGCTGCATTCCAAAATAAATCCATCCATTCGAAGCTGCCATATTCCTTGCAAACGCTGATATCTCCAGTCTTGGAATCGGAGAATAGACTCCTAAGATCCGTTCATTTTCAATCTGAGGGCTTACATTCAGGCAATGATAGATCCCCGCTGCGATCTCTTTTGCACTCTGGCAATACATCCCACCCATAGATTCATTTGCTCCAATTCGGCAAACCGGAAAATCTCCATGATAATCCGTCTCTTCTGCCAGTACCAGACATTCAAAATCTCCCTTTTGTTCCTGTTTAAAAAACATCTCCTCATCCGACGTAAATGATGCCGTCATCGGGAAATCTTTCTGGTGATTTAAGTATTCCATCAGCCGTTTTCCATACTGATGGTCTTTGTGATAAATACCGATTGAAATATCCTTCATAGTCCACCTCCTAACAGGCAGATCATGTACGCTGCAAGGATCCCAAATGAAAAATGTATCATTCCATCTTTCATCAGATCCCCATTCTCTGTCTCGTACATCAATAATCTCTTGTTATCCTTACATTGTGTTACATATTGAAATAAGCGAAATAATCGCAGATGGAAGTTCTTCCTCTTCCATAAAAAGATCACGGCATAAATACCGTTACATATAAATGACAAAATCAGAAACCGGGGCATTGCCCGTCCGATAGATATTGCACATACCATCAGCAGCTTCACATCTCCACCGCCAAGGCATCCAATATAGAATAATAATCCACAGCTGATCAGCACAACCAAAACTCCGATCATCATATCTGCTGCCTTCATCCCAGAAACTCCTGCAAGAACCAGCGTGATCAACGCTCCTGCCCCATTGAGCTTATTCGGGATCTTGAAATCTCTGTAATCATAAATTGCTGCCATGATCAAAAATAATAGAATCCATATCTTCATCTTTCCTCCTTCCTTTATGTTCCATTATTTTACATCTATTTACAGTATTTGTCTAGTATTTTTTCTATTATTTTACAGAAATACAAAATCCAGTATTTTACTAGCACACTTTACATCACATTATTACTGCAATAAAAACACCGCTGCCGCATACAACGCAATAATTCCTGGAAGCCCCAACAGTGCACCTGTTCCAATGGACAAGATATTAAGATTGACTGGTGCTGTGATTCCTTTCCGCATACAAACAATACTGATTCCATATACGATCATCGCACAAAAAGCTCCCCGCAGCAAAAGCACCAGCAAATATGCCGGTTTCCTTACAATTCCGATCATCAGACAGATCATACATCCCGCTGCCACTATGTAAAAGATCATTTCATTTTGTCCCATAAAAAAATCCCTCCTTATGTAATCTTATGTTACATAAGGAGAGATATTCGTTTCTTATATGCTCCTAAGCTTTTATGAAAATAAATTAGACAGCCAGCTGAAAATAGACTGGAAGAAAGCTGCGATCTTATCAAAGATTCCCTGACTTCCTCCAAGCTTATCATATAAATCTTTTGCTTGAGATTTTAACTGAGACACATTCAGATCAAGTCCTGAAATCTTATCCATCAGACTCTGTATCTTCGCTCGGTCTGCATCAGAAAGATTGATATTTAAATCTTTTGCAGACTCTTCAATCGCCTGTTTGATCTCAGATGGAGATGACAGATTATCTTTTGCAACTTTCTGTTTGACATCTGCGATTAGTTTCTCTGCATCGTCAGAACCGATATTTTCCGCAACTTCTCCCGTTGTGATCAACTCGTCTGTCGCTGCATCTTTGCTCTTTTCTGGAATCTTCTTTCCTGTCATTTCTTCGTAAGCTTTCATAACGCCAACCAATGCTGCTGTTCCAGAAATCTTAAATGGACCAGCTACTTTTACATCGGCATTCTTGATCCCTGCTGTGATCAGAGCATTTCGATACATTCCAGATGTGCAGTAAGAGATATTCTGTGTTGTGACATTCACTCCATTTCCATCATCTTTCTGTTCTACAGTCACAGAAGATAATGCTCTTGTTCCGATCACTCTGCTTGATAGATAGCTGTCCAAATATTCATGTTCATCTTTATTTGTTACAGTAATAACTTTATAGTCGCTATTATCATCTAAATCCAGAAGTTCTAACACTTTCTTTTTCTGGGAAGCTGTTAAGTCAGCTCCAAGTGCCAGATATTTCTGATCAACGCTGTCTGCTTTGACAGTTACAGATGATAATGCCATTGCGACACAAAGTCCTGCTGCAAGGAATTTTCCAATAAACTTTCTCATAAATCCTTTTCCTCCTGCTTATTAATTTCTTTCATCATAGCAAAAACATCTCTGACTTTCAATATTCCAAAATCATAAGAATTTCTTACGAAAATTTATATTTCTTTAACTGCAGCTTTTTTCTTTCTTCTGAAAAAAGCCGTGATCAGAATAAAAATAACAAATCCCGCAACACTTAAGATTGCCCCTTCCTTAAACCCAGAAGATACATACGTTAGTGAAATTTTATGCTTTCCTTCCGGCACTTTCACTGTCAAAAATGCTTTCCCAAGTGCTTTTGTTTTCACTTTCTTACCATCAATCTTCACCGTCCATCCTTTATCGTATGGAATTGAGAAAAATAACATCTGATCTTCCTGTGCATGGATCGTTCCACTTAGATGATTTCCTTTGGCACTGGTAAGTTTCCATGCATTTTCCTGCATCCTCTGTGCAAGTTCTTCCATCACTTCTTCATCAAGTTCCGCTGCTGTCACTCTTACAACTCCAGACATTTCATTATCTTGTTTGAGTTGCATTTTGATACGGATCTCATCACCTTTCTGCACGTTTCCAAGATAAATGATCTGTGAATCCAGCCTTCCCGCCAAAACCTGTTCTCCATTTTTCTCGATCACAGTATTTTCTACCTGGCTTCCATCAAAATGAATATACAACCGCCTTGTTTTTGTTGATCTGATCGTAAATACCATGTTATCTGGTCGGGCGGATGTATTTTCAAATACGTATTCTCCATCACCATTATCGGATGTGATCTTACAATCGTTTAATTGCGGCTTAGCTGTTTTGACCATATGAAACAACTCATCAACATCAAATGCACTCGTTGCCAGATCATTTTGTACATAAAATGGATTATAATCTTCATAATCCCAAGTTTGTACCAAGTCATCCATCGTATAGGCAAGTGCTGTTCGATAAGGATTTTTATAAACCGTGACATTTCCAACACTTTCTTTTAGTGAAAATTCGGTATATTTCGTATCATATGGACGGTAAATCTGATATTTCATGGACATCAGATTATTTGTAAATGGCGTTGCACCTTCATATAAATATTCATTTACACCCGTGTAGAATCCAAGCTGATCCATCATATCGACAACGTTTCCCTGTGCTGTGGAACCAAACAATGTCATTCCATTTAAGGTATGCCAGATACTTTCATCAAGCATACGCCCACTGATCAATTCCATTCTTGTCTCTACATTTTTCTGATACTCTTTTTTTACTTCTGTGATAGCTTTGGTATCCTGAAAATAACTATCTGTATCGACGGTTCCATTTTCCTGAAATCCCATCACTGCCATCGCTGCGGTTTCTACTATAAATAAGAAACAGATCAATGTTGTAAATATTTTCTTCCTGAAAATCTTCTTCTGATATAATGCGAAACAAACCATATAAACTGCGATCGCTGCAACTGTTGCGTAAACCGTTTTCATTTCCAATTTCACTGTCGACGTTTTCATTGTGATTCCGATCAAAATACCGCATAGGATCACTGCAAAATAAATCCACAGTGAAACTTTTCTTTTGCCTCTTACCAACACACAATATCCTTCATACGCCATCGCAAGCAATGCAAAAATATACAAAAACGCAAAGCGGTTTGGAATTCCATACTGATCATGAAAGCCATGCCAAACATAACCTAAGACAGGCATATTGAAACTAAAAAATAAAAATACAAGTAATAACAATCTTCGAATCTTATCGATCAGGCGAATTTCTCTGACTGCCAGATAAAATCCTGCCATTAATAAGGTTAAGATTCCACAATATAAATTGATCTTACTGTCATCTACCGCCATCGTAAGCGGTGTTGTCCCAAGAAAATGTCTGGAAAACAAATTTCCAAATGTTCCATACCATAATTCTTTTGGAAATTGTAATTTGGCTGAGGATGTCTGCATGATCCCAAGGTAAGCTGGCAGTAACACAACTGCTGCCATTGCTCCAGATATCAGTGAATATCCTGCAAAGCGGAATCCATTTGTAAAAAATTCTTTGACATTTTTATGTGAATATAGTAAATACCACAAGATTAAAAATAAACATGTCATATAGGACATATAAAAGTTACACCATAAAGAAATAAATAATGCAAAACAATAAAGTCTTCCATCATGTTCTTTGATCAGCTTATCAATACCATACAAAATGAGTGGAAGCATCATCATGACTTCCATCCACATAATATTCCAACTGTAGCCAACCATATAACTGCATAATCCATATGCCATTCCGAACGCAACAATGGATATCTCATCCTTTCCACGGCGTTTTCTAAAATAAAATGCGGCTGTAAAGCAGCACAGTGCGATCTTTAAGACATACAAATGACTTAATATCATCGTAAGCATTGATTTCGACACAAGTGCGATCACCAGATTTAGTGGACTTGCCAGATAATACGCCCATAGTCCAAGGAAATTGTATCCAAGACCTGCATGAAAAGAATAAAACATCGAATCCATGCTTTTTAATTTTTCCTGATAATCTGCAAAAAAGGGCAAATACTGATGCAATGCATCAACGATCAGAAATGATTCACTGCCAAATGGCTGTATCTTCTCTGCAATCACGATTCCTTCTAATAGAAGAACCGGCAGAAAAAACGAGAGTAACAGATACTTATGAGTTTTCAGTATGTCTTTGATTTTGTTTGTCATGTCTGCTCCATTCTTTTACACGGTGATTGATTCCCATGATCATATGATATCTTTTTTTGATCATGGATGTGATCGAACCATGGGTCAATTCCGTAACATTTCCCCCATGTCTTCGATAATAAATAAGAGGTTCCTCCAAAAATACAACTTTCCCGAGTTGTTCTGACAGCAATCCGATCCATTGGTCATGAATCCAGATGTCATCTGGGATCGGCAGAATTCTTTTCATTGCGGATCTTCTGACTGCCATACAGCATCCGATATAGGAATTCTTTTTCATATTCTTCCAGAAGCCTGTTCCGCTATTTCTCCACTCAAAAGTGGTTTGATCTAAAGATGAAAGTTTTTCATCTACAATCTGTGCATCATGAACAACTGCCATCACTTTCGGGTCTTCAAATACACGCTCAATCTCTCTCATTTTATTTTTTTTCCACACATCATCCTGATCAGATAAGAAGATGATCTCCCCTCGACAATGCTTAAATGCATTCTCAAAATTTTTTACGACACCCTTCCCAGGTCCTTTAATTATGCGGATTCTTTGGTCGTTTTGGACCCAATCCTCAAGTATTGCTTCTGATCCATCACTAGCATCATCCACTGAAATGATCAGTTCATCTGTCTCTTCCATATTATCAAGAATCGATCTTATTTGCTCATCTATATATTTCGCGCCATTATAAAAGGCCATTGCCACAGATTTCATACTAATTTCCTTCCTGCGTATTGATTTTCTTGAAATATTATACCATATCTTATATAATAATTCTAAGACAAAGGCGTCATTGAGAAAAAGAGGCGTTTTCCGACCTCTTTTTGTTTTATCTTTTGGGATGTGCCAACACCCATTTGAAGAAGATACCCTCTGTTTTAAACACACATATCATTATGACTTATAAGGAGGAAACAAAATGTCATACGTAGATGAAGTGATCGAGCAGGTAGTTGCTCAGAACCCAGCAGAACCTGAATTCCATCAGGCTGTAAAAGAAGTTTTAGAATCATTAAGAGCCGTTGTTGAAGCAAACGAAGAAGCTTTCAGAAGAGATGCTCTTCTTGAACGTCTTGTAAACCCAGAACGCCAGTTCAAATTCCGTGTACCTTGGGTAGACGACAAAGGACAGGTTCATGTTAACACAGGTTACCGTGTACAGTTCAACAGTGCGATCGGACCTTACAAAGGTGGTTTAAGACTTCACCCATCTGTTAACCTTGGAATCATCAAATTCTTAGGATTTGAACAGATCTTCAAAAACTCTTTAACAGGACTTCCTATCGGTGGTGGTAAAGGTGGATCTGACTTCGATCCTAAAGGAAAATCTGACCGTGAGATCATGGCATTCTGCCAGAGCTTCATGACAGAACTTTGCAAATACATCGGAGCAGATACAGACGTTCCTGCCGGTGACATCGGAACTGGTGCAAGAGAGATCGGTTACATGTTCGGTCAGTATAAGAGAATTCGTGGACTTTATGAAGGAGTTTTAACAGGTAAAGGTTTATCTTATGGTGGATCTTTAGCTCGTACAGAAGCTACAGGATACGGACTTCTTTACTTCACAGACGAAATGTTAAAATGTAATGGTAAATCTATCAAAGGTGCTACAATTGCTGTTTCTGGAGCTGGTAATGTTGCTATTTACGCAATCGAAAAAGCTCAGCAGTTAGGTGCTAAAGTTGTTACAGCTTCTGACTCTACAGGATGGATTTATGACAAAGATGGTATCGATGTTGAATTATTAAAAGAAGTAAAAGAAGTAAAACGTGCTCGTTTAACAGAATACGCTGCTGCTCGTCCAAGTGCTGAATATCACGAAGGAAGAGGAGTTTGGTCTATTCCTGTTGACATTGCTCTTCCATGTGCAACTCAGAACGAATTACACTTAGAAGATGCTAAACAGTTAGTAGCAAACGGATGTTACGCAGTTGCAGAGGGTGCTAACATGCCTACTACATTAGAAGCTACAGAATACTTACAGAAAAACGGAATCTTATTCGCACCTGGTAAAGCTTCTAACGCTGGTGGAGTTGCTACATCTGCTCTTGAAATGTCTCAGAACAGCGAAAGATTAAGCTGGACATTTGAAGAAGTTGATGGAAAATTACAGAACATCATGGTTAACATTTTCCACAACTTAGATGACGCTGCAAAACGTTACGGAATGGAAGGAAACTATGTAGCTGGTGCTAACATTGCAGGATTCGAGAAAGTCGTAGATGCAATGACAGCTCAGGGTATTGTTTAATCCTTAAGAAGAAAGAAGAATGTTCCCGTGGGACGGAATGTTCAATTAAAATAATGTCATGTGTATGTAGAAAGCGGAGATCCTTTTATGGATTCTCCGCTTTTTGGGTTTTATTTATTTGCTTTTAATTTCGGTGTTCTTATGATCTGTACGAGCAATGGAATAACCATGATAAACCATACGATCGGTTCTGCTACGATAACACCTGCATATCCCATCAAAGGAACTAATGTAAATGCGATCACCACTTTTCCGACCATTTCTAATCCACTGGATACTAATGGTGTGATCTGATCCCCGATTCCTTGCATAACATTTCTTACTATGCTGATGACCGCTGGCACATAATAAAAGATCGTATTAAACTTCAGGTAATTTGTTGCATTTACAATGACTACATCTTTGTGACTTCCTGTAACCATATGGACTAACTGCGGTCCGATCGTATAACTTGCGATCATCGCAAAAGTTGACCAGACACATGTATAAATGATCGCTAGTTTCATACCTTTCTTAATTCTGTCAACTTTCCCAGCTCCCATATTCTGACCACAGAATGTTGCCATCGTCTGGCCGAAGACACTGAACATGATCATATATATTTCTGTGATCTTTCTTGCCGCTGTATGGGCTACTATAATTTCCTGCCCAAGCTTATTGATCGCTGTCTGTAATGTAAGTGATCCAATATTCACAAGAGAACTCATAAATCCCATAGACATTCCTGTCGCCAGCATTTCTTTGATCATTTTAGATTCCAGATCTTTAAAATCATTTTTATTCAGACGTAATATCTCGTACTTATGAATCATATAAAAGCAACAAATGACCAATGCGATAAACTGTGCCAACACAGTTGCTGCTGCCGCACCCCATGTTCCCGTTTTCCATACTGCAACAAATAAAAGATCCAGTACGATATTTAATCCTACAGAAATCGCAAGGATCAATAATGGTGTTAACGTATCTCCGATGGCACGCATCACTGCCATTAAGATGTCATAAAACATCGTGACCCATAAACCAATGATAATGATCAGTATATATTGTTTCGCTTCGATAAATAATTTGCCTGGAACATTCAAAAATCCTAAAATCGGATTGATAAATACCGTTCCGATCAAGATTAAAATAGCAGAAACGATCACTCCTAACACAAGTGCGATCGCAAATGATCTTCGAACTCTCTTTTTATCACCTGCTCCAAATTTCTGCGCTGTAATGATCGCAAATCCATTGGCCAGACCTAATAAGAAACCAACGATCAAATTACTGATCGTTGTCGTTGCACCAACTGCAGCAAGTGATCGCTCTCCAAGAAAACTTCCGACAATTCTTGTATCAGCAAGACTGTATGTAAGCTGTAATAAGTTTCCTAAAAATACTGGAATCGCAAATCCTAAGATCAATGTTGAAATCTTTCCTTTTGTCAGATCTTTCATGATCGATGCTCCACCTTCTGTAATCTTCCATCTCCATCGATCACAACTTTATTTCCTTCATTGATATCTCTTTCGTATAGTAATTTATCTTCCATGAAGATTATTGTTTCTTCCTTCGTTATTTCTTCTTCTAAATATACTTTATCTTTGATTTCCTGTCCTTCCGGGCGGCCTTCACAACCGAAGTCTGGTTCTTCGATTCTTGTGACATAGTATGTACTCATATATTGATTTTCCTTCTTTCTTTGTTTGTTATGTTTGAAAATTTTGTAAAATAAAAATCATCTATTATATAATTATCACGTCATCACCATTCACATAATTTTGATCACCTAACACGGTTACTTCCCCATATCCATGCAGTTTATAAATCCGAATATTATCGGTTACTCTTGTCATCTCTTTTAATTTTGAAAGTAATTTTTCAAAATGTTTCTTAGTCAGCCACGCTTCAAATGCAGATTTTTGTATTCTTGTTCCATAGCCTTCCAAAAGCTTTGATATTTCCAGGCGATGTTTATTATCAGATATATCATATATGATCAATATCAGATATTTGTCATTTCCTTCATCTTCTACTAGTGTTTCAAATTCAAAATAATCCATAATCATCGTATCCTTATTGGCATATAATCATCAAAATTCCCATTGTCAATGCATTTTACTATTTTAGATACCTGCCACCAGATTGCTCTACGAAAGCTTACTGGGTGTTCTAGATATTCTAAGTAATTCATATTACTTTGCAATTTTTTCTCTAGTTTTTTTATAAATAGATTGACACCATTTTTACTAATAATTACAGCACCTGTTTCTTCATCTTTTGAAAATTCATTGATACTGATCTCATTTCCCTGAATCATACTCATGACTGTTGCATCTACAATCACCGCTCTCCATTCTTCCAAAAGATCACTGGCAAGTGTTGGATGTCTTTCAATATCTTTATGCATAAATCCTATATATGGCGTTATTCCTCGATTTTCTATTTCACCCATAATCTCATACATCAAGATTGTATATCCTAAACTGATCATCGAATTAAATGCATCTCGTGGTGGACGTTTATTTCGCCCAGAAAATTTAAAATCTTCTTTTATCATTTTGGATAATGCTGCAAAATATTGTCTGGCAGCATTTCCTTCATAGCCCATAATCTGTTCAATATTTGTACAATGTGAGATTTTATTTTCATGTATTTTTATCGCTTGAATATTTTCTTGAATATTCTTCCCCGTACTGCGCTGATATCTTGTCAAAAGAACTCTTTGATTATGTATCTTATTTAAAATAATCTTTTTTGAAAACTGCACTCGCATTTCCTCTTGATCACTTAAATATACTTGCTGTTTCAATCTCTTTGCATTCACATGATTTGTTGATTCAATCCGCCCAAAATATTTTCCTTTTGTTGAAAACATGGATACTGCTATTCCTCGCTCCAGACATTCCTTAATACATGGTACTGTCAAATAAACATTTCCAAATATCACAATTGATTCAAGCGTTTCTTTCGGAACAAGGCGTTCTGATCCGTCTTGACATTCTACAATAAAATGCCCACCTTTTACAGCGACTTTAGACCCATTTTCAGTAATATATAAACATGACATAGGCACTCCTTTCCTAGAATAAGTTATATTCTTCTGTCCCCTGTCGGGGTGTTTTATCTTCAAGATTTTTCTACACTATAATAAATTTGTTCTTTTTTCGTCCCTTATCAGAGTGTCTATAAGTTATTTTAACATATTTTTTAATAATGAACGATTATTTCTCTACTAATCATGAAAATTTTTTAGAGTTCTTTTGAGTGAATTACAATGAAAAGTAGGTAAGTATCAAATATATGATTTTTAGTTTTCGTCCCCTATCGGGGCTTTTATTTTCTTAATATTATACATGCGATGATGTCGAGTTAAATCTGTTACAGTTTTCGTCCCCTATCGGGGCTTTTATTTTCTTAATATGCTATCACTATGATAGAGAAACAGGGAAATATATCCGTTTTCGTCCCCTATCGGGGCTTTTATTTTCTTAATAGTGAAATTATGAGACAGTTTAGAACAGTCAAAAGCTTCAAGTTTTCGTCCCCTATCGGGGCTTTTATTTTCTTAATCGTGGTTCATCTATCAGTAAAGTATCAGCTTCTTTGTTTTCGTCCCCTATCGGGGCTTTTATTTTCTTAATAAAAGCAATAAATGAATGTTTTGAAAGACTCTGGAAACAGTTTTCGTCCCCTATCGGGGCTTTTATTTTCTTAATAAGCTACAAAAGATAATTTAAAAGAAGTGGCAATGAGTTTTCGTCCCCTATCGGGGCTTTTATTTTCTTAATAAGAACAGACGATACAACGAATTATGTGAGTTTGTGTTTTCGTCCCCTATCGGGGCTTTTATTTTCTTAATTTTGAAATGCTAAAAGCACACGTTGTCAATGTGCTTTCAGTTTTCGTCCCCTATCGGGGCTTTTATTTTCTTAATCATTAACAGTAAAATTCGTTGGTTTTGGTGGTGGATTTAGTTTTCGTCCCCTATCGGGGCTTTTATTTTCTTAATTTAGATCCGTTCATTGTTATGTCTGCCCTTATATATTGTTTTCGTCCCCTATCGGGGCTTTTATTTTCTTAATAAGAGAGTACCAGAATTGACGGTAACGGATGCAATGATTGTTTTCGTCCCCTATCGGGGCTTTTATTTTCTTAATTTTTACATCCGTGTTTTCCAACGATTTCTACCAGTTCGTTTTCGTCCCCTATCGGGGCTTTTATTTTCTTAATCCTGGTCTTACAATCCTTGTATTTATGCGGGTTAAAAAGATGTTTTGCGGTGTAAACTTATTTTGAGATAAATTTTTATCTTTTTCTTATTCAAAATAAGGCTCTACACCGCATAAACAGGTCATCGGGGCAAAATCATATTTCTTCTATATAAACTTTGCACTTACCGAATTCATATTCACGTCCTGCATACTCGGTACACTTCTTAATATGAGGTGAAACACCTAGACGAACATCATTTATATGTTGCGGTTTTTCATTCTTTTTCCTAAAAATAGTTTTATCAAATATTTTACTGATCACACGAACGGCATCTTTCTTTGAGAAAATTCCATAAAGAATTGTTTTCGTTGCAAAACCAGTTCCTCCGCCTAAATATAGAATATCCTGTTCTTCATTAACAGGTCCAAATCCATTCAGAAAATGATAATAACTTTCTAAAAAATGATTAATTGCATCCAGAATAGTTTCATCATAATACGTATTGATACTCTCGTCAACTGTTAACTCAAATTCAATCTTCGTTCCCGGTTTTATACATTCTCTTAACATTGGCATTCTTGTTCTTTTGCCTCTTGTATCAACATCTATTTTCTGACATAATGTTAAATCTGATATTTTCAACGGCTTGCTATCGCTTATGATCATTCCTTTCATAACATCTTGTACAGCATTCATTTTTGATATATCTTTTATATTTAAAGTGTGGAATACATCTACTTCTATTTGCTTTATTTCTCTTTGAAGATATTTTTTCCCTCCTCCCGGCTTCCTCAAACCACTTTCAATCATGCCTTGTACTTGTGAAAGTTTTTTCTTATCATGTACTAATTCGTCTACGCATAAAATAGTTCTTAGTGCACCTTTTAAACTACTTCCAGGAACAAATGGTTTCCCATATACATCTTTCACAAAAAGAGAAATTTCTTTCGTGTTCCTATCCAATACTGCATCTGAACAATCAAAAGAATATTCTGCCCATTTTTTACTTTCAGCGTATGTAATTCCTTTATTCACTAACCACATATACAGATCTTTTTCTTTTGGATTTAATAAAAATTTTTCGTATTCTCCTGTAAGATTTTTTTTCTTTAACTGCTGATACATTTTTATCAGATTGGGAACAACAATTTCTTTTTTTTGTCTGTTATGAATATATTCCTTCTTACCTAATTGTTTCCCTGAACCAATATACAGCGGACCTTTTGTCTCTAATGTTACTTTGTATGTACTTATGTATTGCTGCATTAGATCACCCCCATAAATATTGGTATTGCATATCTGTATACTGGATGTTTCCCATAAATAGATACATCATAAATATCTCCCTGATATGGTATTTTAAAGCAAGACCCTGCCACAAAACCATAAAAGTCTTTCTTCTTCCGAAAAGTATCTGCATATGTCATAGAATTTACAAATCCACTTCTTTTAATCAACTGAAACTGAACTTCTGTACAAACTTTTTCTATTTCATCATCTTTTGGAAGAGAAATTGATAACGACATCATCTTTTGATATTTATTCACATTTAATCGTTGTTTTAATTGTGGATCCATATTTTTATATTTTGCTTGAAATTTTCCATATCCTGAAGTTCTTTTTCCACCGATTCCTGAATATGATAATCCTTCAATCAACGATGATATAAACTGAAATGCTTCTGTATCTTCATATCCGATTATAACATACAATCCTGCATTCTTACTAAAATGGTAGGATCCTATATAGTATGGCAAGGCATCTAGTCCTTCTTCATATGAAATAGATGCTTTCTGTGTCATTTCATATTTACCAAGTCTGCTTAACTTTTCTTTTTCTTTTTGTGCATCCAGATTTCCTTTCATATATTCTTCTATTTTATTAATGGGAATATATTTTAATTTCTTAAATGCTTTTTTTACTTTTGAGTTCCCTTCTTCTTTTGTTTCAACAGTCGTCATCGGTTTTGGAACATACAAGGTATCATCAATATATGGCAACCCATCACTTAATTTTAGCTTTCCACTCTTACAATAATGAACTAATTTTTCAATTCCTTCTGAAATTCCAAGAGCTTCATGACATAATGCAGAAAAGAATGTGTCCGCCATAAAAATAGGCTCCCCATCTGTTAACATCCCTTTTCCAATATGCAAACCTGTCGAAAACTGCAATTTACATATTTTATATTCCATTATTTTTCCTCACTTAATATCTCATTACATAATTGCATCACTTCATCGCTAAGATTTCCAATTACATTTTCAGCTTGTAGATCTTCAAATTTGACTTTTCCATATCCACGGCTTCCACTTCCTCCGAGATAATCATATTCTAATAGTGTCAGCCCATATCTGATCGCTTCAAAATCTTCCTGAATCTGAGTTTCATCTTCTACATTATAAATCAGTTCCAACTCAAATTCTGAACCTCTGATCACTCGTTCAATCTGTCTTGGATTTGCAACTGCAGTTAATCGGTTGATTGAATTTTCAAATTTAACTTCTGTCGCAGAATGAATATCTAACTGTTTTAACTCATCCATGTTGGATAAGATCATATCAGAAAAAATCAATCTGCTATTTCTATGTTCTTGTACAGTTTTCTTCGCATTTCCAAATAATCGGAGTACAATTTCTGGGTCATCATCATGTTTCCCGATCATTGCACTGGCACTATCAGAAAACCCTTTTGCCATTAAAGTTCTTAACTTCCCTTTTAAGGTAGTTCCCGGAATCATCGGAAGATCACTTTGTTTATCACGTATAACTGGTGAGTCTACTGCTCCGATTGCTGAAAATGCAGAAGATCCTCCTATATGCATACCTGTTACTACTTTTATTTTCCCTGAAATTTTTATCTTATTATACATATCTTCCCTCCCTATGTTTACTCATCTCTACCACTGAATTTTCTATATGCTACTAATGCTTCCATATATCTGCAAAAAAGCAGGAACTGACTTTTGCTGTCCTTTACTTTTTTTAGTTCTTCTAATATTTTAGCTTTTTGAACAAAATCTTTCACGGATGTTTCTCTTCCTGATTCATACACAATCCGCAATCTCAAATATTGAATTCGTTCCTGACTCTCTGAGGATAAAACTTCTCCTGATTCATGGACTACTTCATTATAAATTTCTGAAACCATTGCTAAAATATTACGAATTTTGCTTGTTGTCAGCGTAATATTTCCTTTGCGGTCTGTCATCAGATTTTTGATCACTTGTTCTGCTTGATCAACATAATTTTCCTTATTAATTCCCATCTAATCATCCTTTCTATCTCTTGTCAGATAAGCATATAAATAAATTGCCATTTCTAGCTGTTCCGCCTCTTCTTTATTTTTTATCCACTGATACATAGATTTTGAAAATTCCTGATATATCTGTTTCACTTCTTCTGCTGCATTCTTCTCTGGCTCTATTCTTGCCAACTGATATGCAAATCTTGCAATGTTTATCTTTCCATCCTCTTCCTGATTCCATGTAGCCCGAATCAAATCTAAAATTCGATATAAGAATGCTTTTCCTCGTTCTTTCTCACATGTCTCAAGATATTGTTTTAATATTCTAAATTTCTCTTCAATGATCGTTTCTATAAATTCTGTCCAGTGGAATGTATATTTCGGATCAAAAACAGCAACTGCATTTTTCCCTGTCATTTCTTTTGCTGCATCTTCTAATTCTCCTGTTTGCTTTGCCATAACAGATATTGGATATTTTGAAGGATATAAGCCAATTCCCCCTGAGATTTTTAACGTTCCCTGTGTATATTTCTTTAATGCATAATAAAGATCTACCGCAAATCCTATAATATCGTCCCAGCTTCCTACAATAAACAGATCATCTCCACCTGAATAAACAATCACAGCATTGCGCTTTTTATCCTCTTTTTCTTTCAAATAAAATTCGCCATTCTCTAATAAATGGTTGATATGATATTTAAAAAACATCGATAGCTTTCTGGAAAATGTTGCTGTTCTTGATAATGTTACATATCGATCTTGATTCTCTTCATTTTTAAATCCTGAAACAAATGCTTCTCCAAGATTATCAATATCAGCTCGTAAAACACCTAATCTTTCGATTCCCTGTGCTCCTTTCGCTAATTCTCCAAAATCGTTTCCATTTTTATAATCTCCTACCCAAAGTTTTGTCGCAATAGAATAACCTGAATAAAATTCATTTTTACTATAAGCTCTAATATAATTATCCTGTTCCATCCTCTGTCGTAATTTCTTTTCATTGCTTTCTGTTGTCAGATAACAATCTCCTGGCAATGGTAAGGAAGTCTCTTCATGTTCTTTACTGACCACAAAGAAATTATTGCTCATCATCTTAACAGCCATTTGTTCCAATCCCCAACAGATTTCACACTGATCATTTTCTTTTAGATGATCCGTCCTTCTGCAAATACTACATTCTCGTTCTTCCGATTCTTCCTGTCTATGATTTAGCCATACAATATCTTTCGCTGTATATCTCTTGATTTTTTTTGCTGAAATATTTTTTGATATTCCCCGAAAGATTTCTGTATAGCTTCCAGCTGGTTCATTTTCCAGATCTTTTGTACTACATACAGCATAACCCGCTCCAACATACAAATCTGTCTGAAAAACTTCCAAGAACCATTGATTAACCTGCTTTTCATATCTTTCTATGATCGACTTTGTCTTTTCGGTATTTGCCATTAAAATATACGCATGTCCACCACCTGAATAAATTAGATTTGCTCTTGATAATCCAACTTTTTCTAACAACTCATCTATCAGATGTTCCATCATGATCTCAAGATAAAAAGATCTGGCACGAAGACCTTTTAATGCACCTTTATTATTGATCGTATAGATAAAATCCTGAATTCCTGATATATCCATGCTATAAAGCAAAAATGTTTTCTTTTGATAGAATTCTTTTGCTTGTTTATAAAGTATTTTTTCATAATCTGTTTCGTTATTTTCTTTCATATATTCATAGATACAACTTCCGATTGCTGCTGTTATTTTTACATGATCATATAAAGAAATATCTATCATTTGTTTTTGTGATGTAGAAGATGGAACAAATGACAAGGTTGCTTCCAATATTTCTAACAATGAGTTAATGTATTTATCATCATATGAGAATTCCTTTAAACACTCTTGTATCTTCTGATAAATACTACGATAAAAAGATTCATCATATTGTATCTTATCTGTTGTTGGAAAGTTGATCTCTTTATCCTTTCCAAGCATTGCCGGTCTGTAATGTTCATTTCCTTTATTATGGTTTAATATATTAAAGATACTTTCTAACGCTATATCTCGAACAAAGCCACCTTCTCCATCTTCTTTATCTCTTCGATCTAATCCTGATGCTATATTATCAGCAATATATGTAATGTAAGCCAAAGAATCCTTATTCAGATCTGCCTGTTTGATATTTCGGCTGTGATGATATCTTATCTGATCTAAGATATCTTGATCTTTTATATCCACATCATTTTTCAAAAAATCATATCCACTCTGGCTATGATTTCTGCCATCGTCACTTCGATATAATACTTTGCCAATATCATGCAGTAAACCACCGATTATAACTTTTCGCTGATTATCATTCATCTTATCACACTCCTATCTGTATCCTTCCCATACCCAATGCTGTTTTAATTCCTACCGCAGAATATTGTCCGAATACTGCCAACATCTTAATCAAATTCACCAGTTGTTGTGGACCTTTGACTCGCATTGTGATCGTCCCAACAAACGCTGGTATTCTTACTCCTTCTAACGAAAAATTCACGCTTCTTAAATGATATCTTGTGATCATCACGTACCGTTCAATATGTTCTAACGTTTCTTCACTTCCAACCATTGTTCCTGATGAAAAAGTATCATATTTATGTATCAAACTTTGAAATATCAGACGAACCGTTGGCATAAAAATATAATTTCCCTGACTCTTAAAGGCCGTTGGCGAACAAAATTTTATTGTAATATTCCTTGGCTGCTCTTCAAAATAATAGTTTTCTATCAATGTATCGTAGGAGATTTCTTTTAAATTTCTTTCGCATACCTTTAGACGCAATTCTCTATGTTTCATATAAAACTGATCCATTTTCATTAATGGCTCTATGATCTGTATCTTTGCTTCTTCTGTCATCGTACAGATTCTCCATATGAATTCATCTTCTTTTATATTACATACTTCCTGTACAAATGGTTTTAACCCGTCTTCATGCATTCGTTCCCCATATGCTCTGTCAATATGTCCCATCAAAATCCCATGCATAACCGATGATATATTGTAATTAAGTTTTTCTTCTGATTGATATTTTAATTTTATTTCCAGTTGTGTGATCATTGCCCTATCTTTCCTATGATTATCTCATTCATTGCATCATATGAATTCCAATCTTCTTTTTTTATGTTCCAACGCAGTTTCTTTACATAATTCTTTAAAAATCCGTAAATTTCTTCTGGCGTGTATCCACTGTATTTTTTAACCCAGCTGGCTGTAATTGATACTAGATTATGTGCTGAGATATTTCGTGTTGTTATTTCTATATCACGAATCTGTTTTGTCATCCTCTTTATTTCTGCATCTTTGGATAACTCATCTATGATCGCTGTCAAATGATCTGAATATACATCTTTTCCTGTAAATCCACCTCTATCCAAATATGCTTGATCTAGAGCATTTTTCAATGCTTTATTACTTTCTATCTTTGAATGATCCCATTTCCATTGTTTTGTTTTCGTATTTTGCCAACAATATTTTTTCCAATCAATTCCTGTATATTCTTTTGTTGCTATCTTAAACAATTCTACAACTGCTGGTGTGATAGCTCTTAAGAAATCTCCATACTGTTCTTTTTTTATCTTTATTTCCAAGCTTAATAAATACTCAAATATTTTCTGTTGTTGTTCTATCCTAACTGGAATAATTGATATATTATATGGTTTCAGAAGGTTATCAATTTCTCCTATATTTAATTGCAAACGGCTATTCGCTGCCTTCAATAATGCCATGGTTTCATCATCAAATGGTTCTGTCATTTCCCCAGCTATCTGTAATGCAGCAACATAATCATATGCTTTGATATGTTTAATGATCGTTTCTTTTCGCACCTCATCTAAAAGATAAAAATGTTCAGATTCTTTGCATCGGTTCACAAATAATTCTTCATCATTATCTTCATTCAGTTCCCAATAACCTTCTACATCATAATCATCTCTATCTTCCTCATGTGGATTAATCTTTTTCTTCGGAGTACTTACCTGAATCGCCTGCATATGGATTTCCCCCATAGCCGCTAAAATCTGTAATGCACTCTTCATAGCCGGTGTTCCTGAAGATACATTAAGGATTATTTCACTTTCTGGATTCTTATCTCTAATATCATTTAAAATTTCTCGATATTCTTTCATAAATGTATCAAATACCTGAACCTCTTCCAATTCATTTTTTTGTATTTCAATAATTTCAAAATGCTTATCCAGCTTTTTCCCCAATTGTTCTAAACAATATCTATATCTGTCGTCTTTTTCCTGAAATTCACACATCTCTTTTGATAAATAAAGATAGACTATATCTGGCTTATATATTCTACAAATATGCAACATCGCTCCATCTCTAAAATTAGAGATGGGATCTGTTCCCCCTATTGGTGAAAATAAAATTTTCTTCATACTCTTTCCTTCCTTTTTATTAATTTTGTATATTTTTTCTCCTTATTATACCATATTTAATGTATATTTTACACAATTTATAGTGTTTTTTACTTCTATCATAAATAACTTTAAAACTAAATCACAAAATATAATAAAACCCACAAACAGTAACATGTTTTCCTACTGCTTATGGGTTTATTCTCTCAATTTATAAATCTTCTATTTCTTTCAAGATTTCTTCTACTTCAGGTATATCAACCTGACATTCTTCTGCTATTTTTTCCTTTGAAAAACCTTGTTTTTTTAATCTTATACATTGTAAAAATAATTGCTTTCCTTCCTTTCTTCCTTCCTTTCTTCCCTCTTCCAATCCTTCTTCTCTCGCAGTTTTCATCCTGCTGATTTCATCACTATATGCCATTTCTTCTCGCAAATACAAATATCGTTCTCTTTCATCCTGACTCATTTTATACATCTCATCTTTCACCGCCTCTCTATATGGATTTCCTTTAATCGTATCGTCAACTTCTTTCCAATCTTTTGCTGCAAGTAATTTTGCCCAATAGTATAGTTCCGTTTCTTTTTCTTCCTTGGCAGCATCTTCTAATTTCTTTAATTGTACCACGTGAAATTGCAATTTGTCATTATATTCTTCCCCTGTTTTTATATCCAATAATTTAATATGATGATGAAAACCTTGACTCCTCATCAAATTAAAATCTAAAATACCTATATGTATACATGGTTCTAATTCTCCATATGATTGTCCGTGATAAAATCCATCTGTAAACATCCTGCAATTATAAAACAAACTTCGTTCCGTCCAATCATTCTGATAACGATTTTGCATTTCTATATTGATTTTCTTATTATTGTTCAGATAAATTTTTACATCCAGAATCCCCTCTTTTTCCTGTTCACTTTCCCCCTCTTCAAATGGATCTGTAACTTTTAAATCTGCTATCTCATCCTCCTTCAATCCTAATAACGCCATCAAAAATCCTTTTGCTATGTAAGTATTTTTAAATGTTTTCCGAAAAGCATAATTGTTCGTTAATTGAATATTCAATCCATTACTATCCGCTGCTTTTTTCTTTAGATAATCATCTCGTGCATAAAGTTTGTTGTTTGTCATAGGCATTACTCCTTTATATTCTTACATTTATTGTAAATTTTATTATACCCACGATTTTGAAATATATCAAGATATTATTGTAAATATTTCTATTATTTTACATTTTAATTCAAAATAAAAAGGCGACTTCATATCGCCCTTTATTTACAACTAATTATACTATCTCAATCTGACACATCTTCATAGCTTCCAACGCATTCCTATGACTCTCAGGAGTCACTCCCGCACAGCATGAAGAATCAACACTTACCTTCACTTCCGGCAGTGCTGCTTTAATCAGCATTGCATTGGATATCACACAGATATCCGTACATAATCCGATCAGTTCGATTTCAACTTCCTGATCTTCATATGTTTCCTTCAATATCTGTGCCAGTTCCATAGAACCAAAAGTTCCTTTTCTACAGAAATTATGGACTTCTGCTTTCGTCTCTGCGATTGCCCGCATGATTTCGCTGTTTAATGCCCAGCCGTCTTCTCCACAGATACAATGTTTGACTGGAAGATTCTTTCCTTCCTGTGTGGATAGATAGTCTTCCTCATGTGTATCGAGCGTTCCATAGATATCACCCTCAAAATTACGGATCTTTTCCGCAACAGGTGTTACGATCTCCTGTGCTTCTTTGGTTCCAAGGCTTCCGTCGATGAAATCATTCTGCATATCGACAACAATTAATATATTTCTCATGAAAGTTTAGCTCCTACCAGCTGGTTTACAAGTTTACCGTCAGCTTTTCCTTTGACTCTTGGCATCAGGTTCTTCATAACTTTTCCTTTATCTTTCATTGTCGGCGCATCAATTCCAAGTTCTGCCAATACAGCATTGATCTCAGCTTCGATCTGTTCTTCGCTCATCTGCTCTGGTGCGAACTCTTCTAAGACTGCTAATCTTGCTTTGCATTCATCAATGATATCTGTACGATCAGCAGGGCAAGTATCCATTGTCTCTTTTGTCTGTTTGATCTCTTTTGCGATAATTGTGTTTTCTTCTGCCTCTGTCAGATCTTCTCTCTTATCGATCTGTGCGTTTTTTAATGCACTTAATAACATAGAAAGACTTTCTTTTCTCTCTTTGTCCTTATTCTTCATCGCTGTCATCATTTCTTTGCGGATTACATCAATCATACTCATAGTTTCTTATCCTCCTGTATAAATGTTCTCTTGACATCTATTGTAGCACAAAATACTATCTTCGTTTCACTAATTTTACAACATGACTCAATTATATTTCCCAAGAATTCCGGCTTCCTTCCAATTTTCTCTGATACGACAACACCAGATAATCTTCTTTATATTTTCTGATCTCCAGAATATCTGGCTTCGTGATTTCTGGAAAACCTGCTTCTGAAAATACATGAATATATCTCTTCTCACAAGGTTTGTCGTCTTCGATCACTTGTCCTGCATCGATATAGGCACTTTCGATATCCAGACGTTTCCCCTGTCTTGCAGTGATCTTTGTCTGTTCATATACTTCAACATCCTTCGTCATAAACAAAAACAACTTCACTGGATGGACCTGAATGCTTGTCTCTGAAATAATTTCAAGATCACATGGAATATGTTGTCTTATAATATAATTTTTCAAAATACAGAGCTCTTTAAATTCATTCATGTTCGTTGCTTTCAAAATCCCCATGCCACCAAGTTCTGGCATATCTCCAATACTTTTTTCTTCAATGATCATAACTGATCTTCCCATTTCTTTTTGAAAATTTGCCTCTATTGCATGTTTCAGGGTTGCACCTACATATAAAATATCTGTTTTTTTATCTCTTTTTAAAATCGGATAAACTGGAAATTCCATCTGTTCCTGCCAAATAGAATGCATATACTACTACCTCCTAAAAATTGCTCTCGTAATAGTATATGCATAATTCATCTTAATATTGACATTTTCCTACGGTTCTTGGATATGGAATGACATCTCTGATATTAGCAATTCCTGTTGCGTACATTACCATACGTTCAAATCCAAGACCAAATCCTGCGTGTCTTGTGGAACCATATTTGCGAAGATCTAAATAAAAATCATAATCTTCTGGTTTCATACCTAATTCTGTGATTCTCTCTTCCAGTTTCGCAAGATCATCTTCTCTCTGGCTTCCCCCGATGATCTCTCCAATAGCTGGCACTAAAAGATCCATGGCTGCAACCGTCTTGTTGTCTTCATTCATCTTCATATAAAATGCTTTGATCTCTTTTGGATAGTCTGTGACAAACACTGGTTTCTTAAAGATCTGCTCTGTCAGATAACGTTCATGCTCTGTCTGAAGATCAATTCCCCAAGATACTTTATATTCGAATTCATCATTGTGTTCTTCTAATAATTTCACTGCTTCTGTATAAGTAACTCTTCCAAAATCAGAAGATACTACATGGTTCAAACGTTCTAATAATCCTTTATCTACGAATTTATTAAAGAACTGTAATTCTTCCTGTGCATGCTCCATCACATAATTGATGATATATTTGATCATCTGCTCTGCAAGGATCATATTATCCTCAAGATCTGCAAATGCGATCTCTGGCTCGATCATCCAGAATTCTGCTGCATGTCTTGTTGTATTGGAATCTTCAGCTCTGAAAGTTGGTCCAAATGTATAAATATTGCGGAATGCCTGTGCAAAAGTCTCTCCTGCAAGCTGTCCGCTGACGGTTAAGCTGACTGGCTTCTTAAAGAAATCCTGTTCATAATCAACTTTTCCTTCTTCAGCGATCTTGTTAAGATCCATCGTTGTTACCTGGAACATCTCTCCAGCACCTTCACAGTCCTGTCCTGTAATCAATGGTGTATGCACGTATACAAAATCACGTTCCTGAAAGAATTTATGGATCGCATATGCAATCTGAGAACGAACTCTGAATACTGCCTGAAACGTATTCGTTCTTGGTCTTAAATGAGAGATAGATCTTAAATATTCTAATGTATGACGTTTTTTCTGTAATGGATAATCGGATGGGCATTCTCCCTCGACTTCTACACTCTTTGCATGAATCTCAAATGGCTGTTTCGCATCTGGTGTCACGATCACAGTTCCATTAACGATCACAGCTGTTCCAACATTTAATTTGCTGACCGTATCAAAGTTGCCCATCTCCTGATCATATACAACCTGAATCGGTTCAAAAAATGTACCATCATTAATAACCAGAAATCCGAATTTCTTTGATCCACGATTGCTTTTTACCCAACCGCAGATCTCTACTTCTTTCTGATCATATTCTTTGTAATTTCGAAATAATGTTCTTCCTGTCATCATTTCCATGTTATCTTTGTCCTCCGTTTTTCACTTAGAATTCAAATAAATTCAGCCCGATTTCTTCATCAAACTTGCGGTCAACTGTGCCTTCGATCTCAGTTAATACAAGTTCTCCGGTTCCGCTGATCACTGCTTCTGTCAGATGACCTCCATAGACATTCCCTGATTCATCCGCAACACTGATATGGAAGTGTGTATAAGTTTCCCCATTCATAGTATTGATATTCCCACCGATGGAAACGATCTCAAGATCACCTTCCCATGTATGGCCTTTGAATACTTTTTCCTTTGTATCAAAAACACCAGCTGTTACTTTGCCTGCTGCCCCGATTCCTGTTAAGTATGCAAGTTTGATATTTTCTTTTTGGGCGACCTCTTTTAATTTTGCACAGATTTCTTCGCCTTTGTCAATTCTTATTACGTATTGATTGTTGAATTTTTTGTATTCCATGATCATCGACTCCTTTTTGATTTTATAATCCTGCATATATCTTAACGCACGTGCTATTTCTTTTCTAGGTGTTTTCATTGATTTTATTAAAAAAATGGATGTCTTCTTGTCTAAGAAAACATCCATCTCTTCAATCTTTATTCTACTTTCATTTACCTGACCCCTACCATGGAATAATCACAAATAAACCACCCGCAAGCAATGCTCCAATAATTGGACCTACAACTGGAATCCATGCATATCCAAAGTTAGAATTCCCTTTCCCTGGGATTGGAAGAACTGCATGTGCAAGTCTTGGGCCTAAATCTCTGGCTGGATTAATCGCATATCCAGTTAATCCACCAAGTGACATACCAATGGAAACGATGATTGCAAATACGAAGAAATAGTTAAGTCCCATAGAACCTGCATTTTCCACATTTCCGATTCCAAGAATCGCAAAAACTAAAACAAAGGTTCCAATGATCTCACTTAACAGGTTTAATCCTGTGTTTGCAATAGAAGGTCCTGTACAAAATACTCCTAATTTTGTTCCCTGATCTTTGGTTACCTCAAACTGCCCTGCAAATAAGACATACACAAGGACTGCTCCTACAAATGCTCCTGCAAACTGAGCGATCACATATCCTGGCACCATAGACCAAGAGAAATTACCAATCGCCGCAAGTGCGATCGTAAGTGCCGGGTTAAAATGAGCTCCTGATGAAGATCCAAAAATAAATGCTGGTACAAGTACCGCAAGTCCCCATGCAAATGTAATCTGCACAGCCCCTGCACCTTTCATTCCTGATCTTTCAAGGTTTACATTTGCTACAACTCCATCTCCAAGCAAGATTAAAAGCATTGTTCCGATAAATTCTGCAATATAAGGTAACATAGTTTTTCCCTCTTTTCTCTTAATTTTTTAGTTTTGCATGATATATTAATTTTTAGCCCATCCGAAAGAATATTTTACTGCCTTTTCCCATCCTGCTAATTTTTCTTCTCTTTCGTCCTCTTTCATTTCTGGATGGAACTTGCGGTCAATATTCCAGTTGTTGATAACGTCATTTTTATCTTTCCAGTATCCAACGGCAAGTCCTGCAAGATAAGCTGCTCCCATTGCAGTTGTCTCAACACATCTTGGACGACGTACTTCTGTATTAAGAATATCTGACTGGAACTGCATTAAGAAGTTGTTTGCACTTGCTCCACCATCAACTTTTAATGCACTTAATTTGATTCCGCTATCTGCTTCCATTGCTTTTAACACATCATATGTCTGATATGCCAGAGATTCTAATGTCGCACGAATCACATGATATTTATTGACACCTCTTGTGATACCAACGATTGTTCCTCGTGCATACTGATCCCAGTGTGGCGCACCAAGTCCTGTAAATGCAGGAACTACATAACAGCCATTTGTATCTTTTACTTTTGAAGCCATATATTCAGAATCTGGTGATGAATCTACCAGTCTCATCTCGTCTCTTAACCACTGGATTGCTGCTCCTGCAACAAAAATAGACCCTTCTAATGCATAATTAACTTCTCCATCTAAGCCCCATGCAATGGTTGTGATCAGTCCATTATCAGAAAATACTGGTTTTGTTCCTGTATTCATTAACAGAAATGCCCCTGTTCCATATGTATTTTTGGCCTCCCCTGCTGTAAAGCATGTCTGACCAAACAATGCTGCCTGCTGATCTCCTGCTGCTCCTCCGATTGGAATTTCTTTTCCAAAATAACTTTCGTCTGCCATTCCATAAACTTCACTGGATGGTCTTGCCTGTGGAAGCATTGATTTTGGAATTCCAAGTTCTTCAAGGATTTCATCATCCCATTCGAGAGTATTAATATTAAATAGCATAGTTCTTGCAGCATTTGAATAATCTGTAACATGAACTCTTCCTTTTGTCAGTTTCCAGATCAGCCATGTTTCTACTGTTCCAAATAAAAGATCTCCTGCCTCTGCTTTTTCACGTGCTCCTGGTATGTTGTCAAGAATCCATTTTACTTTTGTTCCACTAAAATAAGCATCGATCATTAATCCTGTTTTTTGTCGGAATTTCTCTGTCAGACCTTTTTCTTTTAGCTGATCACAATACTCAGATGTTCTTCGGCACTGCCAGACAATTGCATGATACACAGGTTCTCCTGTATTCTTATCCCAGATGATCGTTGTCTCTCTCTGGTTTGTAATTCCGATGGCTGCAACCTGATCTGGTGTAATATTTAACTTGTTCATTGCTTCTACTGCTACTCCAAGCATGGAAGACCAGATCTCATCCGCATCATGCTCCACCCATCCAGGATGAGGAAAATACTGTGTAAATTCCTTCTGTGCAACACTGCAGATCACACCTTGTTCATTAAATAAGATACAGCGGTTACTTGTTGTCCCTGCGTCCAGTGCCATAATGTATTTTTTCATAATAACTACCTCCTATGACTCTTTTATTATATGTTCATATTACATTATGCATAATTTTGTGTCTATTATTTATCTTTTTTTGTGCATTTTTTTAAATTTAAAAGGTCGAAAAAACCCTCTTTTTTCACTAAATTTTGTTCAAAAAGAGAGTATTTTCGTGAATTTCTAATTTTTTATTTTATTATTCTACAACAGTCGTAAATTTTTCCCAAGGAATATCAACTTCTGCGCCTTCATTGATGATCGCATCTACATGCATTAACAATGGGAAGTCATCTAAAGATACAACGCCTCTTTCTGCCAGTTTACGTACGGCACGAGCTGTTCTTGTTGCAATAACGATAGACTCTAAAGTTACACCCTGTAATTCTTCCATTGCCTGATCAAATGTCAGTCCACGTCCTAATAATGTACCAATCTTACGAGTTCTTCCACCGAAGACTGTTACATATAAGTCACCAGCTCCGTGAATGATGTTTTCTGGTCCACCATGAATCAGTTCTAACAGATGGATCATTTCTTTGACACCCTGTCCAAACAATGCTGCCTGAGAATTATAATGTACTGCTCCGATCTCTCCATCTCTCTTCTCTGCTAAACCAACTGCAAGAGACACACCTAATGCATAAGCATTCTTCATGGCTACGGCACACTCAACACCTACAACATCTGTAGAAAGACTGATGTGATAGTAATCTGTTGTTAATAAAGATTTGATGAATTTTAATGTTTCCATGTCTTTTCCACAGAAAGCTACATGGCTGTCATCATGGTCTGCTAATTCATAACTTGTACATGGTCCACCGATGGCGTTAAAGTTAATATGTTTTCCTTCTGGCTGTCTCTGTTCGAAGATATGTGGATAAGGAACTAAAGTTCCGTCATCTAAATCTACCATACCTTTTGTTACTGTTAATAAAGGTACATCTTCTGGTAATACTGGAAGGATTTCGTCACAGAACCAGTCAAGTCCGAAACTGCTTACTCCACCTAAGATTAAGTCTGCTCCTTCTAATGCTTCTTCTAATTCTTCGATCTGATAATATTTGATCCCATCATGAAGAGTTCTCTTTAATGTGATATGGAAATTATCCTTCTTTAATCCATCAATGATATCTCTGTCTAAAGGTGATCCTACCAGACGTACCTCGTGTCCATTTTCGAATGCTGGGAATGTGATCGCAGAGTTCATCTGACCTGCACAAACAAATGTAATAACGCTCATTTGTTATCCTCCTGAAATTTAAATATTTTACTTAATCATTTTATTTATTCTGCTACTTTTTTGCAAGCTACAACGTCAACTCCTAGTCCTAATACGTTAGGGATCACTACATCCCCGATCGCTACAGGAGCTTTCATTGTTACTTTATCTAATTCTTTCATGATATCATAGATTTTACCCTTTGGAATATCACTTGCGGTTTTGACTGGAACTCTTCTTGCAGTCTTTGCTTCTACTCTGACTGTAGAAGTGATCACTCGTGTTGGATTTACCAGTTCTTTTTCTCCGTAAGCGGCTCCTCTTGGGCATCCATTTCCAGTAACCTTATATCCATTTTCTTCATCAACTTTTAAATGACATCCTTTTGGACATACGATACAAATTAAATCTGTCATCTTTATGCACCTACCTTTTCTACAGATACTGTAATCTCACCATTTTCTACTTTATCTAAAAATGCTTTCGGAATAACGATCTTTTCCATTTCTCCTGGTGCCATGTGTTCTCTCTTAAAGGAAGCAAGTTCCTCACCATTTGATCTTACTTTGATCGCTACATCTGTAAATACGTTTCTTGCACGGAACATAACTTCAACTTTCTTGTCTACATTAGATGGACGTACTTTCTGTGGCACGATTCCGTTGACCCCATCTCCATTTTTGATATCGATGCATGTCTGATCTTTTGTTTCTCCATTTTTTACGTATTCTGCAGCACTCTTTCCTGCCTTCTGGCTTTCTGCTGTAACGAAGTCTACCAGGTCATGAACATGAACGACATTTCCACTTGCGAAAATTCCTTCTGCTGAAGTTTCCATGTTTTCATATACAACTGGACCGCTTGTTGCCGGGTCCATTGTGATTCCAGCAGATCTTGTTAATTCATTTTCTGGAATCAATCCAACAGATAATAATACAGTATCTACATCAAATTCCATCTCTGTTCCTGGAATTGGTTGATTCTTTTCATCAACTTTTGATACGATAACTTTCTCAACTCGTTTATCACCCTGAATATCTGTGATCGTATGTGATAAATACAGTGGAATATCATAATCATTTAAGCACTGTACGATGTTACGGTTTAATCCGTTAGAATATGGACAAAGCTCTACACATCCAACTACTTTTGCACCCTCTAAACTCATGCGTCTTGCCATGATCAGTCCGATATCTCCGGATCCTAAGATCAGTACTTTCTTACCTACCATATATCCTTCGATATTCACATATCTCTGTGCTGCACCTGCTGTAAACACTCCAGCCGGACGATCACCAGGGATCGCGATGGCTCCTCTTGTTCTTTCACGGCATCCCATATTTAAGATAATGGATTTACCTTCAAGTTTCATATAACCATTTTTCTTATTCATGGCATGTACACATTTTTCTGTTTCATCTACGTCAAGAACCATCGTATCAAGCATTACTTCGATATTTGTTTCATTTAACATATCAATGAATTTACCTGCATATTCAGGTCCTGTTAATTCTTCTTTGAAATAATGGAGTCCAAATCCATTATGAATACACTGATTTAAGATTCCTCCAAGTTCCTGATCACGTTCTACAACCAGAACTTTTTCGGCACCATTTTTACTTGCTTCCACTGCTGCTGCCAGTCCTGCAGGTCCTCCACCTACAACGATTACATCATACTTCATTATTTGGCACCTCCATCTTTTGTTTCTCCTGTGATAATGTTTGTTCCCAAACGATCCTGTGGAATATCTGCTAATGGTTTATTCAGCTCTCTTGCGATGATCTCCTGAACTCTTGGTCCACAGAAACCACCCTGGCATCTTCCCATACCTGCATTACATCTTCTCTTGACCGCATCAATGGATGTTGCTGGAATTGGACGATGCACTGCGTTGATGATCTCACCTTCTGTGATCGTTTCACAACGGCAGATGATCTTTCCGAATGCTGGATTCTTTTCTACTAATTTTTCTCTGTCTTCATGACTTAAATGTTTGAAGCGATCGATATGTCTTTCATCTACGATATCTTCTTTTGCTTCTAATGTAAGTCCTGAATTTTCAAGCATCTTTAAAATATCTGGTGCAATTGCACATGCGGATGATAATCCCGGTGACTGCATTCCTGCGATATTAATAAACCCTTTGTTGTTTTTATCTTCATAAATATGGAAGTCATGATCTGCTGTTCTTGCTCTGACTCCAGCAAAATTTCTAATAGACTCTCTAAAATTAATTCCTGGTACAGATTTTAATGCTGTATTTCTCACAAAATCAAGTCCCTGTTTTGTTGTTGATACATCATTCGCTGCACTTGGCTGTGAATCTGGTCCAACGATCAGGTTTCCATGAACCGTTGGAGCAACTAAAACTCCTTTTCCTTTTTCATTTGGACATTGGAAGATTACATGATTGACCAGATTTCCCTGGCTCTTATCCATTAGGTAATATTCTCCTTTATTTGGTGTGATCTCAAATGTTTTTTCATTACACATCTCATTAACTTTGTCTGCGAAAACACCTGCTGCATTGCAAATGTATTTTGCTTCGATCACTCCGTTGTTTGTTTCTATCTTATATGTATCATTTTCTTTTTCGATTCCGGAAACTTCTGTATTAAGTTTCACTTCAACTCCATTTAATACGGCTGTTTCTGCAAGTGCCAGGGCTAATTCCCATGGGCTTACGATTCCTACATTTGGAGAACTTAAAGCCGCAACGGCTTTGTCTGAAAGATTTGGTTCTTCTTTTAGAAGTTTTTCTTTATCCCAGATTTCCATATCAGGAACTCCGTTTGTGATACCTCTTTGTTTTAATTCTTCCAGTGTTTTCTTTTCTTCTTCACTGAATGCAACTACCAATGCTCCGATCTGTTTGTAAGGTACATCCAGTTTCTCACATAATTCTTTTGTATAGACATTTCCTTTGATATTGTACTCTGCCATCTTTGTTCCAGGCTTTGGATCATATCCTCCATGGATGATCGCGCTGTTTGCTTTTGTTGTTCCTACAGAAACATCATTTTCCTTTTCAACGATTACAGCTTTCACATTATATTTTCCAAGTTCGTAGGCGATAGCGCAGCCTGTGATCCCTGCACCGATAATTGCTACATCATACACTGTTATTCCCTCCTGTTTTTCACTTGCTTTTGTTGCTTTCTGACTCTATCTAACCATAATTTTTTTTGCCTGTCAAACCCGTCAAACGCCTATTTTATGCGGTTTTCAGAGTTTTTCTATTAATCATTTTATTTGATTAACAAATGATTTCTTTCACAGTTTTTGGATTATTTTTCTTAAAGTACGTGTTCACTTGTTTTTTGTATTAATCAATTGTATAATATTAATAATCGCTAGCTTATTTTGATTAGTAATTCGAATTAATCAAAATAATTTTTGATTTATCTATTGCAAATGAAATGTATAGAAAAGAGGGTACTATTTATGGGAAAGCGAAACAAAGTAACAACAAGAGATATTGCTGAATACACTGGTGTATCACAGTCTACTGTCTCTATGATCTTAAGCAACAAACCACATGTGTCTTTTTCTAAAGAAACAATCGATAAAGTAAGACAAGGTGCAAAAGAACTTGGTTACAAGAAGCCTGTTGCTGGTGTAAAAAAGAAAGAACAGGCACTTGCTAAGAGTATCATCGTTATTTGTCCACTTCTTTCGAATGGTTATTATTCCATGATCATTCATTCGATCACAGAACGTGCCAAAGATTATGGTTATACCGTATTTACTGTCAGTACATTGAGGGACGTCTCTCAAGAAGAACTCTATTTAAACCTTTTATCTGGGTTTGAACTTGCAGGCGTTATTTCTTTATATCCACCAACAAAGATTGCACAGGCAAATGCATTATCTAAGCAAGTCCCTGTTGTTTCCATCGGTGATAAACCAGATGCATGCCGTTTTGATGCAGTTGAACTTGACAGTAAAAAGCCTGGATATATTATTGCTGAACATCTTCTCTCTCTTGGACATAAGCATATTACTTATATCTGTACACCGATCCGCCCAAAAGAGATTGGCCGGATCCATCGTCTTGCTGGGCTGCGTTCTTGTTTTAAAGATCATGGTCTTGATCCAGAATGGGTGGAGGTAAAATCTCCTACGATTGCTGCTTACGGAAGATATTCTGCGGATAATTCTGAATATCAAAACGGATATGATATGGCTTCTCAAGCTTTAGATGAACATACTTCTTCCACTGCTTTTGTTGGGAATAATGATATGACGGCTTTTGGGATCATGGCTGCGATCTCTGATCATGGATTCCGTGTTCCTCATGATTACTCTGTCTGTGGATTTGACAACATTCCTTTATCTTCCATGCCTCAGATTGCTTTAACTACGATCGAACATGCTTCTTTGGCAAAAGGTCGTGAAGCTGTGGATATTATATATAAGAAGAACACGCAGAAAAATATCTCTGCCAAACATCATTATATTATGCGAATGGAATATGAACCTGAACTGATTGTTCGTAATTCTACTGGGAAATGCAAAATAACAAACAAAACAAAAGAATGTCACAACATCTCCTGAAAAATATGACATTAGTATGCATTGATTTTCATACACTCTGTACGTTATCATATAACCATGATAAACGTTTATGAATCACAAATAAGGAGGGCGCATGGCCAGCAAACTTCTAAGTAATGAATTCCAGAAACACATTTGTCTGGATTATGAATGTACTACAATTGAAGAAGCAATCCATAAAGCAGGAGATCTCTTAGTTCAAGTCGGATGTGTGACATCACCCTACATTAATGGTATGCTCCGGCGAGAACAAGAAACTTCCACTGATATAGGATTTGGGGTTATGATTCCCCATGGCACAGAAGACACTCTGGATTTTGTTTTGAAACCAGGAATCAGTATCGTTCAGATCCCACATGGGATTTCTTACCATGAAGATCCCATACATCTGGTGATCGGCATTTCAAGCCGTGAGGAAGATCCTCTGCAGGAACTGATGCAGATTACTGATATTTTATTAAAACCTGAAAAACGCCATCAATTATTGAATGCTTCTTCAAAACAGGAATTCATTGATATGATCAATCAGAATTATGTAGAAGAAGGAGAGTTGTAAAAATGAAAGAAAAAACTAGCATTTCACAGAAACTCCAGAAATTTGGTTCCGTTCTTGCAGGAATGGTTATCCCAAATATCGGAGCGTTTATCGGATTTGGTTTAATTACCGCATTCTTTTTGGAAACAGGATGGACTCCAAATGCAAAACTTGCAAAACTGATCACTCCAATCTTAAATTACTTACTTCCAATCTTAATTGGACATACCGGTGGTAAAATGTTTGGTGGCGATCGTGGTGGAGTTATCGGTGCTCTCGTTACCATGGGTGCGATCGTAGCCGTTGACGGAACTCCAATGTTCTTAGCCGCTATGATCTTAGGACCTGTTGCTGGTGTTTGCATTAAGAAATTTGACCAGGCAGTGGATGGAAAAATCCCTTCTGGATTCGAAATGATCGTAAATAACTTCTCACTTGGTATTATCGGTGCTATCCTTTGCTGTTTCGCAATGTTAGTATTCGGACCAGTTATGGAAACTGTAACTACTGTATTAACAAATGGTGTAAACTGGATCGTAGCACATAATGCATTACCATTATCTGCAATCTTCGTTGAGCCAGCCAAAGTATTATTCTTAAATAACGCATTAGACCATGGTATCTTCGGACCAATTGGTTATGAACAGGTTAAGACTTTAGGACATTCCGCATTATTCCTATTAGTGCCAAACCCTGGTGCTGGTCTTGGATTATTATTAGCTTACTGGTTCTTCGGAAAAGGAGAAATGAAAGAAGCTGCTCCTGGAATGATCTTGATCCACTTCTTCGGTGGTATCCATGAAGTTTACTTCCCATATGTATTAGCAAACCCATTAACGATCATTGGTATGATCGCTGGTGGTATCGTCGGAACAGGAACACTTACATTCTTAAATGTTGGTACTGTTGCCACACCATCTCCTGGTAGTATCTTCTCTGTCGTAGCTCTTTCACCTAAGAACTGTATGTTCGGAGTTTTATTAAGCGTCGTATTATCATGTGTTGTATCATTCTTATTAAATGCCATTTTCGTAAAACGTATGGTAGCAAAAGGTGGAGACACATCTCTCGGAGAATCTGTAGTACCAAAAGAAGCAATGGGATCTTCTGCAAATTCAAATGAATCTGCTGTAACAACAAATGACAGCAGTCTTGGAGTTGCCGGAGTAGATATCAAAAATATTAAGAAAATCGTTGTTGCATGTGATGCTGGAATGGGATCTTCTGCAATGTCTGCAGCAGCATTAAAGAAAAAAGTAAAAGCCGCAAATCTTCCAATTGAAGTTATCAATACAGCAATCTCAAAGATTCCTGATGATGCTGACCTTATCATCACTCATGTAGAATTAACTGGAACAGCCAAAGCTGCCCAGCCTAATAAGCAACATTTATCTATTTCAAATTACTTAAAAGCTCCTGAGTATGATCAGTTAGTTGAAAGATTTAAAAATGAATTATAATTAAATAATCAATAAACACATTATCAAAGGCTAAGGACTTATCTCCTTAGTCTTTGATGCTATCACAATACAAAGATATGACTATAGAAAGGAATTTTTATGAAAGCTGTTATGTATGGTGCTGGAAGCATTGGCCGTGGCTTTATTGGCGCATTATTCTCTGAAATCGGCTATGAAGTCGTTTTTATCGATGTAAACGATGACGTGATCCATCTGATCAACAAAGAGAAAACTTATCCTCAGATTATTATGAACGAGGAACAACCTGTTCACTGGATCAAAAATATCCGTGCTGTGGATGGAAAAGACTCTGAAGCTGTCAGCAATGAAATCGCTGACGCTGATATTATGGCAACTGCTTTAGGTGCTGCAGTCCTTGAGAAAGTAGCTCCTGTCATTGCCCAAGGACTTTTAAAGCGTTGGGAGAAAGAATCTTCGAATACTCTGGATATCTTAATCTGTGAGAATCTGATGGATGCTGATGTACTGTTACGAGACTATTTATTAAAAGCTCTTCCAGAAGATAAACATGCTCTGTTTGAGAAAAATGTTGGTCTTGTAGAAACTTCCATCGGAAGGATGGTTCCACCTGCAGATCCTGATCTGATTCCAGAAGATGAACATCCATTGGCTGTTCGTGTAGAACCTTATGATTTCCTTCCAGTTGATAAAGCTGCTTTCAAAGGGATGATTCCTGAATATAAGAAGATCATTCCTTATGAACCTTTCCATTACTATCTGGAACGTAAATTATATGTTCACAACATGGCCCATGTTACAACGGCCTTTTTAGGACAATATTTAAATAAAACCTATATTCATGAGGCTGCCCATGATATTTATATTCAGTCTATCGTACGTGGCTGTATGACAGAAAGCTGTATGATGCTTTCAGAAAAATATCAGGTACCTTTCTCAAAGTTAAATGCTCATATGAATGATTTACTGCATCGTTTTAAAAATTCTTATTTAAGAGACACCGTTACCCGCGTTGCACGTGATCCTATGAGAAAGCTTCAACCTTCAGATCGTCTGATCGGCGCTGCAAGAAGCTGTGAAGCACTACATATTACCCCAGTATATCTTTCATTTGCAATTGCACTTGCACTTTCATTTATGGAAGGAGAAGATGCTTTAAATCTTATGGAAACTGTCTGTAAGATCAAGAAAGAAGAACCTATTGCCAAACACATTATTTATTTTTATAATAAGATTAAAAATAAAAATATTTCTCTGGATCAATTATATACAATAATTGATAATCTTCAATCTGATATCCAGGGTGAAACTATTTAGAAAGAAAAGGTGAGTTATGCTGATCTCAGATCGTTCAAAAGAAATCATTGAAAATTTAATGAATGCAAATGGTCCGTTAACCGTATCGGCTCTCTCCAAGAAGCTTGGTGTTACTGAACGCACCATTTATCGACAGATTCCTGAAGTTACCGAGATCATAGAATCATATGATCTTACTTTAGATAATTCTTCTGGAAACGGTTTTATGATCTTTGGATCGCTCTATAATCTTAAACGATTAAACAGTGCTTTTGAAGAAGTCAAAACAGAACAAAATTATTCCAACAAAGAGCGTGTTGACATCATTCTTTTGACTTTATTAAACGAAGATGATTATATCAAAACTCAAGCTCTTGCAATTGATCTAAATACTTCTTCTCAGACAATTCGAAATGATTATCAGTCTATGAAAGAAAAACTTCAGGGACATAATGTTCAATTTGAAACCAAGAAAAGTGAAGGAGTCCGATTAACTGGCCATGAAATTCCAAAAAGGCATTTATTTGTAAATGTCTTACTTCAAAATATTGCCCCCGATAACTTTTTTGACTGGCTGAAAGACAACAATTATCGACCAAATCATTTTATTGATCTTTTAAAGAATTTTGACTACGAAGAACCTTTAAAAGTTCTTTATCAGAAAATGCAAAACGTTATTCGTAAAAGGCATCTAAATATTTCAGATAAAGAACTTCAGGAATTTCTTGTCTTGATTGCTATTTTTATTAAACGACATTCCTATATAAATGATCAAGAGGATATCTTAAAACTAATGATTCAAGACTCAAATACAGATTATGAAGATCATTTTCGTCAAGATATCCTCAAAATTCTTGAAGTTGATTTTAAAATTCAGCTTTACGATAATGAACGGGATTATTTTCATTGGATGATCCATCTATACGTTGGACGTTCACACTATGAATTGAATCAACAGATTTCTGCTTTTCAGAATCTTGATCATATCAGCAGCCTGATCAATGAAATTGAAAAGAAATTTCATTTTCCATTTAGCGAAGACAAGAATCTTGCGGAAAATCTTCTATTACATATTAATATGGCAATGGAACGGATTCAAAGTGGTATTACCGTAACAAATCCAATGTTAGAAGATATTTATCAGTCTGATCCAAAACTTTATGAAATCGTGAAAGAAAGCTTTCGTAATATCTTCCAGCCTATAAAAATCCCTGAAGATGAAATAGGTTATATTGTTATTTATTTTATTGCATCTATGGATTATCTAAGCAAAAATTCGATTTCCGTTTTGGTCGTATGTTCTACCGGAATCGGTTCTTCCAAGATGCTGCGAAGCCGTCTGGAACGAGAATTTTCTGAAATTGATGTTAAAAAGATCATTTCTTTACATAAATTGCATGATGAAGATTTAAAACAATATGATTTTATTATCTCTACTGTCCCTTTGGATCTGGATGAAAGTAAATATTTGTGCGTTTCTCCTCTTTTAAATGATGGAGAAAAAGAAAAAGTACGAAAACAAATTGATATCTTAAATAAAAGATAAAGAAATAGTACACTAAATTTCTATTAAACGGAAATCTGGTGTACTATTTCTTTTTTATACCTAAGATTTTTACAAAAAGAAAAAGACCTTAGATATTCTCTAAAGTCTTTCTTAGTTGCGGGAGCCGGATTTGAACCAACGACCTTCGGGTTATGAGCCCGACGAGCTACCAGACTGCTCCATCCCGCGATATTAAATTACAAAAGAAACACTAAAATTAGTGCTTCTAAAAGGCGTCGACCAGATTTGAACTGGTGATCAGGGAGTTGCAGTCCCATGCCTTACCACTTGGCTACGACGCCATATTAAATTATATGATCTTTCCGTAAAAAGATGACTCCAACGGGATTTGAACCCGTGTTACCGCCGTGAAAGGGCGGTGTCTTAACCACTTGACCATGGAGCCTTATCCTTATGACCGCTTCACGGTCTATGCAGTATCTTAAATACTACGAAACTCCCCGAGCCGGGCTCGAACCAGCGACAGCACGGTTAACAGCCGTGTGCTCTACCAACTGAGCTATCGAGGATTATTATAAGGTCTATTCTTATTATATCATATACCTTCAAAACAACATACAA